>ERZ1066117.84-NODE-84-length-108561-cov-46.129661_pt1 | contig 108561 bp, 89 predicted proteins | sample MGYA00382764_ERZ1066117 | MGnify/ENA primary metagenome ERZ1066117 (study PRJEB33369, sample SAMEA5778347) | biofilm metagenome | biome: Industrial cooling water; feature: Water cooling tower basin; material: Biofilm | place: United Arab Emirates | collected...
AACTGAATACTTCCAAAGTCTTACTTCTTCATTTATCTCTCCAAGCCCGACAACGTCCTCGTCGGTGAGGACGGGCGGGTTCGGGTTGTCGACTTCGGGCTCGCGCGTGGCGAGGTCCGCCGCGGCTCGCCGGTGCTCGCCTCCGGCGACATCGAGTTGACGCAGGTCGGCTCGATCGTCGGCACGCCGGCGTACATGGCGCCCGAGCAGCACCGCAGCCAGGTCTGCGACGCGCGCAGCGACCAGTACAGCTTCTGCGTCGCGCTGTGGGAGGCGCTGTATCTCGAGCGGCCGTTCGTCGGGCGCGACATCAAGGAGCTCGGGCTGCGCAAGCTCGGCGGCCCGCCGCAGGCTGTCCCGAAGGGCAGCCGGGTGCCGCGCTGGCTGGCGCCGGTGCTGATCCGCGCGCTGCGGCCGGAGCCGTCGGAGCGGCACGCGGACATGGCGGCGCTGCTCGAGGCGCTGCGGCGCGACCCGTGGCGGGCGCGCCGGCGGGCCCTCGGCGGCGCGCTGGCGGTCGCCGCGGCGATCGGCGCCGGCGTCGCGTACGACCACGCCGAGGCGCGCGCCGAGGCCGAGTACTACGCGGCGCGCGCCCAGGTGTGCGCCGGCGCGGACGAGCGGCTGGTCGGGGTGTGGGACGACGCGCAGCGGGCCGCGGTCGCGCAGCGGTTCACCGGCGACGCGCTGCAGGCGATCGGGCGCGAGGCGCGGGCGACCTTCGATCGCTACGCCGAGCAGTGGGTCCGCGTGCGCGTCGAGGTGTGCCAGGCGACGCGCCTGCGCGGGCAGCAGTCGGAGTCGCAGATGACGCGCCGCAACGCGTGTCTCGATCGCGCGCTGGTGGCCCTGCGCTCGCGCGTCGACGCGATCCTCGCGGCCGACGAGGCGGCGCTGCAACGCACCGGAGAGCTGCTCGACCTGCCGGCGCTTTCGAGCTGCACGGACGAGCGGCAGAACAGCCACATCGACGCGCCCGGGGATCCGGCGCGGGTCGCCGCGCTCGAGGAGCGGGTCGACCGGCTGGCGGCGCGGTTCGACTTCGAGGTGCGAGCGGACGCGGACGACGAGCTCGACACGCTGCAGCGCGAGGCCGAGGCGCTCGGGTACCGCCCGCTGCTCGCCCGGATCGCGCTGCTGCGCGGGCGCCACCACGATGCGGTGGCGCGGTTTGTCGAGGCCCGCGCGGCGTACCTCGAGAGCCTGCGGCTGGCCGAGGTGAGCCGCGACGATCGTGGCTCGGTCGAGGCGCTGGTCTATCTGATCCAGCTCGTCGCGTTCCACCTGCGCTCGCCGGTCGAGGCCGAGACGCTGGTGACCCGCCTCAACGCGGCGCTCGAGCGGATCGGCGAGGACGACCCGGGGCTGGCCGCGCGGGTGCTGCGGGCCCAGGCGCGGGCGGCCGGCGAGGCGGGGCGGTACGAGGAGACGATCGTGCTGCTCGAGCGGGCGATCCGCGAGCACCTGCGGGCGGGCCAGCAGCTCCAGGCGGCCACGGCGCTGGGCAGCATCGGCGTGATGTACAACCGGATGAACCGGCTGCGCACCGCGATCCCGTACTTCGAGCGGGCGATCTCGTGGCTCCGGCAGATCGAAGCGGCGGAGAACAGCTTCGCGATCCATTACCTCAACATGGGCCGCTCGTACCTGCTGCTCGGCGAGTTCGCGATCGCGCAGCGGCACTTCGAGCGGTCCTCGGAGATCTCGCTCGAGCAAGTGAAGCACGATCCGACGCTGGTGCCGACGCACCCCGGGCTCGCGCTGCTCCGGTTCAACCTCGGCATGACGCTGCTCGACGGCGAGGACCCGCGCGCCGCGCTGCCGCTGCTCGAGGAGGCGCTCGCGTTCCGTCGCCGGGCCTACAGCGAGTCGTCGATGCAGGTCGCGCACGCGAGCGCGGAGCTCGCGCGGGCTCACCTCGCGCTCGGCGACGTCGACGCGGCGGAGCGCGAGCTGACCGCGGCGCGGGCGAAGTTCGTCGCAGGCGGCGGCCAGGGGGACTCGCAGCGGCTGCGGGACTTCGAGTACCTGCAGGCGGTGATCGCCGGCCGGCGCGGGCGGACGGCCGAGGCGATCGAGCGGCTCGAGCGCGTGCAGGCGCTCGATCGGTCGACGACCGATACGCCGTGCCGCGCGGCGATCGACGTCGACCTCGAGCTCGCCGAGCTGCTGTGGACGACGCCGGCCCGGCGCGCCCGCGCGGTCGAGGTCGCCGCCGCGGGCCTCATGCGGGCGCGGGGGCTGGTCGAGGCGGGCTCGTGCTCGCCGCGGATGCTCGAGCGGCTCAGGCTGTGGCTCGCCACGCACCCGCCCGGCGCGGCGTGAGCGAGGGCGCAGGGGCGATTGACGGGGCCGGCGGCCCGGAGGTAGCGTCCGCTCGTCCGATATGCACCACGCCCGACAGCGCCGCCGCCGACGCACGTGGATCGTCCTCCTGCTGCTCACGCTGGCGCTGCTGCTGTGGTGCCGCCATCACGGGCCGCCGCTCGTGCTCGGGACGTTCAATATTCGCACCTTCCCCGCCGAAGAGACCGACCTCGAGGCCGTCGCGGCGGCGCTGGCCGGGCTCGACGCCGACGCGTTCACGGTGCAGGAGATCGGCGATCCGAAGGCCTTGAAGAGGGTGCTGGCGATCGCGGGGGCGCGGACCGGGCGCCGCTACGAAGTCGTGCTGTCCGCGTCGTGCCGCGGGCGCAGGAGAGACGCGAACTACTCGCGGCTGCATCTCGGCGTCGTCTATGACGCGGCGCGCGTCGAGTTGGTCGAGCGGCGCGACCTGAGCTCCGGGGACAGCTGTCCGAACGGACAGCCGCCCGCGACGCTGGCGCTGCTGCGACCCCACGGGGGGCCGCCGCTGGCGCTGGTGTCGGTGCATTTTCAGCCGGGCAGGGGAAGCCGTGAGTTCGCAGCCCGCCGACAGCAGTGGCAGTGGTTGGTCGGAGAGATTGCGCGGCTCGAGGCGGAGCTCGGGGCCCCGGTCGTCGTCGCCGGGGACTTCAACAGCACGGGATATCTCGCGCCCGCCAGCCATGAGCGCCGCTTCATCGACGGGCTCGTCGAGGGGGGCGGGCTGCAGCTGCCGAGCGGCGCGCTCGGGTGCTCGATGTACTGGCAGCCGGATCGGAAGCGGTCGCGCTGGGTGCCCAGCCTCCTCGATCACGTGCTCGCGCCGCGCGGGCTCGAGATCGCGCGGACGGAGGCGCTCGGCATGTGCGCGGCGCTGGCCTGCGAACCGCAGGAGCGGGCGCCGGCGGGGTTCGACTCGATCTCCGATCATTGTCCGGTGCGGTTCGAGCTGCGCCGCTGAGCCGGGGCGTCGCGCGGGTGGGCCGGCTCGCGGACGTCGAATGGGCGAATCATTGTTCGGTCGTGCCTCACGAGCCGGTAGCCGCGTTTGGAGCGCCGGTGGGCGCACCTCGGAGGGCGGCCGGACCTGCGGCATCGGGCCGCATGGGGCGACGAATCGTCGATAACCTCCCCTGCGAGGGGCGTCGACGGGAGGTCCGGTGCGAGGTATGACCTTTGCGCATTGCGAGGCGCCGGGAGGCGGCCGCTGCGCAGTCTCGTGGGGATTCGTCCGGTGCGTGGGGTGTTACCCCGGTCACGGCGCTGCTCTCGCCATTGGTCTTGCTGGGTCCATGCATCGACATCACGAGAAGGTCGAATGAACCACCTCGCAATTCCCGTCGGTGTCTATCGGGTGGACCGGCGCGGGCTCGTGCTGGCGCACGTATCGGTCGCGGACGGGATCCTCGCGGGGTCGCGCTCGGCGGGCCGGAACTTCTATGAGGATGTCGCGCCTTGCACCAACTGCGCGCAGTTCCGCGGCCGGGTCGAGCGGCTGCTGGCGGGGGGCGGCGGCGCGGCGCGGTTCGACTACCAGATGCGGGTGCCGTGGTGCTCGGCCCGGGTCGAGGTCCGGATCTTCGCCCGCGGCTCGCAAAGCGCGTGGATCTTGATCGCGTGTCCGGAGCTCGCCCGCGAGGTGCGCGAGGTGCGGTCCGTGGAGACGGCCCGGCCCGCGTAGGCTCAGCCGAGCTCCGGCAGCCGCGCGCGCAGGGAGGGGACCGCGAGGCGCGGGTCGAGCATCCGCTGGTCCTGCACCAGATCCTCGGTCGGCACGACGCGCCACGGTTCGCCGCGGGCGCGGGCGAGCGCGCGCGCGATCTCGAAGAACGTCCAGCGCTCGTTGGCGTCGAGCATGTACAGCCCCGGCGGCGCCGTCGCGGCGCGCACGAGGGCGTCGGCGGTGTCGGCGAGGAACGAGCAGGCGGGGAGCCAGCGGGTGCTCGCGCGGACCTCACCGTCCTCCTCGGCGCGCCGGCGCAGGGCGGCGAGCATCTCGTTGCCGCCGGGGGCGTCGCCGATCTGCCAGCCGAGGCGGACGACGACGCTCGACGGGTATTGCCGCAGCGCGCGGTCCTCCGCGATCCGCTTCTCGTAGCCGTACCCGTGCGCCGCGTCGGCCGGGGTCGCGAGGGTGAACGGTCCGCGCGCCTCGCTCGAGAAGACCATCGCGGTGCTGGTGTGGACGAAGCGCAGGCCGAGCGTCCGGCAGATCCACGCGAGCTCGCCCGTCCAGTGGACGTTGACGTGCCACGACTCGCCCTCGCGGCCGGTCGGGCGCGAGGCAATCGCAAGGTGGTAGACGACGTCGACGGCGGACGCGGCGACGAACCGCTCCATCGTGTCGTAGCGGTCGATCGGGGCGAGCGCCCGGTCCCAGGCGACGACTTCGTGGCCGAGCTCACCCAGCCGGCGTGCGAGGGCCTGGCCGATGGTGCCGCGGGAGCCGGTGACGAGCGCGCGCATGCGCGCGAGGGTACCGCGGGCCGGCGGCGGCGGCGAGGATTTCGTCGCCCTCGCTTGCGCGCCGCGGCCGGGGCGTGTCACACTCGTTGAGTGAACGCTCAGCGAAGCGGCGCGCGGGCGGCGGGGCCCCGGCGGGGCCCGGCGGGCCGGCGCGAGGCGCAGTCGGCGATCCGGCGCGAGCAGGTGCTGTCGGCCGCGCTCGCGCTGTTCTGCGAGCACGGCTACGCGGGCACGAGCACGCGGCGGATCGCCGAGGCGGCCGGGATCACCGAGGGGCTGGTGTTCCACTACTTCCCGACCAAGGAGGCGCTGCTGTTCGCGGTCGCCGCGCGGCAGCACATGTTCGCCGGGCGGGTGCTGATGCTCGTGCAGCGGGCGGAGGAGCTGAGCGCGCGCGCGCTGCTGCGGGCGATCGCCGGCGGGTTCGCCGAGGTGACGGCGGAGGAGCGCGCGTTCGTCGGGTTCATGCACGCCGAGGCGCAGACGAACCTGGCGCTGCGCGAGCTGGTGACCGGGGCCAACGCGGTGATGCTCGAGCGGTTCACCGCGGCGCTCGCCCGACGGGTCGAGGCCGGCGAGCTGCGGGCCGACGCGTCGCTGACGGCCGCGGCGCTCGGCTTCTTCGGCGGGTTCTTGTTCTTCTTCACGGAGCACCGGCACCTCGGCGCGGCGGCGTGGCGGCGCGAGGCGGCCGCGTTCGCGGCGGCGTGGGCCGAGCAGTGCTGGCGGGGGATCGCGGCTCCAGCTGAATTGAGTAGGTGCTCAACGAGTGACGAGACGACGGGAGGACGTAGCGATGCGCGATGAACGACGGGACGACGGGCCGCGGACGCTGGCGCAGGAGTTCGGACTGAGTCCTGGCCAGGCGCGCGCGGTGTTCGGCGCGGTGCGGGCGGTGGTGGAGGCGGACGGGGCGCCGCGCGAGCGGGGGCAGAGGTTGCTCGAGGTCGCGGCCGCGACGCTCGCGGTCGGCGACTGGCGCGGCGTGCCGGCCGCGAGCCCGGCGGAGGTCGGCGAGGCGCTCGCGTCGGCCGGGGCGCGCCGGGTGCTGGTCGACGCGCTGATGATCCCGGCGTGCATCGAGGGCGAGGTGACGGGAGCGGGAGAGCGGGCGGTGCGGACATTCGCCGCGGCGCTCGGGGTGCGCTCGCACTGGGTCGACGTGCTCGGGCCGCTGCGGCGGCGGCGGGTGTTCGCGGTCAAGCGGGCGCTCGCGCCTCGCTCGCCCGACGCGCGGCGGCTGTTCCGGCGGACGTGGCAAGAGGACGGGATCCGCGGGGGGTGGATGGTGCTGCGGTTCTTGCTCGGGGTGTACCGCGATCGGGCGCTGGCGGCCCGCTTTCGGGCCCTCGGCGCGCTGCCGCCGGGCACGTTCGGGCGGACCTTCTTCGACCACCTCGACGGCCGCGGGCTGACGTTCCCGGGCGAGGCCGGCGGGATCCCCGAGCGCATGATCCACCACGATCTGATGCACGTGGTCAATGAGTACAGCACGGAGCCCGAGGGCGAGTGCCGGCTCGCGGGCTTCTACGCGGGCTTCGCCGACGGCGACGCGTTCACCTTCCTCGTCACGGTGCTGGCGACGTTCCAGCTCGGCCTGCCCGTCAGCCCGGCGGTCGTGAAGCCGGCGCGCGGGGCGTTCGACCCGGCGCAGGTCGTCGCGGCGTTCCTGCGCGGGCGTCGGCTGCAAGTCGATGTGATGGGCCGCTGGGACTACTGGTCGCTGATGCCGCTGCCGATCGAGGAGGTGCGCGAGCGCCTCGGGATCGCAGAGCCGGCCGCACCGTCGCGGCGCGCCTCGGCGTGATCCGCCGCGGAGAACGGCGAGGACGCGGCTTGACGGGCGGGCAGTGCTCCAGCTAGCGTGCGACCCCACGCGCAAGCAGCATGACCCTCGTGATCCCCCGCGACGCCCAAGGGAAGGTCATCGACTTCCTCGATCCCGACACTCGACTCGACGCGCGGCCGGAGGAGCTGGTGCGTCAGCGGATGCTGCGCGTCCTCCACGAGGAGTACGGCTACCCGAAGAACGTGCTCGCGCGCGAGGTGCCGATCCAGCACGGTTCGAGGGAGGCCGTCGACGCGCAAGGGCGGCCCGTCCGCGCGGACATCGTCGTCTATGAGACGCCAGCCGCGGCGAAGAAGCGCGATCAGGGCCGGATCCGACTGATCGTCGAGTGTAAGGCGCCGAATCGGGAGGGCGGCCATAACCAGCTGGTCTCGTATATCTTCCTGACGAGCGCCGACGGCGGGGTGTGGTTCAACGGATCGGGGACCGACACCGAGACGGCGTACTTCCGGCGTACGAAGGACAACAAGCTGGTCCGCTGGGTCGGCCTGCCGCGGCCCGGCGAGTCGTGGGACGCGCTCGGCCGGCGCGCGAAGGCCGATCTGACGACGCCGAAGGACATCAAGGGGCTGCTGCGCCGCTGCCACAACAAGCTGCACGCCCGCGGGGCCGCGAGCGACGAGGAGGACCTGACGCTCGACATGGTCCGGATGTTGATGGCGAAGGCGCTCGACGAGATGAACGACGGCGCGCTGCCGCAATTCTACTGCGCGCCCGAGGAGTACCAGACCGAGCGCGGGCGCGAGGCGGTGGCGGAGCGGGTGCGCGGGCTGTTCGAGCAGGCCAAGGCGCTGTACCCGGGGGTGTTCCGGCCGGAGGAGCGGATCACGGTCGACGACCGGGCGGTGTGCGACGTCGTCGGCGAGCTGCAGCCGTTCCGCCTGCTGTCCGACGACGCGATCAGCGACGAGTGGGACGTCATGGGTCACGCGTACGAGGAGTACACCGCGGTGTCCCTCAAGCGGAAGCGCGGGCAGTTCTTCACCAATCGGCTGGTCGTCGACCTGCTGGTCCGCCTCGTCGATCCGCAATACGACGACCTCGTGCTCGACCCTGCGGGCGGCTCGGCGGGGTTCCTGTCGGGGTCGCTGCGCTACGTCCGACGGCAGGTGGCGAGGGCGCAGCTGCGCCCCGAGGTCGCGCGCAAGCGGATCGAGACGCTGCGCAAGCGGCTGTTCATGGTCGAGATCAGCCACCGCTTAGTTAAAGTCGCCAAGACGGCGATGATCCTGCACGGCGACGGCCACACCGGGATGACCCAGGGCGACGCGCTCGGGCCGGTCGACCGGCTCGATCCGACGCTGCTCGCCGCGTGCGGCCCGGGCAAGGCGACCGTGGTGCTGACCAACCCGCCGTTCGCCGGGGTCGGCGACGGGCGGATCACCGACGCGCGGGTGCTGGAGCGCTTCGAGTGCGGGCATCGCTGGGCCGAGCGGGGCGGGAAGTTCGTGCAGACCGAGGAGCTGCTGTCCGACGGGGCGCCGCCGGAGATGTTGTTCTTCGAGCGCTGCGTGTCGTGGCTCGCGCCGGGCGGGCGGCTCGGGATCGTCGTGCCCAAGAGCTTCCTCGACACGAACACGTACAGGCCGGCGCGCGCGCTGCTGCTGCGCGAGTGCAAGCTGCTCGCGGTGGTGACGTGCCACAAGAACACGTTTCAGCCGCACACGGGGGTGCGGACGGCGCTGGTCGTGGTCCAGAAGCGGGCGAAGGGCGAGCGCGATCGCAAGGCGGACCCGGACATCTTCATGGCGATCTCGCGGGCCGTCGGGCAAGACAGCGAGGGCGCGCCGATCTTCGCCCGCGACGCGACCGGGACGCTGACCGACGCGATCGACGAGGACCTGACGAAGATCGCCGCGGACTGGGAGGCCCACCGCGCGGGGACGCTCGAGCCGTCGGAGTATCGCTTCTCGATCTCGGCCGCCGACCTCGACGAAAACCTCAACGTCAACCCGCAGGCGCACCGGCCGAGCCTCAACGCGACGATCGAGGCGATCGAGGCGCTCGAGGACTCGCCCTCGTGGAACGTGTGCAAGCTCGGCGAGGTGGCGGACGGGATCGAGATTTTCAAGGGGCCGCGGCTCAAGAGCGAGGACCTGCTCGTCGAGCCCGACGAGGCCGGACGCCCGGGGGTCGAGCCGTACTACACGCCGTCGGCGGTGCTGCAGGAGCGGCGGGACGCGGCCAAGCTGCTCGACACGAGCCGCGCGTCGCGCTCGCAGGCGGCGACGATCGCGGCGATCCGGGTGCGCCGCGGCGACCTCGTGATCACGCGCTCGGGCACGATCGGCCGGATCTCGATGATCACGTCGCGGTTCGACGGCGCGATCGTCAGCGACGACCTGATCCGCGTGCGCGTGCCCGACGAGCGGCTACGGCTGTTCCTGTGGGCGTTCCTGGAGTCGAAGCTCGCGCAGGATCAGATCATGCGCAACGAGTACGGGGCGATCCAGCAGCACCTCGAGCCCGAGCACGTGCGCGCGATCCTGGTGCCGCTGCCGGTCGCCAGGGGCAAGCTCGACGCGATCGCCGAGCAGCGCCGGCGGATGCTCGCGGCGAAGGAGGCGCTGCAGGGGGCCGAGGACGCGAGCGACGGCGCGGTGGCGGCGATCCTCGGGGTGCTGGCGACGCCGAGCTGAGCGGTCTCGCGCGGTGGCGCCGCGGCGCGGGTCGTGCGATGGATCGTCGGTAGGCTGCCGGGCGCCGCCGACGCGCGCGGATGTGCGCGGGTGAGCGGATGCCGGCATGCCCGAAGGGACAGGTGCGGAGGCGCGCGGAGAGGGCGGGATAGCGGACGATACCGGCGGCTACGATCCGGGCCGGCGCCGGGCGGCTGGCCGGGCGTAAGTGATTGAAATTCTTGGAGCGGTGGGTCGACGGCCGGGGTTGGCCCCCGGCGTGCTTGGAGGGGCCGGCAGGAGCCGTCATGTTTTCCCCGTCCATGAATCGCAAGCGAGACTTCGCGGTGAAATCCGCGCGAGATCCGCAGAAGCGTTCGTGGTGGTGTCGCAGCCGCCAGCGCTGACGACGATCCCGGGTCGAGGACACGACGACGAAGTCGGTGAGCGTCCGACTGGCGAGCGATTGAAGGCCGCCAGACGCTTGGCGAGGGACGAGAAGGGCCGGTCGGCCCGGCAGCTTCTCTCGCCTCTTCACCGTCGGTTCGCGTTTCCCCGCGAGGGGAGCTCCGCGAGGGACGCTCGCGGGGCCCCGGGGCTCGGAGCCGGCGAGGCGGCCGCGGTCATGGCGGCGCCGCCTTCTTCACAACTGAATCGTGGAAGAGGACGCAGACGTGTTTGCGGTGTCCCGAGGCGGGGATCCTGGCTTTGAACCAGGAGGGGGTGGTTCGATTCCATCCACCGCAATCGTGGCGGAGTCGCCAAGAGGTCAAGGCACCGAGCTCATAACTCGGCCAGACGTAGGTTCGAATCCTATCTCCGCTATCGTCGAGGATATTTTTGCCTGCGAAGCTGAACGAGACGAGCACCCGACTGTTAATCGGGAGGTGGTGGGGGCGGGACCCACGGCAGGCGCATTTTTGGGCGGTTGGCAGATCGGTCGTTGCGACGGGCTCTTACCCCGTAGAGAGAGGTTCGACTCCTCTACCGCTCGCTTGGATATTTTTACTGGATACGTGGGCCCCGGCCAGGACGGGAATGGGGCGGGCTTTTAACCCGAAGCCGAGCGTCACGCTCGACAGGGTTCGACTCCCTGGGGGCTCTATTCATGGAGGGTTCGTCTAGCGGCTATGACACCGCGGTGCTAACGCGGCAAGGGTCGAGAGGCCCGCGAGGGTTCGAGTCCCTCACCTTCCGTCGTATTCCTTCACCATACCCGCGCGCGACCTGCGAGCGCGGGGCCCCCGTCCGCACGGACGGTGTGCTGGTCGCATTTGCCGCCGGACGCGACGGGGTCGCGGCCTGGTTGTCTCCCAGGTGAGGCGGGTTCGAGTCCCGCCGGTGGCGTACACGCTTGCCCCCATCGTCTAGCAGACAGGACGCGACTCTACGGAAGTCGAAACGGTGGTGCAATTCCATCTGGGGGTGCTTCTTTGTCGTGACCACGTGGCTCAGCTGGAGGAGCGTCGCCGTCCGAAGGCGAAGGTCGCAGGTTCGAGCCCTGCCGTGGTTGTCTCGCTCGCGTAGCTCAGTCGGGAGAGCGCCTGGCCGAAACCCAGGAGGTCGCCGGATCGATACCGGCCGCGAGCATTGCTTTCGTCGCATAGGTCGCGCGCAGGGCGCGGACGGCTCTCCAAAAGCTGTCACGCCGGGTTCGAGTCCCGGGCGGCCTGTCTGGTTCGCTAAAAGGGAGAAGCTAGGATGGTTCGGTCGCTGGCAGGCCAGCTCGGTTGGAAGCCGGGTCGCTCCACGGGGCGCGAGAGTTCGATTCTCTCACCATCCGCTTACGGTCCGTAAGCCAACGCAGTGAGGCGTCGGTCTGCAACACCGGAGAACGAGGTGCAAGTCCTCGACGGACCTTTCATGGGCGACGCGAGCGGTGCTGCTCGCGCGGGCGTGCTACTTCGCCGGCTGCGCGGCGGCGTCGGCGGGCGTGGGGATGGGATCCTCGACGAGGGTCGGGGCGGCCGGCTTCGGCGGGCTCGGGGGCGCGGGCGCGGGCGCAGGGGCAGGGGCTGCGACGGGCGCGGCGGGGGGTTGCTCGGCGGACCGGCAGCGCCGAACGGCCAGCAGCGAGAGCAGCAGCAGCAGGGCTGTGCCCGCCCCGAGCACGACCATGCGCAGGATCTCGACGGTCGGATCGCGCGGCGGCGGTTGTGGCGGCGGCGAGGGCCGGGGTCGCAGGGGCTGCGCCGCGACGCGGGTCTGCTCGAGCGGCTCGTCGAACGGTTCGTCGGCGTCGGCCGCGAGGTCGTCGTCGAGCTCGAACATGTCGCTGAGGTTGACGTCGAGGTCCTCGGTCTCGACCGGCTCCTCCTCGGGCTGCGCGCCGCGGTACCACGCCTCGACGGCCGCGGCCTCGCCGGGGTCGGCCTCGTCGGAGTACCACGGGAACGGGACGTCGCCGATCGTCCGCTTGAGGTACTGCCGCAGGGTCGCGAGCGACAGCGTGAACTGGTGCTCGGTCGCGAACTGCTCGAGCGCCAGGCCGAGCTCGAGCGCGGTCTGGTAGCGGTCCTGCGGGTTGTAGGCGAGGGCCTTGAGGATGATCTGCTCGAGCGCGGGCGGGATCCCGGGGCGGCGCGTCGACGGCAGCGGCATCCGGCCGTCGACGATCTGCTCCATGATCTCGTACTCGCTCGGCCCGTCGAACAGGTTGGTCAGCGTGACCATCTCGTAGAGCAGGATCCCGACCGCGAAGACGTCGGTGCGGCGGTCGATCGGGCCGCTGCGGACCTGCTCCGGGGCCATGTACGCGACCTTGCCCTTGCGCATGCCGGCCTGGGTCAGCTGGGTCGACGAGGCGACCTTGGCGATGCCGAAGTCGAGCAGCTTGACCTCGCCCTGGTAGGTGATGAACACGTTGTTGGGCGAGACGTCGCGGTGGACGATGCCCATCGGGCGGCCGTCGACGCGGCGCATCTCGTGGGCGAAGTGCAGGCCGGCGCACAGGCCGAGGGCGATCGTCACCGCGCGCCCGAGCGGGAAGCCCTCGGCCGACTGCCGCGCGGCGTCGATCAGCTTGCCGAGGTCGGCGCCGTGCAAAAACTCCATCGTGAAGTAGATGCTGCCGGCGGCGCGCCCGATGTCGTAGACGCGCACGACGTTGGGGTGGTCGAGGCGGGCGGCGATCCGGGCCTCGATGAAGAACATCGTGACGACGCTCGGATCGCTGGCGTACTCGGGCAAGATCCGCTTGATGACGACGAGCTGCTCGAGGCCCTCGATCTCGTCGTCTCGCGCGGTGGCGAGGTAGAGCTCCCCCATGCCCCCGACCGCCAACTGTCGCAGGAGGCGATAGCGGCCCGCGATCAGGGGGAGAGTGGTCACCTCCGCGTCCACGGACGCTCAGCATACCGCGACGACGCTCCTCGCTCCAGGGCAATCTCGCGCGTCCGGGGCGTGGCGCCCCCATCCGTGGCGGTTTCGCGCGTCAACGGCGAGCGCCCGACCTTCCCCCGGTGCAGATGGGGCGCCGCGCGGCCATCCACCAGAAGTCGAGCGGCCGCGTCTCGGGCAGCACGAGCACGTGGTCGAAGGCCTCGCGCAGGACGTACTTGGCCCACCCGCTGGCGGCGGCCGAGCGCTCGATGCGGCGCGGGGATCCGGCGGCGCCGATGCTGCGCGTGAACTGCGGCGAGGCGAACCAGGCGGTCGACTCGCCGAAGCGCGGCAGGGTCCGCAGGTCGAGCAGCAGCGGGCGGCCGGGGCGATCGACGAGGTGCTCGAGCGTGTCGGGCTCGGGGTCGGTCAGCTCGACGCACGCGGGGGACGTCGGGAGGATGCCCGAGGGGGTGAGGCCGAGCGCCTGGATCGTGACGGTGCCGCGGCGGGGCGGCTCTGGTTGTGCGCGCGGAGCCAGCGGAAGAACTGCTCACTGTCGTCGTGGCCGTGCAGGCCGTACAGCTCGCGCAACGCGGCGCGGAGGTCGTCGGCCTGCCCGCGGACGTAGCGGTCGAGGCGACAGACGGCGGAGGCGTCGTCCTCGAGGACCAGCGCGCGCGCCCAGCCGGCGGTGATCAGCTTCTGCGTCAGCTCGGCGCGCGCGAGGAAGACGTCGCGCGCGCCGTGGGCGGCCTCGCCGAGGGCCAGCACGCGCGCGCCGGCGACGAGCCTGTCCAGCGGCGGATCGGCGGTCGCGTGCGCGGACCCACTGCCGCGCCGCGGGGGTGAAGTGGGTCCGGGTCGCGTGGTGACGCGGGCGACAGGCGACGAGCAGGGCGGCGAGCGACAGCCCGAGGAGGGCGCACCGCGGGGCGCGGGTCATCGCGGGCTGGCCCTCCGCAGCAGGTTCTTCGCGGTGCCGCTGCGCTCGCGGCCGGGGCGGACCCAGGCGATGTCGAAGGTGGAAGCGGCGGTCATCGCCGCGTCGCGCGCGGCGTCGGAGACGAATCCGCCGACCGTCGGGAAGCCGCCGGCGTTGTGGCGCGGGCGCTCGAACATGTGGAAGACGGTGACGTCGAGGCCGTGCGCGTGGGCGTGGCGCTGGAACAGGAGGTCGGCGCCGCGGGCGTCGCCGACGAGGAAGCGGCTGCCGCGGGCGCAGGCGGCCTCGATCGCGCCGACGTAGTGGCGCGCGAACTCCTCGTCGGTCAGGTCGAGGTGACCCGAGACGAAGGCGACTGGGGCTGGCTCGAGCGCCGTGGACATCGCCGGGCGGGCCGAGTGTACCACCGTCCGGGGCCTGGGCTGGCGCCGACGCGAGCACCGGCGAGGCGATGTGCACGTCGCGATCGGTCGAGCTCGTGCACGGGCGGGGCCGCAACACCTCGGGCCAGCTCGGCCTCGGCCACACCCAGATGATCGGCGACAACGAGCACCCCGAGAGTCAGCCTCCGCTCAAGCTCGGTGGCCCGGTGCTGCACCTCGCGACCGGAGCCGAGCACGCCTGCGCGGTGCTCGAGAGCGGCCAGGTCCGCTGCTGGGGGACCACTGGAACCGCGGCTACCCGGGCAACGGGCCCGCCACATGGCCATCTTCGAGCCGCGGAAGTGAGAGGGAGAAGACATGGGCGTCCAGCTCGCCACCGACAGTACGCCGACGCGCTCAGGGACCGCCTTCTGGATTGGAGAAGGGCCCGATCAGAAAGTCGCTCGCGCCGGCTGCGGTGAACATCTCGCCGTCTGCGACCAACGAGTCGCGGAATGAAATGGCCAGATGCATCCGTCCGTCGCCGGAGAGCGCCAGCTCGCCCGACCCCGGCACGATCCTCTGGTCCCCCTCCGCCCCATCGGCCGGGTCGAATTGCCCGATCCGAACGCTCGATGGATCGCCGGGTGCGACGAGGCCGAGCACCCACATCGAGTCTCCCGACAGCGCTAGCCGGTCGGCCCGTGACGATTGGAGCCGTCTCGACCATACATGGGCGCCATCGAGGGCCGAGTAGCGCGCCAGAAACGCCACAGGACCGCTCTCCGGCGCATCGAGAACACCTCCGCCCATATCGATCGGGCCCCAGCCGACGCCGCAGATGACCAGGTTCCCCCCATCGACGGCCAGTCCGAGGGCATCATCGCCCCCTGTGTTCGGCTTGGCCGAACCGCCATGGCGGCTGGACCACACGTGCGCGCCGTCGGTTCCGCGATAACGGGCCAAGAATACGTCGTTTCCCCCTGCGCTCTCCAGCAGCCCTCCACCGAGGAAGGCTTCGCCGTAGAACGAGCCGACGATGTACAGATCGCCCGCAGCGTCGGTCGCCACGTCGTTCACCGGCGGCCGGTCGCTGACGCCATTGAGGACAGGGCCGAGTCCGTGGAACCACAGGTCCTCGCCGCCCGCCGCGTCGAGCTTGGTCACGAACAACTGACTCGACTGCGTGCCGGCGAGAAGCGCGTTACCCTCGACATCTGCGGCGATCTTGCCCGCGCGCTCGAAGCCGTCGCCGCCGCTTCGCCGGCTCCAGAGTGGCTCGCCGTCCGCGGAGTAGCGGACGACGAAGATGTCGTCTTTGCCGGCGCTGACGAGGGCGCCCGTCCCTGGATCCACCGTGCCCTCGAAGGTCCCCGTGACGAGCACGTGGCCTGCGCCATCGACGGCAACCCCGGTCGCCTGCGCGTTGTCGAACCCGCCTGCGGTCGAGCCGAAGTGGTTCATCCACCGCAACGTACCATCCGGGGTGTAGCGCGCAATGAATGCATCTTCGAGCAGGGCTGCCATGGTCGACCCTCCACCGAAGTCGACCGTACCACGAAACGCCCCCACCACGATGATGTCCCCGTCCATGGCGATGGCCAGGTCATGGACGACGTCGAGATCGGGGCCGCCGACCTGGCGCCACCACTCTCCCATGGCGGGCGGCTCCGTCGACGTCGTGCTCGCCACCGTGGTCTGACCGCACAGCCCGGGATCTGCGCCGGGCTCGTCGCACGCGTCCGTGGTCGCCTCGACCGCAGTGGTCGTTCCCGACGTGATCTGCATGCCCGCTGCGTCGCCCGAGGTCGTCCCCGTCGCGGCGTCTGTGCCCACGGAACCGACGGCGTCCGCCTCGGTGACAAGGGCATCTCCGGCTGCAGAGTCGGTATCGGCGCCGCTGCAGGCGGGGATCGCCGCGGCTCCGAGCGACATGAACAGGTACATCGTGGCAAGCTGGTGGTGAGTGTGCATCGCCTACTCTCGAAACAAGGGAATGATGGACCATGTGTCGAAGAACCCTTGGTGGCAAATCAAGAAAGGTTAAGGTGGCCTCGCTGCTCCGAGCCGCGCGCCGCCGAGGCCGAGGAAACCCGATCGATGCGCGCAGTCCTCGGTTTCGCGGCGATCCGAGAGGATGCACACGAGTGCGGCGCGTGCCTCGTCCGATGTCGCATGATAAGCAGACCGCCTCATCATGCTGCTGCGTTCATTCGTTCTCGTTGTCATCCTCGGTCTCCTCGGCGCGTGCGCGGGCGAGGAGAAGAAGAGGCTCGATCCTCGGGCTGCCGGAGAGATTCAGGACTGGTCGCGCGAGGCTTGTGCGTGCGCCGAAGCCTCCGATGTGAAAAAGTGTCTGGAACAACACGACGCCCACTGGAAGAGCTTCCAGTGGCCCGACGCATTCGAGCTCGATGACGCGAGCCGCAACGAGTACGACGCGCTGCGGGCCGTCGGGGACAGGTGCAGGAATGAGCTCTCGAGGGCCGCAGCCGCTGGGAGCCCGTGATCGTGGCGCCGTGCCTTCGCCGATCCGCGGCGCCGTCGGCCCGACGGAGAGTCCGGACAGCGAAGACGAGGAGGGGAGCTCCAGGACGGCGACGAATCTCGGCGGGGTGTCCGGCCCAGACCGGGATGTGTACACTGTCGAAGCGTCGCGCACCCCCGACCCGCCTGCGGAACGCGTGCAGGAATGGTCAATCTGGCGGAGGACGGGCGCGGGGTCGGCGTCGCACCCCTTCCGCCCTTGAGGAGCTTCGGGCGGCACTTCCTCGCAAGTTCACCGGGTGCCCGACACGCCCGCGCGGGCGCTGCTCACGGCCCTGCGCGACCGCTCGCTCGTCGCGCTGCAGCCCGGCGCCAGACAGGGTCTCGATCGCTTCGTGCTCTACGAGAGCATCCGCGTCTATGCGGCCGAGCGCCTCCCCCTCGCGGAGCGCACGGCGGCCGAGCAGCGGCACGCCCGCTGGTTCATCGATCTCGGCGAGGACGCGCATGCGCGCCAGCTCGCACGCAACGACAGCGCCGCCAACCTCACCCTGCTCGACGAGCAAGGAAACCTCGTTGTGGCGTTCGAGCGCCGGCTCGCCGCGGCGCGGCAGGGAGAGCCCGGGGCCGGTACGGACGCGCTCCGGGCCGCGATCTGTCTCTCCGGTGTTCTCCGCAGCCTTGGCCGCTCGCCCGAGGTGGTCGCGCAGTTCGAGGCCGTCCTGCCGCTGGCCGCGAGCGCGCCGGCGCCCCTGCGTCTGCGCGCCGAGATCGCCTGCGCCCACGCGCGCGGCAACCTCGGGGAGCTGGAGCGCAGCTTCGCCGAGCTCCAGCGCGCGACGGCGGCCGCGGCCGCGCTCGGTGACGCCGCGGTCGAGGGCGACGGCCAGCTCTGCCTGTGCGCGCAGCACCAGCGCGTCGGGCAGCTCGAGGAGGCGCTCGCCGCCGGCCTGCGCGCCCGGGAGCGCTGCGCCGCGGCCGGTCTGCGCCTGCTCGAGGGGCTGACGCTGATGCTGCTCGGGCTCGTTCACGTCGAGCTCGGCCGACCCGCGGAGGCCCGCGCGAGCGCCGAGGCCGCGCTGAAGCTCGGCGCCGAACTCGGTGAGCGCTGGGGCGATGGGCTCGCCCACGGCGCGCTCGCGCTGCTCGAGCAAGAGGCCGGGCACTTCGAGACCGCGCGCGTGCGCTACGATGCGGCGCTCCGCGCCTACCGTCTGAGCGGCGACCTGGTGTACGAAGCGCTGTTTCGCGGCCTTTCGGGCACGCTGGCGCACGAGCAGGCCCTCGCCGGCCCGGCGAACGCGGCGGCGGCGGTCCATGCCGCCCGGAGCGCCTACACGAGCGCGATCACGATCCTCGGCGCGGCGCGGTTCTACCTCGTCGGGCTCTTCCACGGCTTCCTCGCCGCGCTCGAGGCGAGCTTCGGTGACGAGGAGCGCGCCCTCGCCGAGCTCGACGTCGCCGCCGCCCAGCTCGGACGACTCGGGGCGCCGACCTACCTCGCGCTGGTCGACGTGCTGCGGGGCGCCCCGGCCCAGCGTCGCGCCGCACAGGGCGACCCGGAGGCCGCCCGCGAGGTCGCGGAGCGCATCCAGCGGGCCCGGCCATGGGCCGGCCGCTCCGTGGTCCTGCGCACCGCCATCCGGATGCTCGCGCTCCGGGGCGCGGGCCGTCCTGCGGCCGCGACCGGCCCCGTGTGGATGGTCGCGCCCGGCGCGCGATGGTTCGCGCCGCCGGGCGGGGCCCGGGTGTCGCTCCAGCGGCGTGGACCGATCCGGCGGATCCTCGACGCCCTCGTCGACGCCCAGCGGGACGCGCCGGGGACCTCCTTCACGTCCGAGGCGTTGCTCGGCTTCGGCTGGCCGAGCGAACGGGTGCGCCACGACTCCGGCCTGCTGCGCGTGCGCGTGGCCGTGGCGACGCTGCGCTCGCTCGGCCTCCGGGCCTTGCTGCTCACGCGCGACGACGGCTATCTGCTCGACCCGACGGCGGTGATCGAGCGCGGCGAGTGACGATGGGCCTGGACTACAGCCTCGAATTGACGACCGATCTCGAGCCCGCCCGGGCCCTGGGCCTCCTGGCCGCGCGCCTCGACCTGTCGACACGCCGCACCTGCACGAACGGGATCGAGCGACGCTATGATCCGACCATGCAAACGCTCCGCTTCGTCGCTGTCCTCCCCCTGGCCCTTGTCCTCGGTGCGTGCGGCGATGACGACGTCGTCACGACCGCCACGACCGCCTCTACCGACGCGAACACCTCGGCGGGCGTCTCGACCGACGCGAACACCTCGAGCGGCGCGCCGACGTCGACGGACCCGACCGGCTCGTCCGACAGCGACACCGGCGAGCCCCCCGCCGGCTGCGTGGTGCTCGTCGACGGGGCCACCGGTGATGATGCGTCGAGCGGCTCGACCTGGGCCTCCGCCAAGCGGACCCTCGGCGCCGGCCTCGACGAGGCGGAGCTCCGCGCCGCCGCGGGCATGGGCCCTTGCGAGGTCTGGGTCGCCGCCGGTACCTACCGCCCGAGCGACACGTTCGATCCGGACGCCGGCTTCGTCCTGCGCAAGGACATCGCCGTCTATGGCGGCTTCCTCGGCGGCGAATCGGCCCGCGAGCAGCGCGACTGGCTCGCGCACGAGACGATCCTCGACGGCGAGTACGGCGATCCCGCCGACCTCGAGGACAACGCTCGCCATGTGGTGATCGGAGCCGACGGCGCCCGCCTCGACGGGTTCACCGTCACCGGCGGCCACGCGCGGGGTGACATGACCCAGCGCGACGGCGGCGGCATTCACCACACCGACGGCCACCTCACCGTCGCCCGTTGCACGATCGCCGACAATCGCAGCGGCGACGGCCTCGACGGCGAGTTCGGCACGGCCGGGGGCAGCGGGGGCTTCGGCGCGGGCATCTACGTTCGCTCCGGCTCGCTGACCCTGCTCGACAGCCTGATCACCGACAACCGCGGCGGCGACGGCGGCGAGGGCTCGGCGGTGGGCGGCGTCGGAGGGGAGGGCGCCGGCGTCCTGTTCCGCGAGGGCGTCGACCTCGTCGTTCGCGGCGTCGCCTTCACGAACAACCGCAGCGGGTCCGGTGGCCTCGGCGGCGACGTCGGCGGCCCGGGCGGCGGCGGGGCGGGTCTCCTCGTGGTCGGCGCGACCGGCAAGGTCGTGATCGACGACTGCGACTTCATCGGCAACGTCGGCGGGGCGGGCGGCCCCTCCGACAACCTCGGCGGGCCCGGCAATGGCGGCACCGTGGCGATCTATCAGACGGACGCCGACGTGATCGTCACCCGCTCGCGGGTCCTCGACAACGCGACGGGGGCCGGCGGGACCAGCCTGATGGGCGGCTCTCCCGGGGGGCGCGGAGGCTTCGGCGGCCTGGTCTTCGGCGGCAACTTCGGCGCCGGCGGGGCCATCATCGCCAACAGCCGCTTCGAAGGCAACGACGCCAGCTTCGTCGGCGGTCTCGGCATCCTCGGTCAGGCGCAGGAGCCCGCCGGCCCGGTGCTCGTCGTCGGCTGCACGCTCGCCGGCAACACCGGCAACGACACCGCCGGCCTGCTCGTCACGACCAACGGACAGCGCGCGATCATGATCGCCAACACCAGCATCGCCGGCAACGACGCCACGGTCCGGGGCGGCGGCGTGCTGTTCCGGTCGGAGGAGAGCATGGGCGCCGAACCAACCCGGCTCGTCAATTCGATCGTCTGGGGCAACACCGCGCCGATGACCCCCAATCTGCTCGCCGAAGCCGCGGTCAACGTCATGACCCCCGTCGCGCTCGCGCTCGACGCGGTCGCTGTCGAGGGGGGCTGCACCGCGGGCCCGCAGCTCACCTGCGGCGCGAGTCTTGCCGGCCCGCCGGGCTTTGTCGACCTCGCCGGCGGCGACCTCAAGCTCGCCCCGAACTCGCCGCTTGTCGACGCCGGCGACGACGCGCTCAACCCGGCCGACGCCGCCGACCTCGACGGCGACGGTGACCTCGCCGAACCCACTCCGCTCGACCTCGATGATCAGCCCCGGCGCGTCGGCGGGGCGATCGACCCGGGCGCCCACGAGGTCCAATGACTGTTTTGGCTCAGTCGGTTCGGGACAAGCCCCGGTCCGGTACAAGTCGGCCGAGGGCAAGGACGCCCGAACCTGAGCAAGAAGACCAGGATCGCGCGGATATCCGCGGAGGAGGATGATGCCGAGAGTCGGGGGCCCCTCGGCTGCCACTGGTGAGTCAAGACACGGTCCGCAGCGCCTGACCGTGGTCCAGCCGCGCCGGTCGCCCTCCGGGGTGTGCCCCCGGCCGAAGGAGCGTGTGGATCGCGACTCCGACGTCATGACCCGCGCGACCGCGAGCGCTCCCCCTCGCGCCGCCGCGCACCGGGGGCCGCCTCGGTTCGGTTCGCGGTCGTGCGTGCGGCTTTGAAGGCCTCCGACAGTCTGTTATCATAGGCCTCTTCGCTGCCCCTGAACAACTGGATCGGCCGCGGCGCAATCATGCTCATCGACGATGTCCGGCTCGAGCGCAAGCTCGCCGCGCTGGCGCTCACGGCACGCCAACCCGCGGAGGTCGTCGCGCGCTTCGCGGCGCGGCTGCGGTCCTGCGAGGACTGGCAGCTCTCCAGCATCAACCCGCTCGCGTTCGGCGAGGAGGCCGGCATCTCCGCGCGCGCCGCCGTCGACCTCTTCGTGTCCGGGGTCCACGTCGGGCTCTTCGAGCTGCGCTGGTACGGCCTGTGTGTATTCTGCGGTGCGCGCGAATACGTCTACGATCGGCTCGACGAGATCCCGCGCGAGGGCTTCCACTGCACGTGCTGCGCCCTCGAAATCTCCTCGCTCCTCGATGAACGGATCGAGGCCCGCTTCGGACTCCACCCCGGGGTGGCCCACATCCGCTTCGATCCGTTCGTCGACTTCGCGTCGTACTCGCGCCACTTCGTCGCCGCCGAGGTGGTGCACGGCGAGGAGACCCGCGCGTACCTCGGCCGGACGCAGCGCGGCTGGGCCCGGATCCCCGCGCAGGGCGCCGCCGAGCTGGTCATCGAGCTCGAACCGGGTGCGTCCGTGCGGCTCGTCAGCTTCGATCGCCACGCGCAGGTGTTCATCCGGGCGGGAGTCGGCGCGCGCGAGGCGGAGACGGAGCTCGAGATCGATGTGACGGACAACGGCCTCACACCGCAGGAGATGCTCGTCGCGCCGGGCTCGCGGCGCGTCCGCCTCCACAATCACAGCGCGCGTCCGGCCGGCGTGCTCGTGCTCGACGGCGACGTCGACGGCTTCAGGCACGCGATGGAGAGCCACCGCGCGGCCCTGCGACCCTACCTGAGCGGGCAGATGTTGCTCGCGACGCAGCGGTTCCGGGCTCTCTTCGGGGTCCAGCGTCTCCGCGAGGGCTTCGCGCTCAACATCCGGCGCTCCGCGATCGTCTTCACGGACCTCGCGCGCTCGACGGTGCTCTACGCGGAGGCCGGCGACGCGACCGCGTACGGCGTCGTCCGCCGCCACTTCCAGGCGCTGTACGCCGCCGTCGACGCGCACGGGGGGGCGATCGTCAAGACGATGGGCGACTCGGTCATGGCGGCCTTCCACGCGCCCGCCGACGCGGCGCGGGCGGCCGGGGAGATGCGGGCGGGGATCGACCGGCTCAACGTGGAGATCGCGGCGACGGGGATCGAGTTGCGTCTCAAGGTGGCAGTCCACGCCGGTCCCGCGATCCTCGTCAACGTCGACGAGCGCCTCGACTATTTCGGCCAGACCGTCAACATCGCCGCGCGGCTGCTCGCCGTCACGGCGCCGCTGACGATCAGCGTCACCGAGGAGATCCACGCCAGCGCGGGGGTGCAGGCGGTCTTCGCCGCGGGCGGATGGGTCGGTGTCCGCGAACAGGTCGCCCTCCGCGGGGTGCCAGGGCTGGTCACGATCCATTGTATGACGCGAGCGCCGGACGACCCCGGGTCCGGGGGCTGACGCGGGAGCGCGGGGCGTTCGCCGAGGGTCGGCCGACGCCTACGCCACCCCGATCGTCGCGTACCTCCGCAATCTGCCCGAGGGACCGGAGCTGTTCGAGGCCGCGCCGGCGCTGCGGGGCTGGTTCGAGCGGGTGAGCGCGCGCCCGAGCTTTGCCGCCACGCTGCCCGAGCTCGCCAGGCCCCGCTGAGACGGGCGCGGAGGCGGCGACGCGAACGCTGCCGGGTCGGGGCACGCCGGCGCCGGCGCGGGTCGACTTACGGCGCCGGGACGAGGCCGATCATCGCGCGGCACGACTCGTCGGCCAGCGTCAACGGGCTGTTCGTGCGATTGGTGTAGGCGCAGTCGATGCGGAGCCGCTGGCCGCCGGAGACCAGCGGCGCGTCGCCGGCCGTGGTGTCGAACATCAGCGGGAGCTGCCAGGTCGGGTCCCAGCGAGGGACCGCCGCCAGGCACTCGCTGCTCGAGGCGTCCTCGACGGAGACCGTGACGATCCGGCCCGCGTCCTGCATCTCCGGGTGGATCGCCCATACGGCGTACCGATCGCCGGCGGACCCCGGGACCAGGGCGACCATGGTTTCGCCGCTCATCTCCGACTGCGGCTTTCCGGTCGGGATCTCGAACGGGTGGGTCAGGTTGCCAGTGCCGTCGGCGACAGGGCCCGCGTAGTCGCCGATCGTCAGCGCGAGCGCGCGCGTCGCTTCGCCGGGGTCCCTCCACTGCACGGAGAGCGAGGTGTGATCCGGCCACGTGAGGACCGGCGGCAGCGGTTCTGTGTCGGTCGGATTCACGTGGTCGTAATGCGCATGATAGTGCAGCTTGACGACGAGGAGCGCGTCGCCCGGGAGCTCCACGGCGGTGCCGGGCGGCGTCGTGAACGGCTCGCCCTCGGGCAAGAAGCCGGTGAGGATCTCGCCATCGAAGCCGAACCCGTCGTCGCAATCGTACCAGCTCGAGCCGTGGGTGCGCGGCGAGTCGGGTTGGAGGTAGGCGAGGCTGGCGCGCGCCCGATCGAGCCAGACGACCGCCCCGCGGAACACCTGTCGGGCGTCCGGGTTGATCTGAATCCCGGAGAACCACCGGCTGCCGGCGATCTCGCCGGGATCGATGACGACGCACACCCAGTCGTCCTTGTGGCCGGTCGGGTGAGTCTCGTCGATCGTCATGACGTAGCCCTCGGCGAACGGATACTCGGTCGTGTCCGCCAGGAGCGACGGCGGGGCGGGCTGCAGCGGCTCGGCGGGGTACGGCGCGTCGCCTCGCGGGCCGTCGTTCTCGATCCACTGAAAGAACGCCTCGAGGTCCGCGCTGCCGAGGCGCAGGTCGTTGCTGTACGCGTGGCGCGGCTCGCATCGCCCCGGGATCGCGCCGCCAGGGTAGGGTGGCATCTGCGTGGCGATCAGCGGCGGGAACGACAGCTTGGCGGGGAGGAACGCCAACTGATCGAGGACCTGGTCGTACGTCTGAAGCGGCGAGTAGGTCGAGAAGCGGCCCGACGCGTGACAGCGCACGCAGTTGCGCTGGACGATGTCGGCGATCCGGCTCGACCAGGTCACCTCCGTCGGCGCGGGGTCGCCAGGGCCGGTGCCCCCGGTGTCGCCGCCGCCGGGGCCGCCGGTGCTGCCTGGGCCGGGCTCGTCGCCCGGCCCGCCGCTCGCCGGATCCGCGCCGCAGCCGGGGGTGAACCCCGACAACGCGAGCACCCCAACAATCGCCTTCCCGGTGGTCACGGTTCGCATCGCTCGCCCTCCAGGTCGCCGCCGCGCGCATTCGGAGCGACATTCGCAGGATCGCACGGAACCCGGCGCCATACCAGGGGGGCCGCGGAGGACGGCGAACGCGACTCACGGCGCCGTCGAGCCACGCGGCCAGTCGGGCCCGAATACCCGGCGTGACTCACCCGGGCGCGGTGCAAAACGGCGGCTCGAGCACGAGTTCGTTGGCGGGGTCGACCTTGCACTCCGCCTCCTTGGCGACCGCGACGACCCGGATCTGCTCGAGGCCCGCGGTGGCGATCTCGACGACGAAGGCGGGCGCGAACTCGCCGGGCGCGAGCACCCCGCCGAAGGGGACGGTCTGGAGCAGCGACTCGTTCCCCATCATGGTGCCGTACACCTCGACGTCGGCGCCCGCCGTCAGCGGGACGGCGCCGATGTTGCCGAGCTGGACCCACAGGCCGAGCGCGTCGACGCCGGAGCACGCGCTCGCGCACGAGTCGGGCGTCAGCAGCACGAGGTCGGGCGCGGCGAGCCCGTCGTTGAGCGAGAGGTCGGCCGAGCGGAAGCTGTTGTAGGTCAGCCAGTTTTGCGCGGCGTTGACCGGGATCGAGCCGTCGTCGTCGACGTTCGTGAAATCATGTGCGGGCAGCGCTAGACCCCCCTACGGGCCCGAATTCGGAGGCTCGTCTCGAAAAGAGCCAAGATCGCTACAAAATCGAGACGAATTTCCGAGACGATCGGGGGATCGCGCCGCCGCGCATCGGGGTCCCTGCGCCGGCCTGGACCGCCCGCTGGGGCAAGCTTCCCCGCCGGCCGCCCGGCCGTCGAGACAAACCAACCGACCGCCTCGGCGTGTTTGGGCCGGTCGCGCGACCGAAGCCCTTGTGCCCGAACGGCATGCCCTGTACGCCGTGGTTCGACGAGGGCGAGGCGTGCCTGAGTTCGCCGAGCGACCCTTCGCACAACCCAACCGGGAGGCCGTTGACATCCTTCTCGTCGGGCGCCTGGCGCGCCCCGCCGGGCCAAGCCCCGGGGCCGTCGGTCGCCGAGCCAGTGAGACAGTCGAGCGGGGGTCACTCGGGGAACCTGCTCTAAGAGTCAGGCCAAGATATCGACAACGTGGCTACGGCGACTCGATGGAAGGCCCGCGGCGAATGACGGAGGAAGAGGGACGCTCATCGGCACGACTCCCGGGGATTTTGCAGCGGCCCGGTCCAGCGCAGCACCGACGCGTCTGGCAGGACCACGTACAGCTGGCGGCCGTCGGGCGACGTGACAACATCGCTCGCAAGGCCGCGCTCGACCGCCGGAAAACCCACGAGTTGCATCGTTCCCTGCGGCAGTGGCACCAGACCGACCTGCTCGAGCTGCGCGTCGACGAGCAACACCGCCCGCTCGTACGAGAACAGCAGCCCATCGGCGCCCCACGGGCGCACGTCGAGGCCGATCCCACAGGGTGGCATGCCGCCCTTCGGTGCGCCGCGCACGGGCTCGCTGTCGCGGGCGCGCTGGCGCAGATAACCGCCGGTCGACTTGCTCAACCATAGGTGCTCGCCGTTGACCATCCACAGGCCGTCCGCCGTGACCTCGATCGGCGGCGTCGCGTCGAACCAGGCCGCCTCCCGGGGGCCGTTCCCGCTGGTGTACGCGAGCAGTTGCCCCGTGCCCGGCTCGATGCTCGCGCTCGATCCGTTGACGACGACCGTGCGCCGGGGCGCCAGCCCCGTCGAGGGGAAACGAAGCACGATCACTTCGTTGCCCGCGCCGATCGCCGTGAGCGTCACGGTGCCACCGGTATCGACGACCAGAGCGTAGACGTCTGGCTCCGACAACGGCTGCGTGCGCCGCTGTGTCGTGCCGGTCTCGATCACGACCAGATCGGTCCCGCACACCTGGGCGACGAAGCCGCCGTCCGCCGCCGCCGCGAGCTGGCGCGAGGCGTCACACGCCAGCGGCCACGCAGCGCCGCGCTCCCCCTTCGCGTCGAAGTATTCGCACCGGCCGATCGCGCAGCGCCAGACTCCGCGATGATCGGCGAAGACCGCTTTATATACGACGACCTTACCGGGCACGAACGCCGGTGCGACCTCGACCCAGCCGCCCGGTTCCGTCGCTGCGATCACCGGTTCGACGGTCGGCTCCACGCGCGCGACCGCGGCGGGCCCGGGCTTCGGTTGCGCCACGGGCACGACCGGCCGCACACATGCGACCAGCGAGACCAGCGCGCCGAGCACCACCACGCCCGCGGCGGTCGGCAGGCCCGCTCTACACACCCCGGAGACCGACGGCCCTGTCGCTCGTATGCGCATCGCCGGCACGATGCCGCGAGGCCGCCGATAAGTCCAGCACGCTCCGGCGGGGTGCCAACCGAGCAGTCGCGTCCGTTCTCGCCGACGAGCACTCGCCCCACCGGATGCCGTCTACCACCTGCCGCAGCTCCACGGGCTTGCCGCCGCGCGGGCGGTCGGCGTCTTCGCCCCACTCAGGACATGCGCATGTTCAACCCCCGGCAGTCTCGCCTCGTCTTCATTCCCCTCCGGGTCGCCGCCACATGCGGCCTGCATCCTTCTCCAAGGATGCCCTACCCATGACGAAGGCTGGCCGTTTGTCAAGAGCTCGAGATCGCACGACTGAAACAGGGTTCCATTTCGACGTGGATTCAGGCCCAGAAGCGAGCCTATGCGGGCGTTCTGCAAGATTCTTGGTGAAATCATGCACAGGCGGTGCTAGACCCCCCTACGGGCCCGTTTACGGTGGGGCGTCTCGAAAACAGCCAAATTCGCGACGAAATCGATACGAATTTTCGAGACAACCGGGAGATCGCGCAGTCGCGCATCGGGCCCTACGCGCTAGCGTGGACCCCCCACTGGATCAAGCCCCGCGGCCGGCAGCCGCCCGGACATCGAGACATGCCGACCGACCTCAGAAAGGCTTTTCGGACCGCTGGTGTGGCCTGAGAGGCAGACTGTCTAGATCGCGCCGCGCAAGGCGAGCGCCGAGCATGGCGTCCACCCTCGATCTGCGGAGCCTCACGGCTGCAAACGTCGGGCGACCTCGTCCTGGACAATCTGGGCCTGGCCGGGCACTTCGCCCGGGAACACGCGACCGATCGTGCCGTCGCGGTCGACGAGGTAGAGCGTCGGCATCTTCGGTGGCGCCCAGCGATCGGCGATCACCTGGGTCGGGTCGTGCAGCACCGGGAACGTGACGGTCACCTGGTCGCGCAGGAAGGCGTCGACGGCCGCGCGGTCCTCGTCGATGTTGACGCCGATCACCGTCAGGCCGGCGGCGTGGTAGCGGCGGTGCAGCGCTTCGAGCTCGGGGAGTTCGCGGCGGCACGGCTCGCACCACGAGGCCCAGAAGTCGACGAGGACGACGCGGCCGCGCAGCGCGGCAAGGTCGAGCGCGGCGCCGTCGAGGGCAGTGCCGGCGAGCGCGGGCGCGGGCGTGCCGGCGTCGATCGGCGGCGTCGAGTCGCCGCGGGGCGCAGGCGCGCAGGCGGCGAGGAGGATGGCGAACAAGACAGGTGCGCGGGACATGACTCAGCTCCGTGGCGGCCGTCAGTAGCGACCCCCGAGCATGGCCGAGAGCTCGAGGGCCCAAACCCGCGACAGGCCGATGAACGCGTCGTACTCGATCCGGGTGCCGGCAGCGAGCGCCCCGAGCTCGAGCGCGCCGCGCCGCAGCGGGCGGGTGTACGTGGCGTGAAGCGCGAGCCGGTGGCTGCCGAGCGACGACAGCTCGCGGTCGCGGGTGAAGTATCCGCCTGGCTCAGAGGACAGATAGCGAGCGTGGTAGAAGAACGCTCCGGACTGGGCGTAGGCGCGGTACTCGAGCGCGAGCGTCGCGCCGCGGGCGGGCGTCGCCGTGACGTCGGCCGCGAAGGTGTGCGAGCGCAACTGCCAGGAGTCGTAGTAGAAGCGGTAGGTCGTGCCGGCGGAGAACCTGCGCCCGAGCGCCTGGCGCAGCCGCACGGCCCACGCCTGGCGAGCGCGCCGGCGCGGGTGCACCTCGGCGACGCAGAAGGGAGTCAGGGCGCCGCACAGGCCGTCGTCGCCGCCGACGGCGACGAACCGGTACGGGCTCGCCATGTAGCCGAGCGCGCCGCGCAGCTCGTAGGCGAGGTTCAGCAGGGTGGTGCGGCCGAGCACGAAGGTGGCGCCGACGAGGGCGCCGCCGGCTCGCAGCGGCTCGCGGAACCGGTCGTCGCCGGCCCGGCCGACGCGGTCGAGCGCGCCGAACAGGCGCCCGGCGAGGGTGATCGTGCGCTGCGCGAAGTCGACCTGCCCGGCGAGCGTGGCGCTGTTGGCGAGGTAATCTGGCTCGTAGGACAGGCGATAGCCGGCCGACCAGGTGAGGTTGCCGCGCTCGCGCTCGACGCCGACGACGGCCTCGTGACGGTTCTCGCGGACAACCGGCGTCGCGGCGGTGCGGATGTCGACCGAGGCGCTGGTCCAGGCGTCGAGGCTGTACGTGACGTCGAGCCGCGTCTGCGGGCCCCGCAGCGGCTGGCGCAGGTGGACCCGCGGCGAGACGACGGTGGTGCGGTCGCTGTCCGTTCGGACATACACGGCGCCGCGGACTTGCCCCCCGATCGGGGCGGTCTCCGCCGCGAAGATCAGCGGCGCGATTAGGGGGCTCCACCTCATCGGCAGCAATCGCGCGTTCGACGCGCTTTTTTGAAATTAAATTTGAAAACCATTTTCAGATCGGAGACTATCTGGAGCGGCGATTCTCGTCAACTCCGGAGCTTTGAGACATGACCGATCCGACACGTCCCACCCTCGCGCTCGCGCTGAGCCTCACCGCGTGCGGCGGGCTCGGGAACCCAGGCGACAGCGCGAGCGCCGGCAACTTCACCACCGCGGTCCCGCCGTGGATGGGCACCGAGAGCAGCGGGAGCACGAGCGGCGGCACCGGCACCGGCGCGCCGACGACGAGCTCCGGGACCGGCGGTGACGGTCAGACGTCGGACCCGACGGGCACCTCGAGCAGCCCGATGCCCAAGCTCGATCTACCGCCGCCGCCGGCGACGACCGGCGACGAAGACAAGGACAAGGACGAGGACGACGAGGACAAGGACGAGGACGACGAGGACAAGGACGAGGACGACGAGGACGACGAGGACGACGACGAGGACAAGGACAAGGACGAGGACGACGCGACTACGGGCGGGATCTCCCCCAGGTGAACGGCATGCACCGACGAGCGCACGAGACAGCGACGTTGCTGCTCGCCGGCTTCGGCTTCGGGGCGGGCCAGCAGATCGTCCTGCGCGAGCTGGTGAGCCTCTTGTACGGCGAAGAGGTGGTACTGATGCTGGTGTCCGCCGCGGGGCTTCTGGCCGCCGCGCTCGGGTATCGGCTCGGCGGGCGGCTGTCGACGCCGGTGCTCGGGCGCCTGCTCGTCGCCTGCGCGGCGCTGCTGGTCCTGTCGCCCGGGCTGCCGCGGCTCGTCGTCGCGGGGCTGTGTGCGCTGCGGGGCGGCGCGGGGCCCGAACTGCTCGTCGTGCTCGCGCTGTGGGCTTTCGCCGCGGCGGCCCCGTTCACCGCGCTGCTGCCGGCGCTGCTCGGCCGCCACGCGACGGCGGCGCTGCGGCTCGCGGCGCTGCGTCGCGGATATACGGCCGAGCTGTTCGGCTTCGCGCTCGGCACCGCGGCCGCGCTGGCGCTGGGGAGCCGCCCCGGGCTGCGCTGTGCGCTGCTAGCGACGGTCCTCGTGGCATTGATTCACCTCGCGGTCGGCCGCCGCAGGACGACGCTCGCGTGCGTCGCCGGGGCCGTGGTCGCCTGCGCCTTCCACGGGCCGCTGGCGTCGCGCGGGGCCGACCTCGTCTACCGCACCAAGCACGGGTTCGCCGGCGCGCAGGTCGTGTGGTCGGTCGATTCGCCGTACCAGCGGGTCGAGGTCGTGCGCGCGCCCGGCCGCGGGACGATGCTGTACCTCGACGGATTGCGCGACCTCGACGAGCGCGACCTCGCCACCCTCAATCACTACCTCGCGCGCGTGCCGGCCGAGCTGATACGGCCGGAGCAGGCGCTGCTGATCGGCAACGGGACGCTGTCGATGGTCCCGGAGCTGTCGCGGCTGTCCGGCGCGCTGACGACGGTCGAGATCGACCGCGCGGTCGTCGACGCCGGGGCCCGCTTCTTCACGCCCGGTGCGCCGCTCGAACGGCTGGCGAACTGGCGCCTGGTGATCGCCGACGGCAAGCACTTCCTCGCCGCCACCGAGCGGCGATTCGACCTGCTCGTCGTCGACCTGCCCTCGCCGCTGACGCTCGCCGAGGCGTACCTGCACACCCGCGAGTTCTACGCGCTCTGCCGCGCGCGCCTGCGGCCCGGCGGCGTGCTGTCGGTGCAGCTCAGCGGGCACCTCGGCGGAGCCGAGCGCACCCCGGCGCGGCTGGTCGCCGCGCTGCGAGCCGAGTTCGCCGAGGTCGTCCTCGTCGACAGCGAGGCCGCCGACCGCGCGTTCGCGTACGCGAGCGACGCGCTCCCGTTCACGTCGGACGACCTGCGAGCCGCGGCGGCGCCAGGCGAGCGCCGCCTGACGATCGTCGGCGGCGAGGAGCTCGCCCGCCGCACGGCCGACGCGCGGCCGCTGGCGCTCGACGACCTCGACCTCGTGCTGCGCCGCGGCGCCGAGCGGCTGCTCGCACGTCACCTGTGATTCGCATGCGTCCGTCCCGCTCGCTCCTTCCGCCCCTCCTCGTCGGCGCCCACCTCGGGTTGCTGCAGGTGGGGCTGCTGCTGACGGTGCAGCGGGTCGTGTCCGCGGCGCACACGACCTACGCGCTGGTGCTGCTGGCCTGGCTCGTCGGCGGGGCGTGCGGGCTGTGGGTCGTCCTCCCGGTGCGGGCCGCCCTCGCGCTCGGGCTGGTCGCCTACCTCGGGGCGGTCGTCGGCGGCGCCGCGGTCGACTTCCTCGCCGTCGATCCGTGGTGGTTCACCCCCGCGATCGCGCTCGCCGGCCTCCTCTCCGGCCGCTACTTCGCCGCGGCGATCGCGGCCGACGCACCGCCAGCCCCGCTGTTCGCCCGCGAGACGCACGGCTTCCTGCTCGGGACGCTGCTCGCCGCGGTCGGATACGCCTGCCTAGGAAGACATGCCCTCTGGGCCATGCCCCTGGCGACCGGCGCCGCGCTGCTCGCTCCGCGGCGCGGCGGCGGCGCGCTGGTCGGCGCGCTCGTGCTGTCTGGCTGCGACGACCCCGAGCGCGTCGTGCCCGCCCCCGAGCGCGGCCGGTTCGAGGTCGAGGTCTACCCGCTGCTGCTGCGCGACTGCGCGTTCGCGGGCTGCCACGGCGACCCGCGGCGCCCGCTGTTCACCCCCGGCCCGGGGCGCACGCGCCTCGGCGCCGCGACCGAACCGCTCGACCCGCCGACGCGCGCCGAGCTCGACCTCGCGTACGACCGCACCCGCGCGTTAATGCTCGCCGAGGGCGAAGAACCGCCGCCGCTGCTGCACAAGCCGGGCGCCGGCGCGGCCCACCGTGGCCGCGACGTCCACGGCGCCAACGTCTACGAGGACCCGGAGTCGCCCGGCCTCGAGATCCTCACCCGCTGGGCCGAGGGCACCGAACCGTGATCGCCATGGCTCGCCCGTTCGTCATCTTCCTCGGCCTCGCTACGGCCCTCGCAGCCGCGACCGCCGCGGCCTATTCGTCGCCCGCCCTGTACACGGCCGATCCGGCGCGCACCGGCGGCGCCGGCGGGCGCGTGTTCAGCGGCAGCCCGGCCGACGGCTACACCTGCGCGGTCTGCCACACCGGCGACCCACCGCCGGCGCCCGAGCTCCGCGGCTGGTCCGGCGGAGCCTATGAACCCGGCGCGACCTACCAGCTCGAGATCGCCTGGCCCGAAGAGCATGTCGGACTCGCCCTCGAAGCGACCGACCGGAGCGGCTCGCCGCTCGGCACCCTGCGTTTGCCGCCGTCCGACGGGCTGCTCCCGGACGAGCGCTGCGCGGGCGGCTCGCGGGCCGCCCAGCAGATCGAGCTCACGGACGAGCGCGCGGCCGTCGCCGTCGGCGACTGCGGCGCTCACCTGCTGCGCGTGCAATGGACCGCCCCGCCCGAGCATGTCCCCGGCGCGTTGCACGTCGCCGCGGTGGTCGCTGACGGCGACGGCACGCCGGCGGGCGACGGCGCGGCTGTCCGGGCGCTGCCGCTGGGCCCCGCGGAGCCGGCCGGCTGCGCGGTCGGCTGCGGCGGGGCCGGTCTCTGGCTGCTGCTCCTGTTCTCGCGCCGCCGGCGAGGAGCCGCGTCGTTCGTGCTCCTGTCCCTCGGGGCAGCCTGCGCACACGTCCAGCCGCACCAGCGCGGCCGCCTCGCCCAGCCCGACATGGAGCTGAACGGAGACCCCGACCTCGGCGCCGGACCGGAGCACGCGCTCGAGTACCGCGAGGGCTCGGCCGGCGGGCTCGGCGGAGGAGGTGGAGGATGCGGATGCAACTGATCCGACGCGCTTCGTTGTGCCTGCTCGCGTGCACGCCCGCAGGCGGCGCCCGCTTCGAATTCACCGGGACCGGCGGCGGCACCACCGAGCTCGGGGACTCGTCGAGCGGATCCGAGCCGCCGCCGCCCGGCCCCGGCGACGACACCGGCGGCCCCGCGTCCGGCGCGACGCTGGTCCCGGCGCACGCGTCGTGGCGCTACACGGACCTCCAGGCGCCGGTCGCCGGCGACTGGACCGCGCTGGACTTCGACGACGCGACCTGGCTCGAAGGTCAGGCTCCGATCGGCGACGAGGCGGACGCCGCGACGCCGGTGTCCGCGCCGCTCGGCCTGCGGCTGCGCCGGCGCTTCACGTCGGCGGCCGCCGCAGAGACGACGCTGCGGATCTTCCTGCGTCGCGGCGACGGGGCCGCGGTGCACCTCAACGGCACGCCGCTCGTGCGCTCGAACCTCGCGCCCGACCCCCGCCCCGCGGACGCGCGCGCCGAGGTCGATCTGACCGGCAACGAGCCGCTGCGATACGTCCAGCTCGCCGCGCCGGCGACCCTGCTGGCCGGCGACAACGTCGTCGCTGTCGAGGTGCGTCGCTCAACGCCCGGCGCACCGGGGCTGCACTTCGACCTCCAGCTCGACATGTGGGACGTCGCGGCCGAGCCCGCCGGCGAGCTCACGGCGCAGGTGCGCACGATCGGCTACGGTGGCGAGTACGCCGACGACAACGCCGCGGTCGCGTGGATCGAGCGGGACGGCGGCGGCCTGGTACGGACGCTCGCCGTATGGGCCGATGTCCGCCGCGAGCACCTGATCCGCTGGCGCGCGGCGTCCGGGGACGAGGCCGCCGACGCGATGACGGCGGCGACGCGCCGGTCGCACGCGACGCTCGGCCTGCGCTGGGATCTGCGCGATCTTCAGGGACAGCCCGCGCCTCCGGGCGATTACCGGCTGCTGGTCGAGTTCACCGAGGACAACTCGAACAAGGGCGCGCCCGCGGGCCCGGTGCTCGAGCTCCCGTTCAGCCTCGGAGGCGGACCGCACCTCGCGACGACGCCCTCGCACCCGAACTTCAGCGACCTGCTGGTCGTCGTCCCCTGAACCACGCCGGCCACGGCAGCAGCGCGAGGGCGACCAGCACGATGTTGGTGCGGAAGTCGATGTGGAGCACGCGATCGATGCCGACGTGCAACGTCACGAGTCCGGCTGCGAGCCACGGCCGCAGCCGCGGCAGCGACACCGCGAGCGCCGCCGCCAGCTCGAGCCCGAGCGCCGCGCTCGCCACCAGCGCGCTGACCGTCGCGTCCTCGATCACCCACGCCCGCACGACGCTGTCGTGGTCGCCGAGCCGCCACAGCCACAGCTGCAGCGCGACCCCGTCGGCCCAGCGCAGGCCCGACTCAAGCAACTTGTGCGCCCCGGCCCCGGCGTAGAAGGCCGCTAGCGCGAACACGGCGCCCTCGCGCACCCACATGGGCGCGACCGCGCCCAGCCCGGCACGACGGTCGGCGGCGCGGGCGTGCTCCGCCGCGACCAGCACGACTAGTAGCCAGAACGGCAGCACCATCTTGTGCTGGAACCAGGGCAGGTTCTCCCAGTAGAGCGAGCCGAGCCACAGCATCCCGGCGGTCGTCGCCCAGGCGGCGAGCCGGCGCGCCCGCCCGAACAACCACAGGACCGCCCCCGACCACAGGACGAGCCGTCCGCTCCACAGCGCCGTCGGAGCTCACCACGCGTCCGGCACGACGAGGCCGAGCACGGACACGACTTCCCCCTTGGGCAGGTGCGCCCAGCGCAGATCGATCTCGAGCGACAGCCACAGGACCACCGCGATCGTGCCGACGCGCAGCCCCTCTGCGAAGCGCGCCGGCTCGCGGCGAAACAGCGCCTCCCACCACGTCTCAAGGCCGCGCACGTGCGTCCTCGTGCGACCGCGGCCGCCACCAGCGCCTCGAGCTCAGAGAGTCTCCCACAGAGAATTCTCGAAACTCGCTTGCCACGCGGGTCGCGCGATGATCCACTTTGGGCATGCTCGAAAACGCGCGCGCCTCCCGCCAGCCCTACTCGACAGACATCACCGACGCAGAGTGGAAGATTCTGGAGCCGCTGGTTCCACGTGCGATCGCCTACCCGAATCTCCAGGAGCCCAAGCACTCGCGTCGAGAAATCATGAATGCGATTCGCTACCGGCTCCGGACGGGTTGTGCGTGGGAGTTGCTCCCCCATGACTTCCCTCCGTGGAAGACGGTGTACAATACCTATAATAAGTGGGCCAAGAACGGGACCCTGAAGTCGATTCATGATGCACCCGTGGAGATGGTTCGCCAGAAGGAAGGGAAGGCGATCGAGCCTACTGCTGGGATCATTGACAGCCAGAGCGTGAAGGGTAGCACCCAGGGAGGTGGGTACGGATACGACGCAGGAAAGATGGTGGACGTTCTCGGCCTGGTTCTCGCCGTCGCTGTCACGCCGGCCTCGGTGCAAGACCGGGATGGTGCAGTGCCGGTCATCGAGACTGCGGCTTTGGAGCACTCGGAGATCAAGAAGATCTGGGCTGGCGGCGTATACAACGGTAACCCGATCGCGGATCTCAAGAACAGGACGGGCATCGACATTGAGGTCGTGAAACGAACCGACGACATGAGCGGCTTTGTCGTCTTGCCCCGTCGATGGACCGTCGAGCGTACTTTCGGCTGGCTGGATCGCTTTCGGTTGCTCAACCGTGAATATGAACGAACGATCGAATCAAGCACTTCAGATGCTGGACTGCGTTGCGACCGCGAGCTTCATAGCCCTCCCTGGCGCGCCGCGTCAACCGCAGCCGGGCGACGGCCCGCGAGGCCAGTGTGTGCCGGCGGTCGAGCTGCGCGTGGGTGACGGCGCTGGCGTCCGCCCCCGCCACATGCAGGGAACCTGCCACGCTGTACCGCAGGCGCGCACAAGATGCAACTATATTGCATTTGTAAACGAACAGCGATAAGCAGCAAACCAGTCGCGCGACGTCATGATCGACCCCAACCCCTCCGACACGACCGACGGCCCCGCCGCTGCCCCGGAGGCCGCGCTCGAAAAGAGCCCCCCCTCCGAGCCCGCTTCGTCTCCGGCCGAAACCGCACCGGTCGACGCCCGCTTCGAAGGCGGCGACGACGGTGACGGTGGCTCCACCGAGGTCGCGACGGCCGAAGGTGGCGCGCCGACCGAAGGCGGCGAGAAGAAGAAGCGCCGTGCTCGTCGTCGCAGGAAGAAGGGGCCCGGTGCCGCGGGCGCCGAGGGCGCGAGCGCGGGAGGCGGCGAAGCGGCCGCCGGCGGTGAGGGCCAGGCGCCGCGTCCGCCGAAGCCGAAGCCGAAGCCGCGTCCCGAGCGCAAGCGCCCTGCGTTCAACGTGGGCGACGTCGTGTTCGGAAAGGTCCTCGAGGTCACGGAAGACGCGCTGTTCGCCGACCTCGCCGGCAAAGCGAAGGCGATCTTCGACCTCCGCGAGCTCCTCATCACCGACGAGGACGTCGAGGAGTACGAGAAGGCGGCGAGGAAGGAAGCCGAGACGATCGCGGCCGCGCGCGCGGCATCTGGGGGAGGCACGAAGGCCCGTCCTACGGAGAGCACGGAGGGCGCGACAGCAGAAGGCGCGGAGTCCACCGAGACTGCGGTCGCCGTGACACCCGCTCCCGACGACAGCACGGGCGCGGTCACCGGCGCGGAGGCCGTCGCACCTGCGGCAGACGCTGCGTCCGAAGCCGCTCCGGCGGCGGAGGAGAACGAAGAAGCGCCGCCCGTGGACGGTGCCGCCGAACGCGACAAGCCTCGGCTCCCGCGCGTCGTGCTCGAGCCGGGCGCGCCCTTCGTCGGCCTCGTCCACAACGACGGCGGCCGGGGCGGTCTCGTCGTCGTCACGCACCATCCGAAGCGCGTGCAAAAGGCGAAGCCGATCGTCTCAGAGGCCTCGCGCTCCGGCACGCTCATCGACGGACTCGTCACCGGCACGATCAAGGGCGGCCTGGAAGTCGACGTCGACGGTCTGCGCGCGTTCGCGCCCGCCTCCCATGTCGAACTCCGTCCCGGGGCCGACCTCTCGCATCTCGTCGGCAAGCGCCTCCCGTTCGCGGTCACGCAGTGCGCGAAGCGCGGCCGTGACGTGGTGCTCTCCCGGCGCGCGATCCTCGAGACCGAGGCGAAGGAGCGCCGCGACGAGGCGCTCAAGAACCTCGAGATGGGGTCCACCGTCGTCGGCGTGGTGCGCTCGGTCGTTCCGTTCGGCGCCTTCGTCGACGTGGGCGGCGTCGAAGGCCTCGTCCCGCTCGGCGAGATGAGCCATAGCCGCGCCGAGCGGCCGAAGCACATCTTCAAGGTCGGCGAGACCTGCGAGGTGAAGCTCCTCAGCCTCGACGAGCGCGGAAAGCTCTGGCTCTCGCGCAAGGCCGCGATCGACGACCCGTGGAACGAGGTCGCCACGAAGTACGCGAGGGGCTCGAAGCACAAGGGCAGGGTCGCGTGCCTCCAGCCGTTCGGCGCGTTCATCGAGCTCGAGGCCGGCATCGACGGTCTCATCCACACCGCCGATCTCTCGGTGATGCGCATCGAGCACCCGGAGGAGGTGGTGAGGGTCGGCGACGAGATCGACGTCGTCGTCGCCTCGGTCGATCCGCGCCAGCGCCGCATCGCGCTCCACCCTGCCCCCACCGGCGAGGCGGCGAACGAGACGCCGCAGAAGATCCAGGTCGGCAAGACGGTGACGGTCGTCGTCGTCTCGATCGAGCCGGACGGCCTCGCGGTCCGCGTCCTCGGCGCGACAGGCCGTCACGCGCGCGGCTTCATCAGCGGCGCGGCGACGGGTACGCCGCGCGGCACCGAGCTTCGCAAGCTGTTCCCCGTCGGCAAGGAGCTCGAGGTGAAGATCGTCGCGCTCGATCGGCGACGCGGTGAGCTCGAGCTCTCGCTGAAGGCGCTCGCGCAAGAGAACGAGCGGAGCGCCTACCAGCAGTACCGCGCGCAGGTGAGGCGCGAGGCCAAGTTCGGCACGTTCGCCGACCTCCTCGCCAAGCGCAATAAGCCGTCGAAGTGAAGCGATCGCCGTCATGCCCGCGCCCTGGCTCCCACGCATCCGACGGCCGCCACAGCACCCGCGGGCCGCCTGTCAGGCGCGCCCGGGCCCGCGCCAGGTCGCTCCCGCGACACGACGGGGTCGCTCGCGGCGCTCAAGCTGCCGCATCCGCGACTCCCACGTCGAGCGACATCAGGTGCGTGAGGATCATGAGCAGCGCGGTGACGGTCGTGCCGACGAGCTCGAGCGGGCTGCCTTCGTTCACGTCGACGACGTGCAGGAGCGCGAGCGTCGCCAGGCCCAGCGTCAAAGGCAGCAGGGGTCGCAGGCGGTGGCGGAGGACGCCGAGCCCGACGGACAGGATAGCGAAGCCGACCAGGACGCCCATGAAGATGCCCTCGAAGCCTTCACTCGCCACGATCGGCAGCGAGACGAGGAACAGCGGCGTGCAGAGGCAGTGGACGAGGCACACCGCCGAGGCGACGATGCCCAGGCGATCGAGACCGCGGTGAAATCGAGGTGGGTCAGCGTGTTTCATGACGACCTTGCCGTCTTCGGCGGCCCAGAAGCTCGCAGCGGACGATGAGTACGTCCCGGGGCGCATCGACCGAGAGGCGGAGCTCCTCACCGCGGACCTCCCGGAGGACGATTCGGATCTCGCCGGCTCGCAACAGCTCGCCGGGTTTCAGCTCGAACTCGTGGAATTCATTGCGTTTCATCGAACGCCCCCGAGCGACGCCTCGCCGAGACCGGGCCAGCCCGGCATGGATCACTCCGAGTGCTCGGGCGCCTCCCAGGCCCCGAACGGATCCGGGAGCGCGCGCCAGGCCGCGGGGCCGGCCGCGAACTCCCGCGGGGTCAAGAGGCAGCGATCGAGCGCGGCGCGCAGGCGCGGCTCGTCGAGCCGCTGGCCGATCAGCACGAGCTCCTGCCGGCGGTCGCCGACGTCGGGATCCCAGACCTCGGCGATCTCGGCCCGCTGCTCGGGGTCCTGGGGCCATGAATCTTCGGGCAGGTCAGCCCACCACGGTCCGGCCCCCCCGATCGTGCAGGCGACGCCGGCCTGCGACCACTGGCCGCAGATCGCTCGCGTCGCCAGCCACACGAAGCCCTTCGAGCGCAGCACGCCGCCGAGTCCCGTGAGGATGAAGTCGTACAGGCGCTGGGGGTGGAACGGGCGCCGGGCGCGGTACACGAACGAGTCGATGCCGTACTCCTGCGCCTCGGACACTACCTCCTCACGCGGGCGCGCCAGCCAGCCGCGTGACCGCGCGGCGCGATCGGGGTCGAAGGGGCCGGCGCCGAGGACCTCGCGCACGGGGATCCGCCCGCGCTGCGCGGACAGCAGCTCCGCGTCGGGGTTGAGGTGCTGCAGCAGCGCGCGAAGGCGTCCGAGCGCGTCCGCGTCGACGAGGTCGGTCTTGTTGATCACGCTCACGTCGGCGAACTCGACCTGCTCGACCAACAGGTCGACGAGCATCCGCTCGTCGCCCTCGCCGGCCGTGAGCCCGCGCTCCTCGAGGCTGTCGGGGCTCTTGTAGTGGGCGAGGAAGCCGGCGGCGTCGACGACGGTGACCATCGTGTCGAGCCGCGCGAGCGCGTCGAGCCGCCGGCCCTCGGCGTCCTCGAAGGTGAAGGTCTCGGCGACCGGCATCGGCTCGGAGATCCCGGTCGACTCGACGACGAGGTGATCGAAGCGGCCCTCGCGGGCGAGCCGCGCGACCTCGACCAGCAGGTCCTCGCGCAGCGTGCAGCAGATGCAGCCGTTCGACATCTCGACCAGGCGCTCGTCGACGCGGCGCAGGTCGGCGTCGCCCTGGCGGACCAGCGCGGCGTCGATGTTGAGCTCGCTCATGTCGTTGACGATCAGCGCCACCCGCAGGCCCTCGCGGTTGGCGAGGATGTGGCGCAGCAGCGTGGTCTTGCCCGCGCCGAGGAAGCCGGACAGCACGGTGACGGGGAGGCGAGGATCGGCTGCTAGGGTCATGGTGCTTCCGGCGCGCGGCGGCGCTCGTCAGGCTCGCTCAAACGCAATAGATTTTCAAGAAACATGTGCATGCTCTTGCAAATATATTGCAAAAATGCGTACGCCTGCCCCCGGCAGCCGAGTTGCGGGCAGGTCCGTGCTCCAGAGAGCCGCGGGTCCGGCGTGCGTCGCGGGGGCCGTCGCTCGAACGCCGCCGCGCCGCGACCGGCGGGGGCTCCGCGGGCTCATGCGTGAACACGCGCGAACTCGTCGAGAGTGCGCATGAAGGTCAGGATCCTGCTCATCGCGCTCCTCGGCGCGGCGTCGTACTGCGGCGGGCCTCTCGATCCGCTCGTGTGCCACACCGAGGATCCGCTCGGACGCACCGCGTGCCCCTGGTGCGGGGAGAGCTGTCGTTACTCCTAGAGCCTCGATCCCGGCAACCTCGGTCCGTGTGAAGTCGGGGTCCTGCCCGAGAACGACCGCGGCCCGGCGACGACCACCGGCGAGGGCGAGGGAGCCGACGGCGAAACCGACGCGTCCAGCGAGTCCGGCGACGACGACGGCGACCTGTTCACCGGCGGGTAGGCGAGCCGGCGCGTCCTAGGACACCTCGAGGTCGAACGAGACATCGACGTCGACGCTGCCCGGGAGGTCACGACCGGCGGCGAGGTCGGCGGGCAGCTCACCGGTCTTCTGCGGCGTGTCGTTGACAGCGGGGAGGTGTCGGAGCATCACCCGGAGCTTGCCGCTGCCGGCGGAGCTCGTCGTGAACGTGTTGACGAGGCCGACCGGCAGATCGGCGCCGACCGCGTTCGCGCCGTAGTCCGACTCGAGATCCGAGTAGGCGTGGACGGCCAGCGAGGGCGACGCCGACGAGGCCGGCCCCGACACGTCGCCGAGCACGAACACGAAGTGATCCTCGGCCTCCGCCTCGATCTCCTCGGTGATGTCCTTCGCCGGCATGGCGAGCGTGTTCACGAAGCGGACCGCGAGGGTGTACTCGACGCCGGCCGCCAGCGCGACGCGCTCAGCGGTCCCCGAGACGCCGCCGTCGCCGTCGGGATCGTCGAAGGCGAAGACGAGCGGCGTCCCGCCGGCGGCGGGCGTGAAGGTCAGCTCGACCCGGGAGATCACCTCGTTCTCGTGGTCGTGACCGTGATCGTCGTGGCCGTGCTCGTCGTGGTCGTGGCCGTGCTCGCAGGCGCCGACGACGACCGCCAGGAGGGCCGGGAGGAGGCTTCGTGCAAAGGGAGTTCTTTTGCAATTCTTTTGCATGTAATTGACGGTAGGCGAGGACGACGCGCGATGTCAAGCGCGCGGCCGTGATATGGTGCGCAGGCGATGGTGCGCCCGACAGCCTCCTCCCCGAAGTCCCCGCGCGAGCTCCTTCGGGAGGCCGGGCTGCGCAGCACGGCGCCGCGGACGGCCGTGCTCGAGCACCTCCAGAGCAACCGCGGACCGGTCAGCCACGGCGAGCTGGTCGAGGCGCTCGCCGACCTCGGGTTCGATGCAGCGACGATCTACCGCAACCTGATCGACCTGGAGGGAGTCGCCCTGGTCAGCCGCGTCAACCTCGGCGACAACGTGTGGCGCTTCGAACTGCGCGGGCGCGAGCCAGACGACCGACGCAATCACCCGCACTTCGTGTGCCTGGAGTGCGGCGAGGTCACGTGCCTGGCGCAGGTGCGGGTCAAGCTGACCCCGGGGCCCGGATCGGACAAGTCGGTCATCGGCAACATCGCGGACGTCGTGATCAAGGGCCAGTGCGTACGGTGCTCGTGAGCGGCCCGATCTCCGGTAGGCAGGCACCAGGAGACGGTATCTCCACGCCGAACGACAAGTTTGCGACGGTCGGCGCCGCCGCGGCGGTCGTCGGTGGTCTCGTCAATCTCGTATGCGACGCGTTGCTCGTCACGGGCGCCGGCGCGGGCGACACGAGCGCTGCTGGGCCTCGGCGTCGCCTGAAAGAGCGGCGTCCATGCGCCGCACCGGCCGTGGGCGCGCCTTCTCGGAGCGCTCACACTGGGACGCAGTTGAGCGGGTCTTGCGGATCCGTCATGTAGCCGGCGTCGCAATGACAGTGGCCGTCGTGTTCGTGCCCGTGCCCGCCGCACTCGCCGCTGTTCTCCTCGGTGAGCGTCGCCTCGAAGCTCCACGTCTTCAGCACGATCGTCTCTCCCCCGGGGACCGGCGTCGTGGTGAAATCCTCGGCGATTGAGACCTCCCTCAGGGTCACGCCTTCGATCGCGCCCGCGAACAGGGAGCCGGCGCTCGTGCCCAGCTCGGTCAGTGTGATGGTCCCGCCGACCTCGGGCATCCACGCGCGGTCGCAGTGGAAATGATCGTTGTGCATCTTGCACCCGTCGCGGAACAGCAGGCAGGTCCCGCAGGTCGCATAATTCGTCTCCTCCGCGGTCACCGGGATGGTCGTCGGTTTCGTCGGCCCGCCGAACGCCTCGTAGATCTCGAGGTTGAGCACGCGGGTGTCCTCGATCGCCTCGAGGACCCATACCCGCTTCGTCTCGACGACCTCCGTGAAGGCGCGGACCTCTTGCGGCGCGAACATCAGGCCCTCCTCGCCGCCGCTGTCAGTCCCCTCGCTGTCCGACCCCGTCGTGTCCCCGGTCGTGTCCGACCCGGTCGTGTCCGTCGTTCCGCCGCCGGTCCCGGTCGGTTCGGCGGTGTCCGCGTCGGTGCTGCCGCCGGCCCCCGTCCCGGCCGCCAGGCAGCTCTGCTCGTCCTTCGAGAGCACGTAGCCCGGGTCGCAGTGGCAGTGATCGCCGTGGAGCTCCCCGTTACCCCCGCATTCCTCCTCGGAGGCGCCGTTCGCACAGGCGCCGCCGAGCCCCAGGGTGCCGATGAAGATGAGCGCGGTGATACTTCGGAGATCGTTAGTGATACGACGCATGGATGTCTCTCGTAGGTCGCTCGATAATTATTGCAACGAGATTGCAAGAGCAAGACAAATTGCGACTTCGCGCGACCCGAGGTCTCACGGCCCAAGTCCTCGGCCCTCGAAGTGTCAACCGCCGCCCCCTCGCGCCTCCCAAGGCGGCGCCTGAAGCCGCCTGGGCGTCACGACGCCTGCACCAGTCGCAGCGCCGCGTACCGGGCGCGGATGATGTTGCGCGCGACGGGGCCGATCTCCAGCTCTGCGAGCGGGCCCGTGACGTGGAGGCCCCGGCCCCACTCGAGTCGGGCGTCGACGACCGGGTAGCCGCACGGCGCGACGGGCAGGTCGAGCTCGACGACGGCGCGGTCGACCAGCGCACCGCCGGGGCGCCCGGGATCGAACCCGGTCGCCAGGAGCACGTGGTCCGCGGCGATCGGCGGCTGTCCGGGGCAGTGCAGCGGGATCCCCCCGCTCAGCGGGTCGGCGGTCGCCCGCTCGACCTCGGCCTCGATCATGCACATCGCCCCTCGCGTCAACGCCTTGCGCAGCTGCCGGTACACGTCGGGCGGCATCGACCCCCGGTGAGGAGCAGGCGGTCCGGCGCTTCGCCGAACCGGCCGCGTCGGTGCTGCCCGGCTACGAGCTGCAGGCGAACGGGCAGCTCTAAGCTGATGTTACCGCCGGTCGGCCCCAACCGCTTCAGCTTGACGGCGGCGCAGCCGGGCCTTCATGCCCGGTTCGCCGAGCACCAGCCGGGGGAGTTCGACCTGTCGCTGCGCGACGCGCAGGGTCGGCTCGTCGCGCCGATCGTCGACCGGCTGTACGACCGCGGCCACGAGCACGACGGCGCGGTCACCTCGGTCGGCCTCCTCGTCGAGCTCCCTCGATGCCGACCGGTGGCGTCGGGCCCGGTCGAGAAGTCGGTCAACGGGCCGTCGCCGGCGCCGTCGGCCGCGAGATCCTGGCCCACAGCAGGAACTCGATCGCGTGCCTGCCGGTCGACACGTCGGTCTCGCTGCCGGCGCCGTTGGGGCCGTTTAGCAGATCGCGGTCGAGCTGCGGGTATTCGGCAGGGTCATTGATCACGCCGGCCTCCGGCGCGCCCTCGACGTAGTCGATGTACGCCTCGTCGAGCGGCCACGAGTTGATCCGCGCCTCGAGGTTCTCGGGCTCGGCGTCGATCGGGCCGCCGTAGAAGCGGTACACCTCGGTCTGTCCGTACACCTCGCGCGCGGCCAGCCACGACTCGCGCGCGGCGGCGAGCCCACCCGCCGATGGCGCGGCCAGGAAGGCGTCGATGTCCGCCTGCATCACTTCGGCCGCGGCCAGCGCGTCCCGATAGCTGTCGGCGACCACGTGGACGTAGCCCTCGACCGCCGCCTCGGCGTCCTCACGAAACGCCGGGTCGTCCCACCCGGGCGGCGTGCTGGCGGTGCAGCCGAGGAGCAGCAGCGAGAGGCAGAGTGGCGCGTTTCTGAGCATGGCTGGCGCGAGGATATTGAAATCCATTTTCAAAGTCAAATATCCCACCGGGCAGGTCCGCACCGGCCAGCCAGCACGCAGGCCATCCGCGGGAGCACCTGCCTGCGCTGGGAAACTCCGATCGTAGTGACTCCGGGGCCTCACACCTCGCGCCGACGCACCGACCAGATGAAGCCGTCGTACCAGAAGTGCATCAGCGAGACGACGAGCGTCACGCTCAGCGCCGCGCGCTGCGTGCTCGAGTCGACGAGCTCGGCCCACAGCCCGTAGGCGCCGGCCGCGACGACCATCGCCACGAACGCCGCCGCGCCGCCCCAGCGGGCGCGCTCGAGGCCCATGCGCCGGCGCAGGTTGCCGCGCTCGCTCCATCGTGACGAAGCGATGCCGGTGACGCGGGAAGATCTGCGGGTTGAAGTGGCTGCGCACCATCACGAGCACGAGGTGCGCCCCGCACGCGCTCGCGTTCGGTCCCGACCAGCAGATCAACGACCCGGCCGACGGCACACAAGACCGCCCCGACATCGTCGCCGAGCGCAACGGCCTGCCGATCTTCGTCGCCTACGAGGACGCCGGCGGCAGCCGCCTGATCCGCTCCGACGACCTCGGCGACACGTGGAGCCCTTCGATGGCGATCGGCGGCGCGAGCGAGCGGCCCGCGCTCGCCTTCCGCGACGAGGTGCTCGTCGAGGGCGTCGTCGAGACGTCGGCCACGCTGTTCATCGCCTACGCCGAGGGTGGCAGCATCTACCTGATCGAGGGCACCTTTCCCGACGGCCTGGCGATGCCGGTCGCGCTCGGCGCACCCGTGCTCGTCGGCCCCGGCACCGAGCCCGACGTCGCCGCGACCACCGACGCGGTGCACGTCGCCTGGGAGAAGGACGGGCAGATCTTCGCCGCCTCGGGCCCGGGCGGCGCCGCGCTGTCGGCGGAACTGCGCGTCGACACCGGCGGCGGCGAGGCGTTCGTGCCGTCGATCGCCGCCAACCGCACGACCGGCGCCGTGTACGTCGCCTATCACGCGCGCCGCGGCATGGGCGACACCGACGTCTACCTCAACGTCTCCAAGGATCGCGGCGCGAGCTACGGCGACCAGGAGGTGCGGATCGACGACGACGGCGGCGGCCAGAACCAGCTCAACATCTCGATCGGCATCGACGACCGCAGCCAGCAGCTCTACGCGACCTGGGAGGATCGCCGCGGCGGCGCCAACGTCTACTTCTCGCGTTCGGTCGACGACGGTGCGACGTGGGATCCCAACCTCGAGACCGGCGCCGGCCTCGGCGGCGATCAGTTCACACCGCAGGCCGTGATCGATCCCGGCCGCAACGCCTATGTGTTCTTCATCGACACGACCGACGGCCGCCGCCCGCTGTTCACCCGCTTCAACCCCGACGGCATATTCGATCCGCCGCTGCAGGCGAGCGAGCGCGCCGGGCAGGCCGGCGCGAGCGCGAACAACCCGTCGGTCGCCACCGACCGCTACGGTACGATCTACGCGGTGTGGAGCGAGAACCACGGCGGCCCGGATCTCAACATCTTCTTCGCGCGGGCCGAGTAGGTCCCGGACCCATCGGCAACTCCTTGCGCTGCCTCCCGGTGGTGCGGCGGTGCCGTCTCGTCGGCGAGTTAGCGAGGAACACTTGTGTCGAGGCCGTTTTTCGCCAAAAATCGCGTGCGATGACGAAGGCGGACATTGTCGACCGCGTGTGCGAGGAACTCGGCGGCCTCTCGAAGAAGGAGGCCGCCGACGCGGTCGAGCTCGTGTTCGAGCTGATGAAGACGACGCTCGCTGCCGGCGAGAATCTCAAGATCTCGGGGTTCGGCAACTTTGTCGTCCGCGCCAAGACCCCGCGGCCGGGGCGTAACCCGCAGACCGGCGAGCAGATTTTGATCGAGGCCCGCCGCGTGCTGACGTTCAAGCCCAGCAACCTGCTCAAGGCGGCGCTCAACCGCTGAGTTCACGTCAAGTCGGTCACAGCTTGATCATCTCGGCCTGCTGTGGGGGGTGAGCCGTCAGCACGTCCTCGACGCACCTGCCGAGCTCGCCCGCGGCCCGATCCCCGTCGATCAGGGCTCTCTCGCCGGGGCGAATCGTGATCTCGATCCGGGCTGTGCGGTGCGGCTTGCACTTCGCCAGGGTGCGGCGGAGGTCGAAGCGCTGGGCTGGGAGGCCGGCCGGGCCCCGCGTGGTCGAGGCCGGCAGGGGCTCCTGCGCGGGCGCCAGCGGTCCAGCGGCGCGCGCGGGCGGCTCGAGATCGGCGACGGGGACCACCGCCGGGGCGGCTCCCTGGGGATCCGAGGCGGGCTTCACGGGGGACACTACACTCGCCGCCGTCGCGTGCTCGACTGACTCGGGCGACGCAGCCGGTAGACAAGCCTCATCGGCTGGCGCCGGCTGATGCGCCAGCCAGATCGAGAACGGGAGCAGGCCCAGGAGCGGCGCGAACGCCCAGAGCCGCCGGCGACGGCGACGGCCGCGGAGGTCCTTGAGGGCCTGCTCGATCGCGCCGAGCATCGACGTCGCGCTGTGGTGACGCCGGGGGCGGATCTCGAGCGCGCCGAGCAACACGGCGCTCAGGGCCGGCGGGATCTTGAGGCGCTGCGCGACGCCGACGGGATCGGCGTTGCGCGGATCGGGGAGCGCTTCGCCCGTGAGCGCTGTGAACCATAGCGCGCCCATCGAGAAGACGTCGGTCCGGAAGTCGCCGGGGCTGCCGCGCAGGCGCTCGGGGGCGATGAAGTGCGGGGTCCCGTAGATGACCATCGGCACGGACTCGGGCGGCAGGCCGAGAACAAGGCCGTCCGCCTCCCGCATGTCCGGGACCACGCGCGCGTGGCTGAGATCGAAGAGGCGGGCGCGCTCGCGTCCACCGATGTCCTCGAGCATGCAGTTGTTCGGCGATATGTCGCGGTGCGCGACGGCCCGCTCGTGCAGCGCGACGAGGCCCGCGAGCAGATCGCAGACGATCGCGGTGCTGCGCTCCCATCCGATCGGCCCGTTCGCCAGCACGTCCGCAAGCGTCTTTCCCTCGACGAGCTCCATCGCGATGAAGTGATGTCCGCCCAGCCAACCTTGGTCGTAGACCGGGATCAGGTTCGGGTGGCGGATCTGCGCCCCGAGCTGCGCCTCCTGGCGGAAGCGCTGGACGGCGATCGGGTTGCCGTCATGCTCGGGGTGCAGCACCTTGAGCGCGAAGATCGCCCCGGTGTTCTTGCAGGTCGTCGCGTAGATCGAGGCCACGCCACCGTGGCCGACGCGGCGATCGAGGTGGTACCGCCCGAGGGTTTCGCCGCTGAAGTCGTGATCGAGCGCCGGGAGGGTGAAGAGGTCAGGTTCGGCGAACATCGGGCTAAAACTCCATCGTGAGGCGGATCCCGGCCAGGCCGGGATGCAGTGCGACGCGGCGGTGGGCCCGCTCGCGGTGCGCGTCGACGACCAGCAGCGCGACGCCGGAGAGCGCCAGGCCGAGCGCGGGGACGCCGAGCCCGATCGCCACGCGGTCGGCATGCTCGCCGCGGATATTGGCGTCGGCGAAGCGCTGCGCCTCGTCGGACGGGATCTTGATGCCGCTCTCGGCGGGGTACATCGCGTTGAGCCCGTCGACCTGCGCCTGCATGTCCGCGGCCCTGGCGAACATGACGATCGCCGCGGTACCGAGGCCGAGGCCGGCGCCGAGCGTGGTTCCGCCGGCGATCCGCAGCGGCCGGCGCTTGGCGGGCGTCGCGTCCGCCGGCGGGGTCGGTCGCACGACGGTCGCCGGCCGAGCGGGCGGGTTGCTCGTGACAGATGCGCCGCGCTTGGGCGCAGCGGCCGGGATGTCGATCAATTCGTCCGCCGCGTGTTCGGCACACGCGCCGGCGATCTGCGGTTCGATCGTGCGAAGTGCGTCTGCGACGTCGGCTCGATCCGCCGCGCGCTTGCCCGCCGGCAACGTCCCAAGCTGGGCCTCGAACGCGCGCAGCACCGCGGCGGCGGAGCATAGCGGCCCGACGTCGTCGCGGCCGACCTCGCGGGCCCGCTTGTACAGGCGGACGGCCTTGAACGCGAACAGCGAGCGCTGATCGAGCGCCGGCGGGGGCACCGTCTCGAACGCACGCCGGCAGGCGTCGCCGGCCGCTGCGAAGTCGCCTGCGTCCTCGCGCCGGTAACACTCGGCCTCGTGCAGCCGCCACGGCTCCGCGGACGTCTCGGCCGGGACCTGAGACAGCGCCGCGACCCAAAACACGGTGGAGAGGGTCATCGTCGTGAAGCGTACCCGATCCATGCGGGGTCGCGCGGCGACTAACAGCGTTTCAATGAGTAACTACCTACATGTAGGCAAATCGACGGCTGACACGACGGGCGGACTTGCGCTACTGTGGCGGCATGGCCTGGACCTCGCGCCGCATTCTCCTCGTCGCCCCTGTGTGCGTCGCCGCCGTGCTCACCCCTGCGTGCTTCGACGGGGCCGAGCTCGCCGCCTGCGGGGTCTCCATGACCTACTGCGAGGTGGACGACGGGAGCAGCGAGGGCGGGGGGTCAGGGACGTCCAGCAGCAGCACGGGCATCATGACGACCGACCCGCTCGGCGGCAGCGGCAGCGGCGGCGACACCGACGCGACCGGCGGCACGGACGGCGGCCCGACGTCGGCCACCGGGGAGCCGATCGACCCGCCGCCGTGGATCGACGGCCTCGCGTGCGACCCGGCGGCGGCCGACGAGGTCGGCCCGACCGTCGTGACATACACGGCCAGCCCCGACGCGATCGAGGCGGAGCTGCTGGACGACGGGGTCGTGATCGCCACCGGCCCCGCGGGCGCTCCGTTCGTCTTCCCGGTGACGAGCGGCCCGCACAACAACCCCGGCAGCACGCTCACCGTCGTCGTGCGCGACGAGGGTGGCCAGACGGCGGAGGCGTCGATCTACCAGCCGGCCGTGATCAAGGACCCCGGCAGCACGGTCTGGACCACGATCGAGCCGAAGGACGGCATGTTCAGCACCGGCGGCGCGGTCGCGCTGGACGGCAACCACGCGATCGCGGCCGGCGTGCACTGGAACAACGGCCAGGTCCTCGCGATCCTGCGCCGCTACGATCTGTCGGGCACGTGGATCGGCACGGACGACGGGTGGACGTGGAAGCACACGGAGTGGACGCAGCGCGCGGAGCTGAAGACCGGCAGTCTGGTCGTGAACGCGCTCGCGGTCGACGGCGAGGGCGACATCTTCGCCGCCGGCATGGCGCAGGTCGCCGGCGAGCCGCGCATGTACGTCGCGCGCTTCGGGCCGAACGGCGGGCTCGTCTGGGAAGTGCTCGGGCCGGTCGGCACCGAGGCGCGCGGCATCGGCGTCACGCCGGACAAGTCGATCTACGTCGCCGGGGCCGTACGCGTGAAGAAGAACCCCGACGTCTGGGACATGGCGACGTGGGTCTACGACTACACCAAGCAGGCTTACGGGCCCGACATCTTCACGGACCCCACGGATGAGTGGAAGAACCGCAACGAGCGCGGCCATGCGGTCGCGGTGCTGCCGAGCGGCCGTGTAGCGGTCGGGGGCATGCGCGTCTGGTGGGATCAAGTCAACCAGATCGACCGGCCGCGCGGGGTCGTGCTCACGTACGAGGGCAAGGGCAAGCGCGTCAGCGAGTGGACGTCGCCCGGCGACAAGGCGGACAGCGACGCGATCTTCGCCCTCGCGGCCTCCAAGACCGGGTTTGTGGGGTGCGGCTTCGCCCAGAACGACCCCAACGACCCGGCCAGCAAGCCGCAGATCCTGATCCGCTGGTTCAGCGAGGATCTCGATGAGGTGAAGGCCCCGCGTCTCGAGGGCACACCCGGGGCGGCGACTTGCTACGGGATCGGCACCAACATGGAGGGCGCGACGATCGTCGCCACGACCGTCAACGAGAACCAGGGCGGCGACAACCAGTGGATCTTCGCAGTCGAGGACGCGGCCTCGCCGCTCACCACCTACCTCAAGCGCAACGGCCAGACGAACGAGCAAGACCGCCTGCTCGCGCTGTCCTGCGGGTACATGTGCGCGTGGACCGGCTCGGAGCAGGTCGACGGCGTGATGCAGTGGATAACCGGGATGATCCGCGGCTGACGCTCACTGCGGCGGGATGAAGATCGAGCACAGCTCGAGGATCGTCCCCGCCATGTCCTTCATGAAGGGGACGTAGCTAGGCTCGCACGAGCTGGCGAACGTGCCATGCTTCGCCGTGTCGGCGAAGACACGCAGCGGGTTCGCCTCGGACGGCGGGCCCTTGCACTTCGGCGCGGGGTCGTCGAGGTCCATCGAGAACACGAGGGTCACGACCGTGTCCTCGTTACCCTTCTTCGCCTCGAGCACCGCCGCGTACCACTCCGCTGGCGTGCCCCCCGAGATGTACTCCGCGCCGTTCTGCAGGATGATGATCGCCAGGAGCGCGTCCTGGCGCAAAAAGCCCTTGTTACAGCCCCACTTGCTCAGGATCTCCGGCTCGAGCGCGCGCACCATCATCCGCGCGGCGAGCGGCTGTTTCGGCCCCGCCCCTAACTTGGAGATGCACTCGAACGTGCCCTCGAGATTGGGGTCGTCCTTGGTGATGAAGCGGGGTCCATCGGCGGGCAGGCAACGCTTGTTCGACGCGTCGAAATTGCCGATGACAGTCACGCCCGCGCCCTCGACCGCGGTGCACTTCTCGAAGATCTCGTCACATGGGTAGTCCTCCGGGCCCCCGAAGTCGGTGCAGCCTGCGCCGCACCAGCCGCACATGTAGCAGCCGTCACAACTCGGCAGGTACGTGCCTCCCGCGGCGTCGACAACCATCACGTGATAGTCGAAGTCGGCGAAGTCGGCCTCGAGGATGTCGACGAACGCCGGGAACGCCTCCTGGAGCTGGACCTGCTTCAAGGCCATCTCGTACTCGGACGAGATCACGAACAGGAAGTCGATCTTGCCCATGCAGCCGGGCGTGCCCGGGAAGTCTGGGAGCTGGCCGACGTCGGAGACGCCGGCCGTGTTCGTGCCGCTCGCGCTCGCGGCGCTGTCCTCGCCGCTCGCGCTTGTACTGCCGGAACTGCCGCTCGTGCTCGAGCTGCCGCTCGTACTTGAGCTGTCGTTCGTGCTCTGCGGCGTCGTCGTGATCGGGGGCGAGGTCGTGAGGCCGGTCGTCGTCGCGGTCGTGTCACCGCACGCGACCGCGACGCTAGCGACGGCGGCGAGCGGGACGAGCGGACTCGGGCGCGGCACCGCGCGAGCGTACCGCAGATCGGGCAACAGGGCCACCCTGCTGGGCGAGTAGCTCCGCGATCTGCTGGAGCGACAGACCCTCGGCCCGTTTGGCGACGATGAACCGGGCGTGCTCGAGCGCGATCATCGGGAAGCGGTTGAACACCCCGCCGGCGCTGCCGAGCGAGATCTTGACCGGCTTGGGCAGCAGCCCGGCGTCGATCCAGGCGGTCACGGTCCGGCGGGTGACGCCGGCGGCCTCCATGATGTCGCCGGTCGTGGCGAACGACGGATCGAGCCTGCGGCGCTCGGGCATGACCCCGCGAGGATACGCCACAAGCGGCCGCCTGCGCCACTTCCGGCGGCCGCGGCCCGGCGGGCCGCCGCCTCGCTGGCGGAGCGCGCTACTTCCGGCCGCTGCTCCGCCCCTTGCTCGGCTTGGGTTGCCCCGGGAGGCCCTGGCGCGCGTCGAGCTCGGCGAGCATCTCGAGCACTTCGGCGACCGTGTAGCCGGCGGTGCGCCGCTGCGCGATGAACCGCGCGCGGTCGACCGCCCACGCGGGGAAACGGTTGAACACGCCGCCCTGCTGGCCGAGCGACACCTTGGTCGGCGCCGGCAACAGGCCGTAGGCGACCCAGGCACCGACCGTGTGCCGCGCGATCCCGGCGGCCTTCATGATGTCTTCGGTCGTGGCGAACGCGGGATCGATGTTCCGTGGCGGCGTCACGGCCCGCGAGTGTACCGCACGCGAACGACAATGCGCCACACAATTTGGGCCGGAAGCCGCTTGCGGGGGAGGCAGACCGGGGATATTAGTTAACTTCTCACTGAAAGGACAATATTCGCATGACGCCCCGCCACCCCGCGCTTCCCGTCTTCGATCACCCCCACGACCGCGCCCCTGCGCGCCACGATCACCCGGCGGCTGCCGCCAAGGGGGCCGCATGACCGGCCGCGACCTCACCCGCCGGGCGGCGCTCCTCGCCGAGCTCGACCGCGACGAGGTCGTCCTCGCCGCTGCCCTGCGCCACGAGCTGTCCCAGGTCGCGGACTCGATCCAGCACGCGCGCCGCGTGTCGCTCGAAGATCTCTGGCTCCGCGTCCTCGACGTCGTCGCCGGCAGCCGCGCCGCCGCCGGCGCGCTGTCGAGCGTCCGCGTGATGACCCGCGGCGAGCGGGGCGCCGTCTACGACGACTCCGCGCCGCTCCCCGAGGCGCTGCGGATGTTCCGTCACCGCGGCAATTACCGCGGCACCTACGCGTCGCTGGCCGAGATCGGGAACGTCGTCCGCAGCGCGCTCGGGCTCGTCGGCGGCCTCCCGCCGGACATCCGGATCCACGTCACCCGCAGGCTGCATCTACGCGGCGATCTGTGGACCTACGTTCACGAGAACGTCGTGCACGTGTTCGGGCGGCCGGGGAGCGTCGCCGATCGCCTGTTGGCGAGCGAGCGGCTCCCCGCCGAGCCGCCCCCACACGCGGCAGAGCGGCCGTCGCTGACACTCGTCGCGTCGCTCCCGATCGATCTCGCCGACGCGCCTCGCCGCCTCGAGACCGGCGCCCCGGTTCCTCGTCCCAGGTCCATCAGCCTCGTCCACCCGTCCGAACGAGAGCTCAATCCATGAATTCCGAGCGTTCTTGTGCGAGAACCCAGCGTCAACCTGCGCCTCGCTGGGCCCCAGCCGGCCACACGCCACACCGCCCCCCGGCCAGCCACCCCGTCGCCGGACCAGCCGCGTCACAGCCCGGGTGCCCAGCCACCCGCTCCCGCCCAGCCGCCCCGCCGCCCCGCCGGGCGCCCGCCCAACCGGCCAGTCAGCCGCCCCGCCAGCCGCCCCGCCCCGCCGACCAGCCACCCAGCCACCCAGCCACCCAGCCACCCAGCCAGCCGGTCACCAGCCCCGCCCACCGGCCAGCCCCGCCGGCCGCCCCACCCACCGGCCAGCCCCGCCGGCCGCCCCGCCGGCCGCCCCCCGGCCAGCCACCCGGCCACCCGCACCGCTCGGCGCGACACCCGCGCGTCCGCCGCCCGGCCGGGTGTCCAGCCACCCGGCCGCCCATTGCCCCCCGCTGGGCGCCCGTCGTTCGCCGCCCCGCCAGGCGCCCAGCCACCCAGCCACCCGGGCCAGCCACCCGGTCGCTCAGCCACCCGGCTAGCGACCCCGCCAGTCGCCGAGCTGGCGGCGCCGGGGTGTTAGTCGGCGCGGGATGTCGCGCCGACCAACGCCGGCCGTCCAGCCGGGTCGCCCAGCCGGGCCACACGGCCGGCCATCCACCCAGGCCAGCCACCCACCCGCAGGCCGTCCCGCCAGCCACCCGCCCCAGCCGCCGCGCCGCGCCCATTCCCTCGGCCCGCGTGCGGCGGCCACGGCAATCGCAGCGGCGGCCGCTCGCGCGCTGCGCTGCGCCGATCGACGTCACGGCGGTCGTGAAGATGCTTGCCTGGCTCGCGGCCGCGTGCGGCCACACTCGCTGCGCTCGATCGAGCCCCGTGAGCCGCTCCAGCGGCGCCGAGTGGGCCGGGGATTGCAACCTCAGGGTCCCTCGGAGATCCTGAAGAACATGGACGAGTACTCGAGGGGCGGGGCGTGGCTTGAGGAACTGTTCGGGTTGCGCGCCCCTCCGACATCGGCTCCGGTGCTGGTCGACACACTGCCCCTGGCGGGTCTGACGGCCAACCACGTACAACAGCTCCTGGAGATCCTGCACGGACTGAATCTCATCCCCGCGAGGACGGACCCGAGGTTCTGGGATCATGTTCTGGACGGGCCGACGCTCAAGCTGTTCCGGCCACTGACCGAGCGCGATCACCTGCTCCTCCGGAGATATGGATTCGTGTATGTGCCCGCTGTCGAACAGGTATCGGAGCCCAGTCCCGCGAGTTCGGAGCTCATGGACGAACCCACCGAGCGGGGCGTCTATACAATCCAGCAGCCGCGGCTAGACCAAGAACGGCAAACCGTGGACGTGCCGGAGGAAATCGAGTGGACGCCCGCGACCGGAGTCGCGCGGGTTGTCGCGCCGAACGTCGGTCCGATGCCAGCTCAACAAGCCCGGCCAGCCACCGAGGACAGCCTTCCGACGGCCCAGCCCGCCGCGTCTGCGACTGCCGTGCCCGCGCCCGTGCCCGCGCCCGTCGAGAAGTCGTCCATGTGGCCGTGGGTCGTCAAGGCCGGCGTCGCAGTCGTGGCCGGTGGCGCCGCAGTGTGGACCTTCAGGAGCATGAATCGCCGCCTGAGTGCGGTGGAGCAGGACCTGCGGCGGAATGTCCTCAATCCGGCCGAAGCAGGGGATCTTGTGGCGGATGAGAACGAGCGGGCCGACGAGGCGCTGGACGCCGAAGAGGCCAAGATCCGAGCCAGCAGAAGGCACTGACGTGGAGACTTGCGCGGGCATCGTGCGCCGCGTCCATCACTCGTCGTCCGCGTCGAGGGTCTCCACGCACTCGCTGATCGCCTTGGCGATGATCGGCGCGAGCACCGCCTCGTCCCCCTTGCGTGTGTAGTGTCTCCGCACACGGACTTCGCACGACTTGTGCTTGTACATGACTCGCAGGCGGGCGACCAACTGCTCTTTGATCTCGAGCTCCTCCCGGGCCTCGGCAGCCGCGGTGCGAGCGGCTCCGAGGTTCGCCGTGAGAGTATCGATTTTTCGGCCAAGTGCCGCGATGGCCCGCTCGTGTTCTTCGGTCTGCCGCCGCGCCTGGTCGCGCTCGTGCTGGAGCCGCGACCTCTCGCCGAGAGCCGCCATGAGCTGCTTCTTGAGCTCGCGGAGTTCGACGTTCGCCGCGTCGAACTCCGCGACGGTCTGCTCGAGTTCTTCGGTCTGCCGCCGCGCCTGGTCGCGCTCGTGCTGGAGCCGCGACCTCTCGCTGACGGCGGCCGCGAGCTGCTTCTCGAGCTCGCGCTGTGCGACCTTCGCCGCGTCGAGTGCGTCCTGAAGCGGCCCGTGTCGGCCTTGTAGCTGTTCGACCTGGGCCCTGAGATCCTCGGCGTCATTCAGTGCCAGATCACGCTCCGCTCGCGCTGCGGCGAGCTCGACTCGCAGCCCTTCGGCCTGCCGCGCTGCTTCACCCGCGTTCTGGTCCCGCTGGACGAGCTCGCCACGAAGCCGCTGGTTCTCCGCCATCAGACCTGCGACGTCCTGCTGCGCCTGGTCACGTTCCTTGCCGACGACGGCGAGGGCGAGTTGCGCCGCGGCGAGGGCGCTGGGTAGCTCCTGGAGCGGTGCCAGCTCGGCGCGAGCAACTTCCAGTTCCGCGATGGCTTGGTCCCGTTCCTGCCGAGCCGCGTCTCGCTCGCGTCGCAGGGTGTCGCGCTGACCGCGGATACCCTCCAATTCCGCGCTCAGCGCGTCGATCTGCGCCTGGTTGGGTGGGGCCTGATCCACTGCGACGGGCTTAACACCGGGCGCGTTGTTGGGCGCAATTGGGGGCGCTGGAGCGGGCGCCGATGACGAAGCCTCGATCAATGTGCGCTTCCCGATGGACAGGCTGCACTCAAGGGCCTCGGCCAGTTTCAGCACCGTTTCGAGGTTCGGATCGGGATCCTCGTCCCTCAGCAGCTTGGCCATGTTCGTCCGTTCGAGGTTGGCCTTCTTCGCCAGGACCCGCTGCGAGATCCCCTTCCGTTTCTGGCAGGCCTCGAGGTGGCGCAGGACCATCGCTGGCGTCGAGGGATGGACGTCGACAAGTCCGAGGCCGAGTCGATCGAGGATCTCCAGGATCACCCGCAAGCGCAAGTTGGCGCTGCGGCCCTCGAGCACCTGGGCAAGTTCCTCGGCGTCCGTTCCGACGAGCTGCGCCGCGTCCCTGTTCGTCAGGCCCAGTCGGTCGATCCAGGCCCGCACTTCGGCCAGAAAATCCGTCGCCACTCCAGAAATTTAGGCAGACCAGGCGGCGGTGTACAGGCGCCGCCCGTGTTCTGACGGAGGAGCGTTGGTGCGCTGCGTGATCATGTCATGCGAGCGAGACCCCGGCGCCGTGCGCCCCGGCGAGGCCGGCCGCGCGACACCTCCGCGGCCCCTGCGGCGCCCCCCGCCGCGCGGCAGCGCCCCGCGGTCGGGGGCACGGTGCGCGCTCGTGCGTGGAGACCCGGGTCATGCCGTTGCTGCCGCCGGGTCATGCGGGATGCAGCCATCCTTCACTCACTCACTCGCTCGCGGTGGCGGCTGGCCGGGCGGGCGGGTGGGTGGCTGGCTGGGCTGGTTGGCCGCGCCGGGACGACGCCCTGACGCCGCCGGCACCGCGCGGCACCCGGCTTCGCGCGACACTCCGGGCGCCAGCCAACACCCCGCCGCACTCCGCGCGCGCGTGGGGTGCCGCGCGGAGCGAGCGGCGGCGCACGTGCGGCTGGCTACATCGGAGCCGAGGTCTCGACCGAGTCGACGTCGACAGGCGCGCGCCGCCGTGACTTGGCCCCCACCGGCCTGCGACCGGGCTCGCGCCCGACCTCCGTCGGCGCCAGCGCGAGAGCGGCCGCGATCTGCTGCCAGGTGCCGTCGCCGCACCACCGCTCGTACCAGCGCCAGGCAGTCGTGGGCCGGCCGTACTCGGCGGCGAGCTCGCGCCACTTGGCGCCGTGGTGCAGGACCCACCGGATCCCGTCCACTGTCCGGCGGAGATCGGTCCGCGGCCCGCCGCACGGGCCGCGCGTGCTCTCGACGAGCGCCGCGATCACCTTCCACTGCCTGTCGTTCATCGGCACGAACGGCGCCGGCGCCGGCGCCAGCGCAGCGACAGGCGTCACTGCCTCCACGATCCGCTCGGTCGCCTGCTCGAGAGCCTCGCGGACGACGTTGTTCGCCAGGTGCGCGTACCGCTGGGTCGTGCGCGCCTGCTTGTGGCCGAGCAGTTCGCCGACGACGGCCAGCGGGACCCCGCTCATCAGCGCGTCGCTGGCGAAGCTGTGCCGCAGGTCGTGCAGGCGGACGTCGGTCAGCTCCGCCGCCTTGCGGATGTTGTGCCAGGTCGCGTTGAGGCCGGTCAGCCGCGTACCCTTGGCGGTGCGCAGCACGTACCCCGTCCGCGGGTTGCCGGACTGGTCGTGGATGTGCTTGAGCAGCGCGAGCACGCGACGCGACACCGGCACCTTCAGCTCGCCGGTCTTGGTGTCGGGCAGGTTCAGTATCGAGTGCTTCCAGTCGACCATCGGCCACGTGAGCGTCAGGATCTCGTCGCGGCGGCGGCCCGTCAGCGCCAGCAGGTCGAGCGCCCACACGCTCTGGATCTTGAGGTGGCCGCGGCGGCCCGCGGGGATCTCGAGGCCGCGCTGAATGACGGCGTGGAGCCGTTGCCGCTCCTCCGGCGTCAGGAACCGCTCGCGCTTGCGCATCGGGAACAGGCGGATCCCGTGGGCCGGGTTGCGCATGTCGGGCGCGAGCTCCCAGTCCTCGATGATCCGCGCGTACAGGCTGGCAACCACCATGACCATGTTGTTCGCCGCGCCCGGCCGGTCCTTCATCGCCCCGTGGAGCTCCGCGACGTGCGCCCGCGTGATCGTCCGGTAGTCCCGATCGCCGAGCGGCGGGACATTCTTCTCCGCGTCCGCGAGGCCCGGGAGGATGACCGTCGAGAGCTGATACCGGTAGCGCTCGGCGGTACCTGGCTTTAGGTACACGTCGACGTACGTCCGCACGAACCGCGCGGCGAGCTCACGGAGCGGCACGACCTCGGACGGCGCCGGTTCCACCCGTCGCAGTCGAGCGCGCCCGCCCGCGGCCGGCGGGCTGGCCGGCTCATCCGCGCCCTCGCCGGTCGTCACGTTGGCGAGCATCAGCGCGGCACGCCGGCGTGCCTCCTCGAGGGACAGCGCAGGCCCTAGCAGCCCGATCCGCTCGCGGCGATCCTTCCCGTCGACGCGGTACCGAACCAGCGCGACCTTCTTCCCGGTCGGCAGAACCCGCAAGATGAACCCCGGGAGCGCATCGCAGGTGACTTCGTACATCTTCGCGCGAGGCTTGCACTCGCGCACAAAGGCAGCCGTGATCATGACCCTTCCTCCTACCCCCAGATTTTCGCGACAAAATCGAGCCAAGCTAGAGCGGCTTGGGACCTGTCCTTTGTAACATAATCTGGCGCTCAAGGCCGCGCCGGGCGGATTTAAACCACGTGCACCGTATTCGTGATGTGATACGCGTGCTGGTTCCAGATCTTGCGGCCAGGCCGCCAGGACTTGTTCGCGTCGCCGACGACGGTCAGCCCGTCGACCGGGCCGAACTGGCCGCCGTACGACTCGCTGACGAACACGATCTCGACCTCGCCGTCGCCGTCGACATCGGCGATCGCCGGCTCCTCGATCCGGGTGCCGCTGTTGTGCTCGGCCAGCTTGAGCTTGATCGCGCCGTCGTTGCCGGAGAACACGTAGAGGTTGATCTCGTCGGCGTAGACGACGTCGGCGACGCCGTCCCCCTCGAAGTCGTAGACGGTGCTGCCGGTGATCCCGGACGAGGCGTCCTGGGTGACGACGGTCCACAGGCTCGCGCCGTCGGTGTCGAACACCGTGTAGCGGCTCTTGCCGGCGATCCCGATCTCGGGCAGGCCGTCGCCGTCGTAGTCGGCGACCGTCGGCGGACCGCCGGCGCCGCCGGGGATCGCCGCCTCCCACACCAGGCCGCCGTCGGCGCTCCGCTGGACGCGGACCTTGCCGTTGGTGACGACGACGATCTCGGGCACGCCGTCGAGCTCGAGGTCGAGGACCCCGGGGAAGCCGTCGCCGAGGTTGTTGAACCACTTGGTCGCGCCGGCCAGGTTGTACAGGGCGTCGCCGACGACCACCTCCTGCTCGCCGTCGCCGTCGACGTCGACCGCGAACGACGCGCTGGTGCTGCCGGACGCGCCGATGCCGTGGGTCCCGGCGCCGAGCAGCACGCCCTCGTTGTCGAGGATCGCGCGGCCGGTGACGAGCTCGGGCTTGCCGTCGCCGTTCATGTCGGAGATGCTGACGACGCTGTCGAAGGCGCCGGTGTGGGTGCCGAGCGCGGCGCTGACCCACTTGAGCGTGCCGTCGTGCTCGTAGGCGTAGACCTTCTGGTCCTTGGCCTTGGTCACGATCTCGACGACGCCGTCGCCGTCGATGTCGGCGGCGCTGACGTTCTGGTTGCGCGAGAACTGGGCGTTCTGGACGCTCCATAGCTCGGTCTGGCCGTCGCCCGAGACGGCGCGCAGCCAGCACGAGGTCTGCGTGTCCGGCTGGTTGTAGGTGATGAGCACGACGTCGGGCATGTCGTCCGGGCCGATCGCGCCGTCGCCGTCGTCGTCGCTGAGCTGGACGACGATCGGGGCGGTGACGCTGCTGCGCGAACCGGGCCCCTGCGCCCAGGTCTTCTTGTTCCACTCGATCACCGGCGTGAATGTCCCTTGCGACGGTTCGACCGCGCAGGTGCCGTCGAACGGGCCGATGAAGCCCGGCGGCGGGTCCTCGCCGCACAGCGGGAGCTCGCCGCCGGTGTCGCCGGTGGCGCCGGTGCCGGTACCGACGGTCGCGCCGCCGGTCGGCTCGCCGGTGGTGCTCGACCCCGTCACGCCCATCGAGGCGCCCCCGGTGCCGGCGGTCGGCTCCGGCCCGCCGGTGCTCCCGGTCCCGGTGGTCCCGGTGGCCGGCTCGGCGGTCGCCCCGGCGGTGAGCGCGGCGCTGTCGGAACTGCGGCCGTCGTCGCCGCAGGCGAGCGCGAGGCAGGGCGCGAGGAGCAGAATGCGTGGAGTACCCGAGGACATCACGACGGACTATCACGGCCGGCGCACCTGCCGTCAACGCATCCCCCGACGCAGACGGACGATGCGATCCCGACCGAAGAGACAGGCCGACGAGCGCGTCGGGGGCGGGCGACCTCGACGCCGCGGCCACGGTCGTCGCATTCACCGGCGCGGGCGGCCGACGCCGCGGTGCAGGACCTCGAAGCGCCCCCGCGACGCCCAATGGCGGAACTCCGAATAGACGATTTGTCACTTCAGGAAGTCCTCGGGTCGAATCCGCCAGGGGCACTACGGCGCCGAGGGCGCATGAGGTGCTCGCATCCGCTCGATCGATGAGGCGCGAAATGGCACTTCATCACGGTCGGGGCCAGGACAGGAGCTCGCGGCTGTTGTACGGACCCCACACCCCTTTTTCGATCGGGCCCGTAGGCCCATCTTCGAGGATCGCCCCCGTCGTCCCCTTCTTGTTTCCCCAGCGGTAGATCGGACCGTTACCGGGGACCCTCGGATCGCCGGTGTCTGGATCCGGGTAATTGTTGCTCATCCAGGAGGCGCAGCTTCTCCTCGTAGAACTTGTGCCCCAGCGCATTGTCGGCGCCGCAAGCGGAGAACCTCTTCGGACGGACGGCAGGCGTCCGCGTCCTGGGGCGGCCAGCGGCCAGAGCCGGTCAGGGATGCACGGGACGTGCGGCTCCGGTGACTCGGTCGAGGGACGTCTGCTCGCCTCCGCACTCGAGCACGAGCACGAGCGAGCTCGGGTGGCCGAAGCCGCCTTGCTTGATCCCGACCGCGATCCACGGCTCGGTCGGGTGGGCCGCCAGCGACCGCGGCGTGCCCGGGGCGGGCAGCGTCCACGCACCGAGCATGGTCGAGCCTCGCCACAGGCGCAGCCGGCCGCCGGCGTCGACGCTGAGCCACCGCGCCGCGTCGCACAGCGTGACGATGCCGACCACGCTGGCGCGGCTGTACGTCGCCCACGCCAGCTTCGCCACCGCCTCGCGCACGTTCGGTGGCGTCTCCAGCGCCGGCTCGATGCTCACCGCCGGATCGTCCGGGATCGGCAACCGCTCCTGCTCCACCGTGTCGGTGAAGGACCAGCGATCGATCTCCCCGTCGAAGCCGCCGGTAAGCAAACCGTCCTCGCCCGGCAGCGCCGCGATCGCCGTGACTCGCCGGCACTTTCGCACGTGGATGTCCTGGATCGGCAGGTCGCTATCGAGCGGCACCGCGACCAGCCCCTCGGCGACCTTCCCCGCCTCGCGGATCCCCGTTTCGGGCCGCCACACGGCCATGCCGACCGAGCCGCCGCCGCCGGTGAACACCCAACCGCGGCGCACTGCCATCCCGCTGTGCGTCAAGTGGTGCCGCGTGTCGTCGCCGCGGCACTTCAGCCGATCGGAGAACTGCCGCACCGCCACGAGCTCCTCGATCTGCATCGTGTGGTTGCGGATGAGCGCGCGTTCGCCGGACAGCATCACCCCGGTCGCGCAGCCGCGACGGCGATCGCGAGGCTCGCGTGGCACGAACGCGGCCTCGCGGGCGATCGCCAGATCGTTGACCCCGAACAGGATCGTTGGACCGGGGCCCATGCTCGTCCTGCGGGTCGCGGCCACCAGATGGCGGTCGTCGGCGGAGAAGTACAGACCGGCGACCGTCGGCGGGTTCCCGCCCGGGCCCGGCTCCGCGGGGTTACCCACCATCGGTGTGTCCGCGACCTCGCCCGTCGCCAGCCGCGCGAGCAGGATGCCGCCCTCGCCGTACCAGGCTCCGCCGCCGGCCGCGAGCCGCGTCCCGTCGTTGGAGAACATCACCGAGTAAGGTGCCCACGGCGTGCGGATGGCGTGCAGGACTCGCATGGCCCGGCCTGCGATCATGCCATCCGCGCCCGGGCCCGGCCAGTCGAAGGCGAGCTTCGGGCGGAGTTTGCATGGAGTTGCAGGTCCGGCTGCGCCGAGGCCGGTCAGCGTGTCGGCGAGCTCGATGGCGATGAACTCGACGTTGGTCGGTGCCGAGGCCGCTCTTCAATCAGCAGGACGTTCTCGCGCGTCTATGCGAGGAAGTCTGCTGATGCCGGCCTCTCGGTCCGCTGCGTTCTCGGAGCACGCGGAGCGAGCGCTTGGACGCCCATCGACTCGAGGAGTGAGCCCGCCTGGCCCGTGTTAGGCCCTCACCGTCACGCCACGGTTCGCCGTACAGTGACGGCGCACGAGATCGCTCGCGGCCCGGCGCGCGCGCAGGCGTTGGTGGCCCGCGTCCAGGCGAGCGCGAAGGCGAGGTCGGACAGGGCAGCGCCGAGCAGCGCGGTCGAGACCTGCGGTGCGCCGAGGGCGAGCGCGGCGCCTGCGATCACGCTCAGCGTCGGCGGGGTAGAGCCGCGGGGTGAGGAGGTCTGCGGCGGCGATCATGGTGAAGCCGCCGGACAGCCGCGTCGCGTCGCTGCGGCCGGGCGACGACGCATCATGGCGCCGGACCGCGAGACCGCGTATGTTGGTCGCCGGGCATGGGAGCGCTCTCCAACGACTCCATCATTGCCGCGACACTCATTGACGGCAACGGTACGGCCCCCGAGGTAGAGAGCGCCGCGACCCCGGTCCGCGGCCATGCGATCGGTCGCTACCTGCTCCTCTCCCAGCTCGGCGCCGGGGCGATGGGGATCGTCTACGCCGCCTACGACCCCGAGCTCGATCGCAAGGTCGCGCTCAAGCTGCTCAAGCACCACGGCGGCGACGTCGCAGCGTCGCGCAAACGACTCCAGCGCGAGGCCCAGGCGCTCGCCAAGCTCGACCACCCGAACGTCGTCTCCGTCCATGACGTCGGCGTCCACAAGGACCGCCTCTTCGTGGCGATGGAGTATGTCGCCGGGAAGACGCTCGGGTCGTGGATGGCGGAGGCCAAGGCGCTGCCGACCGCCAGCGGGCGGCGCCCGAGCGCCGGCCCGGAGCAGGTCCTGCGGGCGAGGCCGTGGCGCGAGGTCCTGGAGGTCTTCATGCAAGCCGGGCGCGGCCTCGCGGCGGCCCACGAGGCGGGGCTCGTCCACCGCGACTTCAAACCCGACAACGTGATGCTGAACGCCGACGGTCGCGTGCGTGTCATGGACTTCGGCCTCGCCCGCGGCGACGGCGGTGAGGCGACGGCCCGCGGCGACGCAGTCGAGCGGACGGTCCGCGGTGCGGCACCCGTCCTCAGCGGCCTGACGCAGGTCGGGGCGATCATCGGCACGCCGGCGTACATGTCTCTCGAGCAATTCGAGGCCCGAGATGTCGACGCCCGCAGCGATCAATTCAGCTTCTGCGTCGCCCTCTACGAGGCGCTCTACGGCGAACGCCCCTTCACCGGCGACACCATCGCCGCGCTCACCGAGGCGCTCCGGGCCGAGGCGATCCGCGAGGCGCCGCGAGGCAATGTCGTCCCCGGCTGGGTACGAGCGGTCGTCCTGCGCGGCCTCGCCCGCGCGCCCGAGGCCCGCTTCGGATCGATGGAGGCGCTGCTCGACGCGCTCGCGGCCGACCCGGCGGCGCGGCGACGCCGACGCCTGTTCGGAGCCGGGCTCGCCCTGGCCATGGTTCTCAGCGCCTGGGGGATCGTGAAGCTCGTGATCCGGATAGGTCAGAGCGAGGCGGTGATCGCCGAGCAGGCCAGCGAGATCGACGAGAAGAACGCCGCGCTGCGCGAGCAACTCGCCGCCCAGACCCGGCTCTTGAGCGTCCAACGCGGCCTGCGGGCGAAGGCGCTCATCCCGGAGAACCGGGAGGCGGAGGCGCTCCTCCTCGGCGTCCAGGCGGTCGGCGCCTACGCCCATGCGTGGACTGATGTCCCCCGAGAGGCGCTCGAGGGCCTCGAGCAGGTCCTCGCCCACGATACGGTCGTCATCACCGATGAACGCGTCCTCGCGGGCCACTCGGACTATCTCACGGGGATCGCCTACACGCCGGACGGCGAGCGCCTCGTGACCAACAGCCTCGACGGGACCGCCCGGATCTGGGACGTCGACGCAGGCGCGCCGGTGGCCGTCCTCGCCGGCGACGATGGGAGTCTCTTCGCGGCCGGCTTCTCGCCCGACGGCGCGCGCGTGGCGACCGCCGGCGAGGGTCGCAGCGCCCGGATCTGGGACGCCGCCACCGGCGAGGCGATCGCTCGCTGCGACGGTCACACGGCGAGGATCCTCCAGCTCGCGTTCTCGCCGGACGGTCGGCGACTCGCGACCGCGGGGCTCGATCGCACCGCGAGGATCTGCGACGCCGCCACCGGGGCGCCCCTCGTCGCGCTCGAGGGCCACCGCGAGGACGGGATCCTCGACGTCGCCTTCGCCCCCGACGGCGCGCGGGTCGCGACCGCGGGCCGCGATGCCACCGCCCGGCTCTGGGACTCGACGACGGGGGCGCTGCTGGCGACGCTCGTCGGCCACGGCGGCCCGATCAACGCGCTCGAGTTCTCGCCAGACGGCGCCCGCCTCGCGACCGCGAGCGTGGATCACGACGCGCGGACCTGGGATGTCGCCACGGGCGCGCTCGTCGCGGTCCTCAAGGGGGACGACCAGCGCGTGATGAACCTCCGCTACGCGCCGGGGGGCGCGCGCCTGGTGACGATCGGCTGGAGTCCCACCGCCCGCGTCTTCGATCCCGAGAGCGGCGCGCTCGTCCGCGAGCTCAAGGGAGGTCACGGCGCCGGCATCATGGACCTCGCCTTCTCGCCCGACGGCGCGCGGCTCGTGACGAGCAGCTACGACGGTTCGGTCGTGGTCTGGGATCCCGAGAGCGGCGCGCAGGTCGAGCGCCTGGTCGGGCACCAGGCGGACGTCTGGGGGGTCGCGTTCTCGCCGGATGGCCGTCATGTCGCGACCGCTGGCGTCGACTCGACCGCGCGCGTCTGGGAGCTCTTCTCCCCGAGGCTCGCGGTGCGCGAAGGCCCGGAGAACGACGTGAGGGCCGCAGACTTCTCCCCCGACGGCGCGCACCTCGTGACCGTCGCCCGCGGCCGCCAGGCGCGCCTTTGGCAGACGGAGGGCGTTCGACTCGTGGCCGCGCTCGGCGACGCGGACCGGGCCACCTTCGCCCCCGACGGACGGCACGTCGCCACCCTCGGCGACGGCGAGATTCATCTCTGGGATGCTCTCACCGGCGCCCCGCGAGCGACCCTCCCGGCTCCGGGAGCGCGCATGTTCTCCTACTCGCCCGACGGGGTTTTCCTCCACGCGGCGAGCGACTCGTCCGGCGCGATGATCGAGGTCGAGTCCGGCGAGCGCGTGGAGTCCCCGGGGTTCGCCGACACCCAGGGGTGCTTCACGCAGGGGGGTCGACGCTTCGTGGGCGTCGGGGAGGATCTCGTCGTCCGGATCTGGGACCCGCGCACGGGTGCGCTGCTCGCCGCGATCGATAAACTAGGCGCCGCGCCGCGATACGCGCGGTGTTCGCCGGACGGCGACCGGATCGCGACGACCTCCAGCCAGGAGGAAGGCGTGCGCATCTGGGACGCCGAGACCTACGCGCTCGTCGCTACCTGCAACAAGGGCCGAGGCACCCTACGAGAGCTCGCCTTCTCGCCGGACAGCGCTCGCCTGATGGCGATACACGACGGCCTGGGCGCCTATGTTTGGGAGCCTGACACCTGCCGCCTCCTCGGCCGCTACGAGCCTGACGATCAGAACCCGAAGACAGGGAGCGGGCTGTTCTCGCCCGACGGGGCCCACATCGCCCTCATCAGCGATCGCGTCGTCCGGCTCCTGGACGGCGAGACCTACGCGATCCTGCGGGATCTCGACGGTCACGGCGACACCGTCCGTCGGCTCTGGTTCTCCGTCGACGGCGCGCGGCTGACGACGTTGAGCGGGGGAACGCTCCGCGAATGGGATGTCGAGAGCGGCGAGCTCCTGAGCCGGGAGCGGATCGGTCTCGTCCGGGGCGACGGGTCCATCGATTGGCCCGTGGACCCGGGCGAGCTGACCCGGATCGGCTGCGAGCGCCTGCGGATGCACGGCCGGGTCCACGAGGAGGCCCGTGCGATCTGCGCTCCGCTGTTCGGGGCCGCGACGGTCGCCTCCAGGCGGCGATGATTCGGAGGCGGGGCAAGGAGACCGCCGCGGGCCGCGGCGTCGTGGTTCATGCCCTCCTTGCTCACCGTCGCAGCCGCTGCGGTGCCGTGGCGGATGAGCCACGCCTCCCGCTCCTTCGCCCAGCGCAGCGCTCCCTGGCGGGTGTAACCGGGCGCCCGTCGGCGCTCCCGATGGAGCGTCCCGTCCAGCAGTCGCACGTGGATGTCGGCCTCGAAGTGCATGTTTGGCGTACTTTCGGTGTCTGACCTCCGGAAGGACCCGGAGTCCTCGCGGAAGACGTCGAGCCGGCGATCCTTGGCCTTCTCGTCGATCGTCGTCTGGCCGCTCGCCAGCGCCTCGTCGCGCCGGCGCCGATGCTCGCCGGGGCGGCTCCGTTCGTGAAACACAATCCACGAACTCGTGGATCCGGCGCGAACCTCCGCGCAGCGCGACGGCGTCACCCTCGCACGCCGGGCCCTCGGCCCGGCCGGCGCTCGAAACCGGGGGGGTTCCGCGAGTACGGCGGCGGACCCGACCTCGCGGCGCCCGGCGGCGTATCGTTGCGGCGTGGCCAATACATGGATCATCGGCATCGATCTGCGCGAGCGCAGCGAGGGCGCCGCCTGCTTCGCCGCGTGGTTGCAGCGGCAGGCGCCGGACGCGACGCGGCTCCTCGCGCTGCACGCGATCGAGGAGGGCGCGCTCGACGAACACCTCCAGCTCGCCGGCCTCGTCCGCACCCGCGAGCGACTGCGACTCGCGGTGGAGCGGGCGCTCGAGCAGGCCGACGTCCGCGCGGCCTTCGCCGGCATCGAGGTCGTCGACGGGGTCGACCCGGTGACGGCGCTCGAGACGGCGCTGCAGGCCGAGCGCGCGCGCGGGCTGATCGTCGGGCGCCGCACGGTCGGCACGGGGATGCAGCTCGTCCGGCTCGGTCGCGTCGCCCGCCGGCTGTTGCGGCGGCTCCCCGCGCCGACATTCGTCGTGCCGCCGGACTGGCAGGCCGGAGCCCTCGGCGCGGGCCCGATCGTCGTCGCCGTGACGCCGGCCGAGGCGAGCATCGGCGCCGTCAAGGTCGCGCAGGCGCTGGGGGCCGCAACGCGCCGCCCCATCGAGTTCATCCACGTTGTGCCGACCTCGCCGATCTACGCGGCGTTGAGCCCGCCGGGCGGCGGCCATCCGGACCGCGATGCGCGGCAGCTGGCCGAGGTCGCCGCTTTGATGCGCACGTGGCTCGCGCAGCAGAACGCGAGCGGGCAGCTCACCGTCCGCCGCGGCGACGAGTTCGACGAGATCCTGGCGGTCGTTGCCGAGCGCGCGGCGCCGCTGCTCGTATGCGGCTCGCGGCAGTTGAGCCTCTCCGAGCGCGCGTTCGGGCTCAGCCTGTCGAGCGAGCTGGCCGCGCGCGCGCCGATCCCCGTGCTCGTGGTCCCGTCCGACGCGAGCGCCTGACGTCAACCGGCGTCCGGTCGTCCCTCCGCGCGCGCCGGCCCCTCCGTCGGTGACGGCACCGCCATCGCGTTCTTCTCCTCGAAGCCGCCCGGGCCGGGGGTCCCCAGGGGCGGCTCGTGGGCGATCCGCTGCGGCCAGAAGCTGAGCGCGGTGGCGAGCGTCATCAGGAAAGCGGGCAGCAGGAACACCAGGAACCCGATGCGGTGCGCGAGCGGGACGGCGACCGCCGCGCCGGCCGCGAACGCGACGATCTTCCCGGCGCGCAGCGCGGCATGACGCTTCGAGACGAGCAGATCCTCGCCCTCCACGAACGGCAGCTCCGCGAGGTGAATCCCGAGATCGGTCGCCGGGCCGGTCAGGTGCGTGGTGCGCACCAGCAGGCCGGTGCTGGTCGCCACCGCGGCGTTCTGCAGCCCCATCGCGAAGCTCAGGATCGACAGCAGGACGAAGTCGATCGGTCGGTTGACCTCGCCGCCGAAGTGGCCGAGCAGACCGAAGTGCCCTCCGATCGCGGTGAAGGCGACGATGACGCAGGCCATCCACAGCGGCACCGCGTGCAGCGGGCGCTTGCCGCGGCGCGCGCGGCCGTTGATCAGCAGACCCGCGATCATCGCCCCCGCGATGAAGCAGAACAACACCAGCGCGAAATCGAGCGCCAGCGTCAGATGCGCGATCTCGACGCCGAGCCGCGTCACCGTGCCCGTCACGTGGGTGACGAAGGTCTGGCAGGCGTACAGCGCGGACGCGTTGACGGTCCCGGCCGCGAACGCGAACAGGAGCCAGCTCGGGACGTGGCGCGCGGAGAAGATCGACTCGGGCTTGTGCAGCGTCAACATCGTGCGACTCCGTCTCTCCTCGGCCTCAGGACGCTCCGGCCCGCGCGCGAGGCAGCCGCAGGACGACGCGATCGTGCAGCGCGGGGACCTGTCGCGCGAGCGGACGGGTGAACGATGCGCCGGACCCTGCGGACATCATCCCAGGATTCCTTAGCACCATCGCGGTCGGTTGCCGGCCTGCTCGGGCCTCCGCGAGCCGCGGCGTCCACCATTCATGAATGGCCCGGCGCTTCGGATCGCCGCGGCGCTCGCTCGCCGCTCGCGCGGCTGGTGCACGACCGCCCCCGTGGTGTTGTCGGCGGTCGAGGCCGTGGAGCCTGTGATTGTCGGTTCGGAGGTGCCGGTGCTGCCGGTTGTCGCCGTGCCGTGGTCGAGCTCTCCGGCCAGCAGCGCCCGCTCGTCCGCAGACCTCCTCGGCCTCTTCCTGCCCAACCCCTTCCGGGAGCTCCCACTTCAAAACGTCTGTCCGCGGTCGCGCCGGTGAATTGAATCGTCGGGTCGTTCGACTGACCCTGCAGGGAACTCGATCATGAACACCCTGCGCGCGCTCCGTCCCTTCTTCACGCTCCTGCTCTGCATCACCCTGCCGGGCTGCGGCGGGGATCCGCCGGCCGACGCGACCAGCATCGACGCGAGCCGCACGAGCGATACGAGCGGCACGAGCGGCACGAGCGGCGACCTGACGACCTCCGGTCCCGACCCCGAGGGGGAGGGCACGGGCACCACGGAGCCGGGCACCATGGGGACGAGCGGCGGCGCGAGTAGCTCCTCGAGCGGTGAAGACTCGACCGGGGCCGGCACGAACGAGGGCGAGCCCGTCATCCTCGGCAACATCAAGTCCTGCCCCGTGAGCGGGAAGGCACGTCCCACGCTCCCCGAAGAGGCCGGCCAACTCGCGGCGACCGTGCTCACGCCGGACGCGTACCCGTTCGAGGTCTCGCGCGTGGCGTACGCGATGGTGCGCGACCTGGACGACGACTGCGTGAGCACGTTCGCGCACCGCGTTGAGGTGTTCGTGATCGACGGCGACAAGCCGCCCGCGAATCCGTCGACCGAGGCCTCGACGTTCGTGTCGATCGCCATCGAGGAGAGCCTCGAGGACGTCGCCCTTCGCATCGTCGAGCCCGAGCTCGATCCGCCGATCGTGCTCGAGGACGGCCAGTCGGTGGTGGTCGCCATCTCCCTCGACGCCGACGTCGACGCCTCCGTGAGCCTGTGCCTCGACTCTTGCGTCGGCGACGCCACCCCCGGGGTCGACTTCTGGAGCTATGCCGCGGCCGAGCCCTACAATTGGACCGTCCTGACCTGGCCGGCCAACTTCACGATCTACGCGGTCGGCAGGGCGCTGTGAGCCAGCGACGGCCGCGAGCGACGCCCTGTTCGGCAAGCTCGGCGTCACGCAGCGCACCCAGGCGGCCCTGCGCGGGCGCGAGCTCGGCCTGCTGTGAGACGGGCCGCTCTCGGCTCCGCAGGTCGTGCCTCCCGGCGGCGCGGCCGCCCGCGCGGTGCGATCGCGCGGGCGGAACCCCGTCACGCCACCGCCGCCCTGAACCCGACGTCCGTGCTCACCTGCTCCCACGCCGCGAGGTCCGCGAGCAGCTGCTCCGCGTGCGCGCGCACCGAGCCGACCGCGTCCGCACCGAGCTGCAGCCGCAGCGGCGTGCGCTCGGCCCCGAGCGCACGCTCGATCGCCTCGGCCGCGCGCAGCGGGTCGCCCTCCTGCGTGCCGTTCATCCCGTGCGCGAACTGGCGCGTGCCCCCGACGACGTCGCGGTACGCTTCCATCACCGGCATGTGCTTCAGCGCCTCCGCCGCGAACGACGTGCGGAACGCGCCCGGCTCGACGATCAGCACCCGGATGCCGAACGGCGCGACTTCCTGCGCGAGCGCCTCGGATACGCCCTCCAGCGCGAACTTCGACGCCGAGTAGGCGCCGAAGCCGGCGACGGAGAGCTGTCCGCCGAGGCTCGACACGTTGACGATCGCGCCCGAACGCTGCGCGCGCATCACCGGCAGCACCGCGCGCGTGGTCTCCACCGCGCCGAAGAAGTTGGTCTCGAGCTGCGCGCGGAGCTCCTCCTCCGGGGTCTCCTCCAGCGCGCCGACGATCCCGTAGCCCGCGTTGTTGAAGAGCACGTCGATACGGCCGAAGCGCGCCGCCGCGGCTGCGACCGCCTGCGCCGCGTCGCCGCGCGCTGTGACGTCGAGCTTCAGGGTCAGCACGCGCTCGGGCGCGAGCGCTCGCAGCGCTTCGAGCTTCGCCGGCGTGCGGGCCGTGGCGACCACGTTGTAGCCGCGATCGAGCGCGTGACGGGCGAAGGCCGTCCCGAAGCCGGACGAGGCGCCGGTGATGAACCAGGTGGGGGTCGTCTGTGTCATGGTGATGTCTCCTCGGTGGGGGCGCTGCTCCGTGCAGCGCGTGAAGGCATCATGGCCCGGCGTCCGCCAAACGATAAGACGGGTCGGATCGCATGCATTATGCGATAGCATCGCATGATGCACCGCGACCTCCTTCCCCACTTCCCGGTGGTCCTGACCGTCGCCCGCCTGCAGGGCTTCGCCGCCGCCGCCAAGGCGCTGAACATGAGCCCGTCCGCCGTCGGACACGCCGTCCGGATGGTGGAGGACCGGATCGGCCAGCCCCTGTTCGCGCGCACCACCCGCAGCGTCGCACTCACCGAGGCGGGGCAGCGGTTCCTCGCCACCGTCGGGCCCGCGCTCGACGACGTCGAGAAGGCGCTCGAGCATCTGCGCGCGGAGCGCGGCGAGGTCACCGGGCTGTTGCGCCTCAACGCGCCGCGCATCGCAGTGACGATGGCGCTGACGCCGATCCTCGCGAAGCTCGCCTGGGCTCATCCCGCGCTGACGGTCGAGGTGCACACGAACGACGCGTTCGTCGACATCGTCGCCGAGGGCTTCGACGCCGGCATCCGCCTCGGCGAAGCCGTGCAGCAGGACATGGTGACGGTCCGACTGACGCCGCCGTTCAAGGCGCTCCTCGTCGCGGCCCCGGCGTACCTGCAGGCGCGCGGTACGCCATCGTCCGTGAGCGAGTTGACGCGCCACAACTGCATCGGCTTCCGCATGCTCGGCTCCGGTTCGCTCTACGAGTGGGACCTGCGCGACGGCGGCGCGGACGTGCAGGTCCGCGTGGCGGGCACGTCGGTGGTGACGGATGCCACCTACTGCCGGGACCTCGCGCTGGCCGGCGTCGGCATCGCCTATGTGTTCGAGCCGCTCGTGCGGGAGGACGTGCGAGCGGGCCGCCTGCAATCGGTGCTGCCGGAGAGCGCGATCGAGGAGGACGGTCTGTTCCTGTACTTCCCGCGACGCGCAGCGCTCGCGCCCAAGCTGCGCGCGTTCATCGAGGTGGCGCGGGCGGTGGGCCCCGCGACGCCGCGGAGGCCTCCATGACCCCCATCGGGCCGCTCCACGGCGACGACGAGCTCACCCGCCTCAACCCTGTGCGGCGCGTGCCGGTGCTCGTCGACGTCGACGGCGTGTCGAACATGTGACGACGAGCTCCGGGTACCCTTCGCACGCCGGCGCCATGGCACATTCGCTCGGGTCGAGGGCGGCGAGCCGCCTGCGCGTCTCCGCTCCCACGACAACGCTGAACGAGCGTCGCCTGATGAGGACTGATGTGCTCGCGCCGACGATCGAACGTCGGGGTCGACTCATGATAGGCTTCGGGCCTCGACGATGCCGGAACGACTGCGCCGCGAGACCCTCGAGAATCTACTATCACTGGCGAACTCCTTACCAGGGGCGCTATATCGCTGCCAGAACGACCCCGGCTGGACGATGGACTTCCTCAGCGAGGGGATCCTCGCGTTGACGGGTTATACCCGCGCTGCGTTCCTCGACACCCGGGAGATAACCTACGGTGACCTGATCACGTCGGAGCACCGCGCGCCGGTATGGGACGCTGTGCAAGCCAGCCTCGCCAGGCGCAGCGCGTGGGAGATCCGGTACCAGATCCAGCGCCATGACGGCGAGATCCGCTGGGTGTGGGAGCGCGGACTGGGCATATTCGAGGGCGGCGAGCTCGCCTACCTCGCCGGGTATGTCGTCGACGTCGAGTCGCAGGTCCGGGCCGAGCTCGAGCTCGCCCGGCGCGACGCCATGATCTCGGCGCTGTCGATGCCTGTGCTCGAGATCTGGGAGGGCACGCTGGTCGTGCCGATCATCGGTGAGTTCGACCAACGCCGCAGCGAGGATGTCCTGGTCGCCCTGCTCGAGCGGCTGCAGACCAGCCGGGCCGGCTGGGTGCTCCTCGACGTCACGGGCGTTCCGCAGCTCTCCCCGGCCGGCGCCGATCTGTTGCTCCGTGTCGACCGCGCGACACGGCTGCTCGGCGCTCGCTGCGTCGTGACCGGTGTACAGCCGCACGTCGCCCGCACCCTCGCGGAGCTCGATTCGCGGCTTCGCTCGCTGCAGACCGCCCGAACCCTCAAGGACGGGTTGAGCCTGCGTCTCGGCGCCGCCTGATCAGCCGAACCCGCGCGAGCTGTCCGGCGGCGGTGATGAGCCGTCGCTGCATGCCGCTGCCGGATGCGGAGCTCGGCGCTGTTGTCTCTCCCCTGGGATACGGGGTCGCCCTCAAGAGGAGGAGGTGCACCTATCGCTGCGGCTGCTCGGGTGCCGCGCCCCGTCGCGGGCGAGCCGCTCGTTGGCCTCGACCCCGGCGAGCACGGTGTAGCGGCGGCCGAGCGCGGTGAACGTGAACACTGGCCCGTGCGCGCGGTACTGGGCGAGGAAGAACGCCCCTCGCCGCGCGCGGGAGCGCCCACCAGGCGGCCTGATATAGTCGCGTTCGGCATGTCCACGAGCGACGAGAGCACCGCCGGGCCGCAGCGTCCGCGCGACACCGGGCCCTCTCAGGGCCGCGGCGAGCGGACGACGGCCGCCGGGACCGACGTCGCCGACGACGCGCCCGCGCACGTCGGCCAGATCGGCCGCTTCATCGTGCTGCGCCGCCTCGGCGCCGGCGGCATGGGCGTGGTCTACCTCGCCTACGACAACGCGCTCGACCGCAAGCTCGCCGTCAAGGTGATCCGCGGCCTGTCCCCCGATCCGGAGATGACCCTCCGCATGCAGCGCGAGGCGCGGGCGATGGCCAAGCTGTCGCACCCGAACGTGCTGCAGATCTACGAGGTCGGCGAGAGCGAGGGCTCGCTGTTCCTGGCGATGGAGTACGTCGACGGCGGGCCGCTCGGAGCGTGGCTCTCCGACCATGCCCCTTCCGCCATGGCGTCGGGGACATCCGCGGCGAGGTTCGACTGGCGGGCGATCGTCGGCATCTTCGTACAGGCCGGGCGGGGGCTCGCGGCGGCCCACCAGGCCGGCCTCGTGCACCGCGACTTCAAGCCGGACAACGTGCTCGTCGGCGCCGACGGCGTCGCGCGGGTCGCCGACTTCGGGCTCGCGCGCCTGCTCGAGGAGGCCCCGCAGGAGTCGATCGCGCGCCGCACGACCGAGCTCGCGCTCCTCGCCACCCTGACGGGCACCCGCGGGATCATGGGCACGCCGGCGTACATGTCGCCGGAGCAGCACGCCGGCGCCCCGACCGACGCGCGCACCGACCAATTCAGCTTCTGCGTCGCGCTGTGGGAGGCGCTCCACGGCGAGCGCCCGTTCACCGGCGAGACGATGGAGGCGCTCGCGCAGGCGATCGCGCGCGGCCTGCCGGCGGAGCCGCCCGCCGGCTCGCGCGTGCCCGCCTGGCTGCGCGCCGCGCTGCTCCGCGGGCTCGCGGCCGATCCGGAGCGCCGCTGGCCGTCGATGCCCGCGCTGCTCGCCGTGCTGACCGACGACCCACTCGCCCGCCGCCGCCGCCGGCTCCTGACCGCCGCCGCCGCCCTCGCCGGCGTCGCCACGATCGGCACCCTGGTCCACTTCACCGTCGAGGGCCAGACGCGCGCCGACGTCGAGGCGAAGCGGGCCGCCGTCGCCACGCAGCAGGCCGAGGTCGCCGGCGACGAGCGCGACCGGGCCCTGGAGCTCGCCCAGCGCGAGGCCGTGCGCGCGCGCGACAGCCTGCGGATGCTCTCGCTGCGCTCGATCGAGGCCGACCCGACCAGCGCCGCGCTGCTGCTGCAAGAGATCGAAGATCCGGCGAGCGCGGTCGACTGGAGGCTGGCCGCGAAGACCACCCTGGCGGCGCCGCTCAGCGCCGCGGTCCTGCGCGGCCACGCGCACGACGTCACCGGCGCGGCGTTCCTCGGCGAGCGCGACGAGTACGTCGCCACCGCCTCGGTCGACAGGACCGCCCGGGTGTGGCGCAGCGACGGCCTCGGCGATCCGCAGGTGCTGCTGCGCGAGCGATCGCTGGGCGGCGTGATCGTCGGCCCCGATCGCCGCAGCTTCATCACCCTCGGCGAGCCCTCCGCGCGCCTGTGGGTGCTCGGCGACCGGCCCGGCGCGCCGCTCACCCTGCGCGCTGAATTTCCGGGCGATCCCGGCGGCCGGATCGAGCACGCCGCTCTCAGCGCCGACGGCCGCCGCCTCGCCCTCGCCGACCGCGACGGAGCGGTCTCGCTGTGGGAGGTCGACCCGCCGCGCCTGCTCACGCGGCTCGGCAACCACGAGACTCGGGTCCGAAACCTCGCCTTCGACGTCACAGGTGGCCGGCTCCTCAGCGGCGACTTCGACGGCGGGCTGCGCCGGTGGAGCACCGACGGCGGCGCCCATGACCGGCTCGCTGCGTCCGGCGCGCTCGTCGCCGACTTCCACATCGACGCCGACGGCCGGCTCCTGATCACCGCGGAGAACGGCGCCGCGATCTGGTCGCCCGACCTGAAGACCCGCCGCGAGCTGCGCGGCCACACCGGCGAGCTGACCGACGCGGATGTCAGCGCCGATGGCCGCGAGTTCGCCACCGCCTCGAAGGACGGGACCGTGCGCCGCTGGGATCCGGCGACCGGCGAGGAGCTCGCGCGGATCGACCACGCCGGCCCCGTCGAGATCGTGCGCTACAGCCCCGACGGCCGCTGGCTGGCGACGAGTGTAGCCAATGCCGTGAGACTGTGGCGACGCGACAATCGCCACATCGTCCACGAATTGCACGGACATGCGGGCGATATCCGAGGGGCCGTGTTCAGCCGGGACTCCGCGCGCCTGCTGACCTACTCGATGGACAACACCGCGCGCGTGTGGGCGCTCGATCGCCTGACCGACACGCTGCTGTTCCGCGGCCCGAAGGACGGCGTGGCCGAGGCCCACGGCGGCTGCGACGTCGGCCGGGTCGCCGCGCTCGGCATGGACGGCGTGCTGCGTCTTTGGGACTGCGACGACCGACAGCCCACGAGGGAGATCCGACTGTCGAAGGGCCCGCTCAGCGAGCTCGAGCTCGATCCGACGCTGGCCCGCGGGTTCTATGCCGACGAGGACGGCGTGTGGCTCGTCGCGCTCGCCGACGGCGAGCCGCGGAAGATCGGCGTCCACCCGCGCCGCGGCTGGCGGGTCGCGCTCGCCCCGGACGGGCGCCACCTCGTCACCACCGGCTACGACAGCACCGCTCGCGTCTGGGACCTCGCGGGCGAGACCCCGCCGGTCGTGCTCGTCGGCCACACCTCGCCCGTCGTGTGGGACGCCGCGTGGAGCCCCGACGGCGCGACGATCGCCACGATCGGCAACGACCGCACCGTGCGGATCTGGCCGATCGGCCCTGTCCTCGCGGACAAGCAGCGCGGCCCGGTCGAGCTGCAGGCCGCGCACGTGTTCACCGGCCACGCCCGCGGCGCCAAGACGGTCGCCTTCGACCCGTCCGGCACCCGCGTGCTGACCAGCTCGCCCGACGCGACCGCGCGGATCTGGGATCCCGCCGGGGTCGCCGCGCCGATCGTGCTCACAGGCCACCGTGGCATGCTCTACGACGCCGCGTGGAGCCCCGACGGCGCCCGCGTGGCGACCGCCTCCGAGGACGGCACCGCGCGGATCTGGCCCGCCGACGGCGGCGGTCCGCCGCGGGTGCTCCGTGGCCACCGCGGCGAGATCGGCTCGGTCGCGTGGAGCCCGGACGGCCGCGCGGTCGTCACCGCCTCGACCGACGGCACCGCCCGCGTGTGGTCCGTCGAAGGCGGCGTCGCCTCCGACGTCTACGCCGCCGGCGCGCCTGTCCTCTCGGCCAGATTCACCGGCGACGGCGAGCACATCCTGCTCGCCGTCGACGACGGCACCGTCCGGCAGTGGCGTCCCGACCGCGACGCCGCGACCGACGTCGCCGCGCTGATGGGCCGCCTGCGCGGCGCGACGACCGGCTGCATCACCGCCCGCGACCGCGAGCTGATCCTGCTCGAGGACGACGTGCAATCGCGGGCCCATCACGCCGCCTGCGACGCGCGCCACCAGCGGACCTACGACGTCAACGAGGGCGTCTTTCGCGACCCGGGGCCCGCGGCTCAGCCCTCGCCGACCCCGAGCCCTGCCGGCCCCAGCCAGTCGAACGGCGGATAGGTCCACGGATCGACCCCGACCATCGCGCAGCCGAGGAACTCGCGGAGGCGGTCGTTCGGCAGCCCTGCCGGCACGTTCGCCAGGCTGTCACGATAGAGGCGCTCGATCGCCTGCTCCGCCGCGTACCCCGATCCGCCGAGGCACCGCATCGCCCGGTCGGCGACGCGCACCGCCATCTCGGTCGTGAAGATCTTCGCCATCATCACCGGCTCGCGGGCGCTCTGGCCCTGCGCCTTGAGCTCGACGACCTCGCGGGCCAGCGCCCGCGCCGCGTCGATCTCCGCCTGCATGTCCGCCACGCGGGCGTGCACCGCCTCGAGGTGCGCGATCGGCCGGCCGAACGCGGAGCGCTCGCGCACGAACTCGCGGCACGCCGCCAGCGACGCCCGGGCCAGCCCGAGCGCGCTCATCGTCTGGATCAGCTGGCCCCACTCGACCGAGACCAGCGTCTTCTCGACGCTCGCCCCGAGGATCACGTCCTCCGCCGCGACCGCAACATCGTCGAACTCGATCGTCCCCCACGACATCCCGCGCAGCCCCAGCTTCGGCTGCTCGCGCCGGCGGATCCCCGGCCCGCGCAGATCGACGACCACGTAGCAGAGCTCCGGGCTGGTCGGCGCCTCGCGTCGCGCCAGCACCACCGCGACGTCCGCCGTCGTCGCGTTGCTGATCTTCTGCTTCTCCCCGCGCAGGCGGTAGCCGTCGCCGTCGGCGCGCACGTGCGTCCGGTACGACGCCGGATCGCTGCCCGCCCCGCGCTCGGTCGCCGCGAAGCAGCCGATCGCCGCGCCGGCGACGATCGGCCGCAGCCACCGCGCGTGGTGCCGCGGCCCGCACAGCGCGTGCAGCAGCTTGCCGCACAGCACCGTCGAGATCGTCGCCGCCCAGAACGTGCTCGCGCACGCGACGGCGAGGCTCTCCATCGCCGCGAACTGCGTCGCCCCGTCGGCCGCGCTGCCGCCGAGCTCGCGCGGGTGGAACAGCCCGAGGTAGCCGCTCTCGACGACGTCGCGCCAGCTGTCCTCCGGGACAGCCGCGGCGCGATCGACCGCCGGCGCGCGCGAGGCGACGCGCTCGCGGCACAGCCGGTCGAACGCGCGAGAGAAGTTCGGATCGAGACTCGTCACATGATTCATGGCAGCGCACTCCGGGGAAAGGGTGGACATCAACCGAGGCCGAGCACCGCCCCGGCGAGGATCGATCGCAGGACATCGACCTCGACGCCGAGCAGCCCGGCGAACGGGGCGTCGCGCGCGAGCCGCTCGATCGCGGGCTCCGGCTCCGCGGCCGGCGGCCCCGCGAGGCCCGCCAGCTCGCGGGCGATCACCGCGACGCTGTCGGCGAGGAACAGCCGCGCGCTGACCAGCTCGCGCTCCGCGTCCGGCGCGTCGGCGTCGAGCAGCCGCGCCGCGCGGGCCAGCAGCCGCTCGCCCAGCTCGACGCGGATCTTCAGATCGGCGAGCCGCCCGCGGACGACCTGCGAGCCCGCCAGCGGGGCCCCGAAGCGCACCTGACCGCGCGCCTGATCGGTCGCCCGCGCGAGCGCGGCGCGCGACAGCCCGAGCCACGCCGCCGGCCCGCACGCCCGCTCCCACCGCTGGACCAGCCGCCACGTCAGCCGCAGGCCCTCGCCCGCCGACCCGAGCAGGCTGTCCTCCGGGACAGGGCAGCGATCGAGCACCAGCTCGCCGATCGCCGCCGTGCGCGCCCCGGCCGTCGCCCTGCCCGGCGCGACGAACAGCCCCGGCGCCGAGCGCTCGACCAGGAACGTCGAGATCCCGCGGCGCCCTTGCGACGGCTCGGTCACCGCCGACACGACGAACAGGTCCGCGTGCGCCGCATGGACCACCGCGATCTTCCGGCCCGCGAGCAGCCACCCGTCCGCCGTCCGGATCGCGCGCGCCTGCACCCCGACCGGATCGCCGGCGATCGGCCGCTCCGCGTGGGCCCAGCTGCCGACTCGCTCGCCGGACGCGAGCCCGGGCAGGTGGCGCCGGCGCTGCGCGGCGCTGCCGAGCCGGGCGATCGGCAGCGCGCAGCCGAGCGTGTGCGCCGCCCAGGCGAGCGCCAGCCCGGCGTCGCCCGAGCCCTCGCCGAAGCCGATCATCGCCTCGACGAGCTCGGCCGCCGGGCGCCCGCCGCCGCCGAATTCGCGGGGCAGCACGGCCCCGAGCAGCCCCTCCTCGCCGAGCCGGCGAAACAGCGCCCGGTCCCACCGCGCCTCGCGGTCGCGCTCGGCCACCGATCCGGCGACCGCGCGCCCCGCGAGCGCGCGCGCCTGCTCCCGCGGCGAATGCATCGACTCCGTCCTCATCGCCCTGCCTCCAATGCTCACAGCCGAATCACGTGCGCCGCGCACTGCGCCCCCGCGCCGATCGCCGCCATCAGGATCGGCTCGCCGCTGCCGAGCGCCACCTCGCCCGCGCGCAGGTCCTCCGCGAGCAGCACCAGCGTCCCTGCGGTCGTGATGTTCCCGTAGCGCTCCATGTGCATCGCCACGCGCTCGCGCGGGATCCCGGCGCGATCGATGAACGCCTCGAGCACCCGCTTGTTGGCCTGGTGCAGGTAGAACCGCGAGATGTCGCCGATCCTCAGCCCCGAGCGCGCGAGCGCCCCGTCGATCGCCCGCCGCAGGTACGGCTCGAAGCACGACGCGACCAGCTTGCCGTCGACGTAGAACGCCGGATCCGAGTATTCGGCGCGCCCCGGGTGGGCCGGCCACATCCCGCCGCCGCCGCGGCGGACCACCAGGTCGACCTGCTCGTTGGCCGCGTACGACGCCACGATCCCCGACCGCCGGGCCTCCGGCTCGCCGCGCAGGACGATCGCCCCGGCCCCGTCGCCGAACAGGTAGAACGTCAGGTACGCCCCGAGCTCGCGCCCGTCGTGCGTCAGCGTGCGCGTGTACGCCTCGCGGTCGAGCAGCGGCGAGATCATGTTGAGGCCGACGATCGCGATCGTGCGCCGCTGCCCGGACAGGATCCACTCGCGGGCCATCGCCAGGTGGAACAGCGCCCCGCCGCAGCCGTCGTCGTTGACCAGCGCGAACGCCTCGGGGCGCATGCCGAGCCGCCGGTGCAGCTGCAGCGCGTCGTGGCTGAAGTTGGTCTGGTCCGGCGTGCAGGTCGTCACGAGCAGGCCGTCGAGCTCGTCGGGCGCGAGGCGGGCCATCGCCAGCGCCTCGCGCAGCGCGGGCTCGGCGATCTGCACGGCGGGCCCGGGATCCGCGATCACGGCCGGCGGGATCGTCCGCCCGGTCGTCTCGTCGAAGTCCCACAGGTAGCGGCGCTCGCGGATCCCCGTCTTCTCGACGATCCGCTCCGCCGGCCAGCCCGGGATGGCCTTCACCAGCCGCTCATTGTCGACGATCAGGGACGGCACGTGGCCGCCCACACCAGCGATGGTCACGAACATATCAGCTCCTCCGAAGGGCCCGCGGGCCCGTCATTCACACCCACTCGAGAGACGAATCACCGAATCGTCGCACCCGCCCGGCGACGCGTCGGGCGCACGGCTCACGCCGCGCGGTTCGCCTCGCGCACCTGACCCGGCACGGCCAGCGCCGCGACGACCGCCTCCTCGAAGCTCCCGCCGGGGCGCCACCCGAGCTCGCGGCGCGCGCGGCTGCAGTCGATCTCGTAGTCGTACCCCGACACCACGATCGCGATCCGCGTCGCGATCGGCTCGCCCGGCCTGCGCAGCCACTTCCACACCGCCTCGAGCGCGCCGGTCAGCGGCAGCGCCAGCGCCGTCGGCGCGTAGAAGCTCGGCGCGGGCAGGCGCGCGTGCCTGGCGATCAGCCCGTAGATCTCGGACAGCGTGATCGGCGGGCCCGACACGTTGTACGCCCGGCCGATCGCCACCTCGCTCTCGGTCGCCCGCACGATCGCGTCGACGCAGTCCTCGATCGTCACCACCGGGAAGCGGTAATTCGGCCGCCCCGGCAGCCCCGACACCGGCAATCGCAGCAGGTCGGCCATTCGCGGCACCGCGTTGCGGTCGCGGGCGCCGATCACCACCGACGGCCGCACCACCGTCGCCTCGATCTTGCCGGCGTCGTGGGCCGCCCACACCAATTGCTCGGACATCACCTTCTCGCGGACGTAGTGGTTCCACGGCTGCGGCCGCAGGTCGAACGGCGCGCCCTCGTCGACGCGGCGGCCGTGGTCCTTGAGGCCGTAGGCCGCGATCGAGCTGACGTGGACGAATCGGCGCACCCCGCGGCGCTCGGCCGCCGCCAGCATCCGCTCCGTGCCGCGGACCCCGACCTCGTGGAAGTGCGACCATTCGCCGAAGCTGCCGACCGCCGCCGCGGTGTGGACGATCCGCTGCGCCCCCTCGCACGCGCGCTCGAGGCTCGCCGCGTCGCCGAGGTCGGCGCGGCACAGCTCCACCTTCAGGCTGGACAGGTGCGACACGTCGCTGCCGGCGCGGACCATCGCGCGCACCCGCGCGCCGCGGCGGAGCAACGCCTCGCAGACGTGACCGCCGATGAAGCCGCTCGCGCCGGTGACCAGGATTCGTTCATTGGGCTCGATCAAGACCGTTCTTCCTCCGATGCCCGGCCCCCTGAGCAACCGCCGTGCCAGCCGCGATCCGGCGCCGCGGGGCCCGTCCGCGGCCCCTTGCGCCGCCTCCCGGCGACCTGGCACACCGTGCCCACCCCGGCCGCTGTGCCGAGCCGAGCGTGCCGGCCCTCGCCGGCGCGTTCACGCGCGCGCACGGTCTGCGCGAACGGGGGTACGATGCCCGCGATGCACCCGGGCCAGGCCTCCACGATCCCATCCCGTGATCGCCGCGAAGCCGCCCCCGAAACGCCGTTCCCGAGGCTCGTCGCGATCTGGGCCGGCGGCCGCCCCGCGTGCCTCGATCGCCGGATCGACGGCGACGGCGTGGTCGTCGGGCGGGGCAGCGGCGCGGGGCTGGTCGTCGACGACGCGAGCGTCTCCCGCGGCCACGCGCGGATCGGCTTCGACGGCGCGCGCTGGACGATCCGCGACCTCGACAGCCGCAACGGCACCTACGTCGACGGCCGGCGCGTCCGCGGCGAGGCGCTCGCCGCGGCCCCGCGGGTGATCCGGCTCGGCGACGCCGTCCTCGCCCCGCTCGGCGACCTCGGCGGCCCGCTGACGCCGCCCGAGGTCCACGGCGCGCGGGTGGTCGGCGCGCGCCTCAAGCGGGTGTGGGCCGCGATCGGCGGCATCACGGAGGTCAGCCGCTCGCTGTACCTGCGCGGCGAGAGCGGCAGCGGCAAGGAGCTCGCCGCGCGCGAGCTCCACCGCTGCGCGCGGCCGCAGGGCCCGTTCGTCGCGGTCAACTGCGCCGCGATCCCCGAGGCCCTCGCCGAGGCGCTGCTGTTCGGCGCCCGCCGCGGGGCCTTCTCCGGCGCCGTCGAGGCCAGCGAGGGCTACCTGCGGGCCGCGCACGGCGGCGTGCTGTTCCTCGACGAGATCGGCGAATTGTCGCTCGCCCTCCAGGGCAAGCTGCTGCGCGCGCTCGAGACCCGCAGCGTCGTCCCGGTCGGCGAAACCCGCGGCTATCCGGTCGACCTGCAGGTCTGCGTCGCCACCCACCACGACCTCCGCGAGCTCGTGCGATCCGGCCGCTTCCGCGAGGACCTCTACTATCGAATCGGCCGGCCGATGCTCGAGCTCCCGGCGCTGCGTCAGCGCCCCGAGGACATCCCGTGGCTGATCGCCGGCGCGCTGGCCGAGCTCGATCCTGCGCTCGTCTGCGCCCCCGCGCTGATCGAGGCCTGCGTCCTGCGGCCGTGGCCCGGCAACGTCCGCGAGCTCGTCACCGAGCTCCGCGTCGCCGCGCACCGGGCCCGCACGGCCGGTCGCGCGAGCGTCGAGCTCGCCGACCTCGCGCCCGACGCCGGCGTCGCCCTCGCCGCGGCGACCGACGCTCCGCCCGCGCCGGCCCTCGCCGCCGCGGCCCCGAGCCCGGGTCAGCAGCGGCGGCACGCGCTCCACGACGCCGCCATCGCCGCCCGCAAGGACGCGATCGAGGCCGCCCTGCGGACCGCGCGCGGCAACGTCAGCCACGCCGCCCGCCAGCTCGGCGTCCACCGCACGCAATTGCGCCGCTGGATCGCCCACCTCGGGCTCGATCCGGCGACCTACGGCTGATCGCCTCGGCCGTCAACCGCCCGGACAGGCGATCGCCTGCCGGCGCCCCGGCCGGCGGTCACGTGCGGGCCCGGAGATCGACGACGCCCCCCACCCCGGCGCCCTCCGGCCGGACGAGTCGGCGCATCTCGGTCCGCGGCAGCGTCAGGTGGACGGCGACGCCGTCGCCGGTCGGATCGGGGCAAAGGGTGATCACGCGATGGAGCGGCAGCCGCGGATAGTCGCCCCAGATCGGCGGGCCGCCGCCGAAGTCGGCGCGGTAGATCGGGAAGCGCGAATAATTGTTGAGCAGCAGGCCGTCCGCGAATTGATCGCGGATGAACGGCGGCATGTGGCGCAGCGCGTTGCTCGGGGTGATCCGGGCGAGGTCGTGGCGCAGCTCGGCGCGCATGCGGTCGCCGGTGACCGTTGCCGCGAGCCGCCGCAGCGTCCGCGCGGCCGTCAACGGGTCGCGGGCCAGCTCGCTGCTGCGCTCGACGAACGCGCGGGCGGTCGCGGCGTTGCCGACGTACTGCGCGGCGAGGCCGAGCTCGGGCAGCTTGCGGATGTCGTAGATCGTGCCTGTCTGCAATCGTTCCTGAACGGTCGCGGCGGCGACCGCCTGGAGCATCAGGCTCATCGCCACGTCCTGGGTCGAGATCCACTCGCCCGCGGGCAGGCGCGCGCTCAGGTGAGACTTGTGATTCGCCAGCGCGGCCGCGGGCAGGTGGAACACCGCGGTCGCGCCGGTCCGCGACGTCAGCAGCGAGCGGGCGATGAAGCCGGCGAGGCCCAGCGGCGAGAGCGGCCGCTCCGGCAGCGGACCGGCCCCGGTCGTCGCGCGGCTCTCGCCGGGGGACAGCAGCGGCGCGCGATCGAAGGTCGGGGCGCCGTCCGCCGGCTGCCCGCGGAAATGCTGCGACCAGCGGTCGAGGAACAACCAGGCGCCGGCGCCGTCGGTCAGCGCGTGATTGTTGGTGACGCCGACGACGGTGCCGTCGCGAAATCGCGTGACCCGGATCCCGACGAGCGGCCGGTCGCGGCCGACCGGCGCGAACGCCAGCGGCTCGGTCAATCGGTGCATGTCCGGCTTCATCGAACGGCGATAGCCGTAGGGCGGCATCGCGGCGTCGACCTCGACCACGGTGTATTGTATCCCGGCGTCATTGACGTCGACGGCCCACCAGCCGTCGGCCGTCTTGATGAGGCGGCCGCAGAAGAACGGGAGCTCGCGCAAGCAGCCGCGCAGGCTGTCGAGCAATCGCTCGAGATCGACGCGATAGGCGAATGCGGCGGCGCGAGGGACGGCCACGCCGCCGGGCGCGATGTCGAGGGCGCTCAGGCGCAGCGGCGGCCGGCGCACGCCGCAGCCGATCAGGCGGGTCCGGGTGGTCTGGTCGTGGCGGGCTGCGCTCATCCGCTGAAACACTGCCAGAAATCCGGGCTCAGCGTGGCGCCGCGCCCTGGACCTCGCGGAGCGAGCGCGGGGGGAGGGGGCCTCCGAACCGCGTTCTGCTCGAACTCCTCGGAGTGTCTCCGCCGCTTGGTCACGACCGGCCTCCCCTCAAGAAGAACTCGATCGCGGTGCAGGGCCTTAGAGCCGTCGACGTCGACCCTCCACGTGTACTCCCTCGGGACCAGCAGGACCAGGAAGACGCGCCGAGTCGCGCGCCCGGCCTTGCAGCCTGCAGGAGGAGAGCCCGCGCGGCCGTCGAGGCGGCGGAGCTGACGTCAAGCCCCCGTCAGCGCTTACGCGACTTCACCGACAAGCTCGTATCTCCGCGGCCCTGCGTCGTCATCGCCACGACGGCGACTCCCACACTGGCGGCGAAAGCATCGGCGTCGAAGGTCGGGTCCAGGTCATGCGCCCAGCGCGCGACCTCCACGGCGCCGTGCACCTCGGCCCACGAGAGGAGCGCGCGCTGCAACCAGACCTCCGGGGGAGCTGTCGGGATGACCGCCGCGACGGCGGCGACGAGCGTGTCGAAGGTCCTGCGCGCCGTGCTGCGCAGCAGCTCCGAGCCCTCACCCCTGACCTCTCCGGGGGCCGCACGAAACATCACGCGATAGTGGGTGGGGTGGGCGAGCGCGAACCGCAGATACGCCGCGCCAAGCTTCTCCAGGCGCTTCTCTGGGCTCCGGCTGCGCTGGCGGGTCTGGACCGCCGCGAGGGCGGCGAAGCCTTCACAAGCAACCGCGGCGAGGAGCGAGTCCTTGTCGGGGAAGTGGTGGTAGCAGGCGCTCGGACTCACGCCCGCCCGCCGAGCGACCTCGCGCAGCGTGACCGCGTCGATGTCGGCCGCGCCGACGAGTTCCAGCGCCGCGTCGAGCAGCGCGCGCCGAAGGTCCCCGTGGTGTTGCCCGACTCGCCGCGCCATGTCCTCCTCCATACCATGCCGAGGCTTGACAATACACCCGAGGTTCGCCATGTTGAACAGTGTTCATCTCGGAGGCTCTCATGCGACGGAAGTATTTTCGCCGGGCCGGGTTCGTGCTCGCGGCGCTGCTGCTCTTGATGTCCGGCGGCTTCTTGATCGGCCGCGTGCGCCTCGCGGGTCTGCCAGCCCTCCGATCGGGGCCCCCTGTCGAGGTGACGCTGCAGGTCGCCGGCCAGCCGGTGCGCGTGATCGCGGTGCAGACCGGGACGGTGTCGATCAAGGGCTGCCACCACGACGGCTGCCTGCCGGAGCGGGCGCCCTATCCGCTGCGCTTCGCCGCGATCCTCGCGGACCCGAGCCTCGGCGCGCGCATGCCGATCTGGAGCTATGTCATTGTCCACCCCGAAGGCGTCTACGTCGTCGATGCTGGCGCGACGCCCTCGTACAACGATGATGCCTCCTGGGCGCCAGACCGGGTCACGGGTCAGCTGGTACGGAGCTTCATCCGGCTCGACGTGACCGAGGAGGAGGCGCTTCCGGGGCGGCTCCTCGCCCTGGGCATCGGCCCCGCCGAGGTGCGCGCCGTCGTCCTCACCCACCAGCACATCGATCATACGGGTGCAGTGGCGAGCTTCCCGGAGGCCGATATCTGGACGACCGGGGCCGAGGAGGACGCCGCGCGGTCGATCGGCGCCGCGCCCTGGCGCTGGCGCGGTCCGGCGACCAAGATCCGTCGCCTCGACGCGGAGGGCGGGACCCGCGACGGACTCCCATGGAAGGGCGTCGCGCTGACCTCCGACGGGCGGCTCGAGGCGCTGCATACGCCCGGGCACACGCCCGGGTCGGTCACGGTACGCCTGCGCGCCGACCAGGGCGAGCTGTGGTTCGTGGGTGACACGAGCTTTCGCGCGGTCGACGTGAGCCCCGAGGCCGCGACGGCGGGGATCCACACCGATATCCCGGCGGTCCGGGCGCTGCAGACGTGGCTGAGCGCGCGGCCGCCACCGCGCGCCTTCTTACCGGCGCACGACGAGCGCGTGCCGGAGATGCTCGTCGAGGCGGGAAGTTGAGCTGCGGTCGAGACCCGGATGCAACCGACGGCGCTCGCGTTCGAGCGCGGCCGAGCACGCTTTCGTCCAGCCATCCACCACTTTCCCTGTCAGCCGACGATCCCTGTGCGGGGAGCACGTCTGTCGATCCGGGTACAGTGGCGCCCGGGGCGTCGCCACGCCTTTGCCAAACTCGGGGAACTTCCTGTAAGTTCCGGGACATGGCTCCGCGCCTGGAAGCCCGAATTCGGGGAGATCGGGGGCCCCGGGGCGGGGCGAGGGCTTCCAGAGGCGGTCGGGAGCGTCGACGGGTCGACCCGCTGGCGGCGCCGCGGCTGATCGAGTACGGGGAGCAAGACCCGTGCATGCAGGATGAGTCGACGCGCAAATTCACGGCGGTCGTCGACCTGGCGCCCAGCGCCTCGCGCGACGCGGCCGGGGCGGAGGCCGGGGGGGACGATCGAGGCGAAGTTCTCGGTCGACGAGTTCGAGGTGGTGATCTCGACCGGGCTGCTGGCGCTCGGCCGTCGGCGGAGGGGGGTCATGCCCATTGAACGAGGGGACAGGTTGAAACGGACATGGCCGATCGCGCTGCTGGCCGGCTGCGCCGGGGGGCCGGTCGTCGGCGATGCGCCGCAGCCGGTCGCGCAGGCGGCGGCGGTGACGACGCCGGTCGCGGCGCCGGCGGCGGCGCCCGCAGCGATCGCGCCGGCGCTGCTGCCGGACGACCGCGGGCCGTTCTTCCCGGCGCTGACGCAGGTCGCGGGGCCGGTGCCCGGCCACGCGCTCGCCGATACGACGACCTGCGCGAGCTGCCACGCCGAGATCTCGGCGCAGTGGCAGGGCAGCGCGCACGCGTTCGCGTCGTTCAACAACCCGATCTACCGCGCGTCGGTCGAGCGGTTCCGCGGGGCCCACGGGACCACGGCGAGCCGGTTCTGCGCGGGGTGCCACGATCCGGCGCTGCTGGTCGACGGGGCGATGGACGCGGCGATCGCGGCCCGCGACGCGCGGGCGCACGCGGGCGTGACGTGCCGGACGTGCCACGCGATCGAGCACGCGACGTTCGACGGCAACGGCAGCTACCGCCTGGCGGCCGGCGAGCTGGCGCCGCCGAACGTCGACGATCCGGCGAGCGTCGCGGCGCACAGGCAAGCGGCGCGGCCGGCCGCGCTCGGGACGGCGCAGATGTGCGGCTCGTGCCACCGCGCGTTCCTCGGCGAGGCGACCGGCCACCCGCACTACATCGCCGGGACCGACGACGTCGGGCCGTGGCTGCACTCGGCGTTCGCCGGCAGCGAGGTGACGCGGGTCGACCATGGGGTGTCCGAAAAGACCTGCTCCGAGTGCCATATGCCGCGCGAGAAGGCGACCCGACCCGAGGCGGCGGCCGACGCCGACGGGATGGTGTTCTCGCACCGGTTCCCCGGCGGGCACACGTGGCTGCAGGCGATCCGCGGCGACGCGGAGGGGCTGGCGCGGGCGCAGGCGTTCCTGCAGGACGGGGTCGTCTCGGTCGGGATCGCGGCGGCGCAGGTCGACGGCGAGGCCGCACGCCTGCTGGTCGACGGCATGGCGTTGCCGCGGGGCAAGCGGGTGACCTTCGATGTCGTCGTCCGCAACCTCGGCGCCGGCCACCACTTCCCCGGCGGGACCCGCGACGCGCAGGACACGCTGGTCGAGCTCGAGATCGTCGGCGCCGGCGGCCGCGTGCTGGCGAGCCCGGCCGAGCCGCACCGCCTCGGCTCGGCGATGATCGACGCCGAGGGGACCCCGCAGTGGGCCCGCGAGATCGAGGACCTGCGCGCGCTCGGCTACGATCACACGATCGCCCCGCGCGACGCGCGGGTCGTCCGATTCGCGCTCGATGTCCCGCAGGACATGCCCGAACAGCCATGGACCGCGGTGGCGCGGGTCGTCCACCGCAGCCGGACGGAGGCGCTGCGCGCGGTGACCTGCTCCGAAGGACAGACGCGGACCGGCCGCGCGTTCGTCACGGCGACCGCACGGTGGACCGGCGAGCGCGTCGACCCGTGCGCCGCCCAGCCGGCGACCGAGCTGGCGCGCGCCCGGGTGGCGCTCGGGGCGGCCGGCGATGTGGCGAGCGGCGACCGGCGCGGCGACGCGGAGCTGCTGTACGCGCACGGGCTCGGGCTCCTGCACGAGGTGCAGGAGCAGGTCGGGCGCGCGGGCGCGAGCTTCGAGCGGGCGCTCGCGCTGGCGCCGGAGGGGGACGCGCGATTGCGCGCGGCGATCGTCGCCGGGCTGGCGGCGGTCGCCGGGCTGCAGGGGCGGGTCGAGGAGGCGGCGCGGCTGGCCGACGAGGCGGCGGCGCTGGTGCCCGGGCACCCGGCGCCGGCCTGGCTCAAAGGACAGGCGTATTCGGCAGTGTGGCGGTGGGAGCAGGCGCTCGCGCCGCTGCAGCAGGCCGCCGCGGCGGCGCCGCGGGACCCGCTGGCCCAGGCCGCGCTGGCGCTGGCGCTCGGCAGCGCAGGCCGGCCGGGCGAGGCGCTGGCGACGGCGCAGCGCGGGCTCAAGTCCGGGGCGCGCCGGAACTACGATCTGCTGCGATTGCAGGCGCTGGCGCTGTCCGAGCTCGGGGCCGAGGACGCGAGCGCGGCGATGACGGCCTACCTGGCGCACCGCCCGCCCGACGCGGCGCCGACGTGGCGCGCGGCCTGTTCGAGCGCGTCGCCGGCGTGCGCGCGCGAGCGGGTGCCGGTGCACGTCCACGCGCTCGTGTGGCGGTGAGGCCAGTGCTGCGTCACGGGGTCATGCCGATCGCCGCGCACGACCGGGCGGCCAGGAGGTGGAACATGCCGCCGACGTCGTATTCGGGGGGCGTGGGTGGGGGACCCGATCCGCCTGTCCCTTGAGGAATGCCAGCAGCGCGTCGAGGCGCGGTTCGGCGGTCATGGCGAGCCGGGCGCCGGGCGGCGGCACAGGAACATGCGATCGGTGTAGCAGCCGGGGCCCTCGTCGAGCGCGCGGACGACGATCTCGACCCGGTAGCCGACCTGCTCGAGGAGCCGGACCCAGGTCGCCTCGGTGAACAGGCCCTCGACGTGGCGGTCGTGCACGGCGGTGACGCGGTCGCCGTCGCGCAGGAGCAGCGCGTATTCGACGGTGTACGTCGAGTCGCCGGGGTCGGGGTCCCAGCTCCACTCGAGGCAGCGCAGCGAGCGGCGGCCGTCGTCGCCCTCGTGCAGGTCGGTGTACTCGCAGAAGCCGTCGCGCAGGCAGTCGGGGACGAACAGCGCGGCGCCGCCGGGGCGGGTGTGGACGAAGGCGGTCTCGGCGGCGGCGCGCAGGTCGGCCTCGGTGGTCATGTAGACGACGGCGTCGTGGACGAGCACGGCGTCGAAGGTGCGGCCGAGGCGGACGGTGCGCATGTCCCCGAGGACATGTTCTGCGGCGGGGTTCTGCGCGCGGCTGAGCTCGGACATCCGCGGCGAGAGGTCGACGAGGGTGCAGCGCCAGGCCGGCTGCAGGTAGGAGGCGTTGTTGCCGGCGCCGGCGCCGAGCTCGAGCAGGTCGCCGCCCTCGGAGCCGAGCGCGCGGGCGAAGTGGGCGGCGAACTCGGCGGCCTCGTCCGCGTGGTCCTCGCGCGGGTCGAGCAGCAGGTACCAGGGGACCAGGTCGTCGTACAGCGCCGTCTGCATCGGGCGCGACGGTACGACGGTTCTCGCGGCCGCGCCAGGTGTGCTAAGACGCGGCCGTGACCGCGGAGGAGGCTGCGACGGGGCCAGGGCTGCAGATCGGGCCGATCCGGGTGTCGCCGCCGGTCGTGCTCGCGCCGATGGCCGGGATCACCAATTATCCGTTCCGCGCGCTGTGCCGGCGGTTCGGGGCGGGGCTGTTCGTCAGCGAGATGATCACGGCGGGGCCGCTGGTCCGCGGCGACGCGCGCAGCCGCAAGCTGGCGGACTTCGGGCCCGAGGAGGCGCCGCGCAGCCTGCAGCTGTACGGGGTCGACCCGGCGACGATCGGCGAGGCGGTGCGGTTTCTGGTCGGCGAGGGGCGGGTCGATCACGTCGACCTCAACTTCGGCTGCCCGGTGCGCAAGGTGACGCGCAAGGGCGGCGGGGCGGCGATCCCGGTCAAGCACAACCTGCTGCGCGCGATCGTGCGGGCGGCGGTCCGCGCGGCCGGACCGGTGCCGGTGACGATGAAGTTCCGGATCGGGATCGACGAGGGGCTGTCGACGTTCCTGCAGGCCGGGGCGATCGGCGAGGAGGAGGGCTGCGCCGCGGTGGCGCTGCACGCCCGCACGGCGGCGCAGCTGTACTCCGGGACAGCCCGCTGGGCGGCGATCGCGGCGCTCAAGCGGGCGGTGCGGACGATCCCGGTGCTCGGCAACGGCGACATCTGGGAGGCGAGCGACGCGCTCAGGATGGTCCGAGAGACAGGTTGCGACGGGGTCGTCGTCGGCCGCGGCTGCCTCGGCCGGCCGTGGCTGTTCCGCGAGCTCGCGGCGGCGTTCGCCGGCCGGCCGCCGCCGCCGCCGCCGCGGCTCGGCGAGGTGTGGTCGGTGATGCTCGAGCACGCGGAGCGGCTGTGCGCGTGGATGGCCGAAGGGCCAGCCATGGCGGCGTTCCGCAAGCACGCGCGGTGGTACACGCTCGGGTTCGCCAGCGCGGAGCGGGTGGCGGGGCGGCTGATGCAGGTCGAGCGGCTGGCGGAGCTGGCGGCGCTGGCGGGCGAGATCGACCCTGACGAGCCGTTCCCGGGCGAGGCGGCGCGGGCGGTCCGGGGCAAGGGCGGGGCGCCGCAGAAGGTCGCGCTGCCGGACGGGTACCTGCGCGACCGCGAGGACGCGACGCCGCCGGGGTGCGAGGCGGAGGACGCGGACTCGGGCGGGTGACGAGGGCGCGGTGCGGAGGAGAGGACGCGGGCTCGGGTGGGTGCCGGGGAGTGATGGCGGCGCTCGCGGGCGCGGTCGTCGTGGGAGCGGCGGACCCGGTCGCGGGCTGGATCTCGTGCTGGGTGCGGGGACGTCCGGGTGTCCGGCGGGGCGCTGGATCGGTTAGGATGGTGGGCATGAATCAGCCCGTGCGCGCGCTCAGGCCCGAGGATCTCCAGGCGCCGCGGCCGATCTACGTGGTGTGGGAGACGACGCTGCGGTGCGACCACGAGTGCGCGCACTGTGGGTCGCGGGCCGGCGACGCGCGGCCGGACGAGCTGAGCACCGAGGAGCTGCTCGAGGTCGCGGACGCGCTGGTGCGGCTCGGCAGCCGCGAGGTGACGCTGATCGGCGGCGAGGCGTACCTGCGCGGCGATTGTACTCGGTTGATCGAGCACATGACGCGGGCGGGGATCCGCGTGACGATGCAGACCGGCGGGCGCGGGTTGACGCCGGATCGCGTCCGCAGGTTGCGCGACGCGGGGCTGGCGGCCGTCGGCGTGTCGGTCGACGGTCCGGAGCACGCACACGACACCTTGCGCGCGAGCCCGGGCAGCCACGCGGCGGCGATGCGGGCGATCCGCAACGCGCGCGAGGCCGGGCTGGTCGTGACGTCGAACTCGCAGATCAATCGCCTCAACAAGGATCTGCTGCGCGAGACCGCCGAGCTGCTGGCCGACGCCGGCGTCGCGGTGTGGCGGGCGCAGATGACGGCGCCGATGGGGCGCGCGGCCGATCGGCCGGATTGGCTCCTCGAGCCGTACATGATCCTCGAGGTGATCGACACCCTCGCGGAGATCCAGCGGTGGGCCCAGCGGCGGGCGGAGGAGCGCGGGATCGCGTGGGAGCGGGCCTTCCACGTCCGGCTCGGCAACAACCTCGGCTACTTCGGGCCGCACGAGCAATTGCTGCGCTCGCGGCCGGGGGCGCCGGAGAGCTACTGGCAGGGCTGCGCGGCGGGCAAGTTCGTGATGGGGATCGAGTCCGACGGGACGATCAAGGGCTGTCCGTCGCTGCCGACGGCGCCGTACACCGGCGGCAACGTGCGGACGGCGAAGCTCGAGGAGATCTGGGATCACGAGGCGATCGCGTTCACGCGCGACCGCGGGACCAGCGAGCTGTGGGGTTTCTGCAAGAGCTGCTATTACGCGGAGGTGTGCCGCGCGGGCTGCTCGTTCACGGCGCACAGCGCGATCGGCAAGCGGGGAAACAATCCGTTTTGCTACTACCGCGCGGCGCAGTTGAAGCGCCGCGGGCTGCGCGAGCGGGTGGTGCTGCGCCAGGCGGCGCCGGGCGATCCGTACGACTTCGGGCTGTACGAGATCGTCGAGGAGGCGTGGGACTCGCCGCCGGTGCGGGCGCCGGTGCGGCTGCCGGTGCTCTCGGGGTGACCCGGGGCGGCTGACCTTCGGGCCAGGCGAGAGCCGGCGTCGCGGCTGGCCTGTCGGACAGGCGGCGCGAGGCTGGCCGAAGGGTCAGGCGGTCGTCTGGGGGACGCCGTACTCGGGCTCGGGGCCGGTGGCGCTGCTCGAGCCGGAGGTCGTCGAGGTGCCGGAGGTGCCGGGGACGCCGTAGTCGGGCTCGGGGGTGCCGGTGGCCGAGCCGGTCTGGGGGACGCCGTACTCGGGCTCGACGGAGGTGGCGGTGGTGCTGCCGGAGCTGCCGCCGGAGCTGTCGGTCACGGCGCCGGAGGTGGCGACGCCGTACTCGGGCTCGGGGGAGGTCACGGAGGTCTCGTCCTTGTCGGGGCAGCCGGACAGGGCGAGGCCGACGAGGGCGGCCCCGGCGGCGCGGGTGACCCAGCCCTCGCCGCGGAGCTCGGCGCCGCAATGCGGGCAGGTGCCGTCGCTCGACTTGACGTGTTCGCGGCAGGCAGGGCAGGCGACGAGACGCGTGCTCGGCAGGAGAGGAGCCATGACGGGGACGACATCACGGCCCATGGGGGTTGTCAACGTCGGACGTCGCGGGCGCGGAGCGACGAGGCTCCGTGCGGGCCGCGAGAGCGCCGGGCTCGCGGCGCGGCGGGGTGCGCGGACGCGCGGGCCGGGCGGGCGCGTACGGGCGGGGAGCGCTGCGGGGCCGGGGGGGCTGCGGGGACGGTCGTTCGGCGCGGCTCCACGCGGCCGCGCGCTCGCGGGCGCGCCCGGCCGTGCGCCGTGCCGCGGACCGAGCCCCGAGGATGCGACCCCGGGCGCCGTGCTTGCAAATATGTCGCGGGGGGTTGCCGGCTTTCGGGCCGCCTCCGCGTCCCACGCCGCACGCATGCCGGTGTCGCGCAGCCCGATGATCTCGGCCGCGCGCACGCACTGCCGCTCGACCTCGGGCGCGAGCGTCATTGGTGCGAGCCGGGTCTCGGGTCGCCGGAGATCGATCGCGTCGGTCTCGAGCTTGAGCGCGTGCGTCGAGACGAGGCGAAGCGTCGGCGGCGGGCTGTCTCGCCCGCGGGTTCGTGCGAGGCTCCGCCAGGGCCGCGCTCTCGCGGCCCTCGGGATATGTCCCGCGATTGGAGGATGAACATGAAGAAGAAGAAGGATCAACGGGGCGGCAAGCGGCCGTTCTTCGTCCGCTACCTCGAGGCTCAGGAGCTCGCGCAGGTCACGGGCGGCACGAAGTCACAGACGATGAGGTACCCGTCGGACACCGACCAGGACCAGGCCGCGAATTAGTGCTGCGCGACGTGCGACGGGGGGCGCGCACGCGCGGGTCGCCCCGGTCTCGCTTGCATGCGCACACGACGGAGCTGTTTGCCATGGTGACCGCCGCCTGCGACATCGTCTCGCGCGTGCCGCCCGTCGTCGGGCGACGAGGCGGTGACGCGCGAGCCCGTGCGGCCCTGCACGCGGCGACGTCGGCGTCGACAGGTGCGGCCCGGTGGCCGTGTGTCGCGTCAAGGCGGAGAGTCGGCGGCGGGCTCTCTCGCCCGTGGGTTTATGCGAGGCTGCACCGGGGTCGCAAGTGCGTGGCCCTCGGGACATGTCCCGCAATAGGAGGAGGATGAGCATGGAGAAGAAGACGGACAACAAGGGCGGCAAGAAGCCGTTCTTCGCGCGCTACCTCGAGGGCCAGGAGCTCGAGCAGGTCACGGGCGGCAAGAAGCCGCCGATCGTCACCCTGAAGTACCCGTCGGACGCGGACGAGAACACGACGCTGAAGTACCCGTCGGACGACGACGAGGGCAGCGTCGACATCTAGTCGATGCGCACGTGCGACGGGGGCGCGCACGCTCGGGTCGCCCCGGCCTCGATTGCTCGCACACGCACACGACGGAGCTGTTTGCCATGGTGACCGACGACCGCGACATCGTCTTGCTCGTGACGCACAGCGGCGACTTCTACACCGTCGATCGCGTCGCCGAGGAGCTCGTGCGCCGGGGGGCGCGGGCGCGGCGGGTCGACAGCGATCGGTTCCCGGCGTCGCTGTCGTTGACCTCGGCGGTCGGTGCGGGCGGCTCGCGGCGGACGCTGCGCGACGACCGCGGCGTCGTCGACGGGGACGCCGTGCGGTCGGTGTGGCTGCGCCGGATCTGGAGCGCCGCGCTCGACGACGAGCTCGACCCGCTGCTGCGCGACGGCTGCCTGCGCGAGTCGCGGGCGGCGCTGCTCGGGTTCCTCGAGGGGCTCGGCGATCGGCGGATGATCAACCCGCTGGACGCGGGTGAGCGCGCCGAGAACAAGCTGCGGCAGCTCCGGCTCGCGCGCGGGCTCGGGCTCGCGGTCCCGCGGACGATCGTGACCAACGATCCCGCCGAGGTCCTCGCGTTCCACGACGCGCTCGGCGGGCCGATGATCACCAAGATGCTGACGCCGCTGACGCAGTCGATGGGCGGGGCGAGCGCGTTCGTGCGGACCAGCCTCGTGCGGCCGGAGGACCTGGGGGATCTCGAGGGGCTGCGCCACAGCCCGATGGTGTTCCAGGAGCGGATCCCGAAGGCGTACGAGCTGCGGGTCGTCGTCGTCGCCGCGCCGGGGGGCGGGCGCTGCTTCGCGGGGGCGATCGACGCGACGCGCTCGGACGCGGGGCAGGTCGACTGGCGCGGGGCCTCGCCGGCGCAGGTCGGCTGGCGGCCGGGCGCGCTGCCGGACGAGGTCGCGGACAAGCTGCTGGCGCTGGCGCGGGCGCTCGACCTGGTGTACGGCGCCGCCGACGTGATCGTCGCGCCCGACGGGCGCCACGTGTTCCTCGAGATCAACCCCGCGGGCGAGTGGGGGATGCTGGAGCGCGACCTCGGCCTGCCGATCGCGGCCGCGCTGGCCGACGCGCTGTTGACGTAGTCCAAGAACGTGCTCGAAGAGACAGGAGAGACGAATGACGGTCCTGATCATCACACGCAGCGACGACAACGAGTCTTCGGCGCGGGTCGCGTCCGCGGTCGCGGCGCGGGGCGTCCGCGCCTACCGCCTCGACACCGACCTGTTCCCGACCGAGGTCCGGGTCTCGATCGCCGAGGAGCCCGGCGGGGCCACGCGCGGCTGGATCGTCGGGCCCGCGGGCGCGCTGGCGCTCGAGGAGATCACCGCGGTGTACTACCGGCGCTTCAACGTCGGGGCGGGCATCCCGCGCGAGCTCGACCGTCAGCTGCGGGCGCCGTCGGTCGAGGAGAGCCGGCGGGTGCTCCACGGCCTGATGGCGGTGACGAGCGCCGCGGGGGCGTTCGCGCTCGATCGGCTCGACGTCGTCCGGCGCGCCGAGAACAAGCCGCTGCAGCTGGCGCTCGCGCGGCGGGTCGGGCTCGACGTGCCGCGGACGCTGGTCAGCAACGACCCGGAGGCGGTCCGCGCGTTCGCGGCGCGGCAGCCGGCGGGGATCGTCGCCAAGATGATGGCCTCGTTCGCGGTGTACGACGAGCAGGGCCGCGAGAACGTGGTGTTCACCAACCCGGTGCGCGAGGAGGACCTCGCCGACCTCGAGGGGCTCGACCTGTGCCCGATGACGTTCCAGGAGCGGCTCGAGAAGGCGCTCGAGCTGCGGGTGACGATCGTCGGCGATCGGGTGATGGCGGCGTCGATCGACTCGCAGGCGCTGCCGCGCGCGCGCACCGACTGGCGGCGCGAGGGGGTGGCGCTGCTCGACGAATGGCGGCACTACGAGCTGCCCGCGGCGGTGCGGGCCGGGTCGCTCGCGCTGATGGACGCGCTCGGGCTCAATTACGGGGCGTTCGACTTCATCGTCACGCCGGAGGGCCGCCACGTGTTCCTCGAGGTCAACCCGTGCGGCGAGTTCATGTGGCTGCTGCAGCGGCCCGGGCTGGCGATCGACGAGGCGCTCGCGGACGTGCTGTGCGCGCGCGCGTTCCGGCGCGAGCGGGCGAAGGACCTCGGGTGAGACGGCGTGCCCGTGCGCCGCGCCCGGCGAGCGCGCGCGCGTTCGAGGGCCCGCGCGCGCGGGCGTCGAAGTCCGCGGGCCGGTGTGCGATGCTCGGCGGGCGCGCCGCCCCGAGGATGTGCGGGCGGGCGCGAGGGGGCGCGTGAGCGAGCCGAGCAGCAATGACGCGGGTTCGCCGGTCCGGCGGCCGATCTTCCGCGAGGCGGCGCTGGCGGCCCACCGCCGCGGCGCGGGGCCCGGGCACCCGCTGCAGGTCGTGTCGACGTGGACGCGGTGGGCGGTGAACGTGACGCTCGCGGCGGTCGTCGCCGGGCTGGTGTTCGTCGCGACCGCGCGGGTCGGCGAGTACGCGCGCGCGCCGGCGGTCGTGCGCCGCGAGGGCCGGGTCGTCGTCACCGCGAGCGTGCCGGGGACGGTGCAGCAGATCGCGGCGCGGCCGGGCGAGCGCGTGGCGGCCGGGCAGGTGCTGGTGCGGCTCGACGACGCGGCGCAGACGGCCGAGCTCGAGCGGGCCGAGCGGGAGTACGAGCAGCGGCTGGTCGAGCTGCTGCGGGCGCCGGCCGATGACGCGCGGCGCGAGCGGCTGGCGGCGCTCGATGGGCAGCTGCGGCAGGCGCGGGCGCGGGCGCGCGAGCGGGCGATCGTCGCGCCGCAGGCGGGGCTGGTGTCGGACGTCCGCGTGCGGCCGGGGCAGGCGGTCGGGCCCGGCGACGCGGTCGTCGCGGTCGAGCAGGACGATGCGCGGACGGTGGTCGTGGGATTGTTTCCCGGGCACACGCGGCCGCTGCTCGGCGCCGAGGGGACGCGGCTGACGCTCGAGCTCGAGGGGTTCCCGGGCAGCCGGCTCGAGGTGACGGCGCGGGCGGTCGCCGACGAGGTGGTCGGGCCGGCGGAGGCGCTCCGCTACCTCGGGCGCGACCGCGAGGGGGCGCTGGCGCCGAGCGGGCCGGTGGTGGTGGTGACGGCGGTGCTGCCGTCGGACACGTTCGTCGCCGACGACGCGCGGTACCGGGTGTACGACGGGATGCAGGGGTCGCTCGAGGCGAAGGTGCGGGCGGCGACGCTGCTCGAGACGCTGGTGCCGGCGCTGCGGCGGTTGTAGGAGGCGAGGTGAGCGTCGCGCACGAGCAGGACCAGGCGATGCAGGGCCGCTTCCCGGCGCTGCGGCGGCTCGGGCTGGCGGGGGGGCGGCGGCTCTCGCACGTGCAGCAGCTCGAGGCGGCCGACTGCGGCGCGGCCTGCCTGACGACGGTGCTGCGGTACCACGGCCGCGACGCGTCGCTCGACGAGGTGCGCGAGGCGACGGGGGCCGACCACAACGGGGTCAGCGCGCTCGGGATCCTGCGGGCGGCCCGCGGCTACGGGCTGCGCGGGCGCGGCGTGCAGCTCGAGGGCCGCGAGGAGCTCGAGCTGGTGCCGCAGGGGTCGATCTTCCACTGGGAGTTCAACCACTTCGTGGTATTCGACCGGATCGAGCGCGGCGGCGGGGTGGCGATCGTCGACCCGGCCCTCGGGCGCCGGGTGATCGCGCCGGCGGAGTTCGACCGGGCGTTCACCGGGGTCGCGCTGCTGCTCGAGCCCGGCGAGTCGTTCGCGCCGTCCGACCGCCGGGCGTCGCCGGTGCGCAAGTACCTGGCGCAGATCCTCGCCTACCCGGCGCTGTGGAGCCGGTCGCTGCTGATGTCGGTGCTCGTGCAACTGCTGGCGCTGGCGCTGCCGCTGATGACGGCGCTGCTGGTCGACCGGATCATCCCGCGGCGCGACGTCGACCTGCTGTTCGTGCTCGGCGTCGGGCTGGTCGGGATGGTGGTGTTCCACTTCGTCAGCTCGCTGGTGCGCGCGAACCTGCTGGTCCAGCTGCGGACGCTGCTCGACGCGCGGATGACGGTCGGGTTCCTGGATCACCTGATCGACCTGCCGTTCTCGTACTTCCAGCGGCGCTCGACCGGCGACCTGATGATGCGCCTGAACAGCAACGCGGTCGTGCGCGAGATCCTGACCTCGGGCGCGCTGTCGGCGGTGCTCGACGGGGCGCTCGTCACGGTGTACCTGGCGCTGATCTTCTGGGCGAGCCCGACGATCGGGCTGGTGGTGCTGGCGCTCGCGGCGGTGCAGCTGCTGATCTACGCGGCGACGCGCCGGGCCCAGCGCGAGCTGATGACCGAGAGCCTGGCCGCGCAGGCGCGCACGGCCGGCTACGAGGTCGAGATGCTGGCGGGCGTCGAGACGCTCAAGAGCATGGGCGCGGAGTTCCGCGCGGTCGACCGCTGGTCCAACCTGTTCGTCGACGCGCTCAACGTGGCGCTGCGGCGCGGCCGGCTCGAGGCGCTGGTGTCGTCGCTGCTCGGGGGGTTCTCGATGGCGGCGCCGCTGGTGATCCTCGGGGCCGGGGCGCACCTGGTGCTCGCGGGGCAGCTCGGGCTCGGGGCGATGCTCGGGCTCGCGGCGCTCGGCTCGGGCTTCCTCGGGCCGTTCGCCGCGCTGGTCCAGGTCGCGGGGAAGTTCCAGGTGCTCGGCAGCTACCTCGAGCGGATCGAGGACGTGATGCAGGCGGAGCCCGAGCAGGACCCGGCGCGCGTGCGGCGGGCGCCGAGGCTGAGCGGCCGGATCCGGGCCGAGGCGGTCGGGTTCCGCTACTCGGAGGCGACGCCGTGGGCGGTGCAGGACGTCACCGTCGACGTCGCGCCGGGGCAGTTCGTGGCGGTCGTCGGGGCGTCGGGCGCGGGCAAGTCGACGCTCGCCAAGCTGCTGGTCGGGCTGTACCGGCCGCAGCAGGGGCGCGTGCTGTACGACGGGCTCGACCTCGCGGGGCTCGAACTCCGCAGCGTGCGCGAGCAGCTCGGGGTGGTGACGCAGCGCGGCGATCTGTTCGGGGGGTCGGTCCGCGACAACATCGCGCTCGGGCGGCCCGAGGCGACGATGGAGGCGATCGTCGCGGCGGCCCGGCAGGCGGCGATCCACGAGGCGATCGCGGCGCTGCCGATGGGCTACGAGACGATCCTCGCCGACGGCGGGGCGTCGCTGTCGGGCGGTCAGCGTCAGCGGCTGGCGCTGGCGCGCGCGCTGGTCGGGCAGCCGGCGATCTTGCTGCTCGACGAGGCGACGAGCAACCTCGACGGGGTGACGGAGGCGGCGATCCAGCGCTCGCTGGCGGCGCTCCGGTGCACGCGGATCGTGATCGCGCACCGGCTGAGCACGGTGGTCGCGGCGGACCTGATCCTGGTGATGGACCAGGGGCGGGTGGTCGAGTCGGGGATGCACCGCGAGCTGCTGGCGCGCGGGGGGCTGTATGCGCGGCTGTACGCGCGGGAGGCGTCGTGAGGCCGGCGGCCGCGTGGGTGGTGGTGCTCGCGGCGCTCGGCTGCGATCGCGGGGCGGCGCCGGCGGTGGTCGAGGCGGCGGGGCCGGCGGTGGTCGCGGCGGCCGCGGCGGCGGACGAGGCGGCGCCGGCGATGGTCGGGGTGCTGGTGCCGGAGGCGGAGGTCGTGCTGGTGGCGCCGGGGACGGCCCGGCTGGCGCGGCTCGAGCTCGAGGTCGGGGCGCACGTCGAGGCGGGGGCGGTGGTGGCGGAGATGGATGTCCGCGGCGACCGGACGGAGCTGGCGGCGGCGACGGCGGCGTGGAAGGCGGCGGCGGCGGAGCTCGAGCGGCTCGAGCTCGAGCTCGAGAAGGCGCGGATGGTCCGCGCGGACGTCGAGCAGCTCGAGGAGTTCGTGTCGAAGGCCGAGCTGCGCGAGCAGCGGTTCGCGGAGCGGCTGGCGGACGCGCGCAAGCGCAGCGCGGGGGCGTCGGTGTCGCAGCAGCGCAGCAAGATGGAGGAGAAGGCGGCGCGGATCGCCGAGGCGGAACTGCGGGCGCCGTTCGCCGGGGTGATCGCCAGCGTGTTCGTCGACGCCGGGGCGACGCTCGCGGCGGGCGAATCGGTGGTGCGGCTGATCTCCGACGCGCGGGTGGTCCGCTTCGCGGTGCCCGAGGGGCGCGCGGAGGGGCTGCGGCTCGGCGCGCGGGTGGTCGTCGAATTCGCCGGGAGCCCGGAGATGGTCGGCGAGGTGGTCGCGATCGCGCCGGAGATCGAGGTCGGGTCGCGGCTGATCTTCGCCGAGGCGCGGCTGCTCGGCGGCGAGGCGAGCGAGCTGCGCGTCGGGGCGGTCGCGCGGGTGCGCTTCGCGGCGGGCTGAGGCGCTGGGCGCTGGCGGGGTGGAGGCGCTGGGCGCCGGCGGGGTGGAGGCGCGGGGCGCCGGCGGGGGCGTTTAGCGGGCGCGGCCGACGGGGCGCAGGGAGCGGAAGACGAGGCCGAGGCCGCCGACGATCAGGGTGAGGATCGTCAGGGTGTTGAACAGGGAGGTCGGGCGGAAGTGGATCTCGAGGTTGGCGATGATGCCGGCGAAGATGAACACGGCGCCGAGCACGGTCAGGGTCCAGCCGACGATCGACTTGCCGCTGTAGAAGAGGATCCCGACGCCGAACAGCAGCGGCAAGAGGGTGAGGCCGAAGGTCTGCTGGCCCCAGAAGTGCCAGTAGCCGCTGTGGACCATGACCTGGTTCAGCAGCAGGTAGCTGCCGCCGGCGAGCATGCCCGAGCCGAGGAGGAAGTGCGGCAGACCCCCGGGGGTGCCGCCGACGTCGCGGAGACGGTGGCCCATCGGGCGCAGGATAGCACCGATCGGGGCGCCCGCAGGCGAAATCGCCGGGGGCGGGAATGCGCCTGGCTGCGAGGACAGGTGGCGTGCGGGCGAGCCTCTTGCTGCCCGGCGAGGCCGCGAGCACGATCGGGCCGATGCTGCGCGCCGTGAACGGGACGAGGGCCGTCCATGAGCAGTTCGTGACGCACGCGCTGGTGCTGATGCCGTTCCTGTGGCTGGCCGGCGTCCTCGCGTACGCGCGCGACCACGAGGCGGACTGGCTGGTGTGGTCCCTGGCGCTGTCGGGGTTCGTGATGCTGTTCGTCCGTCACCGCGTCGAGGCCGACCTGCAGGAGCGCGTGATCACGGTCCGGTGGGTGCTGTCGCTGGGCCCGGGGTCTCCCGCGTTCGAGCTGCGGTGGCTGGCCGCGCACCACTTCGCGCGCGCGCGCGGGGTCGGTCGGCTGGTCCGCACCGAGCGGGTCCAGGTGCCGGACAGCAAATCGCAGTGGGTCAAGCTGTACGTCGTCGGCCTCGTGCCGGAGGACGCGGGGCGGAGCGGGTCGCTGGCGGGCCTCGCGGAGCTGTTCGTCCTCTCGGACGAGCACGCCGCCGTGGCGTTCGCGCGGCAGTTGGCGGCGGACCTCGGGCTCGACGACCTCGGCGACGTGACCGACGGGCTCGCCGCGTCGGCGCCGGCCGTCGCGGGGGACGGCGAGGGTCGCCCCGCGGGCAGGCCGCGGCGCCGGCGAGCGGACGATCCCGGCGCGGAGCCGGTCGCGGTCAGCCGGGCTTCGCGAACTTCTCGGCGCAGACGCGCATGATGTCGGAGACGGCGTCCTTGAGCACGGGGTCGCTGGCGGTCGTCAGGGCGTTGATCTGGCAGGCGGCGACCTCGAGGCTGCCGAGGCCGGTGCAGCCCTGGATCGTCATCGGGCGCTGGGTGCCCTGGGCGGCCTTCAGCTTCTCGAGCGCGGCGCCCTCGTACATCTTCTCGAAGAACTTGAGCTGGGCGTCGGCGACGCCCTCGCAGGCCTTCTTGAGGTCCTTGGGCAGCTTGGCCGGGAGCACCGCGAGCTCGGCGATCTTGGCGGTGCGCGCCTCCTCGGCCTCCTTCTCGGCCTTGGCCTTGGCCTCGCGCTCGGCGCGGCGGCGGGCGATCGGGTCGTCCTCGGCCTTCTTCGGCTCCTCGGCCTTGGCGGGGGCGGCGGCGGGCTCGTCCTTCTTCTCGCCCGAGTCGCAGGCGGGGAGCACGAGGGGGAGGGCGAAGGCGAGCAGGGCGGCGCGGAGCAGGTGCATCGTGCCGCGGAGGATCGCACGGGCGGCGGCTGGGGTGAAGGGCGTGCCCGGCGGCTCGCCGGCGGCCGCTCCGCGAGCGCGCCCGTCCGGAGCGGCGGGCGGCGGTGCGGCCTGGGCCGGGGGCGCGGGCGGCTACAGGCGGACGGCGGCGCGGTGGAAGTCCTGGCGGACGGCGGCGATCGCGGGGCCCGTACGGGTGGGGTGGACGCGGTTCGCCAGCAGGACGGCGATCACGGGGCCGCGGCCGTCGGGCGGCGCGGGGTCGATCCACAGGCTGGTGCCGGTGAAGCCGGTGTGGCCGGCGGCGCGCGGCGAGAGGACGTCGGCCGCGCTGCCGCTGCCGTCCGGGCTCGGGCTGTCCCAGCCGAGGCGGCGCGTCGAGCCTGGCACTTGCGACAGGGTCCAAAAGACATCCCGGGTGCGGCGGCCGAGGCCGGGGAGCGAGCACTCGAGCCAGGCGCGGGCGACCTCGAGCGCGGCCGCGGCGTCGCCGAACAGGCCGGCGTGGCCGGCGACGCCGCCCATGGCGAAGGCGTTGTCGTCGTGGACCTCGTAGTGGGCGCAGCGGACCGGGCGGCGGCAGGCGAAGTGCGAGGGGGGCGGGCCGTCGTGCAGGGCGGGGTCGTAGACCTCGGTCGGGGCGACGAGGTGCTGCTGGGCCGCGCTCGGGCCGCGGGCGCCGAGGATCCGGTGGAAGCCGAGGCGCGGGACGACGCCGCGGTGGAGGCCGAGGGGCCAGGCGACGCGGTTGTCGAACTGGGCGTCGAGCGGCTCGTCATAGAGGTCTTCGAGCCATGTCCCGAGGATCATGTACCCGAGGTCGGAGTAGATCGCCGTGCTGGCGAGCGGGTACTCGGGGTCGCCGGCGGCGACGCGATCGAGGATCGCCGCGGCGGGGCCGCGCGGGAGGTCGACGAAGAACTCGCGGTGGGCGGGGAGGCCGGCGCTGTGCGACAGGAGGTGGTGGAGGCGGGCGCCGGGGCAGGCGCGGGACCACCGCGCGGGGACGGGGGCGTCGAGGGCGAGGCGGCCCTCGGCGACGGCGAGCGCGGCGAGGGTGGTCGTCGCCAGGACCTTGGTCAGCGAGGCGAGGTCGTAGACGGTGTCGCGGGCGACGGCGCGCAGGGCCTGGGGGGCGTCCGGGTGGGTGGCGAGCTGGCCGTGGGCCTCGTGGTAGACCTCGGCGCCGTCGCGCCAGACGAGGGCGACGCAGCCGGGGAAGACGGCGGCGCGGACGGCGTCCTCGAGGAGGTCGAACAGGGCGCGGTGGGGGTCCTGACGCACGCGGGCGAGCTTGCCCGACGGGGCCTCGCCAGGCTAGATCGCCCGGCCATGTCGACCGACCTGCCCTCGCTCCAAGAGCTGCGCCGCCGCCTGATCGTCGCGCTGGACGTGCCCGACGCCGACGCGGCGGTCGCCGCGGCGCACGCGCTGGCGGGGCACGTCGGGATGCTGAAGGTCGGGCTCGAGCTGTTCGTCGCGGAGGGGCCGGCGGTGGTCCGACGGCTGCGGCGCGAGGTGCCGGACCTCGAGATCTTCCTCGACCTCAAGCTGCACGACATCCCGAACACGATGCGCGGGGCGATCCGCTCGGCGCGCGGGCTCGGGTGCCGGTTCATCACGGTCCACGCGGGCTCGGGCGCGGCGCACCTCAAGGCGTGCGTCGAGGAGGCCGGGCCGGAGCTCGGGGTGCTGGCCGTGACGGTGCTGACCAGCCAGGACGCGGCGGCCTGTCGCGAGGCGGGGCACACGCGGTCGCCGTCGGATCTGGTGGCGCTGCGCGCCGCGGTCGCGCGGGCGGCCGGGTGCGCGGGGGTGGTGTGCAGCGGGCAGGAGCTCGCGGCCGTGCGCGCGGCGGCGCCGGGGCTCGCGTGCGTGGTGCCCGGGATCCGCCCGGCCGGCGCGGAGACCGGGGACCAGAAGCGGGTGATGACGCCGGGGCAGGCGGTCGCCGACGGCGCGGCGTATCTGGTGGTCGGGCGCCCGATCCTCGCGGCGCCGCAGCCGGCGGCCGCGGCCGACGCGATCGTCGCCGAGATGCTGCACGGGGCCGAGGCGAACTGAAGCCGCGCAGGTCCTGCGGCGCGCCGGGCCGGCCGCGGATCCACGCGGCGCGAGGTCGGGCCAGGTGCGAGCGAGGGGCGTCGCGCCGTGTACTCGCGGGAGGTCGCGTCGCCGTCGCGGGGTCGCGCATGAAAGCCCGCGTGGCGCGGTGAAAGCCCGCGGCGCGGTGAAAGCCCGCGGCGCGGTCGCGCGTTCCTGCTCGCGTCCGGGGGGCGCGGCGGTGCGTTATCCTCCACGGTGCCACCATGTCCCTCGACTTCGCCAGCGACGAGGACCTGCTCGACCGGCTGTCAGCGCGGCCGCACGAGCTGGTGTACCTCGTCGGGTCGGCGGTGACGGCCCCGAGTCGGGCGGGGGAGGCCGGGGTGCCGCGGGTCGACGGGGTGATCGAGCTGATCCGCGGGGAGTATCGCCGCGCGAGCGAGCTGCAGCGGCTCGAGGCGGCGCTGGCCGCGGAGCCGGACAACAAGTACCAGGCGGCGTTCCGCTTCCTGCTGCGGACGCGCGACCAGGACGTCGCCAACGCGGTGATCCGGCGGGCGGTGCTGCTGGCCCGGCGCCCGTCGAGCAGCTTCCCGGCGGTGCCGGCGACGATCGACGACCACGAGCTGTGCCGCGCGCTCGAGGACGACGTCGAGGGCTGGCACCTGCCGGCCGCGGTCGAGGCGCTCGGGCAGGTGGTCGCGCGCGCGCCGGCGGCGGCGCGGCCGGTGGTGCTGACGTCGAACTTCGACCCGCTGGTGGCGATCAGCGTCCGCAGGGCCGGGGGGCGCGCGTACACGACGGCGCTGCACGGCGACGGCAGCCTGTCGGGGGTCGACGGCCACGGGTGCCTGGTCGTGCACTTCCACGGCGACTGGTTCCGCACCGACACGCTGCACACGCCGGCGCAGCTCGGGCAGGACCGGCCGAAGCTGGCCGCCTCGCTGGCCCAGCTGGTCAGCGCGCGCACGCTGGTGGTGCTCGGCTACAGCGGGTGGGACGACGTGTTCACCCGCAGCCTGATCGCCACGATCCGCGGCGGGCTGGCGCCGCTCAAGGTCGCGTGGGCGTTCTACCCCGACGACGCGGCGGCGATCGAGCGCGGGTCGGCGCGGCTGCTCGAGGCGCTGCGCCCGGGGATCGAGCTCGGGCGGGTGGTCCTCTACAAGGGGATCGACGCGCACCGGTTCCTGCCGCGGCTCGCCGGCCGGCTGGCCGAGTTCGCGGCCGAGGACGCGGCGGCGCGCAGCGGGGTCCACCCGGCGGGGCCGAGCGCGGGCCACCCGTCGGCGTCGTCGTCGGCGGCGCTGCCGATCGCGGCGGTGCTCGGGGCCCACGCCGAGGCGGCCTGCGCGCCCGACCAGCCGCACGGGACAGGTCCGGAAGGACAGGCCCCGGAGGACAGGCCGAACCCGTTCCAGAAGGCGGGGATGCTCGGGCTCGACGTGCCGAGCTACGTCGCGCGGGCGTCGGACGCGGCGCTGAAGGCGGCGCTCGCGGAGCAGCCGATGATCGTCGTCCGCGGCGACTTCTCGACCGGCAAGTCGAGCCTGCTGCTGCGCGCCGAGCGGTACTGGGGGCAGCCGGGCGGGGCGGTGTGCCGGCTCGACCTGCAGATGCTGCGCGTCGACGACGTCAATATCTTCATGGACGAGTTCTTCGCCGAGGTCGGGCGGGTGGTCGGGCAGGGGCTGAAGAAGTGGTCGGAGGTGCAGGCGGCGGCCCAGCAGCGGCCGCTCTTGCTGACGCTCGACGAGTTCGGCGGGCTGACGCCGGAGGTCGCGCAGCGGTTCGTGCCGGCGCTGCACCGGGTGACGACGCAGCTCGGCGGGGCGCTGCGGGTGGTGATGTCGACGCGCGACCCGATCGCCGAGGTGCTGGCGAGCTTCGAGCTGAGCAACCCGAACCTCGGCGAGTGGCACGAGGTCGAGCTGCGGCCGCTCGGCGACGACGAGCTCGGGCAGCTGCTCGCGCTGCTGCCCCCGCGGAGCCGCGCGGCCGCGCAGGCCGAGCGGGCGACGATCAAGGGCCAGACGAAGATGCTCCCGAAGCCGGCGCAGTGCCTGTGCTTCAACCTGTTCAAGGAGGAGATGGGCGGAGCGACCGAGGCGGCGCTGGCGGAGCGGATCCGGCGCAAGGAGAGCTATCGGTGACGGTCGAGAACCCGTACCGCGCGGCCGGGGCGTTCGCCGGCAAGGCGTACATCCGGCGCGGCGCCGACGCGGAGCTGGTCGAGCAGATCCGCGACAACCAGTATTACCCGTACTTCGCGGCGCCGCGGCAGAGCGGCAAGTCGAGCCTGATCGCGCGGACGATGGCCTCGCTCGACCCAGCGGAGTTCCGCTGCGCGCAGGTCGACCTGTCGCCGTTCGTCGTCCGCTCGTACGACGACTTCTGGCGCCAGTTCCTCCACGAGGTCGCCCGCTCGGCCAACCTCGACCCGTCGCCGATCGGCAAGGGCGACCCGCGCGACGTGTTCATGGCCTGGCTCGGCGCGCTCAAGGGCCGGTTGGTCGTGTTCGTCGACGAGATCGACGTGCTGCTGCAGGTCGAGTGTCGCGAGCAGATCTTCAGCAAGCTGCGGACGTTCTTCAACCTGCGGGCGCACGAGCCGGCGCTGCGGCGGCTGCAGTTCGTGCTCGCCGGCGCGGCCCACTCGTCGCGCTTCATCTCGGACCCGCGGTGGTCGCCGTTCAACGTCGCCGTCGAGATCGCGCTCGAGGACCTGTCGGTCGCGCAGGTCAGCCAGCTGGCGTCGTACCTGGCGACCGCGGGCGCGTTCGCCGGGCCGGAGCTGGTCGGCCGGGTCTACGAGTTGACCGGCGGCTCGGTGTTCCTGTGCCAGCTGGTGTTCGAGGCGCTGTGGAACCGGGCGGCCCGCGGCAAGAAGAAGCTCGAGCCGGCGGACGTCGACGCGGTGATCGAGTCGATCGTCGCCGAGAGCCCGCGCAACATCCACTTCTACAACATCTTCCGGCTGGTCAACCAGGACGCGCGGCTGGCGATGCTGTTCCGCCGGATGGTCGACGGCGAGGAGCTCGGCGAGGAGGACCGCAAGGAGCTGCAGCTGACGGGGATCTGCCGCGGGATGAACCCGTTCCGCAACGATGTCTACGCGCGGGTGTTCGGGGCCGGCGGGCCGCTCGACCTCAAGGTCGCGGGCGCGAAGGTGGCGCTCGGGCGCAAGCTCGAGGCGGCGCTCGTCCGGCGGCAACAGCTGCAGGACGCCGGGCAGGTGACGGCCGACGTCGACGCCGAGATCGTGGCGCTCAAGCGGGAGTTCCGCGAGGGCGCCAAGCTGCGCGAGGGCGACGTGCTCGGCCGCGGGCGCTACAAGCTGGTCCGCCGGATCGGGCAGGGCGGGTTCGCGACGGTGTGGCAGGCGCGCGACGAGCAGGCGCAGCGGGACGTCGCGCTCAAGGTGCTGCACGGGCAGTTCGCCGAGGACAAGACGCGGCGCGACCGGTTCTTCCGCGGGGCGTGGAAGATGTCGGAGCTGCGCCACCCGGCGATCGCGCAGGTCTACGAGCCGTACGGCGAGGAGGGCGGGCGCTACTTCTTCGTGATGGAGTACCTCGCCGGCGGGACGCTGCACGAGAACGTGCTCGACAAGAAGCTGACGCCCGATCAGGTGGTAGCGACGATCGTCGCGGTCGGCAAGGCGCTGGCCCACGCGCACGAGCGCGGGCTGGTCCACCGCGACGTCAAGCCGTCGAACGTGCTGCTCGCGTCCGACGGGTCGGCGCGGCTGACCGACTTCGACCTGGTGCGCGAGCAGGACGCGCAGGGCGCGACGGTGACGGGGCCGATGGGCTCGTTCATCTACTCGGCGCCGGAGGTGATGAACCGGCCGCAGGACGCCGACCACCGCGCCGATGTCTACGGGCTGGCGATGACGGCGGTGTTCGGGCTGTACGGCGCCGACCTGCCGCTCGACGTCGTCCGCGACGCGGACCGCTTCGTCGACCGGCTGCGCGTCGGCGGGCTGGCGAAGGATGTCCTCAAGAAGGGCGTCGCGTGGGAGATCGAGCGGCGCTTCCGCTCGGCGGCCGAGTTCTCGACGGCGCTGGCGACGGCGTGGAGCGAGCCGGACATCGGCGAGATCGAGGAGGAGGACGACGCGGCGGCGGTGGTCGTGCCGCTCGAGCGGTCGCGCGCGGGGGCGGCGGTCGCAGGGGCAGCGGTCGCGGGGGCGGCGGTCGCGAGCGTCGCGGTGGCGAGCGCGGCGACGGCAGCCGCGGCGGCGCCGGCGGGCAAGGCGGTCGC
>ERZ1066117.85-NODE-85-length-107390-cov-42.158895_pt1 | contig 107390 bp, 80 predicted proteins | sample MGYA00382764_ERZ1066117 | MGnify/ENA primary metagenome ERZ1066117 (study PRJEB33369, sample SAMEA5778347) | biofilm metagenome | biome: Industrial cooling water; feature: Water cooling tower basin; material: Biofilm | place: United Arab Emirates | collected...
CGTCGGCGGCGCGCTCGGCGGGGCGGCGCCCGCGTCCCCTCCGGCCGGCGGCAGACTCGGCGGCGGCCCGAGGTCGGGCAGCGCCGGCGGCGGGCCGACGTCCGGCAGCGCCGGCGGCGGTCCGGCCGGGCTCGCCTCCGCGAGCGCAGGGGCGAGCGCGAGGACACCACACACGATGAGCCGTCGAAGTTCGTTCACGGGGGGGCCGGAGTACGATGCGCGACGATGGCGGCGATTACAAGCCGACGGCCGCGGGCGGCCGCGCGCTGGGACCTGTCTTTCAGGACACATCGCCGCGAGGCTGCGACACGCCCGCACCCGCAGCCTCGACTGTCACAAAGGGCCAGGTCCTCGCGGCCGTCCGCCGCGTCGCCGGACGCGTGCGATAACGCGCACCCCCTCCGTTCTGGCCGCAGATTCGATCGCCGCGGCCACCCTCGGCTATGCTTCCGGGGCCCCCCATGAGCCGCACCTCCGACACGCACGAGCCGGCCCCCGGCGAATCCTCGGGGGTGATCCGGATCCCCAGCCTCGCGCAGGAGGGCGACCCCGCGTCCCTGAGCGGCAGCCGCTTCCCCAAGCTCGACCCCGCCGAGGACGACAGCAGCGAGGACCTCTCCGGCCGCGTGCTCGGCAACTACCGCCTGATCCACCCGCTGGGGGGCCGCGGCCTGACGACCGTCTACGAGGCCCACCCGCTCGCGGGCGGCGACAAGAAGTTCGCCGTCAAGGTGCTGCGCAACGCCAATTTCAACCAGGGCGCCCTCGACGTCGTCCAGCGCCGGTTCGTCCAGGAGGCGCGCGTCGCCTCGCGCCTGCACCACCCGCACATCTGCGACGTCGTCGACTTCGGGATCGCGAACGGCCTCGCCTACCTCGTCATGGAGCACCTCGAGGGCGAGAGCCTGCGCGAGACCCTGCGCCGCCACGGCCCGTTGCCGTGGACCCGCGTCCTGCCGATGTTCCTCCACATCTGCGACGCGCTCGAGGCCGCGCACGCGCAGGGCGTGATCCACCGCGACCTCAAGCCGAGCAACTGCTACCGCGTCCGCCACGCGACCGGCGACGACTTCATCAAGGTCGTCGACTTCGGCCTGGCGCGGATCGTCGACGAGGACCTGCCCGAGGGCCTCCTCGCCGGCGGGGTCTTGCTGTCGACCCCCGAGTACATGGCGCCGGAGCTGATCCGCGGGGCCAAGCCCGACCCGCGGGTCGACATCTACGGCGTCGGCGTGCTCCTCTACGAGCTGCTGACCGGCGCCTGCCCGTTCAAGAGCGGCAAGCAGACCACCGTGCTGGCGATGCAGCTGCTCGACACCGCGATCCCGCCGCGCCGCGCCGCGCCCGACGCCAACATCCCCGGTGTCGTCGAGCGCGTGATCCTCAAGGCCCTCAGCAAGGCCCCCGAGGACCGCTACCAGAACATCATGGAGATGCGCGTCGCCCTGCTCGACGACACGCGGATGGTCCGCCTGCCGCCCTCGGCCTCCGGCTCCGGCTCGCGCCGCAAGACCGTCCCGCCCGGCGCGACCGCCAGCATGACCAGCGCCGCGGTCCCCAAGGACACCAACGTCGGCATGACGATCGTGCTCGCCCTGATCGCCGCCGGCCTGGTCGGCTGGGTGCTCGCCGGCACCCCGGGCCTGTCGGCCGCGGGCACCACGCCGACGCCCGAGCCCCCGGTCACCGCGCCCGAGCCGACGCCCCCGCCCGCCGCGCCCCCCGCAGCCGCCCAGCCGGTCGCCACCCCACCGCCCGTCGAGCCGCCGCCCGCCGAGCCGCCGCCCGCCGAGCCGCCGCCCACCGCGCTCGACACCGCGCCTCCGAGCACCCCGCCGACCGACGCCCTGCCGACCGACGCCCCGCCGACCGCCCCGCCGGCCGACAAACCTGTCCGTCCGACCAGGCCCTCCGACACCCCCGTGAAGGAGCCGATCAATTACGACATCGTCGACGATCCGGGCGCGCCGACCGAGGTCAGCGAGGCGCAGATCAACGAGCTGCTGCGCCCGTTCCGCCCGGCCGCCAGCCAGTGCGGCCGCCAGCACGGCCTCGCCGTCGGCACCGACGTCGCCTTCAAGTTCCTGCTGACCGCCGACGGCCGCCTGACCAACATCAAGCCCGTCGGCCGCCCCGCCGACGACCCGGCCGCGCAGTGCATGATCGACCTGATCCGCGACGCCAGGCTCGCGGTCCCGGCCGGCAGCACGTTCAAGCACGCCTTCTTCGACTACAACTTCGCGGTCTACTGAAGCCGCGCTCACCCGCGGACCAGCTCCATCTCGGCGTGCCGCGCCGAGCCCTCGACGAACCCGAACCCGCGGTAGAGCCCCTGCGCGTCGCGCGTGCGCAGCCGCACCCGCCTGGCCCCGCGGACAGCCGGGTGCGCGAGCAAGAGCCGGACCAGCGCCCGCCCGACCCCGCGCCCGCGCCACGCCGGCGCCACGCTCACGTCGTACAACCACGCCCACTTCGCCCGGTCGGACACCGCCCGCCCGGTCGCGATCAGCCGCCCCGTCTCCGCCTCGCGCGCCCCGACCCACGCCTGCGCCCCGACGTGCGCCCGCGCCAACGTGTCCCGCGGGACATCCTCGTTCCAGTACGCCCCGTCGAGCAGATCGCAGGCCGCCTCGACGTCCGCCGGCCCGAGCGCGCACGCCATCTGTACCCCCTCGGGCCCGCGCAAGAACTCCGGCACCGCCACCCCCGGGTTCGCCGCCAGCACCAGCTCGATCGCCCGCAGGTCGGAGACCTCGCCGCGCCGCCACAGGAACTCGACCACCCGCGACAGCTCCTCCGGCCGCCGGTTCTGCCCGAGCTTCGCCTTCCCGTCGACGCGCCCCAGCCCCATCCGCACGACCCCGATTCCGCGTACCGCCCCGCGGTACAGCGGATCGTCGGCCGTGATCGGCCTGTACCCGCCGTCCGGCTGGTGCTTCTCCATCAGCGCCTGCAGCACCCGCGCCTTCACCCCGACGTCCTCGACGCCCTCGAGCACCCCGTGCGCCTGCGCGCTGCGGTAGTACGTCGTCGCCGGGCACGCCCGCTCCGGGTCGAACACGTGGCTCGGGATCGTCGCCACCACCTCCTCCGCGGCGATCACCGCCGCCCTCCCGATCGCCTCCGCCTTCTCGCCGACCGGCGCCCCGTGGAAGTAGATCGCCCCGCCGAGCACCACCGCGTGCAGCGTCCGCAGCACCGGCTCGCCGCGCTCGTTCGTCGCCGCCAGGTGGACCACCGGCGCCGCCGCCAGCAGCTCGACCGCGGCGGTCGGCGCCATCCCGAAGAACTCGCTCTTGCGCATGCCCGAACCGTGACGCCACACTGGTCCAGCCGAAAGGCCCGGTTTTTCCATGTCGACTAGACCAGTGCGCCCGTGGAAGATCGCCGTCACCCTCGACCCGGCCGGCGATCTCCCGCTGTTCGTCCAGATCGCCCACGCCCTGACCGCCGAGATCCGGCGCGGCCGCCTGCGCCCCGGCCACCCGGTCCCGGGCAGCCGCGCGCTCGCCGGGGCGCTCGGCGTCCACCGCAACACCGTGCTCGCCGCCTACCGCGAGCTCGCGGCCGAGGGCTGGATCGTCAGCGAGCCGGCCCGCGGCACCTTCGTCTCGCGCGACCTGCCCGACCCGACCCCCCGCCGCAGCGGCGCCGCCCCGCGCGCCGGCCTGCCCCCAAGGACAGCCTTCGACCTCGCCCCCGGCCCCGAGGCCCACGTCCCGCTCGCGCGCACCCCCGGCGCCCTCGTCCTCCCCGGCGGCGTCCCCGACGTCCGCCTCGTCCCCGCCGCCAGCCTCGCCCGCGCCTACCGCCGCGCCGCCCTCCGCGCCGGCCAGGGCCTCCTCGGCTACGCCGACCCGCGCGGCCTCCCGGAATTGCGAGCTGCCCTTTCGGCCATGCTCGCCGCCACCCGCGGCCTCGCCTGCGACCCCGACGACCTCGTCGTCACCCGCGGCAGCCAGATGGCGCTCTACCTGGTCGCCCGCGCCCTCCTGCGCCCAGGCGACCTCGTCGCCGTCGAGGACCCCGGCTACCGCCCCGCCCGCGAGGCCCTCCGCCTCGCCGGCGCCCGCCTCGTCGCCCTCCCCGTCGACGCCCACGGCCTCGACACCGACGCCCTCGCCTCCCTGCTCGCGCGCGAGCCGGTCCGCGCCGTCTACACCACCCCGCACCACCAGTACCCGACCACCGTCACCCTCGCCGCCGGCCGCCGCCTGGAGCTGCTCGCGCTCGCCCGGGCCCACCGCCTCGCCGTCATCGAGGACGACTACGACCACGAGTTCCACTACGAGGGCCGCCCCGTCCTCCCGCTCGCCAGCGCCGACGCCCTCGGCAGCGTCGTCTACCTCGGCACCCTCTCCAAGGTCCTCGCCCCCGGCCTGCGCCTCGGTTACATCGTCGCCCCGCCGCCGCTGCTCGAGCGCGCCGTCGCGCTCCGCTCCTTCATCGACCTCGGCGGCGACCAGGTCCTCGAGGCCGCCGTCGCCGAGCTGCTGGCCGCAGGCGAGGTCGGCCGTCACATCCGCCGCGCCCGCCGCCTCTACCTCGCCCGCCGCGACCACTTCACCGCGGTCCTCCGCGACCGCCTCGGCGACACCCTCCAGTTCACCCCGCCGAGCGGCGGCATGGCCCTGTGGTGCCGCGTCCGCGGCGTCGACCCCGTCGCCTGGTCGCGGGCCGCCCGGGCCCGCGGCGTCGCCTTCCAGGTCGGCCGCCAGTTCGCCTTCGACGCCAGGAACCTCCCCTTCGTCCGCCTCGGCTTCGCCGCCCTCGACGAGCGCGGCCTCACCGAGGCCGCCGCCCGCATGCACGCCGCCCTCGCCGACCTGCGCCGCCCGAGCACATGACCCTTCGACCAGCCGCGCGTGCTACCCTCGCGCCCGCGATGCGCCGCCTGCTCCTCGTCAGCAACTCCACCCTCCACGGCTCGGGCTACCTCGACCACTGCGCCGCCGAGATCCAGGGCTTCCTCGGCCGCGCCGTCGGCCGCGTCCTCTTCATCCCCTACGCCCTGCGCGACCGCGACGGCTACGCCGCCCAGGCGCGCGCCCGCTTCGAGGCGCTGGGTTACGGCCTGGACAGCATCCACACCGCCGCCGACCCGCGCGCCGCCGTCGCCGCCGCCGAGGCCGTGTTCACCGGCGGCGGCAACACCTTCCGCCTCCTGCGCGAGCTCTACGCGCACGACCTGCTCGAGCCACTGCGCGCGCGCGTCCGCGCCGGCATGCCGTACATCGGCTCGTCCGCCGGCACCAACGTCGCATGCCGGACGATCGGCACCACCAACGACATGCCGATCGTCCAGCCCCCGAGCTTCGCCGCCCTCGGCCTCGTGCCCTTCAACTGCAACCCGCACTACCTCGACCCGACGCCCGGCTCGACGCACATGGGCGAGACGCGCGAGGTGCGGATCCGCCAGTTCCACGAGGAGAACGAGCAGCCGGTCGTCGGCCTGCGCGAGGGCGCCATGCTGCGCGTCGAGGGCGACCGGATGACCCTGATGGGCGTCACCGGCGCCCGGATCTTCCGCCGCGGCCAGGACCCCGAGGAGGTCCAGCCGGGCGCCGACCTGAGCCAACTCCTCGCCTGAAAAAACCGGTGGTATCCTGGGCGGTGCCATGACGAGCGTCCTCTACCGCGTCGAGTTCGCTGGCGCCGGCCAGCGCTTCGTCGCCGTCGAGCGCGTCGAGGGCCCGAGCGCCGCGTGGTCGCTGCAGATCGACGCGACCGACGGCCTCGAGTCGCTGCTCGGCCGCGGCTACCTGCGCAGCCTCGACGACGACCTGATCCTCCTCTTCACCGAGGGCGAGCACCACCGCACCGGCGCCGCCTACAACCACAAGGTCCACCGGATCACCCGCGACGGCCGGATCCTCTGGAGCGTCCGCGCCCGCCCCGTCGGCGACCCGATGCTCCACGGCGGCCTGCTCCTCCTCCCGGTCGCCCCCGTCGCCCCGCGCCTCGCCGAGCTCGAGCCCCCCGCCCTCCAGCTCCAGGTCCGCGACCCCGAGACCGGCGCCCTGCTCGCCAGCTTCCCGATCCACGCCCCGCCGGTGCTCCAGCCCGCCTACCGCCACGCCGCCCGCGGCCTCGGCGCCCGCCTCAGCCCGGCCCCCCAGGGCGTCCACATCGCCGTCTCCGCCTGGTTCACCGGCGCCCTCGCCCCGCCCCGCGGCGCCGGCGAATTCGACGTCCTGATCGCCCTCGACTGACCTGCCCCCGGAAGCATGCCCCTCCGGACATGCCCTTCCAGGCATGCTCCCCGAGCCATGCCCCTCCGACCATCCCCCTTCTCCCGACCCTCACCCCGTCTCGCAACCACCGAGCCCCTACCCTGTCTCGCAACCACCCCGTCTCGCAACCACCGAGCCCCTACCCCGCGCCCCCGCGACCCCATCCGTCGCGGTCCGACATCGAGGAGCCGGCTGGGCCGTCCGGGAGGGCCGCGAGCCGGGCGCGAGGTACGAGCGACCGTCTCGCGGCGCAGGCCTCGTCGTCACCCGGCCCAGCAACGCAGCGACGGACCGGCGACGACGCAGATCACGAAGTCGGCGTGCATCGGGCCGGGCATGCGGGTCTTCGTCCATCTGCAGGCGATTGGGGGCGACGAAGTCGACCCCAATGCCGAAGCCTGGACGAAGACCCGCATGCCCGGCCCGCTGCGAGGCGCCTTCGGCAAGTTGCCCTCGCGCCGCACTAGTCCTCGTCGGACACGCCGGCAAACTCCTCGAACTGCGGCAGCGTCGCCTCGACCCCTGCGCGGCGGCAACGCGCCCGCCACTGTCGGACCTGCGCCTCGTTCTGCGCCCGGCTGTGCTCGAGGTCGGCCAGGGCCGGCGGCAGCGGCCCTGCCCGGATCGTCCGGGCCCGCTGCTTGATCGCCTCGATCTGGTACATCAGCTCGCGGTCGCGGGCCGCCAGCCGCTCGCGGGCCGCGTAGAAGTCCTCGGCCCCGTCGTCCTCCTCGTACCCCGGGTCCGGGTCATCCTCCTGCGCTGCCGCCCCCCGCTCGTCCGCCTCCGCGACAATCTTCAAAAGTTCCACGCGGATGCGGTCGCGCTGCCGCTCGAGCTGGGCCACCTGCACGGCCAGCGCCGGCCCCGAGCCGCGGTGTCCGCGGAGGATCGCCCGCTCGATCTCCGCCCGTCGCCCGAGCAGCGCCTCCCCGTCGGCGAGCAGCTCCGTCTCGATGTCCACCATCACGGTCGCGCCTCCCGGACCTGCAGGTCAGCCCAAACGATGCTCTCTCGGTACATGTTCTCGAGGACATCCCCCGACCCCGGCGCCGGCTTGTCCGCGCTCTCGCCCAGGAACGCCGCCGCCCCCGGCTCGGGCAGCCCGACGTTCTCGCCGAACACCACCAGGTTGTCGTGCTCGGTCGACAGGTCGGGGGCGAGCGACTCCATCCGCCGCCGCATCTCCGCCGAGGACGCCGCGTCGTCGGTCGCCGACCCGGGCCCGGCGTCGACCGCGGACTCGCCGGGCGCGCAGGCGGACGCGGACAGCAGGAGCGCAGAGATCGCCGCGGAACGTCGCATCGCCCCGACTTCATAGCAGCAACCCGCGCGACCGCGCACCTCCGGGTGGCGGGGGTGGCGCTGCTCTGCTATGCGTTCGCGCCATGACGATGCAGGGCAAACACGTGCTGATCACCGGGGGCAACACGGGGATCGGCAAGGCGACCGCGACGGAGCTGGCGCGCCGGGGCGCCTCGGTGACGATCACCTCGCGCAGCCCCGCCCGGGGCGAGGCCGCCGTCGCCGAGATCCGGCAAGGCAGCGGCTCCGACGCCGTCGACGTGATGTCGCTCGACCTCGCCTCGCTGGCCGACGTCCGCCGCTTCGCCGCCGAGTTCCTGGCGAGCCACTCGCGCCTCGACGTCCTCGTCAACAACGCCGGCCTGATCCTCAGCGAGCGCTCGGAGACCGTCGACGGCTTCGAGACCACCTTCGGCGTCAACCACCTCGGCCACTTCCTGCTGACCAACCTCCTGCTGCCGCGGCTCAAGCAGTCCGCCCCGTCGCGGATCGTCGTGCTCTCGTCCGACGCCCACCGCGCCGCCTTCGGCCTCGACTTCGACGACCTGCAGGCCCGCCGCGGCTACCAGGGCTTCCGCGTCTACGCCCGCTCGAAGCTCGCCAACCTCCTCTTCGTCGTCGAGCTCGCCGAGCGCCTGCGCGGCACCGGCGTCACCGCCAACGCCGTCCACCCCGGCTTCGTCCGCAGCAGCTTCGGCGCCGACGGCGACACCGGCGCCCTGATGACCCTCGTGCTCAAGCTCGGCAGCCCGTTCGCGCTGACCGTCGACAAGGGCGCCCGCACCTCCGTCCACGTCGCCTCCGCGCCCGAGCTCGCCGACACCAGCGGCGAGTACTTCGTCCGCTCGCGAAAGACCCGCCCGAGCCGCGCCGCCCAGGACCGCACCGCCGCGCTGCGCCTGTGGGAGCTGTCCGAGCGGCTGACCGGCCTCGCCCCCGCCGACGCCGGCGCCGCCGCCTGACCCGCGCTCCTCAACGCCAGGCGACCGGCCCGGACAGCCCCGGACCGGTCGCGCGCTCACGCGCTCACGCGCTCACGCGCGTTCGGGCCCGACGTGCGCCTCGGCGTGCAGCGTCGGCTTCGCCTCGGCCTTCTGCTCGCGGCGCAGCGTCAGCTTGAGGATCGCCGGCAGCAGGAACATCGTCATCAGCGTCGACGCGCCGATGCCGAACACGACGGTGGTCGCCAGCGGCCGCTGCACCTCGGAGCCGGCCCCGGTCGCCAGGGCCATCGGCAGGAAGCCGAGCGCCGCGACCGCGCCGGTCGTCAGCACCGCGCGCATCGTGTGGACCGCGCCCTTGACCAGCGCCTTGTCGAACGGGTGGCCCTCGTCGATCGCGTGGCGGACGTCGTTGGCCATGACCACGCCGTTGAGCACCGCGACGCCGGCGAGCGCGATGAAGCCGACCGCCGCCGAGATGCTGAACGACATGTCGCGGATGATCAGCCCCACCATGCCGCCGGTCAGCGCGAACGGCACGATCGCGAACACCGCCGTCGCGTAGCGGATGTCGCCGAAGTTCCAGAGCAGCATCCCGAAGATCAGCGCCAGGCAGATCGGCACGACCAGCGCGAGGCGCTTCGAGGCGCGCTCGAAGTTCTCGAACTGACCCGACCACTCGACCTTGTAGCCGGGCGTCACCTGGACCTTCTCGCCGACCGCCGCCTGCGCGTCGCTGACCCACGACAGGAGGTCGCGGCCGCGCAGGTTGACCTCGACGCGGACCACGCGGACGCGGTTCTTGCGGCGGATCTGCGCCGGCCCCTCGGCCTCCTCGATCACCGCGACCTCGGACAGCGGCACGCGGTGGCCGTCGATCGTCTCGACGAACAGGTCGCCGAGCGCCTCCGGCACCGGCGCGCGCGGCGGGATCAGGAGGCGCGCGTCGAACCGCCGCTGGCCCTCGTAGACCAGGCCGAACTGCTTGCCGACGCGCGCGGCCTCGATCGCCAGCAGCGCGTCGTCGAGGCGGACGCCGTAGCGGGCGAGGCGGGCGCGGTCGGGCCGGACCGTCAGCTCCGGCATCCCGAGCACCTGCTCGACGCGGAGGTCGCCGGTGCCCTCGATCGGGCGGATCGCGTCGGCGATCTGGTCGGCGATGTTCTTGAGCTCGAGCAGCTCGGTGCCGGCGACGACGATCTGGATGTCGGCGCGCGAGCCGGTGATGATCTCGTTGTTGCGGTCCTCGATCGGCTGCGAGACCGCGACGAAGGTCCCGGGCACCTGCGACTCGATCGCGTCCTTGAGCTTGACGCTGAGGCCGTCGAGGTCCTTCGCGGTGGTCCACTGCTCCTTCGGCAGCAGCGGGATCGTGATCTCGGTCCGGTCCTTGCCGACCGGCTCGATCGCGACCTCGGCGCGGCCCGTCATCGTCAGCGTCTTCTGGATCTCGGGGTACTGCAGCAGGATCTTCTGCGTCGCGTAGTCGAGCTTCTTCGCCTCCTCGAGGTTGATCGACGGCGGCCGGCGGATGCTGACGACGAGGTCGCCCTCGTCGATCCGCGGCACGAAGTCGGCCCCCTTCTCCTTGAAGATGTAGCCCGACGTGATCAGCGCGACCGCCGCGCCGACGATCAGCGGCCAGCGCAGCCGGATCGCGTGCGGCACCAGGAACTTGTAGCCGCGCGCGATCGGGTTGAGCCAGCGCGCGCCCTCCTTCTTCAAGGGCGGCACGAACAGCGCCAGGAGCGCCGGCAGGAACACGACCGAGTAGATCAGCGCGCCGAGCAGCGCGAACGCCATCGTCGTCGCCATCGGCTTGAACAGCCGCCCCTCGACCCCCTCGAGGCTGAGCAGCGGGATGTACACCAGCATGATGATCGCGACCGCGAACGCGACCGGCCGCATCACCTGGCCGATCGTGTTGGTGTACGCCTGCGCGCGCTCCTCGCTGGTCAGCTTCTGGCCGACGTAGGTGGCGACCAGCACCTCGAGCACGACGATCGGGCCGTCGACGAGGAAGCCGAAGTCGATCGCGCCGAGGCTCATCAGGTCGCCGGCGATGCCCATGTAGTGCATGCCGAACAGCGCGACCGACATCGACGCCGGGATCCCGATCACGCACACGAGCGCGCCGCGCACCGTGCCGAGGAACAGGATCAGGACCAGGAACACCACCCCCGCGCCCTCGGCGAGGTTCTTGAGCACGGTCGCCAGCGTCCGCTCGACGAAGTTCGCGCGGTCGTAGACCGCCTCGATCACCACCCCCGGCGGCAGGTCCCGCTGGATCTCGGCGACCCGGTCCTTGACCGCGTAGATCACGTCGCGGCTGTTCGAGCCGAGCAGCATCATGATGATGCCGGCGACCGCCTCGTCCTCGCCGTTGAAGGTGACGACGCCGTGGCGCAGCGCCGCGCCGTCGCGGACCTCGGCGACGTGGCGGACGAGCACCGGCTGGCCGTCGACCGCCTTGAGCACGACGTTGCCGATGTCGTCGACGTTGGTGAACGTGCCGACCGCGCGCAGCGTGAACGACTCGCTGGTCCGGTCGATGTAGCCGCCGGACACGATCGCGTTCGAGCCCTGCAGCGTCTCGCTGAGCTCGCGGATCGTCAGCCCGTAGGCGGCCAGGCGGTCGGGCTCGACGACCACCTGGTACTGCTTGAGGTCGCCGCCGATCGAGTTGACCTCGATCACCCCCGGGACCCCGCGCAGCCGCGGCACGATCTCCCAGTCGAGCAGCGTCCGGAGCTGCTTGCGCGAGTGCACCGGCGAGCGGACGACGAACTGGAAGATCTCCCCCAGGCCCGTACTCAGCGGCGCGAGCATCGGCGTCGGGATGTTCGCCGGCAGGTCGCCCTTGGCCTGCAGCATGCGCTCGAACACCAGCTGCCGGGCGAACCACGGGTCGGTCCCGTCCTTGAAGACGATCGTGATCGAGGAGATGTCCGCGCGGGAGATCGAGCGCAGCTCGACCATCCCCGGCACGCCGTTGAGCGCGTTCTCCATCGGGAAGGTGACGTTGCGCTCGACCTCGAGCGCGCTCATCCCCGGCGCCTCGGTGATCACCGCGACCTGGATGGTCGAGATGTCCGGCAGCGCGTCGATCGGCAGGTTCTTCGCGGCGATCGCGCCGGCGACCAGCAGCGCGCCCAGGAGGCCCGCCATCAGGTAGCGCAGGCGGATGGACAGTTCGATCAGCGCACCAAGCATGTGCGTGGCTCCTTGCCTGCCCGCTCAGCGGAACAGCTCGGACTTGAGGGCGAACACACCCTCGGTGATGATCCGCTCGCCCGGCTCGAGGCCCTTCTTGACCTCGATGAAGTCGGGCCCCTGGGCCCCGATCTCGATCGTCCGCGGCGTCACCGCGCGCTCGGCGATCTCGACGAACACCGTCGGCTTGCCGTCGACCTGGACCATCGCCTTGCGCGGGATCGCCAGCGCCTTCTTGCGCGCCGCGCTCGGCCGGATCCTCGCGTTGACCGCCTGGCCGACCCGCAGCTTGCCCGCCTCGTTCGGCACGACCACCCGGACCTCCGCGCTGCGCGTCACCGGGTCGAGCACCGTGCTGACGAACGTCACCGTCCCGGTCAGCACCTCGTCCGGCGTCACCTGCGACGCGATCTCGACCGAGTCGCCGACCCGCACGTTGATCACCTCGCCCTCGAACACGCTGAGCCGCACCCACAGCGAGCTGCGGTCGGCCAGCGTGAACGCCGTGTAGCTCGGCTCGACCGCCTGCCCGCGGAACACCCGCACGCGCACGACGTCGCCCTCGATCGGCGCGGTCAGCGACATCACGCCGAGCGCCCCCTCCGCGCTCGCCCCGCCGCCGAGCGCCTGGACCCGCTGCTTCGCGGCCCGCAGCTCGGCGCTGCTGATCGACACCTCCTGCGCCGCGAGCTCGGCCGCCCGCTGCGAGGCGATGCCCTCCTGCAGCAGCCGCCGCTTGCGCTCCTTGTCGCGCTCGGCCACCTGCGTCTTCGCGGCGATCGCGAAGATCTCCGCCTGCGCCTTGCCGAGCTCCGCGGACTCCATGGTCGCCAGCGTGTCGCCGACCTTGACCTTGGTGCCCTCGATGACCTTGACCTCCTTGACGCGGCCGGAGATCCGCGAGCCGACCTCGGCGATCCGCAGCTCGTCGAACTCGAGCACGCCGGTCACGTGGATCACCGGGGTGATCTCGGTCTCCTCGACCGGCGCCGCCGCCAGCTCCGCCTTCTCGGCGAACAGCTGCGGCAGCTTGATCACGCCGTCCTCGAAGTAGGGCAGCTCCGGCGGCTTCGCCTCGTCCGCGCGCTCCGCCGCGTCGCTGTCGCTGCACGCGAGCGCGGTCGCGACGCCGAAGAAGAACAGCAGGGCGAGCCAGCGTCCGGCGAGCCGAGCGAGCCGGGTCCAGCGCGTCGGCCAGCCGGTGTCGATGGAGTTGTTCATCGCGACATGTCCTGAATGCGTCTCGAGTCGCAACGCGCCCCTTCGCTGCAGGCGCAGCACCTCGGGGAGCCCGCGGGACTCGTTTTTTCGGGCTTGATGGCTTACATTACGGCGCATTAATGTCAAGCTCCGGCCTCCGCCGGCGCACTTCATTGTGCCCAAACTCTCGGCCGGAACAAAGTCTTGGCGGTCCAAAGGCCGCCGATGTAAAAGTCCGCCCGCTTGACATCACGTCGGTGACCCTCGCGCGCACCTCTCTCCCGCGCCTCCACGCAGCATGACACGCGCCTCAACCCCCCCGGTGTACGTCCTGGCCGCCTCGCTCGCGACCGCCTCGCTCGCGGTCACTTCGCTCGTGCCCGGGCCCGTGTCTGCGGCGCCGGCGAGGCCGCGGCGCGACGAGCCCCCGGTGCTGATGGCGCCGGCCCCCGCGGTCCCGCCGATCCCCGAGCCTGTGGTCCCCGGCGCCCAGGTCCTCCCGCTCGACACGATCCTCAAGCACGCCGAGGAGAACGCGATCGCCGTCCGGGCCGCCCGCACCCGCCTCGAGCTCGGCGACGCCGCGGTCGCCGGCGCCAGGCCGCTGCTGCCCGAGAACCCGCAGTTCTACCTCGGCATGGGCGCCCGCATGAACCGCAACGGCACCAACTTCGAGCTCCAGAGCACGCTCAACCAGCCGATCGAGATCGGCCGCGAGCGCAGCCTGCGGCTCAAGGCCGGCCGCAGCTACCGCGAATACCTCGACAAGGAGCTCGCGCAGGTCCGCTGGGAGACGCACGCCCGCGTCCACTACGCGTACAACGTGGCCCTCGTCGCCAAGGAGCGCGCGCGCACGGCCGCCCGCACCCAGGTGTTCGCCGAGCGCCTGCTCGAGGTCGCCGCCCGCCGCGAGCAGGCCGGCGAGATCTCGCGCCTGCGCGTCAAGGTCGCCGAGGGCGAGCTGGCGATGGCCCGGCAGACCAAGCTCGCCGCCGACCTCAGCTACCGCCTCGCCTGCCTCCACCTCGCGGAGATGGCCGGCTGGCCTCAAGGCCAGCTGATCGCCCCGGCCGGCGACCTGCCCGAGCCGCTCAAGGTCCGCGACCCCGAGGACCTGATCGCCAACGTGCAGAAGGAGCACCCCGCGATCAAGGCCCGCGAGGCCGCCGTCGACCTCGGCCAGGCCCGCGTCAAGTCGGCCGACCGCGACCGCCTGCCCGAGCCGCAGATCGGCGTCTACGCCGGCCGCGAGTCCGAGCCCGGCTCCGGCGTCGACTCGCGGATCGGCCTCGTCATGGTCACGGTCCCGCTGCCGCTCTGGAAGCGCAACCAGGCCGCGCGCGCCCAGACCCGCGCCGAGCTGAGCGTCGCCGGCGTCGAGCTCGAGAACCTCCGCTACACCCTCGCCCTCAACGCCCGCCGCGCCGTCGACGCCCTCAACACCGCCGCCGAGCGCGTCCGCACCTACTCGCGCGAGGTCGTCCCGCGCTTCGCCGAGAACCTCAACCAGCTCCAGCGGGCCTTCGAGCTCGGCGAGGTCGACATCATCGAGGTCTTCGTCGCCCGCGCCAACTTCCTGCAGATCCAGAACGAGGCGATCGACGCCTACGCGACCTACTTCGAGGCGATGTACACCCTCGAGACGATCCTCGGCGCCGAGGTCAACTCGGTCGCCGCGGTCGCCCCCGCGACCCCGAAGTAGCCGCTCCGCCGAGCTCACGGCGCCGCCGCGCCGCGCGACGCCCCGAGCTCGGCGATCCGCGCGGCCAGCCGCGCGACCGTCCGCGGCGACGAACCCTCGGCCTTGTTGTTGACGATCACGTAGGTCGGCAGCCCGAGGTCCGCCGCCTGCAGGCACACCTGCGCCAGCTCCTCGCGGTTCTTCGGGTCCTCGTCGACCAGCGCGTCGAACGGGTCGTAGCGCGCCTCGGCCCGCTCGTAGTCCATCGTCGGGTGCAGCATCCACCGGCACACCAGCGCCGGCGCCCGGTCCTGCCGCGTCCGCGACCACTGCGCCCGCGCCGGCGGCATCCCCGGGTACACGTTGAGGCAGTGGCACGCCCCGACGTCGTCGAGCGCCGCCGCGTACGCCCCGGTCATCAGGTCGCGGTTGCGCACCTCGACCGCGTACAGCGGCCCGCGCGGCAGCGCCTGCAGGAACGTGTGCAGCCGGTCGACCAGCCAGCGCGACCCGCCGAGCGCCCCGAAGTCCTGCGGAGCGAATTGAAAGAGCAGCGGCCCGAGCCTGTCGCCGAGCCCCTCGACCGCCGGCCCGACGACGACCTCGCTCGCGTACGCCGGGTCGAGGAAGCGGTCGTTCGGCAGCCCGCGGCTCTTGCCGTAGCGGGCGTGCCGCGGCCACACGGCGATCGTGCAGGCCTCGTGCGCCTTGACCAGGAACCGGAAGTCGGCCGGCACCTGCGCCGCGTAGGCCGCGAACTCGTCCCGCCGCAGCGGCCCGTAGTAGCTGCGGTCGATCCCGACCGCCCGCAGCAGCGGGTGCCTCGCGTACGGCCCCAGCCCCTCGCGCGCGATCCGCTGCTGCGTCGCCGGCTGGTCGTAGACGATCCCCGCCCACCCCGGGTACGCCCACGAGGACGTCCCGAACCGCAGAAGGGGCGGCAGCCGCCGGGCCAGCGCCGCGAGCTCCTCGGGCACCGCCGCCGGGCCGAGCGCCCGCCTGGCCGGCGGCTCCGGCGGCTGCTCCTGCGGCGGGCCGCCGAACAGGTCGAGCTGGGGCGTGGCAGGCATGCGCGGGTTCGCGCCACCATAGCCGCGCCGCCACCCCCGCGCAAGCGAACCTGCCCTTCGCGCGTCCCCGGCCGCGGTCACCTGCCCCGACGGGCAGGCGGTCACCCGGCGCGCCGCAGCACCACCGAGAAGTTGTTGGCCGGCATCGGCACGACCGCCGCGAGCGACAGCCCCCGGCGCCCGGCCACCGCGACGACGTCGCCCAGGTCGCGCACGCCCCACGCCGGATCGCGCGCCCGCAGGTCGGCGTCGAACGCCGCGTTGCTCGGCGCCGTGTGCTCGCCGCGGATCTTCATCGCCCCGTACAGGACCAGCGGGCCGCCGACGGGCAGCACCGCGGCCGCCCCGGCCATCAGCCCCTCGCACGCCGCCCACGGAGCGATGTGGATCATGTTGATGCACACGATCGCGTCGGCCTGCGACACCGGCCACGGCGACGCGGTGACGTCGAGGCCGATCGGCGCGAGCAGGTTGGTCAGGTCTGCCGACCTCACCCGCGCCTCGATCGTCGCCAGCGCCTCCGCATCGCGGTCGGTCGGCTGCCACACGAGCCCGGGAAACGCCGCCGCGTAGGCCTCTGCGTGCTCCCCGGTGCCGCTGGCGATTTCGAGCACGCGCCCGCGCGCCGGCAGCACCCCGCGGAGCACCTCGAGGATCGGCCCCCGGTTGCGGAGCGCCGCCGGAGCGGACCTCGGCTCACTCATCGCGTCCACCCTACCACAGCGAGCGCCATGAGTGTCAGCCTCGTGGTTTTGGCGATGTTCGTGTCCCCCCGACCACGTCGCCCGAACCGCGGCCGCATCCGCCGCCGGCTCTCCTGCGTCATGTGCTATCTTGAAGCGACGATGAGGCTGTCGTACCTGCTCGCGCTGCCGCTGGTCGCGTCGCTCGGCGCGCTCATGGCGTGCCTCGTCGAGCTCAACCCGATCGCCAGCTGCGGCGACGGCTTCGTCGACAAGCTCGCCGCCGAGCAGTGCGAGCCCGGCGACCCGAGCACGTACACCCAGTTCTGCATCGACCGCGGCGGCGTCGCCCGCGACGACAGCGTCTGCGACCCGGTCCGCTGCGTCCTCGTCGCCGACAACTGCGACTACTGCGGCAACGGCAAGCGCGACGAAGGCGAGGAGTGCGACGGCGACGACCTCGGCGGCGTCACCTGCCCCGGCGCCGCCGGCGTGCCGTCGTGCAACAGCGACTGCACCCTCGACCTCTCGACCTGCGAGGCCTGCGGCAACGGCCAGCTCGACCTCGACGAGGAGTGCGACCCGGCGATGGACCCGATGGACCTCGCCGCGCAGATGCCCTGCACCGAGCTCGTCTCGCCCGCCGGCGTCAGCCGCGTCTACGGCTCCGGCGTGTCGACCCGCTGCACCCGCAAGTGCCTGTGGGACCGCTCGAGCTGCTCGTACTGTCAGAACGAGCAGCTCGACGGCGAGGTCGCGGTCGACTTCGAGGGCATGATCAAGCTCGAGCCCGAGGTCTGCGACAACGGCGTCGCCGCGATCGACCGGCTGCACCAGCACTGCAAGTCGGTGTGCGGCAGCAACTATGACGTCGAGTGCAACTATAGGTGCGCGAGCAACTGCCGCGACTTCGACGTCGCGGCCGTCCCCACGGACGAGCTCGAGTGCTGCACCGCCGCCGGCGAGGCCTGCCCGTACGACGGCGAGGGCAAGCTGCAACCCGGCCGCCGGCGCTGCTGCCGCGAGGACGATCACCCGGGCGAAGTCCCGTGTGAGACCTTCATCGACGACAATCAAGTCCAGAAGTACGTGTGTCGTTGAGCACGCTGCGCGCTCTCGCCGCCTTGCCGCGGCGACGCGGCCGCCAGTACCATCCGCGCCCGTGTCTGCGCCCCGATCCTCGCTCGTCACCGGCGGCTGCGGCTTCCTCGGCCGCTACCTCGTCGACGCCCTCGTCCATCGAGGCGACCGCGTCACCGTCCTCGACCACAAGATCACCCGCTTCCGCGACGACGTGAACTTCGTCGCCGGCGACATCTGCGACCCCAAGGTCGTCGAGGCCGCCTGCGACGGCATGACCGCCGTCTACCACAACGCCTCGCTCGTCCACACCAAGCACAGCCGCATCGAGCAGGTCCGCGCCGTCAACATCGACGGCACCCGCAACGTCCTGCGCGCCTGCCAGGCCCGCGGCGTCGGCCGCCTCGTCTACGTCAGCTCGGCCAGCGTCGTCTACGAGGGCCGCGACATCGAGAACGGCGACGAGACCCTCCCCTACGCCCGCAGCTTCCCCGCCCCCTACGCCGAGACCAAGCGGATCGCCGAGGAAGAGGTCCTCCAGGCCAGCGGCCAGCGCGGCGTGCTCACCTGCGCGCTCCGTCCGCACGTGATCTTCGGGCCAGGTGACAACCGCCTGATCCCCGCGATCCTCGCCCGCGCGCGCGAGGGCAAGCTCAAGGCCCGCGTCGGTCGCCGCGAGTACCTCAGCGACTTCACCTACGTCGACAACATCACCGCCGCCTGCCTCGCCGCCGACGACCGCCTCGTCCCCGGCTCCCCCGTCGCCGGCCAGGCCTACTTCATCACCAACGGCGAGCCGACCAGCTTCTGGGAATTCGTCCGCCGCGTCCTCGTCGGCCTCGGCTACCCGCCCCCGCGCTTCGTCGTCCCGATGCCGCTCGCCTACGCCGCCGCCGCCGTCCGCGAGACCTTCGACACCCTCGTCCGCGGCGGCACCCTCCACGCCGAGGAGGGCCTGTCGCGCTTCGCCATCCGCTACATCTGCACCCACCACTACTTCAGCCACGCCAAGGCGACCCGCGACCTCGGCTACCAGCCCCAGGTCCGCCTCGTCGAGGGCATCCGCCGCACCGTCGAGCACTTCCGCTCGACCGGCTACGCCCTCGCCTGACCCGCCTCCGCGCGCCACCCGGCCGGGGCCCCGTCCTCGCTCCCTCCATGCGCCGCGCAGACGCGCCTTCGTCCCGCGCCCGCGCGCGGCTCCGCCTCGCGTGCTGCGCCGCTCCGCCCGGTCCGTCCTCTTATAAACTGTCCGCCGTGTCGATCTACGGACCGCCGCCGCGCGAGCCGCCGCGCGCCCTCGGGCGCCCCGAGGTCCGGCGAGGCCTCTGGCTGTTGCTCGCGATCTTCGTCGTCTCCGTCGGCCTCGGCGTCGGCCTCGTCGCCCTCGAGAGCTTCCAGGCCGACCAGCGCGCGCCCCTCGAGATCGACCACACCGAGCGCTCGCTCGAGGCGACCCGCCTGCAGACCGCCGAGCTGCTGCCGCCCATCCCCGAGCCGCCCGCGCTCGAGCTCCCCGCCCCGCTGCAGACCGCCGAGCTCCTCCCCGACTCCGCCGTCGCCCCCGCCGCCGCGCCCCCCGAGCCGGTGCAGGCCGCCGAGCGCCTCCCCGACTCCACCCCCGCGCCGCGCCGCGAGCCTTTGCAGGTCGCCGAGATCCTCCCCTGACACCGCGTCAGATCCGGCCGTATCCTCGTCCACACTCCCGCCGTGGCCGCCGCCAACGACGAACCAGGCCTCGCCCGCTTCCTCGGCGTCTTCCGCTACAGCCGGCGCGCGCTCGAGCTCGTGTGGTCGACGAGCAAGCGGCTGACCGTCGCGCTCGCCGCCCTCACCCTCGTCGTCGGCCTGCTGCCCGCCGGCGCCGCCTACATCGGCCAGCTGATCGTCGACGCCGTCGTCCACGCCGCCCAGGTCTCGCACGACCCCGCCCCCGTGCTCCGCCTCGTCGCCCTCGAGGCCCTGCTCGTCGTCCTGATCGCCTTCGCCCAGCGCGCGATCTTCATCTGTCAGGCCCTCCTGCGCACCCAGCTCGGCCAGCGCGTCAACGCGATGATCCTCGCCAAGGCGCTGACCCTCGACCTCACCCACTTCGAGGACGCCGACTTCTACGACAAGCTGACCCGCGCCCGCCGCGAGGCCTCGAGCCGCCCGCTCAGCCTCGTCAACCGCACCTTCTCGCTCGTCCAGAACACCCTCTCGCTGACCAGCTTCGCCGCGCTGCTGTTCGGCTTCTCGCCGTGGGCCGCGCTGATCCTCGTCCTCGCCGGCCTGCCTTCGTTCATCGCCGAGGCCAAGTTCTCCGGCGACGCCTTCCGCCTGTTCCGCTGGCGCGCCCCCGAGACGCGCATGCAGTACTACTACGAGACGGCGATCAGCACGCTCGACTACACCAAGGAGGTCAAGCTCTACCAGCTCGGCCCGCTGTTCCTCCGGCGCTACGAGCAGATCTTCCGCGACCTCTACGCCGAGGACCGCAAGCTGACGCTCCGCCGCGGCGTGTGGAGCGGCCTGCTCGGCCTCTTCGCCACCGGCGCCTTCTACGGCGCGTACATGTGGATCGCCCTCGCCGCCGTCCGCGGCCAGATCTCGCTCGGCGAGATGACGATGTACCTCCTGCTGTTCCGCCAGGGCCAGACCGCCGTCAGCTCGATCCTCGGCGCGATCGGCGGGATGTACGAGGACAACCTCTACCTCTCGACGCTCTACGAGTACCTCGCGCAGGAGGTGGCGCAAAAGACAGGCACGGCGACGTCCGGCCCCGACCCGAGCGACGGGATCCGCTTCGAGCGCGTCGGCTTCCAGTACCCCGGCGCCGCCGCGCCCGCGCTGCACGACGTCTCGTTCCACCTGCGCCCCGGCCAGAGCCTCGCCCTCGTCGGCGAGAACGGCTCCGGCAAGACCACCCTGATCAAGCTCCTGACCCGCCTGTACACCCCGACGTCCGGGCGGATCCTGCTCGACGGCCGCGACCTGCAGGAGTGGGACGAGCAGGCCCTGCGCCGCCGGATCGGCGTCGTCTTCCAGGACTTCGCCCGCTACCAGCTCAAGGTCGGCGAGAACATCGGCGCCGGCGACGTCGCCGCCTTCGACGACCGCGACCGCTGGCGCGAGTCGGCCAAGAAGGGCATGGCCGAGGAGTTCATCGCCGACATGCCCAAGGGCTACGACACCCAGCTCGGCCGCCTGTTCAAGGAGGGCCGCGAGCTGTCCGGCGGGCAGTGGCAGAAGATCGCCCTGTCGCGCGCGTTCATGCGCCGCGGCGCCGACGTGCTCGTCCTCGACGAGCCGACCGCGGCGATGGACGCCGAGGCCGAGGCCCAGGTGTTCGAGCACGTGCGGACGCTGTCGCGCGACCGGATGGTGATCCTGATCTCGCACCGCTTCTCGACGGTCCGCGCGGCCGACCACATCATCGTGCTGCACGGCGGGCAGATCCTCGAGGCCGGCGACCACGCGGCGCTGATGGCCCGCGGCGGCCGCTACGAGCGGCTTTTCTCGCTGCAGGCCCAGGGCTACCGCTAGTACGCGACGCGCAGGTCGACCCGCTCGGCCGCCTCGCGCTCGCGGATCTCCTTCGCTGCGACCGTCAGTCGCGCCGTCGGCTCCGCCCACAGGCGCTCGAACGGGATCTCCTCGTCGGTGTCCTCGCAGACCCCGTACGTCCCCACCTGCATGCGGTGGAGCGCCTCCTCGACCTCGCGCAGGCGCGCGCGGTCGTGGTCCTGCAGCGTCAGCTCGGCGACCTGGGCCGCCTCGACCGCGGCCGCGTCCTGCTGGTCGCCGACGTCAGGCGGCGCGCCGGCCGCGGGCGCGTACGCACGCTGCATCTCGTCGCGGCGTTGGAGGCGATCGCGCTCCTCCTCGAGGCGCTGTCGCAGTCGGGCGAGTTGATCCGGGGTGAGGTGATCCATGGGGCGCGAAGTTTAATATCCTTCGGCGATGGACGCATCGCTGGCCGCCTTGCTGGACGGCGTCGCCGGGGAGCTCGTCCGCCGCCCCGACCGCAAGCTCGTCGTCTTGACCGGCGCCGGGGTGTCCGCCGAGAGCGGAATTCCGACGTTCCGCGGCCCCGAGGGCTACTGGACCGTCGGCTCGCGGGTCTACGAGCCGCCCGAGATCGCGACCCGGGCCGCCTGGAATTCGATCCCGCTCGCGGTGTGGCGCTGGTACCTGCGGCTCCTGCGGCACGCGGCGAGCGCCGCCCCGAACCCGGCGCACCACGCGATCGCCGAGCTGGACCGCCGCCTGCCCGGGCGCTGCGTCACCGTCACGCAGAACATCGACGGCCTGCACCTGCTCGCCGGCAACGACCCCGCGCAGACCTACGCGATCCACGGCGACGCCCGGTTCGTCCGCTGCGGCGCCGACTGCTCGGTGCAGCTGCACCCGCTGCCGCCCGCCGTCCTCGCGCAGGACTTCGACCTCGAGCGCGACCCGGCCCTGCGCTGCCGCAGGTGCGGCGCCCTGCTGCGCCCGCACGTCCTCTTCTTCGACGAGGTCTACGACGAGCGGCTGTACCGCTCGACGAGCGCGCTCGCGGCCGCCGACGCGGCCGCTCTCCTGCTCGTCGTCGGCACCTCGGGGGCGACCACCTTGCCGAACATGATCGCCCGCGCGGCCGTCCGGGCCGGCGCCGCGGTCGTCGACGTCAACCCCGACGACGACCCATTCGCCGAGCTCGCGCGGGCGCTGCAGCGCGGCGCGTGGGTGCGGCAGCCCGCCACGGTCGCCCTGCCGCCGATCGTCGCCCGCCTGATCGCTGCCGCCGCCGGTCCGTGATACACAGACGAAAGTGAATACCCCGCGCGACTTCGACTACGACTACATCGTCGTCGGCTCCGGCTTCGGCGGCAGCGTCTCCGGCCTCCGGCTGACCGAGAAGGGCTACCGCGTCCTGATGCTCGAGAAGGGCCGCGAGCTCAAGGCCGAGGACTTCCCGAAGACCAACTGGAACCTCAAGCGCTGGCTGTGGATGCCCCAGCTCGGCTGGCGCGGCCTGTTCAAGATGACCTTCTTCCGCCACGTCACCGTCCTCTCGGGCGTCGGCGTCGGCGGCGGCTCGCTGGTCTACGCCAACACCCTGCCTGTCCCGAAGCGCAGCTTTTTCCTCTCGTCCGCCTGGGCCCACCTCGCCGACTGGGAGCGCGAGCTCGCGCCGCACTACAAGACCGCCCTGCGGATGCTCGGCGCCGCGCCCAACCCCGCCTTCACGCCCGTCGACCGCGTGATGAAGTCGGTCGCCGGCGAGATGAACAAGACCTTCGAGCACACCGACGTCGCGATCTACTTCGGCGAGCCCGGCAAGACGGTCCCCGACCCCTACTTCGGCGGCAACGGCCCCGAGCGGACCGGCTGCACCTTCTGCGGCGCCTGCATGACCGGCTGCCGCGTCGGCGCCAAGAACACGCTCGACAAGAACTACCTCTACTTCGCCAGGAAGCGCGGCATGGAGCTCAAGGCCGACACCGAGGTCACCGCCGTGCGCGCGCTCGAAGGCGGCGGCTACCGCGTCGAGGCGCTGACCGGATCGGGGGTCTTCGGCCGCCGGCGCGTCAGCTTCACCGCGCGGGGCGTCGTGCTCGCCGGCGGCGTGCTCGGCACCGTCGAGCTGCTGCTCAAGATGAAGCTCGACCCGAACGGCCTGCCGAACCTGTCCGACCGCCTCGGCGACATGGTCCGCACCAACAGCGAGTCGCTGATCGGCGTGGTCGGCAACCAGCGCCAGCACGACCTCTCGCGCGGGGTCGCGATCGGCTCGATCATCCAGCTCGACGAGCACAGCCACGTCGAGCCGGTCCGCTACGGCGGCGGCTCCGGCTTCTTCCGCCTGCTGATCGCCCCGCACGTCCCCGGCGAGACCTTCGCCGTCCGCCTCGGCCGCTTCGTCTCCTCGTTCGTCCGCCACCCGATCAAGCTGCTGCGCGCGATGACGGTCCCCGACCTCGCCAAGTACAGCATCATCCTCCTCTACATGAAGACCGCCGAGGGCGAGCTCAAGCTCCAGCTCGGCCTCGGCGGCCGCATGGCCACCAGCCTGTCGTCCGGCAAGGCCCCGACCGCCTCGATCCCCGAGGCGACCGCGATCGCCGACCGCGTCGCCGCCAAGATCGACGGCTTCAACATGTCGATGGTCCCCGAGACCCTGTTCAACATCCCGACCACCGCCCACATCCTCGGCGGCTGCTGCATGGGCGACTCGAAGGAGACCGGCGTGATCGACCACCAGCACCGCGTGTTCGGCTACGACGGCCTCTACGTGGTCGACGGCTCCGCCGTGTCCGCCAACCCCGGCGTCAACCCCTCGCTGACGATCACCGCCCTCGCCGAGCGCGCGATGAGCCTGATCCCCGCCAGCGTCGAGGTCGCCCCGACCGCCCGCGCGTCCTGAAACCTCCGTGTCCGTCCGCCGCGCCCTCCTCGCCGTTTGCCTCGCCTGCGCCCCCGCGCACGCGTCCCCGCCGGCGAGCCCGCAGCCGCCCGCCGGCGAGCCCGAGGGCGCCCGCCCCGCGCTCAACGACGCCTACCGCGACCCCGACGACCTGAACAAGTGGCAGCACGTCTTCGAGCAGGAGGGCCGCGAGGTCCGCGACCGCAAGCCCGACATCCTCGTCGACCTGTCCCTCCGGCCAGGCATGAGCGTCGCCGACGTCGGCGCCGGCACCGGCCTCTACACCCTCGACCTCGCGCGCGCCGTCGGCCCCGCGGGCACCGTCTACGCCGTCGACATCATCCCGCACTTCCTCCGCCACATCGAGAAGAAGGCCGCCCGCGCCGGCCTCAAGAACATCCGCCTGGTCCAGGCCGGCGCAGGCGCGCTGAACCTGCCGCCCGCGAGCGCCGACCTCGTGTTCACCTGCGACGTCTACCACCACCTCGAGCGCCCGGCCGCGACGCTCGCGGCGATCCGCGCGGCCCTGCGCCCCGGCGGCACGCTCGTCCTGGTCGACCTCCGCCGCGACGCCGACAGCCCCGCCTGGATCTTCGAGCATGTCCGCGCGACCAGGGACCAGGTCGTCGCCGAGATCACCGCCGCCGGCTTCTCCCTCGTCACCGACCGCACCGCCGCCCTCGGCCTGCGCGACAACTACGTCCTCCACTTCAAGCCGACCGACGCCCCGCCCAGGCCCGCGAACGCCGAAGCTCCCACCCCCGCCCCCTGAGCCCGACCGGCGACCCGTTCGCGGCCGCGCACGACCTCCTGCCGGTCGCTCGCCGCGCTGGCCCGCCCCCGCCCCGCTTGCCCCGCCGCGCGCACTTCGGGTAATCCGGGAGCATGCCCGCCGCCTCGCCGCTCCGCCTGTCCCTCATCACCTGTCTCTTCGGACTCGCGGCCTGCCCCGGCGGCGCGACCAGCGAGTCGACCGCCGAGCCCGCGAGCACCGGCGAGCCCGCGAGCACCGGCAGCACGACCGCCGCCCCGACGACCACCGCCAGCCCGACGACCGGCGACACCACCGGCGCGAGCTACGGCGAGCCGTTCAGCGTCACCGTGCTCGACCGGCAGTGGATCACCGGCACCGGCGGCTGGGACACCCAGCACAGGGACGTCGCCTTCGACCTCGGCCCCGCCCCCTTCGCCAAGGTCACGCTCGTCGTCGACCTCGACACCGACTGCTACCCCTGGGAGAAGTGGCAGACGAGCCCGCCGCCGCCCGGGCAGAACTGGCCGGCCTCGTGCGACGCGTTCGACCGCACCATGGGCTTCGTCGCCGACCCGGCCGCGCAGCCGGGCGACCCGCCGGGCTTCGAGCTGCTGCGCGCGATCACCCCGTTCGGCGGCCCGCAGCACCTCGAGGAGGACATCACCGACTGGGCCAACGCGCACCCGGGCGCGCACACCCTCCGCTCGTACATCAACTCCTGGCCGGACGGCGCCGGCCTCGTCAGCGGCAGCGCCGGCGGCTGGCACCTCGGCGTCCGCCTCGACGTCGAGCCCGGCCCCGCCCCGCGCGACGTGCTCGCCGTCTACTCGCTGTTCCAGGGCGACTACACCGTCGACACCCCGCCCCCGCAGCTCCCGTTCACCCTGCCCGAGGGCACCGCCAGCGTCGAGCTCTCGTACATCGTCACCGGCCACGGCGGCGCCAACGACGTCCCCGGCGACTGCATCGGCCCCGCCGAGGAGTTCTGCAAGCGACTGCACCGCCTCACCCTCGACGGCAACTCCGCCGGCGACTTCGTCCCCTGGCGCACCGACTGCGTCGACCTCTGCACGATCACCGACAACCCGATCGACCCCGGCCCGAGCAAGTTCTGCCTCGAGAACCCGTGCGGCGCGATCTCCTCGGTCCAGGCCCCGCGCGCCAACTGGTGCCCCGGCGACCGCGTCCGCCCGGTCCGCGGCCCCGTCGACACCTACCTCGGCCCCGGCCCCGACCACACCTTCGGCTTCACGATCGACGACGTCGTCCCCGGCGGCCTCTGGACCGTGTCCGCCACCGTCTACGCCTACGGCCCCTGACCCGCAGGACATGCCCGTTACGCCCGGTGCTAACGGCCCTGTCTCTTCGGACCTGTCTGCTTCGCCTTGTGCCCGCGCGGCGCCAGCCACACCGCCAGCTCGAGCCCGAGCGACAGCTCCGCCCCGCCGAGCGCCGCCGCCGGCCGCTCGCCGGGGCGCACCAGCACCGGCTGCCGCAGCCCGCCGGGCCCCGGCTCGCCGGAGCCCCACAGCTCGACGCGCCCGCCGAACCGCAGCCACGCCGAGCCGACGCGCGCCCGCACCCCCGGCGACAGCCGCAGCCCGCCGCCGACGAGCGGGCGGATCGGCCCGTCCGCGCCGCGGCGACTGACCGTCCCGTCGCCCGGCAGCCCCCAGCGCTCGACCCCGACCATCGCCACGATCGGCAGCTCGAACGCCCCGCGCCGCAGCCCGTAGCCCGCGCCGACCGCCATGCGTCCGCGCGACAGCGGCAGCCCCTCGACGGTCGCCGCGATCGCCTGGACCTCCGCCGCCACGATCGCCCCGCCGCGCCAGCGGACGTCGAGCCCGAGCCCGAACATCGCCCCGCGGATCCCGGGCACCGCCGGACCGAGCCCGAGCGTCGCCCCGCTGCGCAGCACCGGCGCCAGCTCGACCCGCGGCGGCGGCGGCTCCGGGGCCGCCGGCTGCGGCTGCGGGCACGGCGGCGCCGCCGGGCACGCCGGCGCTCTGGCCTCCGGGACAGGTTCGACCGGCGCCGCCACGATCGCCGGCGGCACTGGCACGTCGCGCTGGTCGGGCGCCACCGAGTCGTCCTCGATCGCCGCGATCAGCAGCGCGAGCGCCCCGGCGACCGGGCGCGCCGGCGCGTCCGGCTCGGTGTCGACCGCGCGGAAGTACGCGCGCCCGTCGGACAGGATCACCGCGACCTCGACCTGCGTCGGCGACGTCCGGCGCAGCTCGACGAACGCGCGCAGACCTGACCCTTCGGGCAGGTCCGACCCCTGGCGCACGAGCGCGAGCGAGGGCAGGCGGACGCGCAGCGCCCGCTCGACCTCGGCGAGCAGCGGGTCGTCGCCGCGGACCAGCGCGGCCTCGATCGTCGACGTCGCCGGCGGCCCGGCCGGGGCCGGGCTCGCCTGTGCGATCACGGCGGCGAGGAGGCTGACGAGCATCGCGGGGTGCCGCTATATAGCTCGCCGGCGGCCCCGACGCGAGGCGCGCTCACGGCTGGCTCTCGCAGAACTCGAGCTTCTGCGTGCAGAGGGCGAGATCGCCTTTCGTGTACTGCAGGCACTGCTCGAACAGCGCCTGGCAGTCGCCCGGCGGAGGCGGCGGAGGCGGCTCGCACGGCTGCCCGTCCTTGCACGGCGGGGGCGGGGGGGGCGGCGGCGGCTCGCCCTGGCAGAACGCGAGCTTCTCCTCGCAGACCTGCGGCTCGATCCCCGCCTCGAGGCACCACTGGAACTGCGCCTCGCACTCGTCCGGCGGCGGGGGCGGGGGCGGCGGCTCGCCCTGGCAGAACGCGAGCTTCTCCTCGCAGATCTGCGGCTCGATCCCCGCCTCGAGGCACTGCTGGAGCTGCGCCTCGCAGTCACCCGGCGGGGGCGGGGGCGGCGGGCACGGGTGCTCGCCGATGCACGCCTCGAACTCCGCCTTGCACGTCTCCGGCTCGCCGCCGTTCTGCAGGCACGCGTCGAGCTGCGCGTGGCACTCGTCGGGCGGCGGGAGCGGCGGCTCGCCGAGGCAGGCCGCGAACTTCTCCTCGCAGATCTGCGGCTCCACTCCGGCCTCGAGGCACCACTGGAGCTGCGCCTCGCACTCGTTCGGCGGCGGGGGCGGCGGGGGCGGCGGCTCCTCGCCGAGACAGGCCGCGAACTTCTCCTCGCAGATCTGCGGCTCCACTCCGGCCTCGAGGCAGCCCTTGAACTCCGCCTCGCACCCGTTGGGCGGCGGCGGCGGCGGCTCGCCGTGGCACTCCTTCAGGATCACCTCGCACTTCTCGGGCGCCCCACCGTGCTCGAGGCACTGGTGGAACTCCTCCTCGCACCCGCCGGGCGGCGGCGGCGGCGGCTCGCACTCGTACCCGTCCTTGCACGGCGGGGGCGGCGGCTCCTCGCAGTCGCCCTTGTCACAGCAATCGTCGTCGCCGTCGTGATCGGGCCAGAGGAGCTTGATGTCACAGCCCGCGAGCGTGAGCCCGGCGAGCGTCGTGGAGGCCACAAGGAGGCCGAATCGGCGCAGCATCGGTAGAGTCTTCATCGCCTACATCCTCGCTTCGAGAGAGCGTCTTGATGGGAACGCCGGTGAGTGACCGGACCCGGGCCGCGATTACAGGCACCACCGAAAATTCTCGCGAGCTCGTCGCTCTCGCCGCGGCGCACGAACAACGACCGCGCCCGCGCGACGCCGTCGCGGATCACCGCGACGCGCCGTGCGAGCCCGCGGCCGCGCCGATCAGGGCGCGCACTCGGGCAGGCCGAGGTGCACGTCGTCGACGCTCCAGCCGGCGACGAGCGGCAGGCCGGCGACCGGGTGGTGGTGGCAGAAGCGCACCTGCATCGCGGGGCCCTTGAAGAACGTGACGTCGTGGACGTGCGGCGTCCACGTCGGCTCGTCGACGACCTCGCCCTTGCTGTCGAACAGCGTCGCCCACTGCTGCCCGGTCCACACCTCGACGCGCGCGCCCGCCGGGGCCGACGCGCTGGTCAGCCGGCTCCAGTACGACAAAAACAGCGGCCCCGGACCCGTCGTGTCGATCGGCGGGCTCGTCAGGCACGCGTCCATCGGCAGCGGCTTGTCCGGCAGGCAGTCCCCGATCAGCGCCCCCGCGAGCATGTCGTCGAAGCCCGGCGAGTGATCCTCCGCCGGATCCTCCCCGCCGAGCTGCACGCAGCTCGACGGCGCCGCCGGCCCGATCGCCCACAGATCGCCGAGCGTCCAGCCCTGCCACTGCGAGAAGTCGTCGAAGAACGGCGCCGGCGGCGGCTTGCCGACGCACTGCCCCTGCATGCACACCTCGAACATCGTGCACGGGTCGCCGTCCTCGCACGACCCGCCCTCGTCCACGAACTCGACCCCGCAGTTGCCGTTCTGCGGGTTGCAGAAGCCCGCGCGGCACGGCGCGTCGAGGAAGCCGCAGTCGCGCGGCTTCGCCTGGCACTCGCCCGCGAAGCACACCCCGAGCTCGGTGCACAGGTCGTCGTCCTCGCACGGGCTCCCGTCGAGGTCGAAGAACACGCACCGCCGGCTCACCGGGTCGCACTCCGCCGCGCGGCACGGCTCCTGCGGGCAGTCGCCGGCGAACTCGCACTGGGGCGCCTCGCAGATCCCCTCGAAGCACAGCCCGGTCTCGCAGTCCTTCGGGCCTTCGCACGGCAGCCCCGGCGGGCACGGCGGACACAGCCCGCCGCACCGCGGCGCCCCGTCCTCGCCGAAGCATGGATCCAGCGGCGGCCCGGTCGCTTCGCCGGTCGGGTCCGGCGCGGTCGGGTCCGACAGGGTCCACGCACCCTGTCCCGTCGACCCTGTCCCTTCGGTCGAGCTCCCGCCGAGCAGCTCGTAGAACACCGGCTGGCAGCCCGCGAGCGCCAGCGCGACCGCGACCCCGTGAGCCCCGCGCCTCATCCCTCGGCCTCGGACAGCACCCGCTCCGCCTGGCGGCGGTGGACCCCGCCCGGGAAGTCGGCGAGGTACGCCCGCCAGCAGCTCGCCCGCGCCTCGCCCTCGGCCCGCCGGCACAGCCCGGCGCGCGCGTCGTCGGCGTAGCGGCCGCGCGGGAACATCTCGAGGTAGGCCCGCCACAGCGCCGCCTCCTCGTCCGCCCCGCTGCGCTGACGCGCGAGCGAGAACAGGTCGCCGTACGCGAGGTCGGCCGCGCGAGCGCCCGGCGCCAGCGCGACGATCTCCCGGTACCGCGCCTCCGCCCCCGCGAGGTCGCCCGCCTGCCACAGCGCCTCGGCCTCGGCGTCGAGCCGGCGCAGCCGCTCGGCCTTCGTCTCCGCCGCCGGCTTGGTCCTGGCCTTGACGACAGGCTCTTTCGGACCTGTCTCCTCGGCCTCGTCGTCCTCGACCGCCGGCGCCGGCGCGACGTCCGGGACGACCTCCGGCGCGGGCGGCGGCTCGTTCGCCGGCGCCTCGACCGGCCCCGCGCGGCGGACCACCGGCGCCGGCTCGTCCGCCGGCGTCGCCTCGTACTGCGGCGGCCGGGCCTGGTCCTGCCACGGCGCCTGGATCCCCGACCCCGCGGTCGCCTCGCCGCGCGACAGCAGCGGGCGCACGCCGACCAGCGTCAGCGCCGCGACGGCCGCCGCGGCGAGCCAGACCCACCCGCGGCTCGCCGGCCGCCTGACCTCGGGGACAGGCACCGGCGGCGGCCCGGCGGCCCGGACCGCCGCGACGTCCGCGTCGATCTCGGCGCGCGCCTCGGCGAGCAGCGCCGCGAACTCGAGCTGGTCCCTGGGCGGCAGCTTGAGGTGCGCGTCGCTGCGGAGGTCGACCACCGGCGCGAGCGCGCGGGCCTCGGCGAGCGCCGACGCCGGCACGCGCGCGGGGTCACGGGCGTGCGCCTCCTCGACGATCGCCGCGAAGTCGGGCATCAGCCCCCGCGCCTCGCGCTGCAGGTCGTCGGCGAGCGCCTGCGCGGCGCCCTCGACGAGCGCGTCGAACGGGTCGCGGCGGCTCACGGCGCCTCCTCCTCGCGGGGCAGCACGCCCCACTCGACCAGCTGCTTGCGGATCTTCTGCCGCGCCCGGGTCGCCCGCACCGCGAGGTTGCCGGTCGAGATCCCGGCCTGCTCGGCCGCCTCCTCCGGCGACAGCCCCTCGAGGTCGCGCAGCACGAACGCGACGCGCAGGTGGTCGGGCAGCGTCTCGAGCGCCGCGTACAGCGCCTTGACCCGCTGGCGCTGGTGGACCGCGCCGTCGGGCGCCTCGCCGCCGAGGTCGTACGACTTGACGACCTCGAGCCGCGCGTGCGCCTTGGCGGTGCTCCGCTGCGAGCGCCAGTGGTTGCGGACGACGTTGATCGCGACCCCGTGCAGCCAGGTCGACAGCGCCGAGCGCCCGTCGAAGCTGCCGATCTTGAGCAGCGCCTGCACGAAGGTCTCCTGGACCAGCTCCTCGCTGAGGCTCGCGTCGCCGGTCAGCGCGCGGACGTGGCGGTAGATCCGCTCGTGGTGGTCCTGGTACAGCCGCGACCACGCGCTCATCTCCCCGGCCTTGGCCCGCTCGACCAATTGCTCGGTGGTCGCGCGCGGCAGCGGCGGCGCGGCGGGGGCCTCCGCGTGCGCGGGGACCGGACGGAGGTGCGAGCCCGGGGTCATCGACTCGGTCATGAGCAGCGCGAGCGCCCCCCGGATTACAGACCCTCTCTATTTTTGCTGCATCAGGGCGCCCGGACCCCGCGCAGGGCCGCCGCATGGGTCGCCACGCCGAGGGCCGCCGGCGCGCCCCACAGGATGTTGCCGCGGAAGCCGATGAAGAACATCCCGGCCGCGGGCGTCCGCGCGCGCTCGGGCACGTCCTCGCGCGCGAGCGGGCTGTCGAACTGCCCGCCGACGACGATCGCCCCGAACCCGCCGAGCCCGAACCCGACGTCGGCCGTGAAGCCGATCGGGCCGCGGACGTTGTCGAACCGCTCGGTCAGCCGGTCGATCCCCGCGACCTTGAACGCCAGCCCGCTCGAGAACTCGATCGTCGGCGACCAGCGGCCGCGGCCGAACCAGTACCGCCCCGCGAACCCGACCGTCCCCCAGATGTCCTTCGAGTCGCTGGCGATGATCCCGCCCTTCGGCCCGAGCGACACCCGCGTGTACTTCAGCCCGCCGCGCGTCTCCGTCAGCGTCGGGATGCTGACCCACACGTCGTACTGCACCCGCGCCGAGTTCCAGCGGTAGATGTCGCCCGGCGACGACACGTCGCCCTGGCGCACCCGGAACGCGTAGCCCGAGCTCGCCTGCACCTCGACGACCAGGCCGCAGGTCGGGTCGGCGATCAGGCAGCGCCAGCGGGCCTTGCGGTCGGACTTCGGCGGGTCGGGCTCGAGCCCGTGGCGCTGCCGCAGCGCCTTCATGTCGTCCGCGCTGTAGAACGGCGGCCCGGGCCTGGACGGCGCCGGCGTCGTGACCGGCTCGGGCGGCGGCTCCGGCTCGGGCGGCGGCTCCGGCGGCGCGACGTCGGGCGCCGCGGTCGGGCTCCACGGCGGCAGCGCGACCGCCTCGTCCGCCGCCGGCGCCGGCTCCTGCGCCAGCGCCATGGCCGAAAGGACAGGCAGGAGGACCTGCGCCAGCGCGGCCGCGATCACAGCGCACCTCCGGCGAGCAGTCCGAGCAGGATCAGGCCGACCGCCGGCGCGACCGCGATCCCGTGGCCGCGGAAGCCAGCGACGAGGCGGGTGTCGCCGTAGAGGAAGTCGCTGCTGACGAAGAACGCGCCCCAGCCGCCCCAGCCGGCCGCGATCTCGGCGTGCGTCCCGCTGTAGTTGTACACGCCCGGGTACGACAGCACCGACGAGCGCACCAACCCGACCGTCAGGTCGAGGTGGAACGCGTTGCGCTTCTGGCTGAGCCACACCTGGTTGACCAGCCCGACCCGCCAGGCGCTCGTGTTCTGCGTCGACTTGAGCGAGCTGTCCTCCGGGTCGCTCACGGACCCGCTGTTGGCGATCACCCCGGTCCCGCGCGACCAGCTGGCGACGACCCCGAGCGACCACGGGTGCCAGCGCTTGGCGACCAGCGTCACCGGCCGCAGCGTCAGCCCGCCGCGGAAGTTGTAGTGCGCGTACGGCAGGTCGACCCCGCGGTCGCCCGCGATCGCGTTGACCCCGATCCCGACGTCGACGCTCGCCAGCAGCGACAGCCGGCACTGCGCGTCCTCGACGAAACAGAACGCCCCGCCGCCGACCGAGAACCGCGGCGGCGCGCCCGGCTTCGGCCCGCTCGGAAATTGCGTCTCGGCCGGCGCCTCGGGCGCGAAGAACGGCCCATACTCGGGCGTCAGCCCCGGCGCAGGAGGCCCCGCCGGCTGGGCCGACGCGAACGCGAACAGAAGGACGACGGGGGTCACCGCGGAGAGGACCCCAGGATGCAGAAGTTGGGGCGGACTTACAACCCACCCCGCCCATCGCGTGCAGCCGGCGGGCCTCTCCGCCGGCCCCGCGCGGTCCAGGAGTCCGCCCGCGGCCGCGCCCGCTGGCTCACGCGCGGCTAGCGCTACCTGCGCACTCGCCCGCGACGTCCGAGGCGGGTCAGCCCTCCTCGGCCGCCAGCCGGTCGGCCCCGCGAGCGATCGCCTTGCCGATCGACACCCCGAGCAGCTCCTCCGCCTGCCGCTGCGCCTCCTCCCAGGCCGGCGCGACGTCGGCGATCAGCCGCATGCCCTTGTCGGTGATCTGGATCTCGTGCGACCGCGCGTCGTCGATGTCGGCCAGCTTGAGCCACCCGCTCTTGCACATCCGCTCGACGTTGCGGCTGACCGTCGACGCGTCCATGTGCATCCGCTGCGACAGCTCGTTCGGCGTCAGCCCGCCGGTCTCCATCACGACGACGAGCGTGTTGAGCTGGGCGATCCGCAGATCGTACGGCCGCAGGGCGTCGTCGTAGATCTTGCAGATCGCCCGGTTGATGATGCGCAAGCGGTACGCCGTGCACTCGCTCATGATGCGCGCAGCAATGCCACTCACCTGCTTCGTCGCCCGCCGGCCACCCATCGCCGGTCATTGTATAGGACAGGTCCTGCGGGTCAACCGCCGCAGATCGAGCGCACAGGATCGGCATCGCGCGTCCACGCGCCGGGTCGCGCCGGGTCGCGCCGAGTCGCGCCCGGATGACCTTTCAGCCACGTGCCTCGCGCGCGCGTCCTCGCGCGCTCGCGCGGCCGCGTGCGGCGCTTACCAGAACCTCGCGCATCATGGACGCTGGAAGCCATGAGCGATCCTCGCTGGTCCGACGCAAGCCTCGACCACCTCCGCACGGTCGGCGATCCCGACGCCGACCGCGTCGTCGCCGACCTGTTCGCGCGCGGCGACAACGTCGTCCACGCGGTCAACATGCTGATGCGCGACCTGGTCGAGAACTCCGACGTCCCGGCCCGCTCGCTCCCCGACCCGGCGCGCCGGTTCTTCTTCGACGAGGGCCCGCCCGCCTGGGCCGACCCCGCGCGGATCGCCGCCGGTCAGGCCCTGTTCCACCGCTACGGCCCGCTGGCGATCCTGCTGCTCAACACCTACTCGCTGCCGATCTGCTACGCCGCAAGGAAGGGCGTGCAGGTGCTCGCCCGCACGAACCGCCTGCAGTCGAACCCGCGCCGCCGGGTCGTCGAGACGGCCCAGCTCGTGATCGACGTCATGGCCCCCGGCGGCCTCGACCCGGCGAGCAGCGCCGGCGCCGGTCTGCGCTCGGCCCAGAAGGTCCGCCTGATGCACGCGACGATCCGCCGCCTGATCGCCGCCGACCCGACCTGGGACCCCGGCTTCGGCCTGCCGATCAACCAGGAGGACATGCTCGGCACCCTGATGTCCTTCTCGGTCTGCACGCTCGACGGCCTGCAGCGCCTCGGCGTCGAGCTGACCGGCGCCGAGGTCGACGCCTACATGCACACCTGGAACGTCGTCGGCGCGCTGATGGGCGTCCGCGAGGACCTGCTGCCCGCGAGCTACGCCGAGGGCCGGACGATCTCCGAGCGGATCGCCGAGCGGCACTTCGAGGCATGTCCCGAGGGCCAGGCGCTCACCCGCGCCCTGCTCGAGATGCTCGACCACATGGTCCCCGGCACCGTGTTCGACGGCGTCGCCGCCGAGTTCGTCCGCCACTTCGTCGGCGACCGCGTCGCCGACCTGCTCGCCGTGCCGAAGGACGACGACGGCCGCTCGCGCACCCTCGGCCTCGTGCGCCTGTTCGGCCGCGCCGGCGACCGCGCCGGCGACCGCGCCCCCGCGTTCGCCCAGGCCGCCCAGCTGCTCAGCCGCGGCCTCGTCCAGGCCCTCCTGCTCGTCAACCGCGGCGGCGAGCGCCTGCCCTTCCACATCCCGACCGAGCTGCGCCAGGTCTGGGGCGTCAACTGGCCGTAGCCGGCCCCGCCGCCCGCGCCGCGACGCCGCCGCAAAACTTGGCCGCGCGGGCCCTGCGGGGTATGACGGACCCCCGCGCGTGACCGCCGACCCCTCGACCCAGCCCGACCCCGGCGAGCCGCCGCCGGCCCGCCGCGCCGGCACCGTCGCGTGGACCGCCTCGACCTACTTCGGCGAGGGCCTGCCGTGGTCGATCCTCCACCAGGTCTCCGCCGAGTTCTTCACCGCGCTCGGCCTGACCGCGCGCGAGATCGGCCTGACCTCGGCGCTCAACCTGACCGGCAGCCTCAAGTTCGTGTGGAGCCCGATCGTCGAGCTGTTCGGCACCCTGCGCGCCTGGATGGTCGGCACCCAGCTGGCGATCGGCGGCATGTTCGCCGCGCTCGCCGTGCTCGCCCACGACCTGTCCTCGGGGTCAGGCGGCAGCACGACCCCGATCTGGCTGCTGCTGGTCGCGATCGGCCTGCTCAGCGCGACCCACGACATCGCCTGCGACGGCTACTACATGGCCGCGCTCGGCAAGGACGACCAGGCCCGCTACGCCGGCGCCCGCGTCGCCGCGTTCCGCGTCGCCACCCTCGTCGGCTCGTCGGGCCTCGTCTACCTCGGCGGCCGCGTCCACTGGCTCGCCGGCTTCGGCGCCGGCGCCGTCCTGATGGTCGCCCTCGGCCTCGGCCACCGCCTGTGGCTCCCGCGCGTCCGCGAGGCCCGCCCGCCGCGCGAGCGCGACACCGCGACGACCCGCGACGAGCGCCTCGCCCACGTCCGCCGCGCCTACCTCAGCTTCCTCTTCCAGCCGCGCGCCGTCCTGGTGCTCCTCTTCATCTTCTCGTTCAAGCTCGGCGACGCGCTGATGTTCGGCATGTCGAAGGTCCTGCTGCGCGAGCTCGGGGTCTCGACCGCCGAGCGCGGCGTGCTCAACGGCTTCGGCACCGCCGCCGTGATCGCCGGCGCGCTCGCCGGCGGCCTGTGGGTCGCCCGCGCCTCGCTCGCGCGCGCCCTCCTGCCGATCGCCCTGATCATGGCCGGCACCGAGCCGCTCTACCTCTGGCTCGCCGCCCCGACCCTCCCGATCGACCTGCTCGAATGGACAGGCGCCCCCGCGCTGCTGGCGACCAGCCTCGCCCCGCCGCTGTGGCACGTCGGCGCGATCCTGGTGATCGAGCAGTTCTGCGGCGGCATGGCGACCGCCGCCCAGTCGATCTTCATCATGCGCCGCTGCCACCCCGACCACCGCGCGACCCACTTCGCGTTCGCCACCGCGATCTTCGCGCTCTCCCAGACCGTCTCCGGCAGCTTCTCCGGCTTCCTCTACGAGGGCCACGGCCCGATCGTCTACTTCGCCGTCGCCTCCGTCGCCTGCATCCCCTGCCTGCTCCTCGTCCCCTTCCTGCCCAAGCAGTAGTGAGCCCGTGCCCCGCGCCCCCGCAGCCACCTTCGACGCCGTACGCCGGCGGATCGGCGTCGTCCTCGCCCCGCTCGTCTTCGTCGCGCTGCTGCTCGCCCCGACCGGCCTGCCCGACCCCGCGCACCGCCTCGCCGCGATCATGGCGGCCACCGTCGTCCTCTGGATCTCCGAGGCGATCCCGCTCTCCGCGACCGCGCTGCTCGCCCCGTGCCTCGCCGTCGCCATGGACGTCGCCCCCGCCGGCAAGACGCTCGCCCCGTTCGCCAGCCCGCTGATCTTCCTGTTCCTCGGCGGCTTCCTGCTCGCGCTCGGCCTCAGCGAGCACGGCCTCGACCGCCGCGCCGCCCTGTGGCTGCTCGCGCGCAGGTGGGTCCGCGGCTCGCCCGGCCGCGCGCGCACGGCCGTCGGCCTCGGCGCGTTCGCCTGCTCGATGTGGATCTCCAACACCGCGACCACCGCGATGCTGATCCCCGTCGCCCTCGGCCTGATCACCGCGATCCGCGGCGCCGCCACCCCCGAGGACCAGCCCAAGTTCGACCGCTTCGCCGAGGGCCTGCTGCTGACCCTCACCTACGCCGCCTCGCTCGGCGGCGTCGCCACCCCGATCGGCACCGCCCCCAACGTCATCGCGCTCGACCTGCTCGAGACCCGCGCCGGCGTCCGTCTCGACTTCTTCGAGTGGATGAGCTTCGGCCTGCCCGTCGGCCTCGCCACCCTCGCGATCGTCCTCCTCTACGCCGCTCGCCGCTTCCCCGCCCCCGTCGCCCGGCTCGACCGCCTCACCGCCGACGTCGAGCGCCAGCTCGCCGAGCTCGGCCCGCTCGCCCCCGGCGAGCGCCGGGCCGCCTCCGTGTTCCTGCTCGCCGTCGCCGGCTGGCTCACCCCGTCTGTCCTCAAGGTCAGCCTCGGCGCCGACCACCCCGCCGCCGCGTGGGCCGACCGCGGCCTGCAGGAGGGCGTCGTCGCGGTCCTCGCCGGCTGCCTCCTGTCGATCATCCCCGGCGGGCGCCGCCGCGGCGAGCCGGTGCTCCCGTGGGCCAAGGCGATGCAGCTCGACTGGTCGACCCTCTACCTGCTCGGCGGCGGCCTCGCGCTCGGCGGCCTGATGTTCGAGACCGGCCTCGCCGAGGCGATCGCGCGCGGCTTCCTCGGCGTCGCCGGCCCGCTCGCCGGCTCGCCGCTCGGCCTGCTGGCGACGAGCACCTTCCTCGTGATCTGGCTGACCGAGATCACCAGCAACGTCTCGACGACCAGCATGATGGTCCCGGTGCTGATCGCGATCTCGCAGGCGAGCGGCGTCGACCCGCTGCCGACGACCCTGTGCGTCACGCTCGCCGCCAGCTTCGCCTTCATGATGCCGGTCTCGACCCCGCCGAACGCGATCGCCTACGGCACCGGCCTGATCAAGATCCAGTCGATGGTCCGCTTCGGCGTCGTCCTCGACCTGCTCGGCTACCTCGTGCTGCTCGCGTGCGGCGCGCTCCTGCTGCCCGCGCTCGGCCTCGGCCCCTGATCCTCGCGCAGCGGCAGGCGGACGACGAACCGCGAGCCCTGGCCCGGCGCGCTGGTCACCGCGATGCTGCCGCCCATCTTGTCGACGAACCCGCGCGCGATCGACAGCCCGAGCCCCGACCCGCCGAACCGCCGCCGCGGCGAGCTGTCCGCCTGGTAGAACGCCTCGAACAGCCGCCGCTGCTCCTCCTCCGTCATCCCGATCCCCGTGTCGGCGACCACGAACTCGATCTCGCCGCCCGCCGGCACCGCGACCTCGAGCCGCACCTCGCCGCGCTCGGTGAACTTGCACGCGTTGCCGAGCAGGTTGATCAGCACCTGCCGCAGCTTGTCCGCGTCGCCGACCAGCGTCACCTCCGGCGCCTCCGGCCAGACCAGCGCGACCCCCTCGCGCGGCAGCGAGGCCGTCGTCGCCCGCACCGCGTCGAGCAGCACGCGCAGCGAGAACGACGTCTCGTGCAGCTCGACCCGCTGCGCCTCGATCCGCGACAGGTCGAGCACGTCGGACACCAGCCCGAGCAGGTGCTGCCCGGCCTGCTGGATCCGCCGCAGGTCGGCGACGATCTCCGCCTGACCGCGTTCCTCCGCGACCTCGACCAGGAGCTCGCTGTAGCCGAGGATCGCGTTCAGCGGCGTGCGCAGCTCGTGGCTCATGTTGGCGACGAACGCGCTCTTGGCCGCGCTCGCCTGCTCCGCCTGCTGCTTCGCCGCCTGCAGCTGCTGCGCCTGCCGCCGCAGCTTCTCCGCCAGCCGGCGCGCGTCCTGGATCGACGTCTCCATCGTCTTCATCACGACCAGCAGCTCGCCGGTCGGGTCGTGCAGCGCGAAGTCCTTGAGCGTCAAGCCGGCCCGCTGCACCTGCCCGAGGTCGGTCAGCCACGGCGCGCCGACGAACATCGCCCCGCCCGCGACCTCGACCACCTCCCCGCGCAGCTTCAGCTCGCGCCCGCAGACCGCCAGCAGGAACACCTGCTCCTTGCGCGCGACCAGCGTCGCAAACGTCGGCTCCGCCATCACCGGCCGCTCGACCGCGACCAGCTCGAGCAACCCGCGGCCGAGCCAGCCCTCCGGCAACAGCCGCGCCAGCGAGCGCCCGAGCGCCGTCACTCGCAGCCCGCCGTCGAACGCGACGTGGAACGGGAACAGCCGCTCACATTGCTCGCGGGCCAGCTCCGGCATGCTCACCCGGCCGCGGCCGTCACCTGCAGGCGGAACAGGTCGTGCCCGCCGCGGTCGCGCCCGTGCACGTGCTCGACCTCGACCGCCTCGCCGAAGCTCTTGGCGAGCCCCTTGAGCAGCCCGACGACCATCGGCGCCAGCGCCTCGCGCGTAGAGTGGTACTCGAGCTCGAAGCGCCCGTCGCCGAGGTCGCGGCTGACGAAGCTCGGCGGCCGCAGGTGCGGGAAGCTGAGCCCGACCCGCGTGTGCATGTTGTCGAGGTTGCCGAGGAACTCCGCCAGCGACGAGCCGAACATCGAGATCAGCTCGCCGTAGCCCTCGCGCGCCGTGTAGAGGATCCAGTACTCGCCGAACGCCTCGAGCAGCGCCGGCACCGGCGCCCCGAGCACCTCGCTCGCCGCCCCGACCAGCTTGTACGTCACCTCGTCGGGGTAGGGCTCCATCGACACGAAGCCGACGACGTCGACCGCGGCCTTCTCCTGGATCTTCGCCCACGTGTCCTCGCCGAAGCGCGTGCACACCAGATCTTCGACCGCCTTGTTGACGAGCCCGTACATCGGAGACCCCCGCGCGGGCGCGTCGCGACCCGGCCTCGCAAGTGTTCGGCAAACTCGCCGTGCCGGCAAGCCGGTGCCCCCTCCGCGGCGCCGGCCCGCGAATTACACGCCGATCCGCCGAACCGTCACGATCGGACCCTCGGGGAACCCGTCGCCGCGGAGGTCGACCTCGCCCTCGACGTGCCACAGGTTATCCTCCTCCGGGTCGACCAGCACCTGCGTCACGCGCCACTGCTGCTCGCCGACCGCCTCGATCCGCGTGTACTTCGGAAAGCGCGCGCCGTGGTCGAACCGCAGCTCCGGGTACTCCGCCCAGTACTCCGCCATCGCCTGCGCAAACCGCTCCGGCGGCCACGGATCGGCGTGGTCCTGACGCACGAACGCCGAGGCGTCCTCCCACGCGCGCTCGGCGAGCGCCCGCACCAGCACGTGCATCTCCGCGCGCACCCGCGCAGCGAACGCCTTCGGGTCCGCCGATAGATCCCGCGGACCCGAAGGCGCGGCTTCGCCCGCCGGCACCGGCGGGTGGAGCATCCGCTCCCACTCCTGCAAGAGGCTCGTGTCGACGTGCTCGAACATCGTCCGCAGGAACCCGATCACGTCGTACACCTCGTCGGTCTTCGCCGCGTCGGGCACCGTCTGCACCAGCACCTTGTAGCCCTGCATCAAGTAGCGCAGCAGCACGCCCTCGCTGCGCTGCAGCCCGTACTCCTTGACGTAGTCGTTGAACGCCGCGTACCGCTCGACCATGTCGCGGACGATCGACTTCGGCCGGATGTTCTCCTGCGCGACCCACGGGTGCAGCGCCGCGAACTCGTTGAACGTCCCGTAGATGAAGTCGGCGAGCGGCTTGGGGTACCCGACCTTCTCGAGCTCCGCCATCCGCTCCTCGTACTCGACCCCCGCCGCCTTGAGCTCGGCGATCTTCTCCGACTTCGCCTTGTGCTCCTGCGCCTGCAGCACCACGTTCGGGTGCTCGAGGATCGACTCGACCAGCGACACGACGTCGAGCGCGTAGGTCGGCGCGTCGCTCGGCAGCCGCCCGATCGCGTCGAGGAGGTACAGCGACAGCGTGTGGTTGAGCGAGAAGTCGCGCTGCAGGTGCTCGTCGAGCCGCACCGCCCGCCCGCGCTTGTCCGGCCGCCGCGCGTCGAGCGGCACCAGCTTGACGATGCCCGCCTTGCGCAGCGCCCGGAACAAGGTCGCCGCCTCGCGGCGGTGCCGCGCCTTCGCCCGCGCCTCGTCGTGCGCCGCCGCGATCAGCTCGACCAGCCGCCGGTACCCGCCGCCCCACGCGTTGACGTTCGCCGGCGACTGCAGCAGGTTGAGGATCATCCCGTGCGACACGACGAACCGCGACTGCAGCGGCTCCGGCTCGCGCTCGATCAGCTTCTCGAAGGTCGCCTTGTCCCACGGCACGTAGCCCTTCTCGGGCGGCTGCCGGCGGACGAACTTCTTCTTCTTCGGGTCGGCCGTCGCCTTCGCCTCGAGCCGCTTGTTCTCGATCACGTGCTCCGGCGCCTGGCAGACCACGTAGCCCTGATTATCGAAGCCCTTGCGCCCGGCCCGCCCCGCGATCTGCTTGAAGTCGCGCGCCCCGAGGATCTTCGTCTGCTCCCCGTCGTACTTGCACAGCTTGGTGAACAGCACCGTGCGCAGCGGGATGTTGACCCCGACCCCGAGCGTGTCCGTCCCGCAGATCACCCGCAGCTTGCCCTGCTGCGCCAGCTTCTCGACCAGCAGCCGGTACTTCGGCAAGAGCCCCGCGTGGTGCAGCCCGATCCCGTGCTTGAGGTACCCCTGCACCTCCTTGCCGAACGGCGTGTCGAAGCGGAAGCCCCCGATCGCCTCCGCGATCGCCTGCCGCTCCTCGCGCGAGCACAGGTTCGTGCTCATCAGGTTCTGCGCCTCCTCGACGCACTCGCGCTGGGTGAAGCTGACGATGTAGATCGGCGCCCGGTCGCGGTCGAGCAGGTACGCGATCGTCTCGTGCAGCGGCGTCTCGCGGTACTCGAAGTCGAGCGGCACCGGCCGCTTCGCCGAGCGCACCACCGCGACCGGCTGCTTGGTCGCGCGGACCAGCCCCTCCTCGACCTTCGCCGTGTCGCCGAGCGTCGCCGACATCAGCAGGAACGTCGTGTACGGCAGCGTCAGCAGCGGGATCTGCCACGCCATCCCGCGGTCGCGGTCGGCGTAGTAGTGGAACTCGTCGAGCACCGCGTCGTCGACCGGCGCCGTCCGCCCGTCGCGCAGCGCCATGTTCGCCAGGATCTCGGCGGTGCAGCACAGGATCGGCGCGTCGCGGTTGACGCTCGCGTCGCCGGTCATCATCCCGACCCGCTCCGGCCCGAACTCGCGGCACAGCGCGAAGAACTTCTCGCTGACGAGCGCCTTGATCGGGCTCGTGTACACGCTGCGCCGCTTGCGGACGACCGCCGCGAGGTGCAGCGCCGTCGCCACCAGCGACTTCCCCGACCCCGTCGGCGTGTTCAAGATGACGTGCTTGCCGGCCAGCAGCTCGAGGATCGCCTCCTCCTGCGCCGGGTACAGCTCGATCCCCGTCTCGGTCACCCAGTCGAGGAAGCACTCGAGGATGCTGTCCGAGGCGGTGTTCTTGTCCGGCCTCTCGAGCAGCTTCGCGGCGAACTCGCGCAGCTCGCGGGGACCGGCGACGTCCGCGGCGCTCACTTCGGCAGGACCTCACCGGCGAGCGGGTACACCGGCCGGATGTCGACGGGCAGCCCGGCGAGCTTCGACAGCGCGAACTCGAGGATCGGCGTCACCTTGCCGTGCTCGGCGAGCAGGTTGTCCGCGGCCGCCTTGTCGCCGTTGTGCTGGATGATGCAGATGTCGCGCACCAGGTTCGTGATCTCCGCCTCGAGCTTCGGCAGGTCGACCTGGAACTTGCCGGTCGCGCTCTCGGGGATCGCCGCGCCGGCGAGGATGAACCGGTTGATCTGCAGCGCCGCCCCGCGCCCGTGCGCCTCGGCGGTGCCGAACCGGATGCTGCGGAACAGCCCGGCGAAGTACGACAGCAGCACCTTGTCCCTGATCTGCGCCGGCAGCTCGCCCTTCTCGATCATGTAGAGCACGTTGTACACGCCCATCACGTCGGCCTTGGCCTCCTCGAGCGCGCTGTAGCTCGCCTCGAGCGCGACCCGGACGTCGACCTTCTGCCCGTCCTTGGTGGTGAACGCCGGCCCGAGGCTGTGCGACAGCTCGTGGAACAGAACCTGCAGGAAGAACGCCTCGCCCGACAGCAGCTCGGCCTGCTCGGGCCGCAGCACCTGCGCGCCGATCGGCTTCATGATTGTGTCGAACTTCGCCTCGATCAGGTTGCGCAGCAGCACCTTCTTGGCGCCCTTCTCCGCGCGGACCCGCTCGTCGTTCGGCAGGTTGAACGCGATCGTCTGCACCGACTTGCGCGCGTCGCCGGCGGTGAACACGAGGTCGACGACGCGGATCGGGCTCGCCGAGCCGCGCTTGGTCTTGACCTCGTCCGGGATCGGCAGGTGCTGCTCCATGTCCGGCAGGTACTTCTTGTACTTCGCCAGCGCCTCCGAGGCCTTCGGGTCGTTGATCGTCACGAACGCCTCGAACGTCGCCTTGAGCCCGAGCAGCTCGTCCTCGTAGGTCTCGTACGGCCCGATCGTCACCTCGACGACGCTGTCGACGTCCAGCCAGTCCTTGTCCGACTGGTAGTAGTCGTCGGTGCGGAACGCCTTGGCCCGCGACAGCAGGAACTTCTTGAGGCTCTTGCTCTTCGTCAGCCCGGCCGCCTCCTCGAGCGCCCGCGCCGCCGGCTCGAGCCACTCGCTGTACTCGGTCCCGTAGCGCCGCGCCTCGAGCTTGTCGCCCTGCCGGCCGATCACCGTCACCAGGCTCTCGAACGCCGCCTTGTCCTGCGGGTGGTCCGCGACCCACTTCTTGAACGCGTCCGCCGCCAGGTCCTCCGGGTAGAACCCCGCGCCGGGCGGCCGCGGCTTGTCGGTCGCGAACGGCGCGAAGTGGTCCTGCCGGTCCCACGGCCCGCGCATGATCGTGAAGTAGTCGAGCTTGACCAGGCCGAGCGGGCTCGTGTCCTTCTCGAGCTCCGCGCGCAGCGCCGGGTTGCCGGCCCACGCCTGCCGGTCGAAGATCGGGTCCATCAGCCGCGCCGCCTCGATCAGCTTGGCGAGCGCCTGCCGCTCCGGCTCCGGCAGCCCCGACACGTCCGCCGTCAGCTCGACCCCGACGAACTGGTCGATCTTCGCGCGCAGCCGCTCCTCCGGCGTCGGCTCGCGCGGCGCCTCGACCACCGCCGGCGGCGCCGGCTCCGCCGCCTTCTTCGGCTTCGGCGGGGCCTCCCGTGTGCTCACGTCCGGGTTTTGACACGCGGCGAGCGCCAGCGCGAGGCAGATGGTCCAGGGGACAGGCGTACGCATGGGCCGCGCGAGGATACTACCCCGCGCCCGCCCCGTCGAGCGCGCGGTAGAGGTACGGCAGCGACACGTCGAGCCGGTACGTCGTGTTGCTGTGGTCGTCCGGGAACTCCTCGTAGACGTGCGGCACCCCGTACGCCGCCAGCCGCCGCACCAGCGCGCGCGCCCCGTAGTGCGCGTTGAACTGGTCGCGCGAGCCGGCGTCGATGAACAGCCCGTGCAGCGAGCGCAGGTTCTGCTGCACCGCCGGCGACTCGACCATCCGCAGCGGGTCCCAGCGCAGCCAGCGGTCCCACGCCGCCGGGTCGAGCTCGCACGTCTGCAGGTCGACCGGCAGCCGCACGCCCATGGTCGCCTGCGGGTCGGGGTCGTAGCTGGCGGCCATCGCCAGGAGCATCAGCGCCAGGTGGTCGCCGCCGCCCCACTTCGGCGTCGCCGCGAACGCGCGCAGGTACGCCTCGACGCCGCCGTGCCGCGCCAGCGCCGACACCAGCTTGGGGAAGTCCGGCCGGTAGCACAGCTCGAAGTTGCAGTCGCCCGCGTGGCAGCCGACCGCCCCCCACACGTCCGCGTGGCGCATCCCGTGCACGAGCGCCCCGTACCCCCCGCTCGAGTGGCCGAAGATCGCCCGCCCCGCGCGCCCCGGCCGCACGCGAAACTCCCGCTCCACGCTCGCCACCAGGTCTCTCGTCAAGAACTCTTCCCACCGCCCGAGCGCCGCCGAGTCGATGTACTGATTACCGCCGAGCCCGGTAAACCCGTCGGGGAACACCCCGATCACCGGCCCCATCTCGCCCTCGGCGACCAGCCGGTCGAGCCGCTGCGGCATCGACTCGCCGAACCCGTTCCACGCCAGCCGCTTGAGCCCCGAGCTGCCGTAGCCCGCGAGGTCGACGAACATCGGGTAGCGCTCCTGCCCGCGCGCGTAGCCCTCGGGCAGGTACACCGCGACGGCCCGCCACGGCGGGTCGCCGAGCAGGTTGTCGGCCAGGGCCGGCGAGCGGACCTCGAGCGTGACCGTCGTACCGCGGGGCTGAACATAGTTGTGGACCGGCATCGGGCCCGTGAGGATAGCACCGCCCGCGCCGCCTTAGCGCCGCCCCGCGCCTCGTGTATCCTCGCGCGCAGAGCCGCCATGATGAACGCCACGAACGACACCTGGAAGGGTGGCCTCGCCGCGGACCTCTCGAAGGTCCTGCTGACCGAGGCGCAGATCCACGACCGGATCGCCGAGCTCGGCCGCACGCTGTCCGCCGAGTACGCCGGCAAGGACCCGCTGCTGGTCGGGATCCTCAGCGGCAGCTTCCTGTTCATCGCCGACCTCGTGCGGCACATGAACATCCCGCTGTCGATCGACTTCATGGCCGTCTCCTCCTACGGCGACCGGACCAGCTCGTCGGGCGTCGTCCGGATCCTCAAGGACCTCAACAGCTCGATCACCGGCCGCCACGTCCTGCTCGTCGAGGACATCGTCGACAGCGGCCTGACGCTCGACTACCTGTGCGACAACCTCCGCACGCGCCACCCGGCCTCGCTCGAGATCTGCGCCCTGCTCGACAAGCACGAGGCCAGGAGGCGCCCGCTCGACGTCCGCCACGTCGGCTTCCCCTGCCCCAACGAGTTCGTCGTCGGCTACGGCCTCGACTACCGCGGCAAGTACCGCAACCTCCCCTTCATCGGCGTCCTCGACCGCTCGGTCTACACCGCCGACCCCGAGGGCGGCGAGAGCTGACCTGCCCCGAAGGCCACCCATGCCGCTGACGCTCGAGCTCGTCCAGAAGCTGCCGAAGACCGACCTCCACGTCCACCTCGACGGCTCGCTGCGCCTCGCCACGATCCTCGAGCTCGCGCGCGAGCAGCACCTCACCCTGCCCGCGGGCACCCCCGAGGGCCTGCGCGCCGCGATGAACCTCGGCCGCGACGCCGGCAACCTCGTCGAGTACCTCAAAGCCTTCGAGATCACCCTGCAGGTCCTGCAGAACGAGGAGGCCCTGTACCGCGCCGCCTACGAGCTCGCCGCCGACGCCGCCGCCGAGAACGTCCGCTACATGGAGGTCCGCTACTCGCCGATGCTCCACACCCGCAAGAAGCTCAAGCTGACGACCGTCGTCGAGACGGTCCTCCGCGGCCTCCACGACGCGCAGCAGCAGTTCGGCATCGAGAGCAACCTGATCCTCTGCGGGATCCGCAACATCAGCCCCGAGTCGTCGCTGCGGATGGCCGAGCTCGTCGTCGCCTACAAGAACCGCGGCGTCGTCGGCTTCGACCTCGCCGGCGCCGAGTACGACTACCCGCCGAAGGACCACCATGAGGCCTTCCACCTCGTCCGCACCAACAACATCAACGTCACGATCCACGCCGGCGAGGCCTACGGCCCGGCCTCGATCGCCCAGGCGCTGCACGTCTGCGGCGCCCACCGGATCGGCCACGGCTGCCGCCTGCGCGAGGACGGCGACCTGCTCCGCTACGTCGTCGACCACCGGATCCCGCTCGAGTGCTGCCCGTCGTCCAACGTGCAGACCGGCGCCGTCCCGAGCATCGCCGAGCACCCGCTCCGGCTCTACTTCAACCTCGGCGCGCGGATCACCATCAACACCGACAACCGCCTGATCACCGACACCACCGTGTCGCGCGAGCTCCACCTCGTCCACACCGAGCTCGACTTCGACTTCGGCGAGCTGCGCCAGGTGATCCTGAACGGCTTCAAGAGCGCCTTCTTGCCGTACCACGAGAAGCGCCGGTTCATGCGCGCGATCTCGGCCGAGCTCGACGACTTCGCCGCCAGGTACCTCGACGCCGGCCCCGCCGCCGCCGCGCCGCGGACCGCCGCCCTCGCGCCCGCCTGAGCCCGGTCGGCCCCCGCGCACGAACGCGCGCGCGAGCGGCCGCGCGAGCGCCCGAACACGCCGATCCGCGGCCCACCTCGGCCGCTCGGCCCGCGGATCCGGCCGGTGCTCCGCTCGGGACATGCTGCGTCCCCGTCGTCTGATCCTCCCCGTCTCGGCCCTCCTCCTCGCCGCGGGCGCCTCGCAGGTCGCGCTCGCGTGCCCCGACTGTCCCTCCGCGCAGGCCGCCCGGGCCGCCGTGTGGAACGACCCCAGCGTGTGGGGCTACTTCGCCCTGCTGCCGCTGCCGTTCGTCCTCGTCGGCCTCGTGCAGATGCTGCGCAGGAACGGCCGCCCCGACGCCGCCCTGATCTCCGCCGGCACCCTGCTCGGCGTCGGCCTCGGCGGCTTCTCCGACGGCATCCTGTTCCACCAGATCTTGCAGTGGCACAACATGCTCTCGTCGTGGCTCCCGCCGGTCGACCTGATCACGATGAAGATCAACATGATCTGGGACGGCCTGTTCCACGCCTTCACCTGGACCGTCACCCTGATCGGCGTCGTCCGGCTGTTCCGCGCCGGCCAGAACAAGGCTGTCCCGTGGGACATGTCGACCTTCGTCGGCGCGATGCTCGGCGGCTGGGGCATGTTCAACGTGATCGAGGGCCTCGTCGACCACCAGTTCCTCGGCATCCACCACCTCCGCCCCGGCGCCGGCCAGCTCGCCTGGGACCTCGGCTTCCTGCTGTTCGGCGTCCTGTTGATCGCCGTCGGCCGCGCGATGACGTCCGAGCCCCCGCAGCAGCCGCTCCGCCGCTGAGCCCCCGAAGGCCCCGAAGGCCCCGGGCCCGCCGCTCGCCGGGCCCGCGCCTCCGCCCGGCCTCACCGAACCGGCCGACTCACGCCGCCGCCGCGACCGGCGTCTGCTCGAACAGCGCCGCCGCGGCCGGCGCGATCACCCGCGCGAGCGCCTCCCGGCACAGCGCCGCCTGCTCCTCCGGCGCGAGCCGCCCGTGCGGCCGCATCATCCCCGCGTCGACCCCCGCCGGCCACCCCGCCACACGCACCGGCTCCGCGAGCGCCTCCTCAAACGCCGCCCGCGCCGCCGCCCGCACCGCGTCCCCCTGCGCGAGCGCCCACTGCACGAACCGCCAGGCCAGCTGCGCGTGCCGCCCCTCGTCCTCGGCGATCTGCCGCAGCACCCCGCGCACCGCCGGGTCGCCGGCCCGCTCCGCCGCCGCCTCGGCGACCAGCGCCGCCAGCGTCTCGCCGACGCACCCCTCCGCGATCGCCCCCGCGACCATCGCCGTCAGCCCCGCCTCGCCGAGCGCTCCGGACATGTCCAGCGGGCCAGGACCGATCGGACAGCCGGCGTACGCCCCCGCCAGCGCGTAGCACGCGCGCGCGTGCGCGACCTCGTCGGCGAGCGCCCGCTGCGTCGCCTCGACCAGCTCGGCCGGCGCCCCGACCGCCAGCAACTGCAGCGCGAAGCGGGCGAACGCCGCGACCGACGCGTGCTCCATCGCCGCGTCGGCGGCCCACAGCTCGGCCAGCGCGGCACGTGTCCCTTCGGACAGCCCCGCGAGCGCCGGCCGGGCCGCGCCGGACCAGTCCGCCCGCCTCACCACCGCCGCCGCACGCGCGCCCCCGTCGACGACGAAAGGTCGGCCGACGCACGCCATCGCCCCGCCGTACGCGACGAAGTAGCAGCACTGCCCCTCGACCTCCGGCATCGGGTCCGGCCCGCACTGGATCACGACCTCCGTCCAGAAGCAGAACGGATCGCCGGTCAGCACCGTGTTCGCCTGGTCGATCGTGCACTGCTCGTCGCACGCCGCGCAATCGGGCAGGCCCATCGGCGGGCTGAAGCACACGTAGTCCTGCATGAACGCCGGCGGCGGCGGCGGGCACGTGAACTCGCCGGTGTCGCCGCCGGAGCTGCTCGCCTCGCCCGTGCTCGTGCTCGTGCTCGTCCCCTCGCCCGTGCTCCCGCTCGCCTGCCCCGTGCCCGTGCTCGCCTCGCCCGTGCCCGTGCTCGCCTGCCCCGTGCTCGCGCCGGAGCTCGTGCCCTCGCCCGTCCCGCTGCTCCCGCCCTCCGAGCCCCCGCCGCTCGAGCTGCCGCCGCCGGTCGTCGCCCCGCCCGTCGTCGGCGCCCCGGTCGAGCCGCCGGACGAGCCCGTCGCCCCGTCGGTCGCCGCAGTCTCGCCGCCGCCGGGCCCGCACGCCGCGACGACCAGCCCGAGGCTCGCCATCAGGCGCGCATAAAATGTCCCAAAGTTCTCGTCAAACGCGAAGGCCATGCTGCCATGCTAGCGGGCCTCCTCGCCCGGCGCCACCGCGGCGCGGCCGACGACCTCGACCGTCGGCCCGGCGAACGCGAGCCGCCGCCGCATGATCTCGACCGCCTCGGGGTTCTGGTCGACGAGCACGACCGACCGCTCGTGGCGGACCGCCGCCTCGCCGAAGCTGCCGCTGCCGGCGAAGAAGTCGAGCAGGAGGTCGCCCGGCCGCGAGTGGACCCGCACCAGCCGCTCGAGGATCTTGAGCGGCTTCTGCGTCGGGTACCCGGTCTTTTCGCGCCCCTGGGGGCTGACGATCGTCTGCCACCACACGTCGGTCGGCGTCTTCCCGCGGGCCGCCTTCTCCGGCCCGACGAGCCCCGGGGCCATGTAGGGGATCCGGTCGATCGCCGCGTAGTCGAACACGTAGCGCGCCGGGTCCTTCGCGTACCACAGGATGTTGTCGTGCTTGGCCGGCCAGCGCGACCGCGACCGCGCCCCGTAGTCGTAGGCCCACACGATCTCGTTGATGAAGCTGTCGCGCCCGAAGATCTGGTCGCACGCGACCTTCGCGTAGTGGACCTCGCGGCAGTCGAGGTGCAAAAAGAAGCTCCCGTCGGCCGCGAGCAGCCGGTGCGCCTGCTCGAGCCGCGGCCACAGGAACTCGAGGTAGTCGTCGAACACGTCGAGGTAGCGCCGCTCGCCGAGCTTGATCGTCCGGTAGCGCTGGCCCTTGAAGCCCGTGCGGTCGCCGTCCGCGTCGCGCACCGTCTTCAGGCTCGCGCGCTTCTGCACCTGCCCGGTGTTGAACGGCGGGTCGATGTAGATCAGCGCGAACGCCCCGTCCGGCAGCGTCGGCAGCACGTCCAGGTTGTCGCCGAGCACGATCCGCGCCGACGCCCTCGCCTTCGCCGCCTCGCTCGCCTCCTCCTCGCGCGCGGGCGCCGGCCCCGCGCTCACGGCCGGAAGTCCCCCTTGCCCTCGCGCAGCACCTCGATCTCGTCGTCGATCAGCCGCAGCACCGTCGACGGGTCCGGCCACAGCGGCCCGACGTCGACGACGACCGACACCTCGCGCGCGTGCTGGCGCTCGAGCGCCTCGGCCTCCTCGAGCTCCGGCGTCGCGTCCTCGTACGGCGTCACCGAGCCGGTCAAGAGCGGCTCGCCGAGCTCGTCCAGCAGCAGCTTGCAGACCAGGTGGTCCGGCACGCGCAGCCCGACCTCGTGGTGCCGGTTGTGCATGCTCTTCGGGACATCCCCGGTCGCCTGCAGGACCAGCGTGTACGGCCCCGGCAAGATCCGCCGGATCACCCGGAAGTGGGTGTTGCTCATCACCCCGAACTTGCCGACCTCGGCCAGCCCGCCGACGATCATCGTCAGCGGCTTGTGCGAGCGCTCGTCGAGGCCCTTGAGCCGGCGGATCGCCGCGATCCCCTTGACGCTCGACATCGCGCAGCCGAACGCGTACCCGGTGTCGGTCGGGTACACGATCACCTGCCCCTTCTTTAGCGCCTCGACGGCCGGCTGCAGCTTGCGGGGGTTCGGCCGCTCGGCGTCGACGTGGACTCGCATCGCTCTCTCGCTCGCTCGGCGGCCGGGCCGCCGCTCACTTCTTGAACAGCGTCGTGCCGGTCGAGCGCAGGTCGGCGCAGGCCTGCTTGACGCGCGCCTGCATGCCCTTCTCGGCCAGCTTGAGGTACGAGCGCGGGTCGTAGTGCTTCTTGTTGCCGACCTCGCCGTCGACCTTGAGCACGCCCTCGTAGTTCTTGAGCATGTGGTCGACGATCGGCCGCGTGTACGTGTACTGCGTGTCGGTGTCGATGTTCATCTTGACGACCCCGTACTCGAGGGTCTCGTGGATCTCGCTCAGCTCGGAGCCCGAGCCGCCGTGGAACACGAGGTCGAAGCAGGCCTCGACCCCGAACTCGCGCGACACCGCGGCCTGGCCGTCGCGCAGGATCGTCGGCTTGAGCTTGACGTTGCCCGGCTTGTACACCCCGTGGACGTTGCCGAACGTCGCCGCGAACATGTAGCGCCCGCCCTGCACCCCGCGCAGCGCCCTGGCGACCGCGACCATGTCCTCGGGCGTCGTGTACAGCTTCTCGCGCGGCGCGCCCTCGTTGTTGACCCCGTCCTCCTCGCCGCCGACGACCCCCGCCTCGACCTCGAGGATCAGCTCGAGCTCCGCGCACTGCTCGAGCAGCTCGCGCGAGACCTTGAGGTTCTCGGCCAGCGGCAGCTCCGAGCCGTCGAACATGTGCGACGAGAACAGGTTGGTCAGCCCGAGCTGGCGGCGCCGCCGCGTCTCGGCCAGCAGCGGCCGCATGAACTTGTCGAGCTTGTCGTGCGGGCAGTGGTCGGTGTGCAGCGCGACGTAGATCGGGTAGCGGTCGGCGACGCGGTGGACGAACTCGGCCAGCGCGATCGCCCCGAGCGCCATGTCCTTGACCGCCTGCCCCGACGCGAACTCGCCGCCGCCGGTGCTCACCTGCAGGATCCCGTCGCTCTTGGCCTCGGCGAACGCCGCGAGCGCGGCGTTGATCGTGCTCGGCGAGGTGATGTTGATCGCCGGGTACGCGAACTTGTGCGCCCTGGCGTTGGCGAGCATGCGGCTGTAGGTGACGAAGTCGGCGACGGGCATGGGGGACCTCCGGGCGGCCCAAGGGGTAACACACCTCCCGCCGGCGGGCACCGCAAAAAGCGCCGCAGCGCCCGCGGACGGCCCCGCGCGCTACCCCTGCGGCTCGCTCGCGGCCGCGGCCCGGCGCCCGCGCCACGCCGCGAGCACCACCCCGGCCGCGTACAGCCCGAGGATGATCGCGTACGGGTCGTACGGCGTGCGCAGCCGCGGGTCGCCGAAGAAGATCGCCGCGATGATCATCGACCCGAGCAGACACGCCGCGAGCAGCGCGAGCGCCGGGTCCTGCCGCACCCGCCGCAGCGCGAGCCCGAGCCCGACCAGCGACGGCGCCAGCACGACGACCTGGAACACGTGCAGGTAGACCTGCGCCGCCGTCGGCCAGCCGCCGCGCGTCCGCGGCGCCTCCGGCCACTGGCGGGCGACGAACCATTGCAGCATCAGGTTGACGACCGAGTACTGCACCTGTCCCCAGAGCCCGGTCGCCGCGTAGCAGCGCGCCCGGATCTCCTCGTGGATCTGCGGGTCGCCGATGTACCCGACGAACCGCACGCTCTCGCCGACCGCCGGCCGCAGCGCGAGCGGGTGCTCGGGCGGCAGCAGGTCCATCAGGTCGCGGTAGCCCGGCAGCCCGACGTGCCGCCCCGCCTTGGTGTCGTCCTTCTGCTCCGCCTTGCGCAGCTCGGCCTGGTTCTTGAACGCCTGCGTGGTGATGTTGTGGCACCGCCCCGCCGTCAGGTTCATGTTCGCGTTCTCGGCGATCCCGCCCCAGTAGCCGGTGTGGTAGCGGAACCGCCCGAGGCTGAACGCCAGCGCCAGCGCCAGCGGCACCGCGACCCCGACGATCTGCCGCCACCGCACGAGCGGCAGCCGCCGCACGTTGACCAGCCACACCACGAACGCGAGCGCGAAGAACACCGCCGACTGCGGCCGCAGCATGAACGCCGCCGCCGACGCGAGCCCCGCCGCCCACGCCCGCCGGCCCTCCTGCACGCACACGACCAGCCAGTAAACCGAAGCCAGCTGCGCCGCCAAAAACGGCGTCTCCGACAGGAAGTACCCGGTCGTCGACAGGTTCGGGTACCACACGAGCGCCGCGACCCCGGCCGCGCGCGCCTGCCAGCGCTCGCGCAGCACCCGGCACGCGAGCAGGTACGTCAGCGGCACCGCCGCGGCGCCGAGCAGCCCCCACAGCGCCCCCGCGGCGGTGTACGGCGGCTCGGCCCCGAACAGCCGCAGCGGCAGCGCGAGCAGCAGGTGCGTCCCGTACGCCTGCCACGCCATCGTCCGCGCCGGCGCGACGATCCCCTGCTCCGCGACCGCCCTCGCCCGGTCGACGTACAGCCGCATGTCGCTGGCGACGAAGTTGCCCGGCGGGTGGACGAGCAGCACCCACACGAGCCGCGACAGCACCGCGAGCGCGAGCAAGATCCACAGCAGCCGCCGCTCGGGACGTTGACCCACGGGCCGAGAGGGTAGTCGAGCACCGCGCGCCCCGGCTAGCCGTCCCTCCGCCCGCGGCAGTCAGCCCGCGCACGTCGCGGCGCCGCACTTTTTCGCCGCCCTTCGCGGTAAAACTCCCGCATGTCCGTCCTCCTCCCGCCGCAACCGGCCGTGGTCTACGCGAGCCGCCGCGCCCTGCTCGGCCGCAGCTTCGGCGGCCCGGCCATCCTCTTCGCCGGCGACCTCGTCCCGCGCAACTACGCCGCCAACATCTACCCGTACCGCGCGCACAGCCACTTCCTCTATTTCACCGGCGTCCACTGGCCGGGCGCGGTCCTCCTCGGCCAGGGGGACGCCTGGGAGATCTTCGCCACCCCGCCGGCACCCGACGACCCGCTGTGGATCGGCCCGAGCGCGAGCTGGGACGACCTGCGCGCCGCCACCGGCGTCGCCGCGATCCGCCCGCTCGCCGCGCTGCGGACCGCCCTCGACGGCTTCGCCGCGGCCCGCACCCCCGCCGCCACCCTGCCCGCGATCCACCCCCGCACGCGCGCGCGCCAGGCCTCGCTGCTCGGCCGCCCCTGGGGCGCGCACGACGAGTCCGAGGCCGGCGCGGTCCCGCTGACCGGCCGCGACGCCGAGCTCGCCGACGCCGTGATCGCGCTCCGCCTGCAGCACGACCCGCCCGCGCTCGAGCTGCTGCGCCAGGCCGCCGACGCCGCGCGCGCCGGCCACCTCGCCGGCATGGCCGCGACCCGCCCCGGCCGCCGCGAGTCCGACGTCCGCGCCGCGATCGAGCACGCCTTCGCCGCGCGCGGCATGCCGACCGCCTACGGCAGCATCGTCACCGTCCACGGCGAGGTCCTGCACAACGAGCACAGCCACCACGAGCTGCGGGACGGCGACCTCCTGCTCGCCGACTGCGGCGCCGAGTGCCACGGCTGGGCCAGCGACGTCACCCGCACCTGGCCGGTCTCCGGCCGCTGGAGCCCGACCCAGCGCGCGCTGTACGACCTCGTCCTCCAGGCCAACCGCGACGCGATCGCCCTCGTCCGCCCCGGCACGCGCTACCGCGACATCCACCTGCAGGCCTGCACGACGCTCGCGCGCGGGCTCGTCGACCTCGGGATCTTCCGCGGCGACCCGACCGGCCTGGTCGAGCGCGGCGCGCACGCCCTGCTGTTCCCGCACGGCGTCGGCCACCTGCTCGGCCTCGACGTCCACGACATGGAAGATCTCGGCGACCGCGCCGGCTACGCCGCTGGACGCACGCGCAGCCCGCAGTTCGGCACCCGCTACCTGCGCCTCGACCGCGACCTCGCCCCCGGCATGCTCGTCACGATCGAGCCCGGCCTCTACCTCGTCCCCGCGATCCTGAACGACCGCGGCCTGTGCGAGCCCTTCGAACACGACCTCGATCGCGAGCGCCTCGCCGCCTTCGCCGACGTCCGCGGGATCCGCGTCGAGGACGACGTTCTCTGCACCGAGGCCGGCCCCGAGGTCCTCACCGCCGCGATCCCCAAGGACGCCGACGCCGTCGCCGAACTCGTCGGCCGCGCCTGACCACGCGCCGCCCGGGCCCGCCGGACCCGCGCGCCGCCCCGATCGCGCCGCGCCCGTCCGCGTGTCCCCGGGCCGGCGGCCCCCGCCCGTGCCCGACCGTCCGCGCGCCCGTGCCCCGGCGGCCCCCGCCCGCTTCCGCCCGTCCGCGCGCGCTTTGCTTGCCACGGCGCGTGGTAAGCGCTAACTGCTCGTGTTACCCTGCCGAAGCGCCCGTCCGGTGCACCCCTTACGGAGTCGACGATGAACCTGCGCCCCCTCGTCCTTACCACCGCCTTCGTCACCAGCGCCCTCGTCGGCTGTACACGCGACGAGCTGGCGCCGTGGGGCTTCCCCGAGGGCGTCCGTCTCGCGTGTGAAGGCGCCGACGCCCCCCCGCGCGGCCAGGTCGGCGCCAACTATTCGTACGCCCCCGAGGTCGTCGCCGGCACGCCCGTCACCTGGTCCGTCGACCCGGCGACCCCGCTCCCGGCCGGCCTGTCGATCGACCCGATGACCGGCACGATCTCCGGCATCCCGACCGTCGACGGCACCTTCCCGCTGACGCTCCTCATCACCGACGACCGCGGCGCCACCGCGACCGTCAGCTGCGCCGACATCGTCATCGACCCCGGCGCCGCCGTCGACTGCCGCGAGGACCCCGAGGACATCCCGGACGGCTTCGTCGGCCTCGCCTACGCCTACCAGCCGACCGCCGGCGGCGGCTCGGCCCCGTACAGCAACTGGGCCGCCGAGGGCCTCCCGCCCGGCCTGACGATCGACCCGAACTCCGGCGCGATCTCCGGCACCCCGACGACGACCGGCCTGTACAACGTCCGGATCACCGTCAGCGACTCGACCGGCGCGACCCTCGAGGGCGACTGCGGCGTGCTCGAGATCCGCGACCCGATCACCGTCGACACCGACGAGCTGCTGATGACCTTCCCCGACGGCTGCGTGTCGTTCGGCGTCACGCTGCAGCAGCTGATCGACGACGGCATCGTCGTCCCGGTCAAGGACGCGACCGACGCCCCGACCTGCGCGCTCGAGCCCGGCCGCGGCAACGGCAACCGCGACTTCAACAGCGACGGCAATGCCAGCGAGTTCCCGCCCGGCATCGCCGTCGACCCGACCACCTGCGAGCTGACCGGCGGGATCGACCCCAAGCTGCGCTACGGCGCCTACGCCTGGATCGTCACCCTCAACCAGTCGGGCACCAAGGGCTACCTCCCGTACTGCGCCCCGCAGGACCAGCAGGCCGGCACCGCCTACGACGTCGTCCGCACCGACAGCGGCACCGACAAGACCCTCAGCCCCGGCCACGTCATCCTCGGCGCCAACGACACGATGTTCACCTACGGCACGATGGCGCCCGACCCGCTGATGACCGTCACTTACAACCAGGCCTGCGCCGGCGCCTGCTACTACGCCTACATCTTCTCGTACAACGCGCTGTCGCAGATGGCCTCGGTCCAGGCCGGCCCGTCGAGCAAGTTCCCGGCCAACGGCTTCGAGGGCTTCACCCACGCGATCCGCGTCACCGAGACCGACACGACGTTCCTCGGCAACTACCGCAAGCGCGCCTTCGTCACCAACATCAGCTACGACTACTGCATCGCCCAGAACGAGCAGGACTGCGGCAACAACGAGCCCGATCCGGCGCTCAAGGCGATGAAGATCCGCCAGAACGGCGGCGGCTCCAACTACGAGTTCGGCCTGATCGTCCTCCCCGAGAACTAGCCCTCACCGAGAACCCGCCGGCGCCCGCGCGCCGGCGCCCGAGAGCGCCTTGAGCACACAAGACAGTCGCGGCAGCAATGCGGCGGGACTGCGCGATCGACGGGTCGCGCGGGTCCTCGACCGCGAGATCTCCCCGGTGTGGCACGACCGCTTCGCCCGGCTGATCATTCGCAACCTCCCGAACCTGCCCGACATCCTCGCGCTCGACGTCCACTGCGGCTCGGGCCGGACGACCAGCGAGCTCCTCCACCGCCTCGGCGCCGGCGCCAAGGTCCTGGCGATCGACCCCGACGAGGGGGCGATCGAGCTGGCGAAGACCCGGATCCGCCCCGAGTGGAAGAACCGGGTGTACTTCAAGCCAGGTCACTTCGACGACGTCACGGCGATGGCCGACGACAGCTACAACCTCGTCGTCGCCAACCTGGTCCTCGGCGAGTCGGTCGACCTGACGTCCGCGCTCTCCGAGATGATCCGCGTCAGCAAGATCGGCGGCCGCGTCCTCGCCACCGTCCCGCTGCACGGCACCTGGGACGAGGTCGAGGACATCTTCGCCGAGATCCTGCGCGACGCCGGCATGACCGCCGCGCTGCGCCGCCTCGAGGCCCTGCGGGCGATCCGCCCGACCGGCCCGCAGCTCGGCGGCATCCTGCGCAAGCTCGGCGTCGAGACCGACGACTACGTCGTCGAGCACGAGCGCTTCCAGCTGATCTTCCCGTCCGGCCGCGAGTTCCTGTTCGCCCCGGTGATCGAGCACGGCCCGCTGCAGCTGTGGAAGGCCGTGATCGGCAAGGACGGCGCCCCGCAGGAGCTGTTCTGGCGGCTCAAGGAGGCGATCGACACCTACTACTCGGGCCACGTGCTCGCGGTGACGGTCCACGCCGGCCTCGTCCACGTCGAGGTCGCCAAGGGCACCGCCCGCCCCGGCCCGCGGCTCGCCGCCCGCTTCTGGCGCCACTACCCCGACCTCGACAAGCTGTGGGGCGGCCTCGCCGTCGGCTACACCAAGGTCTCCGACCCGATCCTCCCGTTCAGCGACGACGACGTCAGCGACTTCGACCTCGACATCGACGTCGACGAGTCCGACCCGCGCCGCCGCACCGGCGCCGTCAAGGCGCTGCGCCAGACCAACAAGCAGCCCGTCGTCGCCACCCCGTCGCCCGAGGACTTCGGCTTCCGCCCGCGCGACCCCGGCGAGTCCGGCACCCGCGCGATCGTCGACGCCGAGGCCTCCGGCGCCCGCAAGTCCACCGGCTCCGAGACCTCCGGCCTGCGCGCCCTGTCGAAGATCCGCGACGACGGCGAGGCCTCCGGCACCCGCCCCGCCAGGCCCGCCCCGGTCGCCGAGGACGACTTCTCCGACCTCAACAACAAGACCGGACCTGTCCCCGCGACCAGCCTCCCCGTCGCCGACGAGGACGACTTCTCCGGGCTCGCCGCGCCCGCGCCTGTCCCCGCGGCCAGCCCCGCGCCACCGCCCGAGGACGACTTCTCCGAGCTCGCAGCCCCGGCACCTGTCCCCGCGGCCAGCCCCGAGCCCCCGCCCGAGGACGACTTCTCCAGCCTCAACGACGCCCCGCCGGCCCGCCCCGCCGAGCCGGCCCGCCGCCCGACCGCCGTCCGCACCCTCGAGCCCGCCCGCCGCTCCGGCGAGCCCTCCGGCGTCCGCCCGCTCGAGCCCGCCGCCCGCCCCGAGCCCTCCGGCGCCCGCCCGCTCGCCGCCCGCCCCGAGCCCTCCGGCGCCCGCCCGCTCGAGTCGACCCGCCCCGAGCCGTCCGGCGCCCGCCCCGCCGAACCCCTCGCCGAGCCGTCCGGCGCCCGCCGTCCGCCCGAGCCCGAGCCAGCCGCCGACGCGCCCGACGAGCCGCGGACCCTCGCGGCCGACCTCAAGCCCTCGCTGCCGTCGTTCCGCCTGCCCGACGCGCCCAAGCCGGCGGCCGAGGCCGGCGCCCTGTTCCGCCCACCTTCCTTTAAGCCGCCGCCCCCCGCGGCACCGAAGGACGCCGACAAGCCGGCCGACAAGCCGGCCGACAAGCCGGCCCCGGTCCCGATCCGCAACATGTTCCGCCCGCCGCCCGGGCCGACGCCTCCGCCCGAGGACGAGCCGGAGGAGGAGGTGCTCGACGACGTCGAGCCGGTCGAGGAGCTCGAGCCGGTCGACGAGCCCAAGCCGGCGAGCGCGCCGAAACCTCCGCCTCCCAAGCCCGCACCGCCGCCCCTCGGCTTCAAGCCGCGCCCGCTCGCGCCGATCTTCGTACCCCCGGACAAGAAGAAGTGATCCGCTCGCGCCCTGCCCCCTGGGCCGCCCTCGCCCTCGCCCTCGCCTGCGGCGCGCCGCAAGCCCCGGGCTCCGACCAAAAACCCGTCCCCAGCGCGCCGCCCCCCGCCGCCTCGCCCGCGCCGGAGAGCCCGCCACGGCGCCCGCAGCCCGGCGGCCCGCCCGTCCGCAAGGACGGCACGATCTACGCCGAGGCCGAGCAGATGGGCACGCGCGTGTCGATCAACGTCCTCGTCGGCGACCGCTCGCCCGCCGAGGCCGGCGCCGCGATCGAGGCCGCCTTCGCCGAGATCGAGCGCATCGAGCAGATCATGAGCGAGTGGCGCGCCGACAGCGAGCTCTCGCAGCTCAACGCGGCCGCCGGCGGCGACATGCGCCCGCTCAGCCCCGAGCTGTTCGAGGTCCTCCAGCGCAGCAAGGAGATCGCCGAGCAGACCGGCGGCGCCTTCGACCCCACCTTCTACGCCGTCGGCCAGCTGTGGCGCTTCGAGCCCGGCGCGCGCCCGCCCTCGCGCGACCTGATCGAGGACAAGCGCAAGCTGATCGGCTGGCAGTCGATCGAGCTCGACCCGGCCACGCGCTCCGGCCGCCTCGCCAGGCCCGGCATGAAGGTCGGCCTCGGCGCGATCGCCAAGGGCTACGCCGTCGACAAGGCCTCGCAATTGCTCCGGGCGCGCGGCTTCGCCGATCACATCGTCGAGGGCGGCGGCGACACCTACGTGTCCGGCCTCAAGAACGGCAAGCCGTGGATGGTCGGGATCCAGAAGCCCGACGGCCCCGGCTCGGTCGCCGCGATCCCGACCACCGACCGCGCGGTCGTCACCTCCGGCGATTACCAGCGTTACATCGAGTACGAGGGCGTGCGCTACGCCCACATCTTCGACCCGCGCACCGGCTTCCCCGTCCCCCAGGAGCGGAGCTCCCAGAGCGTCACCGTCCTCGCGCCGAGCGCCACCGACGCAGACGCCTACGCGACCGCCGTCGCCGTCATGGGCCCCGACGACGGCATGGCGTTCATCCGCTCCCGCCCCGACCTCGACGCGTTCCTGATCACCCGCGACGGCGCCCACCGGGTCAGCCCCGCCCTCGAGAAGATCCTCGTCTACCCGCCCGAGAAAAAGCCCCCTCCCCCTTGAGGGCGAGCGCCCCTACACTCCAGGTTGATGTCCGAAGGCCGGCTCACCGCGGACGATCCACGCGCCTCGGGGCAGCGGCCTGCCGGGCGCGTCGCCACCGCGCTCGACGCCAGCGACTCGGTCGCCGCCTCGCTCGTCGAGTCGTCGCCCGCCGGCGCCGCGCCTGCCCTCTCGGTCAGCCAGTCGCTCGACCAACCTGACCCTTCGGCCAGCCCGCCGCCGGCCGAGCCCGCGCTCCCGCAGGAGCGCACGCGCCTGCGCCTGATCGCCGGCAAGCTGATCCCCGGCACCCGCTACCGCCTGCTGCGCTGGCTCGGCGAGGGCGGCATGGGCGTCGTCTACGAGGCCGAGCACGTCGACATCGAGCGCCGCGTCGCGCTCAAGATCCTCCGCTTCGACCTCAGCCAGCAGCCGGAGATGGCCCAGGTCTTCCGCGACGAGGCGCGCGCCGCCAGCAAGACCGGCCACCCGAACATCGTCGAGATCTACGACTTCGGCGAGCTCCCCGACGGCCGCCTGTTCCTCTGCATGGAGCTGCTGACCGGCGCCGACCTCGTCCCGCCGACCGAGACCAGCGTCCGCCCGCCGGCCGAGGTGATCGCGATCCTCCGCCAGCTGTGCAAGGGCCTCGGCGCCGCCCACAAGACCGGCGTCGTCCACCGCGACGTCAAGCCGGAGAACATCATCCTCGCCAGGAAGAACGGCCGCGACGGCGTCGTCAAGATCGTCGACTTCGGCATCAGCGCGATGCTCGGCGCCCGCCCCGACCGCCGCGGCAAGATCGCCGGCACCCCGCACTACATGGCCCCCGAGCAGATCCGCGGCAAGGCCTTCGACGGCCGCCTCGACCAGTACGCCGTCGGCTGCGTCGCCTACGAGCTGCTGACCGGCCGCCCCCCGTTCCCCGGCGAGGGCCTCGACGAGGTCCTCGTCGCCCACATCGACGAGCCCCCGCCGAGCTTCCGCCAGTCGCGCCCCGACCTCCAGCTCCCGCCCGCGCTCGAGCAGGTCGTCCTCCGCTGCCTCGCCAAGGCCCCCGACGACCGCTACCCCGACATGAACGAGCTCGAGGCCGCCCTGTGCGAGGCCCAGATCGCCGCCGGCCTCAAGACCGCCTGGGACGACCTCCCGCTGCCCGACCTCCCCGCCCCCCGCCTCGAGCGCCTGCGCGCCCGCATGCCCGGCCTCGTGCCCGCGCACGGCCGCCGCCGCTGGCTGTGGCCGACCGTCGCCGCCGCCTCGATCGTCGTCACCGCCGCCGCCCTCGCCTTCACCTTCAGCCGCGAGCCCCCGCCGATCGAGCGCGGTGTCGTCGACAAGCTCGCCGAGGAGGCCCTGCTCGCCGCCAGCCGCACCGCCTACGTCGCCCCGCCGCCCGGCGACCCCGAGGCCCCGACCGCCTACAACAAGATCCTCGAGCTCGAGGCCCTCGAAGGCCCGTCCGCCCCCCTCGCCGCCGCCCGCGCCGCCGACCTGCGGCGCCAGATCGCCGGCGGCCTCGTCGCCCTCGGCGACAAGTACTGGGACGTCGCCGGCGCCCGCCCGTTCGCCGTCGAGTACTACATCTGGGCCCGCACCTTCGAGCCCGACAACCCCCGCGCCGCCGAGCGCTCCGGCATGACGATCGGCGCCTTCACCCGCTTCCAGGAGAAAGCCCGCAGCGGCGGCTGGTCGCTCGGCGAGCTGCAGGCGCTCGGCCTCGTCAGCGCCCTCGCCGACGGCGACGAGCAGCGCCGCCAGGCGCGCGTGCTCGCGGCCCACGCCGACGCCTCGCTGCTCGGGATCTCGCAGCACATCGACCTCGACGCCGGCCTGCGCGGCGCCGGCATCGTCCTGCCGCAGAAGCCGGCCAAACGGCCCGAGCCCGAGCCCCCGCCGCCCGAACCGCCGCCGCCCGAGCCTCCGCCCGCCGACGCGACCACCGGCGAGCCCGAGACCGACTCGACCGGCGCCCCCCCCGAACCGGACGACAAGCCGAAGAAGGCCCCGATCCGCTCGCGCCGCGACCCCGCGAAGGCCAAGACGCTCGCCGAGGAGGGCGCCCAGGCGCTCAAGGAGGGCCGCCGGGCCGACGCCGAGGGCCTCTTCCACCAGTCGATCTTCTACGACAACCGCAACGCCAAGGCGCTGATGGGCCTGTCCGACATCTACTTCGACACCGGCGCCAAGCAGAAGGCCGTGCAGTTCGCCGAGCTCGCCGTCGAGGCCGCCCCGCAGTCCAAGACGTACCACCTCAAGCTCGGCGACGCATACTTCGTGGTGCTCCGCTACCGCGACGCGATCAAGCACTACGAGCGGGCCCGCGAGCTCGGCGAGGACAGCGCCCAGGGCCGGATCGACAAGGTCAAGAAGCTGATCGGCCCATGAGCACCCCCGAGATCCTCCCGACCCAGGTCGACCTGTTCGGCCTGATGACCGTGCTCGGCGAGCACCTCTACTCGACCCCGTTCGTCGCCCTGCGCGAGCTCGTGCAGAACGCCCACGACTCGTGCGTCCGCCGCCGCCTCGAGCAGGGCCCCGACTTCACCCCCGAGATCCGCGTCGTCGGCGACCCGGCCGCCGGCACGCTCGAGGTCCGCGACGCCGGCGCCGGCCTGACCCGCGACGAGATCGTCCGCTACCTCGCCACCGTCGGCGCCGGCTACACCCGCAAGCTCCGCGAGCAGCACGGCAGCGACGACCTGATCGGCCTGTTCGGCCTCGGCTTTTTGTCCGCCTTCGTGATCGCCACCCGCGTCGCCGTCACCACCTCCTCCTATCAATCGCCGGACACCACCCTCCTCTATCAATCGCGCACCGGCGAGCGCTTCAGCGTCGAGGCCGCCCCGCCGCGCCCGGTCGGCACCACCGTCACCCTCCACCTCAAGGACAACTTCCGCGAGCTCGCCGACCCCGAGGTCCTGCGCGCCCGCCTGACCCACTACTGCGCCCTCCTCCCGCTGCCCGTGTTCGTCGGCGACGACGACGTCGCCGTCAACGCCGAGCCGCCGCCGTGGCGCGCCGAACCCGGCCACCCCGCCCGGGACCGCCAGGCCCGCCTCGCCTTCGCCCGCCGCCACGAGCGCCGCTTCGACCCGATCTGCACCTTCGACGTCCGCCCGCAGGACGGCACCGACGTCCGCGGCCTCCTGTGGATCCACGACGCCGCGACCTACGGCACCAGCGACAACCGCAACCTCCACGTGTTCGTCCGCGGCATGCTGCTCGACGACGACGCCCGCGAGCTCCTGCCCCCGTGGGCCGGCTTCGTCTCCGGCGCGCTCGAGTCGGCCCGCCTGACCCCGACCGCCTCGCGCGAGGACCTCCAGCGCGACCCCGTCTACCGCGCCACCGCCGCGGCCGTCACCGAGTCGCTGATCGACGGCCTCGCCGGCCTCGCCGCGCGCGAGCCCGAGGCCTGGCGCCGCGTCCTCATGCGCCACAACGAGGCCCTGCTCGGCGCCGCCCTGTGCGACGACCGCCTGTTCGAATTGCTCGCCGACGAGCTGACCGTCCCGACCTCCGAGGGCGACCTCCCGGTCGCCGCGATCCACAAGCGCGGCGGCGGCAAGCTCTACGCCTCGCTGAGCCCGCACGGCGGCTTCGAGGAGGTCCTGTTCCGCGCCCTGCGCGTCCCCGTCGTCGTCGGCACCCGCTACGGCGCCCTGCCGTTCGGCCGCCGATGGGTCGAGCGCCGCGGCGGCGCCGTGATCGAGCTCGGGACCGCCGCCGGCAACAAGCGCGTGTTCCCGCCGGCCGACCTCGCCGAGGACGACCAGGCGCTCCTCTCGGACATGCTCGCAAGGCCAGGCCAGCGCGTGATCGCCACCCGCTTCGCCCCCGCCGAGCTCCCGCTGGTCCTCGTCCCCGACCGCGAGGCCGAGCTCAAGCGCCGCGTCGAGAGCGACGCCGCCGACAAGCGGATCTCCCAGGGCGCGCTCGGCCTGATGCGCCTGTTCACCGCCAAGATCGACGCCGCCACCGACGCCGACCTCTACGTCAACCTCGACAACCCCGCGATCCAGCGGCTCCTCGCCCGCAGGTCCGCGATCACCGCGGCCCACCCCGGCGTCCAATTGTTGCGCGCCCTCGTCGCGTTCGTCGCCGGCGCCGGCGCCGGCCAGGCCGACGGCCTGCAGACCGCGCTCGGCGAGTACGGCCGGGCCGTCTGCGACCTCCTGAACCAAGGAACATGACCCCATGGACATCTGGCAGTGGGTGCAAGACCTCGGGCCCGAGCTGCGCAAGTCCGGCCACGGCCGGCTCGCCGACCTGATCCGCCGGATCCCGTCCGAGACCGTCGACGACCACCACGACCGCGTCGACGCCCTCGCCCCCGAGGCCCTCGCGCTCGCCCGCGCCGCCGGCCTGCCATGGGTCGAGGTGTTCGTCCGCCACTGGCACCTCCAGAGCCGCGTCCTCCACCGCAGCCAGGGCGAGTCGGCGCTCGGCGAGGCCGTCGCGCTCGTCGACTTCTCGCACAGCGAGCCCGCGCGCGGCTGCCCGCAGGCCGTCTGCACCGTCCAGGACCTCGCCGCCTGCTACGCCCAGGTCGACGGCCCCGGCTACGCCCCCGAGCGCGCCGACGTCTCGAAGGAGACGCTCGCGCGGATCGACCCGACCTGGCCGTGCTTCACCTGCATCAGCACCGAGCACTCGGCCGCGCTGCGCGACGGCGGCGACCCGCAGGCCGCGCTCGCCTTCCTCGACGGCCAGCAGCGCGCCCTCGCGGCCGCCGGCCTGGCGAACGAGCGCTACTCGCTGCTCCCGGAGCGCATCCAGGGCCTGATCGACCTCGGCCGCGACGAGGAGGCGCTCGCCGCGATCGACGACGCGCTCGCCAACGGCCGCCGCGACGAGAGCCAGCGCCGCTCGCGGCGGATCGACCGCGCCCGCGTGCTCGCCCGCCTCGGCCGCGCCGACGAGGCGCTCGCCGTCCTGCCTGACCTCTCGGACATCCTGCCGACCCCGAGCCACTACGAGCCCTACGCCGACGCGCTCGTCCGCCTCGTCGACCGCGGCGCCCGGCCCAACGACGGCGCGCTCGGCCGCCTCCTCCAGCGCTTCATCACCCGCCTGCAGGCCCAGGGCTCCTACCGCCTCCCCTTCCTGATCGCCGACGCCGCCGCCCGCCTCGCCGTCCGCCGCCGCGCCGCCCCGGTCGCCCGCCTCCACCTCGCCGCGATGGAGCGCCTTGCGACCCGCCTCCACCGCCCCGCCGGCGCCCCCGCGCGCCTCGCCGCCGTCCGCGCGCTCGTCGCCGCCGCCGAGACCCGCGACCTGTCCGAAGAACCATCCGACCCCGAGGACCTGTTCCTCGCCGCCGACGCGGCCCACACCGCCGCGCCCGACGACCCCGAGCTCGCGCGCCGCCGCGCCCAGGCCCTCGTCGACCTCGGCTTCGGCGACGAGGCCGCCGCCGCGCTCGAGTCGTTCCTCGCCGCCCACCCGCACGACGCCCCCGCGATCTACGCGCTCAGCGACGCCTACGTGCAGGCCGGCCGGCTCGACCGCCACCGCGCGCTCCTGGGCGGCCTGCTCGCCGACCCGGCCACCGAATCGATCGGCCGCTGGCTCGCCGCGCGCCAGCTCGCCCGCGACGGCGACCTCGCCGCCAGCAATACTCACCTGGGCGCCCTGCTCGAGACCCACCCGCACAGCCTCGCCGCGCACTTCCTCCGCGCCAGCAACGCCCGCGCCCAGGGCGACTGGCCGACCGCCCTGCGGATGCTCGACGCGATGGTCGCCCTCGGCGACGAGCCCGGCCCGCTCGACTGGGACCGCATGGTCGCCGCGACCATGCTCGGCGCATGGGCCAAGGTCCGCGAGTCCGCCGCCCGCCTCGGGATCCAGATCGACGGCACCGACGCGCCGATCGACGAGGTCTGGGAGTACTGCCTGATCCGCATCGAGCACCCGAGCGGCAAGCGCCAGGAGCTGTTCGCCCGCCGCACCGGCCCGGTGACCGCGCGGATCCTCCAGATCTCCCGGATCGACCAGCCGCAGCGCCTGCTCGACGTCGTCGTCTTCGACGCCCGCCCGCTGAACGACCCCAAGACGGAGGCGCCCGACGAGCCCCCGGTCTACCTCTACGCCGAGGTCGCCCCGCTCCACCGCGCCGATTACTCCGCCTACTCGATCGACGGCGTCCACCCCGGCGAACCTGTCCTCAAGGCCATGCGCAAGGCCCTCGAGCCCGTCCGCGGCGCCGTGCAGGTCCAGAGCGGCGAGCGCTACCGCGTCACCGCCCCCGACGGCGCCGACCACCCCGGCGTCTTCATCTTCGTCGCCTTCCCGCCGGGCACCGACCTCGCCGCCGCCTCCGCCGCCCTGCGCGACGCCACGCGCGACCTCCCCCACCCGCTCGTCTGGCCCGCCCTCGCCGCCGCCGCCGGCGACACCCCGCTCGCCGAGGCCCACCGCGCCCTCGCCGACGCCTGGAACCTCGTCTAGCCCGCCGCTACGCGGGACCCAGGTCATCGCGTCGACCCACGACACGAGCCCCACGCCTTGCTCGAGCGTCGCGGCGGGCACCCGACCCCCTTGAGTCAGTGCGCTTCGCCGGTCCAAACCTCCGCGCCCCGAGTCCCTGCGCAACGCGACCCCTCCGCGCAACACCCTCCGCCGGCCCCCCTCGCGTCTCCGCCCCGAGCCGCACGCGCGCCGACGCCCGAGCAAGAGCCCAGGCGAGCCCTCGAGCAAGCGCGTCCGCGCCCACGACTCTCCGCTATCATCGCCGCTCTATGGCCTTCGTCCCGCGCTTGCACGTCTCGCTCGTCACCACGACGCTCCTCGCCAGCCTCGCCGCCTGCAGCGACGACGGCCGGATCGACACCGACTCCGCCTCCGCGAGCGCCACCCAGGGCTCGACCACCCTGAACCCGGGCTCGACCTCGGCCACCACCGACGTCCCCGTCACCGACGGCTCGGCCACCATGGCCAGCGGCTCCGCGAGCGTCACCGACAGCGGCACCGGCACCACCGCGACGAGCACCACCGACCCCGTCACCACCGGCCCCGTCACCGCCAGCAGCAGCACGGGCGACACCTGTACCATGGACCAGCTGTGCAGCGGCGTCTGCTGCGCCCCCGGCGAGCTGTGCGACAACGGCGAGTGCGTCCCCGACTGCGGCGGCCCCCCGCCGTGCGGCGCCGCCAAGGAGTGCTGCGGCGACGGCCAGCTCTGCTACCTCGGCGAGTGCGTCACCCCCGGCCCGGAGTGCACCGACAAGGTCTGCGCGACCAAGCCCGACCAGGCGACCTGCGGCGACGGCTTCGTCTGCGACCCCAACCTCCAGCTCTGCCTCCCGAGCAAGGCCGACCCGACCTGCCAGTACATCCCGCCGGCCAACGTCTTCAAGCCGGTCCCGCTGTTCACCTGGGGCCAGCGCAAGAAGATCGCCTGCACCATGGACAGCCAGTGCCAGGTCGCCGAGGTCTGCACCAACAAGGTCTGCACCCCGACCTGGAACCACCTGATCCCGCAGGCCAACGACATGCCGAACCACTACCAGAGCTCGTCGATCCCGCTGGTCGTCGACCTGGACGACGACTGCGTGCCGGAGATCGTCTTCAACACCTACACGGGCACCAACATCACGGCCGACGGCGTGATCCGGGCGATCCGCGGCGACGACGGCAGCAAGGTGTGGACCGTCACCGACCCGGCCTACCGCAGCGACAGCACCTCGAACCTCGCCGTCGGTGACATCGACGAGGACGGCCACCCCGAGGTCGTCGCCTGCGGCGCCGGCTCGTACCTGATCGCGATCGAGAGCGACGGCACGCCGAAGTGGAAGTCGGACAACTTCGTCAACCCGCGCTCGAGCGGCTCGGTGGCGATCGCCAACATGGACGGCGAGGGCGGCCCGGAGCTCGTCTTCGGCTCCGCGATCTTCAGCAACGCCGGCAAGAAGCTGTGGGAGGGCCCCGGCGTCAACGGCATCGGCCGCAACGGCCAGGGCCCGATCTCCTGCATCGCCGACCTCGACGGCGACAAGCGCCCCGAGCTGATCGCCGGCCGCACCGCCTACAAGACCACCGGCACGGTCGCCGGCAACAACTTCGCCGGCCAGCTCTACTGGAACTCCAACGTCGCGACCGACGGCTTCTGCGGCGTCGCCGACTTCAACAAGGACGGCAAGCCCGAGGTCGTCCTCGTCACCCAGGGTACCGTCCGCGTCCTCAACGGCCAGACCGGCCAGGCGATCGCCACCGCCAACATCCCCCAGGCCGGCACCGGCGGCCCGCCCAACATCGCCGACTTCAACGGCGACGGCGTCCGCGACATCGGCGTCGCCGGCAGCGCCCGTTACTCCGTCTTGCTGTTCAACAGCAACAACAACACCCTCTCGACCCTGTGGACCGCCGTCACCGAGGACGACTCCTCGCAGGTCACCGGCTCCTCCGTCTTCGACTTCGACGGCGACGGCCGCGCCGAGGTCGTCTACAACGACGAGGCCTACATCCGCATCTACCCCGGCGTCGAGCCCGACTGCGAGCTGAACCCGCCCGGCCCCGGCTGCAACAAGAACATGACCGACGCCGAGGTCCTGTTCCGCGACCGCAACTCCTCCCGCACCCGCACCGAGTACCCGGTGATCGCCGACGTCAACGGCGACTTCAAGGCCGACATCGTGTTCTCGACCAACAACGACAGCATGGCCTCGCTCGTCACCGACGCCGGCATCGAGGTCTTCAAGGACAGCCTCGACAACTGGGTCGCGACCCGCCCGGTGTGGAACCAGCACACCTACCACATCACGAACACCGGCATCCGCGGCGAGATCCCGCAGGTCGAGGCCGACAACTGGCTGACGCCGATGGACAGCCCGTACAACAACTACCGCAACAACGCCCAGGGCGCCGCCGACTTCTGCGCCCCCGACCTCGTCCCGTACGACCTCGACTTCGACGCCGCCGTCTGCGCCGACCAGCTCGACCTCTCGGTCTGGATCGCCAACCAGGGCTGCCTCGGCGTCGGCCCCGGCGTCAACGTCGCCTTCTACGAGCAGAACGCCGGCCTGCTCGGCGTCGTCGCCACCAAGGGCCCGCTCGTCGCCGGCGCCGCCGAGCAGGTCAAGCTGTCCGTCCCCGGCACCTTCGACTCCGTCACCGTCTGGGCCGTCGCCGACGACAACGGCATGGGCAAGGGCATCCTCAACGAGTGCGCCGAGGACAACAACAGCTCGCCGATGGACAAGATCTGCGTCCCGCCGGGCTGACCTCCCCTGCCGCATGACCGAGACCTTCGTCTCCACCACCGACACCTACGAGGCCGACGCCCCGTTCGCCGAGGGCGCCTCCGGCCTCGCGCACCGGGCGACCAGCGCCCGGCTCGGCCGCCGCGTCTTCCTCAAGCAGCTCAAGCTCGCCGGCGCCCGCGACTGGAAGGCCGTCGAGCTGTTCGAGCGCGAGGCGAAGGTCCTCGCCGGCCTCGACCACCCGGCGATCCCGCGCTACCTCGACTTCTTCCGCGACGAGCAGCGCGGCAGCTTCATCCTCGTCCAGGAGTTGATCGACGCCCCGAGCCTGCAGGACCTGCTCCGCGAGCAGCGCCCGCTGGCGCCCGAGCAGCTGCGCGCGATCGTCGAGCAGGCGCTCGCGGTCCTCGACTACCTGCACACCCGCGTCCCGCCGGTGCTGCACCGCGACATCTCGCCGAAGAACTTCCTGCTCCGCGGCGACACCCTCTTCCTCGTCGACTTCGGCGCCGTCAAGCTGTCCCTGCGCGACTCGACGGTGATGACCAGCGCCGGCACCTTCGGCTACATGGCCCCGGAGCAGATCCTCGGCCAGGCGGTCCCCGCCTCCGACCTCTACGGCCTCGGCATGTGCGTCGTCGCCCTCGCTACCCACGCCGACCCCTCGTCGCTCCCGCTCGACCCGCGGCGCGGCGGCATCGACCTCGCGCAGGTCCTGCCGCAGATCCCCGCGGACCTGCGCCGCGTCGTCGAGGCCCTCGTCAAGCCCGGCCTCGCCGACCGCGTCGCCAGCGCCCGCGACGCCCTCGCCCTGCTGCGCGCCCCGCCGCCCGTCCCCGCGCCGCCGCCGAAGCCCCGCCTCACCCTCGCCGAGCGCGTCCGAAGGCGCCCCAGGCTCGCCGCCTTCACCGCCGTCCTCGCCCTCTATTGCAGCTACACGCTCCTCGCCAGCCTGTTCCCGATGCCCGGCCAGACCGGCCAGCTCGGCGGATGGACGAGCGGCCACACCCAGCTCCTCGCCCAGCTCCCCGGCAACCTCGTCGGCGACTACGACCTGTTCGTCAGCCCCAACGACATCGAGGCCCTCGCGTTCAGCCCCGACGGCGCGCTGCTCGCCTCCGCCGACCGCGACAAGATCCTCCTGTGGGACGTCGCCACCGGCGACGTCGTCCGCACCCTCGAGGGCCCGCGCAGCGGCGCCGGCTGGCTGCGCTTCGGCGAGACCGGCGAGACGCTGTGGGCCGTCGACATGTACGGCAACGCGTGGTTCCGCTGGACCACCGCCACCGGCGCCGTCGAACAGCAGACCAACCCCGAGATGCTGCCCGACGCCGCCAAGGGCGCCGAGGTGCTCGACATCGGCGTCCGCGGCGCGCGCTCGCTGACGATGCTCGTCCGCACTTACGACACCAGCCGCCTGCTGATCTACCGCAGCGACGGCGACGACCTGGCGATCGTCCCGCTGGACCTGTCCGCGCCGACCGCCGCGGTCTCCGGCGACGGCCGGATCGTCGCGCTCGCCGAGTCGACCCGCCACACCGGCGAGTCCGAGCTCGGCGTGTTCGCCGTCCGCCGCGTCGAGGACGGCGAGCTGCTCGGGCGCTTCTCGATGCGCTACGCCACCCGCGTCGCGCTCAGCCCCGACGGCCGGACCGTCGCCCTGATCGGCGACCCCGGCGTCGCGCTCCACCGCCTCGGCGAGGCCGAGCCGGGCCCGCCGGTGACCTTCAACCAGTTCACCTACGGCGGCGAGGAGGCCGCCTTCTCGGCCGACGGCGCCCGCCTCGTCGTCAGCCGCGGCAACCACGCCTTCGCGGTCGACGTCGCGACGCGCAGGCTCCTCCGTCACGTCGAGTACGACGACACCGAGCTCGACTACCGACCGATCTCCGCCGCCGCCCTGTCCGCCGACGGCACGCGGCTCGCCCTCGGCAACAAGGACGAGCTCGTCCGCCTGTGGCCGCTCGAGTGATCCGATGGGCCACCACCTCGAAGCCTTCGTCGGCCGCCCCGAGCTGCTGCGGACCCTCGCCCCGCGGATCGCCGGCCTGCGCCTGCTCGCCCTCCCGCAGGGCCTCGCGCTCGCCCCGATCCCCGAAGAACTGCGGCCCGTCGACGACGACGACCCCGGCGGCCCCGCCGGCACCCTCGCGCTGACCGCCGCGCTCGCCGAGATCGCCGCCGCCGCCTCGCACGCCGGCCCGATCGGCTGGATCGAGACCGACTGGTTCGGCGGCATGGGCGAAAACCGCGGCGTCCTGTGGCACCTCGGCCGCGTCCAGGACCTCGGCGACGTCAACCCCGTCCTGCGCGCCCTCGGCGTCGCCCGCAAACACGCGGCGACCGACAGCCCCCTCATCAAGCTCGCCCGCGCGATCCAGCCGCCGCCCCCGCTCGACGAGTGGGACTCGGTCGGCCTCGGCGACTGGCGCTCGACCGACCGCGCCTACGAGCGCGCCACCCCGGTCGAGTGACCACCTCGACGCCCCCCTTCGGACGCCCTCACGGGTACCCCGCGAGCAGCTCCTGCCAGCGCGGGTCGGCCTGCAGCCGCGCCAGCGACCGCGAGATCCGCAGCCGCTCCGCCATCCACTCCGGGTCGGTCGCGCGGGCCAACGCGCGGCCCGCCGCCGCGAACGCCAGCTCGGTGATCCCGCGGTCGGCTGCGACCTCCGCCCGCCGCAGCTCGATCGTCGCCAGCCCCGCGTCGCGCGTCTCCCCGCGCCCCGCCAGCCACGGCTCGAGCGCCGCCGCCGCCGCCGCGAGGTCGGCCTCCGCCTGCGCGAGCTCCCCGATCGTGCTCCACGCCGTGCCACGGATCGCCCGCAGCTGCGCCTTCGTCGTCGCCTCCGTCGCCGCCGCGAACGTCATCGCCTCGAGGTCCGCCGTCACCGCCAGCCGCAGCGCCCACAGCTCGTCGTCAGGGTACTCGCCCTTCTTCTGCAGCGCCTCGAGCAGCAGCGCCGGGTAGCGCGCCCCGAGGGCCGCGCGCAGCACCGGCGCGAACGTCGTCGCCCGGGTCCGCAGCAAGTGCTTCAGCTGCCGTCGCAGCGCCGGCTCGTCCGGGTCGAGCGACGCGAACGCGGCGATCGCCTCGGCGCCCCGCCCGAGCTCCGCGAGCGCCACCCCGCGCCACAGCCGGCCCTGCGCCGTCGCCTCGTCCGCGGCCGCCAGCGCCGCATGCCAGCGCCCCGCGACCAGCTCCCGGGCGACCGTGCTGCCGGCCGGCTCGTCGCCGTCGCCGACCGCGAGCCGGGCCCCGGTCACCGCGATCCGCCGGATCCGCACCCGCGCCTGCTGCGACTCGAACACCGGCATCCCCGTCGACACGATCGCCAGCTCCGCCCGCCCCCGCTCCAGCGTCCCCGACCACTGCACGCCGGCCTCGTCCGGGTGATCGCCGGTCTCCTCGATGTGGACCCGCCCGTGCCCGGGCAGCAGCGTCACACGCGAGCGGTGTACGCTCCGCTCCGCCGGGCTCGCCGTCTCCCACAGCCCGAACGCCCGCCACTGCGGGCCGCTCAGCCCGTTGCGCTGCAGATACCCGCCCCCGCCGCCCGCCGAGACGCTGACGAGGACCACCTCACCGCCGCCCGGCACTCGCACCGCGACCCCGACCCGCGAACCCCACTCGAGGCGCTCCGCCGCGAGCTCGAGCTCCACCGTCAGCGGCTCGCCGGTCAGCTCGATCGGCAGGGTCGCGATCGCGTCCCGGTCGGCCGTCACGTCGACGACCAGCTCGTCGCGCACGAGATCGCTGCGCAGCGCCAGCGGCTCGTCGATCCGCCACGCCGGGTCCAGCGGCCGATCGAACATCAGCTCGACCCGCGCCTGTCGGTCGACGACCGCCGTCAGCCGCTCGTTCGCCGCCCGCAGCGCGCTCGCCTGCACCGCCGTCAGCCCTGCGCTCCCGAGCGCCGCCCGGACCACCCGCAGCGCGTCGACCATCCGCAGCCCCTGCTCGAAGTTCGCGACCGCCGCCAGCGCCGCCGCCGCGTCGCCCTCGGCCGCCAGCGCCTCGAACCGCTCGCCCGCCCGCGCGAACGCCCCTGCGGCCTCGTACAGCTCCGCCGCCCGCCGCCGCAGCGCCCGGCGGTCCCGCTCGTTCGCCGTCAGGGTGACGCGGCTCTCGAGCGCGTGCGCCGCGTCGTGATAGAGCCCGAAGCTGGCGAGGTTCTCCGCGCGCGCCCACACGCGCGCGAGCAGCGGGTCGGCCAGCGCCGGCGCGGCCGCGGTCACGCGCGGCGCGACGATCGGCGCCAGCGGCTCCCCGTCGACCCCGAGCACGCACAGCTCCGTCGACTCGCCGCGCGGGATCGCCACCAGCAACTCGTCCGCGCGGTCGCCGTCGAACCCGCCCGCCGCCAGCGGCAGCGTCGCGCCGACCCGCGCCCCCGCGAAGCTGCCGTCCGGGCGCTGCCGCAGCAGCAGCATCTGCGCGAACGGCGAGCCCATGTCGTACTGCGCCGCGACGTCCTGCAGCCCGTCGCCGTCGAAGTCGCCGACGAGGATCCGGTTCGACTTCGGCTGCTGCGGCCAGCCGTCGGGCATCGCCCACGGGAAGTACGCCACCGGCACGAGCCCGTCCCCGACGCGGCGCATGATGTGGAGCCCCGCCGCCTCGCCCTGCGGCTTGTCCGCGGGCCACGCGTCCTTGCTCCTCGCCGTGTCGTCCTTGGCCAGCGCCAGCAGCGTCGACCCGTCCGCGGCGCGCACCGCCGCGACCGCGCGCGCGTGGCCGACCCGCCGGCGCGCGCCGACCTGCAGCTCCCCGTCCGGCCCCGCCTCGAAGATCCGGACATCGTACGCCCGCCACGCCGCGACCGACGCCGCCAGCTCCTCGCGCCCGTCGCCGTCGAAGTCGCCGACCGCCAGCCCGTTGATGTCGCTGCCGATCGCGTCCGTCGCCGCGTGCGCCGGCCGCCGCCGCCACACCCCCTGCGCGTCCGGCTCGAGCCGGTGCAGCTTGCGCGTGTACGTCGCCGTCCCGACGTAGAACTCGCGCAGCCCGTCGCCGTCGAGGTCGGCCGCCGCCGAGCTCGCCGGCACGTCGTCCGGCCAGCGCAGCACCTCGCGCGGTCCGGCCTCGCCGAGCTCGTACAGGACCACCTCCTTCACCGGCTCGCCCTCGTACCCGACCAGGTACGCCGGCCCGCCCGGCGCGCGCACCAGCGGCCGGTCGTTGACCCAGTACTCGCCGAGCGGCAGCTCGGCCAAGCGCCCGCCGAGCGACGTCAGCGCGGCGTCCATCGCGTGCAGCGACGGCCGCGGCGCCCCGTGCCGGTTCACCAGCAGCAGCTCGGGTCGGCCATCACCTGTCACTTCGGTCAGCATCGCCACCCTGTCCTCGCGGACAGGGCAGCGCGCCGTCGTCAGCGACCGCAGCGCCGGCGCGACGTCCATCAGCTCGCGGTCCGCGAGCCCGACGTCGACCGCCGCGAGGAACCCCGCGAGGTCGCCGCGGGCCAGCGCCGCCTCGGCGCGCAGGTGCGCCCACTCCGGCGCGCGGACCAGCGCCGGCCAGCGCTGGACCGCCTGCTCGCCGAGCGCCGCGAGCTCGTGGAACTTCCACTGCGCGCGGAACTGCCGGGCGATCCGCAGCGCGATCGCCGGCTCGCGCGGGTCGTCCTCCGGCAGCGCCATGTACGCCTCGACGACCGCCGCCTGGGCCGCCGCGCGGTCGCCGAGCGCGTCCATGTGGTCGGCCCACATCAACCACGCGTCGATCGCCGCCCGCGAGTCGCGCAGCTCCGGCTCCGCCACGAACGCGCGCAGCGTCTCCTCCGCCTGCTCGCGCGCCCCCTTCGCCAGCATCCGCGCCACGCTCGCGCCGACCCCGACCAGCCGCTCCGCCGCCGCCCGCTCCGCCGCCTGGCGCGCCCAGCTCGCCTGCAGCGCCCGCCCGCCGAGCACCAGCGCCACGCAGCCGACCACCGCCAGCGCCGCGTACAGCACCCGCCAGCGCCAGCGGGCCCGCCGCGCGTCGAAGTCGAACGCGAGCACGTCGAGCAGCGCCTGCATCGACGGCCAGCGATCGGCCGGCCTCGGTGACAGCCCGCGCCGGACCGCCTGCTCGAGCCACCCCGGCAGCTCGGGCGCCCCCGCCGGCTTCTCCGGCGCCCCCGCGCGGATGAGCTCCGGCAGCCGGTGCGTCTCGCCGACGAACGGGCGCCGCCCGTACAGCCCCTCCCACAGCGTCACGCAGAAGCTGAATTGATCGCTGTGCGGCCCGACGTCCGCGCTGTCGTGCTGCTCCGGCGGCATGTACGCCGGCGTCCCGATCACCGACCCGCGCCCCGCGACCGTCGCGAGCTCGCGGACCCCGCTGATCAGCGTCGACGGCTCGACCGCCGACGCGTCGAACCGGGCGATCCCGAAGTCCGCGACGCGCACCCGCCCGTCATCGCCGATCAGCAGGTTGTCCGGCTTGATGTCGCGGTGGATCAGCCCGGCCGCGTGCGCCGCGACGATCCCCCGGCCCGCCTGGACCATCGCCGCGAGCACCTCCTGCCAGCCCGGGCCGCGGTCCTCCCACCACTGTCGCATCGTCCGCCCGGCGACGAACTCCATCGCCACGAACACCTGCCCCTCGTGGACGCCGACGTCGTGGATCGCCACGATGTTCGGGTGCGCCAGCCTCGCGAGCGCCTGCGCCTCGCGCAGCAGCAGGTCCTGCCGACGGTGCTGCCGGCTGCCGTCCGCCGCGGCGTAGATCAGCTTGATCGCCACCTTGCGGTCGAGCTCCGGGTCGTACGCCGCGAACACCACGCCCATCCCGCCCGCGCCGAGCCGCTCGAGCACCACGAACCGCCCGATCGTCGCCGGCATGTCCGGCACGACCGTGAGCGTCTCGACCCGGGACGTCGGCGCCTCCGCGGTGGCCAGGCTCACCGTGTCGCAGGTCCCCGGGTCCGTCACGAGCTTCGACATCGACGACCGTCCGCCAGCATACCCCGTCCGCCGAGCCCGCGAATTCCTGCGCAGACAGGCTCCGAGGCGCCTCTGCTCCCGCATCCTCCGACATCGCCGCCGAGCCAGACACACCGCCGCCGACGGCCGACGCCGCGCAGCCGGCCGCGTCCTCCGACCCGCGCGCCGCGCCGCCGCGCTCGATCGCCGCGCCGCCGGCCACGGCGCCTCGTCTCTTCCTCCGAGCGACACACCGCGTCGAAGTTCGACGACGTATCACGGCACGAGCGCGCCGTCGCCCCGGTCTCACCGCCGCGGCCGTCCGCTGCAGCCGGGGAGATCGCAGGCGGCGCCGCCCGTGCGCGGCCGCGGGCGCCCGCGGCGCGCCCGCGGCAACATGCCCGCGAGGACATGTCCCGAAGAACCCGCTCAGCCGAGGATCTTCGTCAGCTCGTCGTTGATCCGGTCCTCGACCTTGCCCTTGAACGCGCGCAGCAGCAGCGGCAGATCGACCTGCACGCGGACGTTCGCGTCGTCGACGTGGATCGTCCCGTTGGTCCCCTTCGCCGGCCCCTTGGGCGCCTGGAACGCCAGCGAGTCGCCCTTCCAGCTCCACTGGAGCCCGAACTTCTCCTCCATGCGCCTGGCGAGCGCCTCGGTCTTCTCCCGCGCCGCGGCCTTGCCGAGCGAGTTCGAGCGGCGAATATCGATCGTGGACATACCGCCGAAGATACCGCACGTCCGCACCGCCGTCGAACGCGCGGCCGGGATCGAGCACGCCGTCCGCCGCCCCCCCGCCGCGCCCCTGATATCCTGCGACCGCTGCGAGCCGCGCCCACCACGCTCCTCCCGCAGATCGTCGAGGACCTCGGCGACGCCAGGGTGCCCGTCGACACCGCCGCGTTCGACGCCTACCGGCGCCGCCTGACCGCCGAGCTGACCAAGCTGGTCGCGTGGATCCTCGCGATCTTGACGCCGCTCCTGTGGCCGACCGACCGGATCTTCTTCAGCGACATGCCGGCGCTGCTCGGCTTCTTCGACGCGTGGCGCCCCGCGATCACCGGGCTCGCCGCGGCGACGCTGCTCGGCCTGCGCTTCCTCCCGGTCACGCGCCGACGCCCGGCCCTGTTCGCGGCGCTCGTGCTGACGACCGGCGCCGTGATCTGCGGCGTCGCCCTCGGCCGCCTCGGCGCCCTCGGCGAGGTCTACTACCCGTGCTCGTACCTCCTGTCGCAGGCGACCGTGCCGCTGATCGTCGCCCCGACCTCGCGCCTGCTCGTCAACCTCGGCGTCCCGCTCGGCTTCACGATCCCCTACGCGCTCGCCAACCCGACCTTCTTCGCCGACAACCCGTTCGCCCCCTCGCTGCTGGTCTTCCAGGTGCTCGCGGTCGTCGGCAGCGTCGGCCTCGGCCACGCGCTCTACGTGCTGCTGCGCGGCAACTTCGCCCAGCGCGAGGCCCTCTCCGGCCAGGCCGCCGAGCTCGCGCACGCCCGCGAGAAGTCCGAGCGCCTGCTGCTCAACATCCTCCCCGGCGCCGTCGCCAGCCAGCTCAAGGACGGCGCCGAGACCGTCGCCGACGCCCACGACGACGTCACCGTCCTGTTCGTCGACATCTGCGGGTTCACCCGCCTGTCCGGGGGCTCGCGCCCGTCCCAGGTCGTCCACATGCTCGGCGAGGTGTTCTCCGCCTTCGACGCGCTCGTCGAGCGCCACCGCGTCGAGAAGATCAAGACGATCGGCGACGCCTACATGGTCGCCGCCGGCCTGCCCGAGCCGCGCCCCGACCACGCGCAGGCGATCGCCGACCTCGCGCTCGACATGCTCGAGGTCGTCCGCGGCCTGCGCGACCCGTCCGGCGGGTCGCTGCAGGTCCGGATCGGCGCCCACTGCGGCCCCGTCGTCGCCGGCGTGATCGGCCGCAAGAAGTTCATCTACGACCTGTGGGGCGACACCGTCAACACCGCGAGCCGCATGGAGTCGCACGGCGAGCCCGGGCGGATCCAGATCACCGAGGACCTCGCGCGCCGCCTCGGCCCCGCCTACGTCTGCGAGCCGCGCGGCGCGATCGCCGTCAAGGGCAAGGGCGAGATGGCGACCTACTTCCTGCGCGGCCGCGCCTGACCCTGAGGACAGCCGGACTCAGCTCGCCGCCGCCCGCCGCACCCGCACCGGCAGGTCGGTCATCAGGCGGAACAGCGGGTGCGGCCCGAACTGCGGCGCGCCCGCGAGGCTCATCTCCTCGAAGTGCTCGAGCACGACCGGCAGCACGACCTCGGCCTCGAGCCGCGCGAGGTGGACGCCGAGGCACGTGTGCGGCCCGATCCCGAAGTTGTGCGCCTCCGCGAGGTCGGGCCGGCGGATGTCGAACTCGTCGGCCCGCACGAACACCTCCGGGTCGCGCCCGCCGGCCGGCATCATCGGCAGCACGGTCACGCCCTTCTCGAGCTTGACCCCGCGGATCTCGACGTCTTCGAGCGGGTAGCACGAGATCGACAGCTTGCCGAACGAGTCGAAGCGGAGCGTCTCCTCCATCGCCGCGCGCGCGAGCTGCGGCTCGGCGCGGACCAGCGCCAGCTGCTCCGGGTTGCGCAGCAGGTTGAGCAGCGTGTAGCGCAGCGTGTGCACCGTCGTGTCGGAGCCGGCGACGATGATCGCCATCACCAGCCCGAGCAGCTCGTCCTCCGACAGCCGCGCCCCGTCCTCCTGGTAGTGGATCAGCGTCGACAGCAGGTCGCTGCCCGGCGCCTCGCGCCGCGCCGCGATCAGCCGCCGGACGTCGGTCATGCCCGGCGCGAGGCTGCGGATCAGCCCGTCCCAGGTCGCCGGGTCGAGGCCCGGCGTGATCGACGTGATCATGTTGCGGGCGAGCGTCAAGAAGCCCTCCTCCATCTCCGCCGGGATCGCCAGCAGCCGGCAGATCACCTGCAGCGGGATCAGCTCGGCCAGCGGCGCCAGGTTGACCACCTCCGCGTCGGGCAGCCGCAAGAGCGCCTCGCGCGTCCGCAGCCGCGTCTCCTCGCGCAGCCACTCGATCCCGCGCGGCGTGAACGCCGGATTGATCAGCTTGCGCAGCCGCAGGTGGTCGGCCGTCGAGACCATGAACAGCCCTGCCTCGGTCGCGAGCTTGTAATCACGGTACTCGGGGACGTCCGGCAGCGCCTGATAGTGCCGGCTGTCGCGCATCGACCGCGAGAACCGCGGATCGCGGAGGATCGCCAGGATGTCGCGGTACTTGCTGACGAGGTACGCGCGGCCCCTCTCCCAGTAGTACACCGGCGCGCGCTCGAGCAAGTAATGATAGGTCGGCGCCGGGTCGGCGTCGAAGCCAGGGGCGTACGGATCGAAGACGAATTCAGCCGCGGTCGACATCGGGCGGCAGTAGAGCAGCGGCTCCGCGGCCGGTCAAACGCGAGCTCGGCGCGCGGGCGGACCCGAGACCGCCCGCGCGCCCGCAGCACGCGGGCAGCCTCGACCCTCGCGCGCCGCGGCGAGCCGAGCGGCCGCCGCCGAGCGCGCCCGCTCAGCTCGCCGCCGCCCGTCGGCGCACGCGCACCGGCAGCTCCGCCATCACCCGGAAGAACGGGTGCGGCTGGAACCTCGGCTCGCCCGCGAGGCTCAGCTCCTCGAAGTACCCGAGCACGATCGGCAGCACGACCTCGGCCTCGAGCCGCGCGAGGTGGACCCCGAGGCACGTGTGCGGCCCGACGCCGAAGTTGTGCGCCTCCGGCAGGTCGGCCCGGCGGATGTCGAACTCGTCCGGCCGCGCGAACACCTCGGGATCGCGGCCGCCCGCCGGCGTCAGCGGCAGCACGGTGGCGCCCTTCTCGATCTTCACCCCGCGGATCTCGACGTCCTCGCGCGCGTAGAGCACGGCCCCGAGCTTGCTGAACAGGTCGTACCGCAGCGTCTCCTCCATCGCCGCGCGCGCGAGCGACGGGTCGCGCCGGACCAGCTCGAGCTGCTCCGGGTGCCTGAGCAAGTTGAGCAGCGTGAACCGCAGCGTGTGGACCGTCGTGTCCGACCCGGCGGCGATCAGCGTGGCGACCAGCCCGAGCAGCTCGTCCTCGGAGATCCGCGCGCCCTCGTCGGTCGCGTGGATCATCGCCGACAGCAGGTCGTCGCCCGGCACCTCTCGACGGGCCGCGATCACCCGCCGGATCTCGGTGAAGTGCGGCGCGAGCCCGCGGACCACCGCGTCGAAGCGGGCCGGCTCGAGCCCCGGCGTGATCGACTCGAGCGTGCCGCGCGCGAACTGCAAGAAGCCGTCCTCGTACTCGGCCGGGATCGCCAGCAGCCGCCGGATCACCTGCAGCGGGATCAGCTCGACCAGCGGCGCGAAGTTGATCACCTCGCCGTCAGGCAGCCGCGCGAGCGCCTCGAGCGTGCGCGCCCGCGTTTCTTCGCGTAGCCAGTCGACCGCCTTCGGCGTCAACGCCGGGTTGAGCAGCCGCCGCTGGCGCATGTGGTCGGCCGGCGAGACCATCTGCAGCCCGTTCTCGAGCGCGACCTTGTAATCGTGGTACTCCGGGATATCGGGCAGCGGCCGATAATGCCGGCTGTCGCGCAGCGACCGCGAGAACCGCGGGTCGCGGAGGATCGCCAGGATATCGCGGTACTTGCTGACGAGGTACCCGCCGCCCTGCTGCCAGTAGTACACCGGCTCGTGCTCGAGCAAATAACGGTAGGTCGGCGCCGGGTCGGCGTCGAAGCCCGGGGAGTACGGATCGAAGACGAATTGGGTCGCGGTCGACATAGGGCGCCAGTAGACCAGCGGCGCCGCGGCCGGTCAAACAGGCGAACGGCAGGCGGCCGCGCGCCCGGAGCGCCCGAGACGCCGCTCTTCGCTACGCCGCGCCGACCTGTTGCACGAAGGCCCCGAGCAGCCCCGTCCAGCCCCCGGGCGAGTCGAGGATCGCCTGCACCTCGGCCGCGCGCGCGCCGTAGCGCTCGAGCAACCGGTGCTCGAGCTCGACGCGCGTACCGTCGCCGTCGGCGACGAACCGGACCTCGACCTCGGTCAGCAGCGCCGCGTCGTACTTCCAGTCGGCGCTGATCTGCCACGCGAGCACGACCCGGCGCGGCGGCTCCCACGCGAGCACGCGGCCCCACGTGCACTCGCTGCCGTCGACGCCGCGCTCGTACCAGCGCCCGCCGACGAACGGCTCGACGACGCAGCTCTCCGCCGCCGCCGCACCGATGTGGTGGCTGACGAGCGGCCACCAGCGGCCCATCTGCTCGGTGAACACGCGGAACGCCCGCTCGGGCCTGGTGGCGACGTGGATGCTCTTGTGGACGAGCGAGGATTCGCTCGAGATCGGTTGATTCACGGGTCTACTCTCCTTCGGGTGGGTGGTCGTCATCATCGGCCTCGGCGGCGGCCTTGAACGCCGCCAGCGCGAGCGTCCAAAAGCGGTCCAGGTCCGCGCGCAGGCGAGCGATCCCGGCCGTGTGGATCGCATAGACACGTCTCGTGCCCTCCGCCCTGCACACCACGAGCCCCGCCTCCCGCAGGACCCGAAGGTGCTGGGACACCGCCGGCCGACTGATCGGCAGCCGCGCGGCGAGCTCGCCCACCGCGAGGGGCTGACCCGCGAGGTGCTCGAAGATCGCCCGCCGGCTCGGATCGCCGAGCGCGTCCCAGGGACTTGCTTGGTAAGTCACCACGAACCGTTCGTAGCAACTTACGAATCCGCCGTCAACCCCCCTGGAGAGGTCTGGAGACCATGCGCTCTATGCGCATGGAGAGGGTCTCGACTTCACGGGCGCGGGGCCCCGAAGGACATGGAGGGGGCGGACCCGGCGCGGCGCCGTGGGTCCCTCGCGGTCGTCGGGTACCCCCCCATGGACGTGCTCGGCGGCCCGGCCTTCGCTGCGCATAAGACATGCTCCAAAAGACATGCTCTGAATACCCGGTCGGCCGCCTGCGCGCGCCCATGGGTCCCCCCCGCCTGCGTCCCAGGCGCCGCGCTGGGTCCGCCCCCCGAAAGCCATGGCGGGCCCCGCTCTTTCCCCCACGACGCCCTCCTCTCCGACATACAACCATGACGCCGCCACACGCCCCGATCTTTCCCACGACGCCCTCCTCTTCGACGCACAGCCAATACTCCGCCTCACGCCCCGCTCTTTCCCCCACGACGCCCTCCTCTCCGACGCACAGCCAATACTCCGCCTAACGCCCACGAGCCCCGCTCTCTCCCCCGCGCCGACCTCCTCTCCGACGCATTCCCGGCGCCGATCCACGAGCCCCGCTCATCACCGGGCGACGCTCCTCTCACTGTCAGGCGCCCCCGAGCCGACCCTCCGGACAGGTCTCTTGCGACACCCGTACACGCGTCGAAGCACCACCGGCACCGTCGCGGTCCGACATCGAGGAGCCGGCTAGATCGTGAGGGGGCTGCGAGCCGGGCGCGAGGAACGAGCGACCGTCTCGCGGCGGAGGCCTCGTCGTGACGACGGCCACGAACGGAGCGACGGACCGGCGACGACGCAGATCACGAAGTCGGCGTGCATCGGGCCGGGCATGCGGTCGGGCGCGTATCGGATGGTGAGATGGGGGCGACGAAGTCGACTCCATCCCGCCAACGACGCGCGCCCGACCGCATGCCCGGCCCGCTGTGAGCCGCCTTCGGCAAGTTGCCCGCCGCGTTCGCCACACTCGCCACGCTCGCCGCCCTCAGAACTGCAAGCCGATCGCAAACCCCGGCCACGCCCGCAGCTCGAACGGCGCGATCGGCGTGCGATACACCGTGTACCCGTAGCCGATCCGCGTCGACTCCCCCGCGAAGTTGATATGTACATTCCCCGTCGGCCCGCCCCACACCGCGAAGCGCCGCCCGATCTGCACCCCGAGCAGCAGCCGCAGCGAGCTGAGCAGCGACGTCGTCCCGACCTTGAACTGGGGGAACACCGCATAGCTCCCGAGGTCGAGATCGAGGTACAGCCGCTTCCCGAGCGGGATATGCCCGCCGAACCCGCCGCCGGCCATGAACCCGCGCCCTGACCCGGCTGGGTGCAGGCCCGCCGCGAGGAACGTGTACGTATATTTCGCGCGGAACTTGAGCCCCAGGTTGAGCGCCGCCGCGTCGCTCGTCCACACGTCGACCAGCACCCCGTGCTTGCGCGAGATCCCGATCAGCCCGACCGACGCATCGACCTCGTCGGCGTAATTGATCAGCCCGACCTGCGCCCCCCGGACCTTCCCGCCCGCCACGTTGATGATCCCGAGCTGCGCCCCGCGGATCTCCTTCGCCGTATTGATCGTCCCGAGCTGCGCGCCCGCGACCGAGCGGGCCCAGTTGACCGCGGCGACCGCCTGCAGCCCGCGCGCGTGGCCGCCGAGCACGTTGACGACCGCGGCCGCCTGCAATCCTCGCAGCTCGCCGAGCACCACATTGACCCCCGCCGCGCCCTGCACCCCGAACACGCTGCCGCGGACCACGTTGACGCCGGCCGTCGACTGGAACCCGCGGACATCGCCGCCGACGTAGTTGGCCGCCGCCGACAATTGCACCCCGCGCATCCGCTCGTCGGTCCAGTTCCCGCCGGCCGACACCTCTCCGCCGTCGATCTGGGCCGCCCGCCCGAGCAGCAGGTTGATCCCGAACCGGTTGATCACCTTGCGCTTCTTCTCGATCCAGTTGGTCGTCAGCGGCGGCACGAAGCCGAACGCGACCGGGATCACGCGGTACTGCGACGGGTCGAGCGGCGGCTCGTTCCCGCGGGCCGTCGTCGCCTCGGCGGCGACCGGGCTCAGCGCCGCGCGGGTCAGCTCGTTCTTCGCCCCGGCGCGGACCTCGAGGCTCGCGCGGTACAGGCCTGTCCCATCGTCGACGACGACCGTGTACGGCCCCGGCTCGAGCGCGAGCGACACCCCGCCGGCGCCGACCCCCTTGTACAGCTCGGCGGCCAGCCGCCCCTGCGCGTCGCGGATGTACACGCGCCCGCCGAGGTTCGCGTGGATCTCGAGCAGCGCCGACGTCTCGCGCAGGTCCGTCATCACCAGGTCGCCGGTGCCGACCAATTGGATGTCGTAGACCGGGTGCTGCGCGCGCCCGAGCGTCGTCTCGGTCCCCGCGAGCGTCTCGTCGAACGCGAACCGGTACGCCTCGTGCAGCGTCACCCGGCGGTCGCGGTTGACATCGGCCGCCCCGCGCAGACCCGACACCAGGTAGTGCGTGAAGAACGACCCGCCGATCCGGTCCGACTCCTGCGCCGCCTCCTCGGCCGAGCTCGACGTCAGGAACGCGTGCCCCTCGATCGTCGCGTCGCCGGTCGACAGCGGCGGCCGCATGCGCCCGCCCTTGAGCCGCACGAACGCGCCCGACGAGCACGAGTCGAGCAGCCCGAGGTGGACCTGCGCCGGCACCCCGCGGATCAGCCCGCGCAGCCGCGGGTAGTCGACCTGCTCCGACCCGAGCTGCAGCCCGCGGTCGTCGGCGTGGCCCGAATAGTAGAACAGGAACTGCACCCGCTCGCCGGCCGCCCGGGCCTGCTCGACCCGCCGCTGCGCCCGGGCGAACCCGTCGAGCAATTGCGCCGAGTCCGGGTCGATCAGCACGATCGCGTCGCGCCGGTCGATCCCCCCGACCTCCGCCAGCACCCGCGCGACCGCCTTCGCGTCGCTGCCCGCGTAGCGCAGCCGGACCCGCCCGGGCCCGCCGTCGTTGGCGCCGACGATCAGCGCGACCCGCCGCGTCGGCGCGGCGACCTGCGGCGCGTCGGTCTCCGGAGACATGTCTGAAGGAGCAGCCGCCACGAGCGCGGCCGCGAGCGTCCAGGACGGCGTGATCATCGCGGCACCTTGCGGACGAGGAACGAGTGCTCCCGCCACCCCTCGGGCAGCGCGAGCGGGCGCGTCGCCGCGTCGGGCGCCCCCGCGAGCGCGCGCAGGGCCTCCTGCACGCGCGCCGGGTCGAGCGGCGCCGCCGCGGTGACGAACACGAACCGCTCGAACGCCGGCGCGTCGTCGAGCTCGTAGGCCTGCGCCAGCCGGACCGCACCCTGCTGGGCCAGCGCGGTCGAGCCGGACGGGTCGGCCGGGAAGTGCAGCGTGACGACCCCGCGGCCGTCGAGCGACGCGATCGCCCCGTGAGCCGCGCCGGCCGCCACGTAGCTGACCTGAAGGACATCCTGCGGCCCGGCCTGCGCCGGCTCCTGCAGCGGCTCGGCCTCGTCGCCGACCTGGCGGTGCAGCACCAGCCGCGGCACGAGCCCCTTGATCCGCGTCTCGCCCGGCTCGCCCGGCACGAACACCGGGCCGCCGCTCGCCTCGCCGACCGGGTCGACCGGGATCGCCACCTGCCCCTCGGGCCAGAGCACCACGATCACCACCGCCGCCGCCGCGACCGCCGGCAGCCCGTACCACACCGCCCGCCGCGCCGGCGCCCGCCGCAGCGCCGCGCGCCGCCGGACCTCCGCGGCGACCCGCCCCGCCGGGTGCTCCGCCAGGATCTCGGCGTTCGACGCCCGCAGCGCCGCCAGCTCCGCCTCGCCCCGGTCGCCGAGCCGCGCGAGGATCGCCGCGCGCTCGCCCTCCGGCAATTCGCCGAGCGCGAGCCGCTCGAGCTGCAGCGCCGGGACCTTCGACCCCGCCTCCTTCGGTCGCTGTGCCTCGCTCATGGGACCTCCGCGAGCGCCGTCACGCTGGCGCGCAACGTCCGGAGCCGCTTGCGGACCCCGGAGACCGACAGACCGACCGCCGCCGCGACCTCCTCGAGCGTCATCCCGTCGAGCAGGTGCATCACCGCGATCGTGCCGGTCGACACCGGCTCGCGCGCGAACAGGCGGTCGAGCAGCGCGCGCGCGGCCCCGCGCGCCTCCGGGTCCTCGGCCGCCGCGATCTGCCACAACAGCTCCGAGTCCGGGTCCTCCGGCCGCCGCCGCCGCGAGCGGATCTTGTTGAGGCACACGTTGGTGGCGATCCGCCACAACAGGCTCGACGCGCCGCCGTCGACCAGGCGCTCGCGATGGACAAGGATCTGGACGAACACGTCTTGCATGGCATCCACCGCCTGCTGCTCGTCGCGCAGCAGGCTCCGACAGCGACGCAGGACCATCGGGCCGTAGCGTTGGTAGTAGTCCTCGACGTCGATGGACATCAGCCCCCGGTCGCCTCGCCCCTGCAACACCGCGGACCCGCGGAGCTGTCACCGCGACGCGAAGACTCTTTTCGCGCGCCCTCGCGGCCAGCGCGCGGCGTGCGCGGATTCGGTCGGGACATGCCCCATGATTCTCCAGGTCGGCCGGGCCGGCAAGCGTCCACCGGGCGGTGACACGTTCACGGGCCCGCGGTGTTGCAGCCGACGTCATGCACCGCGCTTACCTCTTGTCCCTCACCTCCCTCGCCCTCCTGTCCGCCTGCAAGGAGGACGAGGTCCCCGCCGAGCCCGAGACGTCGTACTGGCAGCACGTCGCCCCGATCTACTTCGAGAGCTGCGTCGGCTGCCACAGCGAGGGCGGGGTCGCGCCGTTCCGCCTCGACACCTACGCCGACGCCAGCGCGTGGGCCGACGCCAGCGCCGCCGCCGTCGCGGGTCGCACGATGCCCCCGTGGCTGATGACCTCCGACGGCTCGTGCGGCGAGTTCTCCGGCTCGCGCGCGCTGACCGACGAGCAGATCGAGACGATCAGCAAGTGGGCCGAGGCCGGCGCGCCCGAGGGCACCGTCCGCGACGACCTCGTCGCCGCCGCCCCGCCCCGGCTCGACGAGGGCGTCGATCTGCACACCCCCGAATTCGTCCCCGCGGCCCAGGGCGGCCCGATCTCGACCCACGACGAGTACCGCTGCTTCCTCGTCGACCCCGGCTTCGACAAGGATGTCTTCCTCACCGGCTACGACGTCACCCCGGGCAACCCCGCGCTCGTGCACCACGTCCTGGCGATGCCGGTCGACCTCGCGGCCCCGAGCCACCTCGGCAACGGCATGACCAACGGCGAGGTGATCGAGATGCTCGACGCCGACTCGCCCGACCGCGACGGCTGGCCGTGCTACAGCGCCGCCGGCGAGGGCGTCGCCGTCGCGCAGATCCCGATCACCTGGGCCCCCGGCATGGGCGCCGTCGCCTACCCCGAGGGCACCGGCGTCCGCCTGCGCGCCGACGACCGCGTCGTCATCCAGATGCACTACAACCTGCACCACCACGACGGCGACGCCGACCACACCGGCGAGTCCGACCGCTCGCAGGTCCGCCTCCAGATCGCGGGCAGCGTCGAGCGCGAGGGCTTCTTCATGCTGCTCGACCTGTTCATCGACACCCTCTTCACCGGCGAGCCTGCCGCGATCGAGCCCGGCCAGGCGAGCGCGAAGTACACCTGGACCGCCGACCTCGCCGACTGGCTGCTGCCCGACCTCGGCGTCGACCAGGTCGAGATCCACGGGATCTTCCCCCACATGCACGAGCGCGGGCGTACGTGGAGGGCTGATCTGGTCGAAGAGACAGGCGACCAGTGCGTCGGCGACGTCGCGCGGTGGGACTTCGGCTGGCAGCTCTACTACTTCTACGACCGCCCGATCGTCCTCGGCCCCGGCGACAAACTGCGCGTCACCTGCGACTACGACACCCGCGGCCTGACCGACCCCGTCACCCCCGGCTGGGGCACCCAGAACGAGATGTGCCTCGCCGGCCTGTTCATCGTCCCCTGAGCCTCACAGCATCGGGAAGATCCCGACGATGAAGCACCACAGCCCGAACGTGCCGAACACCGCCCACGCCAGGCCCCCGCGGATCGTGTCGGTCGCGCGCACGCCGAGCCCGAACGCGATCACCGGCAGCCAGCCGAAGCTGAGCAGCACGAGCTCGCTCTCGGTGAACCAGTCGAACAGCGCGCCGTAGAGGACCAGCGCGGACAGGGTCCCGCCGTACAGCGGGATCTTGTGGACCAGCGCCGGCAACGGCCTGGCCTTCGGGGCAGGCGTCGCCGGCGCCGCGCGCACGAGCTCGGCGCCGTCGAGCACGCGCAAGGCGTCGCCCGCGCTCGCCGTCCGCTGGCCGATCGCCGGCTCGAGCATGCCGCCCAGCGCGCGCGCGAGCCGGTCCGGCAGCCCCGGGCAGGCCTCGCTCACGACGACCTTGCTGGTCGCCGCGTCGATCGGCAGCTCCTCCGGCTGCCGGTGCGTCAGCGCGACCATCATCGTCATCGCCAGCGCGTACAGGTCCGACGCCGGACGCGCCTTGCCGAGCACCTGCTCGATCGGGAAGTACCCGAACGTGCCGACGGTCGTCGAGCCGATCTCCGAGGCCCGCCGGACCCGGTCCTGCGTCGCGCCGAAGTCGACCAGCATCGGCTCGCCCGCCGGCGTGACGACGATGTTCGCCGGCTTGATGTCGCGGTGCACGACCGGCGGGTGCAGCCCGTGCAAGTACTCGAGCACCCCGAGCAGCTTGCGCAGGAGCGCCTCGGCCTGCGCCGCCGTCATCCGCTCGCCGGCGTCGATCCGCGCCTGCAGCGACTTGCCCTCGACGTGGTCCTGCACGATCACCAGCGACGCGCCCTCGCCGAGCCGCGCGATCTCGGCGGCCGCGACCGCCCGCGCCCCGTCGGTCGCGCAGAACTCGTGACAGCGCGGGATGTTCGGGTGATCGAGCGACGCGAGCACCCGCGCCTCGCGCTCGAACAGCTCCATCGCCTTCCAGTCGCCCATGCGAGCCATCTGCAGCTGCTTGAGCACGACCCGCCGGCCGCCCGCGTCGGTCGCGACGAAGGCGACGCCGAAGCCTCCCTCGCCGAGCGCATCGCCGATCGTGTACTGCGACTTCAGCCCGACGACGCGCTGACCCGCGACGAACTCCGCCATGGCCGCAGTGTACCCCGCAGCATCGCGGAGCGGATCCGCGCCCGAGCGACTCGCGTGCGCACCGAAGACGCCCCTCGCGCGCGATCGAGGCCGCCGTCCCGCCCACTCCCCGCGAGACCTGCTCGCTCATCCGCGATCCCACGCGAACGACGAATCACCCCCGCCGACCCGCCAGCGACCCCGGGCGATCCATCGATCCCGAAGACTGGTCGGCGACCCCGGGCGATCCATCCGACCCGCCGACCCCGGGCGATCCATCGACCCCACGGGCTCGCCGGCGACCGGCGCTCACTTCTTCTCGCTGGCCCGCGGCGTCTCGCGTGCGCGCTTCTTCGCCTCGTCCGCAGCCCGCCGCGCCTCCTCCTGGATCCTCCGCAGCTCCTCCGCGCTCGGCACGTACCTCTTCGCCTCCTCCGCAGCCCGCCGCGCCTCCTCCTGGATCCTCCGCAGCTCCTCCGCGCTCGGCACGTGCCTCTTCGCCTCCTCCGCCGCCCGCATCGCCTCCTCTCGAATCCGCCGCAGCTCCTCCGCGCTCGGCACGTGCCTCTTCGCCTCCTCCGCCGCCCGCATCGCCTCCTCTCGAATCCGCCGCAGCTCCTCCGCGTCGAGCACACGGCCGTGGCCGACCTCGCGCGCGGTCTCCTCGTCCGGCTCCGCGAGCTCGCGCATCGCCTCTGCGACCTCGCGCTCGATCTCCTCACCGAGCCCCTCGAGCTCCTTCAGCTCCTCGAGGTCACCGAGGTCACCGAGGTCACCGAGCTTCTCCGCGAGCGCGCGCAGCTGCGCGACATCGATCGTCTGCCCGGGCCCGACGCGAAGGATCGGAGACGCACCGGCGCCGCCCGTGATGACGATCTCGATCGGCGCCCCGCTCCTCGCCCGGAGCTTCCCGGCCCGCCGATCGAGCCGCTCGGCCCGACGCAACAGTCGCCGCTGCTTCACCGTCAACCGCTCCGGCGGCGCATCGATCACCACGCGGACATCCCCCGGCGCCATCGCCAGCACCGGCGCAGGCGGCGTCGGCGGCATCGGCGGCGCCATCGACAGTACCGGCGCAGCCGGCCCCTGCACCGGACTCACCCGGCCCGACGGCGTCCTCGCGAGCACGGACGCGGGCGGTGCCGGCGGCGCCGGCGGTGCCATCATTCCCGGCGGATTCGGCGGCGCGGGCGGCGCCGGCGGTGCCATCATTCCCGGCGGATTCGGCGGTGCCGGCGGTGCCACCATTCCCGGCCGCGCGGGCGGCGTCGGAGCCTCTCGAGCCTCGGGCGGCGGTCCGCTCGCGTGCGCCGTCGACAGCGAGATCGCCGGCGCCCCGAGCCCGACGCACGCCAGCAGCCCCGCGCCGAGCAGCCCGCGCCAGCGCCGGGCCCCGCGGCCGCGCTCCCGCTCGCGCTCGTCGAGCAGCCGCCGGACGCGCCGCAGCAGCAGCGACCCGCGCGCCCCGGCCATCGGGCTGGCGAACTTGTGGGACATGTCCTCACGGCCAGGCCACTCGGCGACCTCGGCGAGGCAGCGCGCGAGGTGTACGCCCGATCCGGTCTGACGGACCGCCCAGTCGTCGCACAGCTCCTCCGCGGCCTCCTGGATCCCGCGGCGAGCGAGCCGGTTGAGCGGCTGGAACCACAGCACCGCCTCGAGCGCCGAGGCGAGCACCTGCCAGGCCGGGTCGCGCCGCAGCACGTGCGCGAGCTCGTGCGCGAGCATCGCCTCCTGCTGCTGCGGACCGAGCGCGGCGGCGCGGTCGGGCACGACGATCTCGCCGCCGACCAGCGCGAGCGGCGAACCTAGCCCCGGAGACATGGTCAAGCGGACCTGTCCTTCGCGCAACCTCGCCCGCGCGAGCAGCCGCGCGAACCGCTCGCGCAGCGGACCGGCCGTCAGCGCCCGCCGGCCGCGCAGCGCCCGTCGCAGCCGCCGCGCCGTGAAGCCGAGGCGGATCAGCGAGGCCGCCGCGCCGGCGAGGAACAGCCCGGCGAGCGCCAGCGGGGCCGCGCTCCCGCCCGACGGCGCCCCCCCGGGCTCCGGCGGCGGCATCGACAGCACCGGCGGCGCCGCGGCGAGCGTCGGCAGCGCCAGCGGCTCGAACACCGGCTCGGCGATCCGGACCACCCGCGTCCCGTGCGGCCCGTCGAGCGCGACGAACCCGGGCGCGATCACGGCGGTCAGCTCGCCCGACTCGACGAGGATCACCGGGCCATCACAGCCGACACACGCCGCGAACTCCCCGGCCTCCGCGACCGTCGTCGGCTCCGCCGCCGCGACCGTCGCCGTGTCCGCACCTGTCTCGACGGCCACGTTGCCGAGCAGCGGCTCGTAGCCGAGCCCAGTCTGCAGGGTCGCCGTGAACAGCCCGCCGACCAGCGAGATCTTCCACAGCGTGCTGCGGGTCAGCGCGTCGAGCGGGAAGTAGCGGCAGAACGCCCACACGCTGCCGACCAGCACGGTGCTGTGCGCGAGGTACGTCCCGAGCCAGCTCACCATCGTAGAAGCGCCGCTCTCAAGCATCGTCATCCTCCTCTGCGCCGGATCGTTCGGCCAGGAGCTGCTTCACGCGCGCGACGTCGTCCGGATCGACGTCGCGGCCCTCGACGAGGTGGCTGACGAGCGCCGACACGTCGCCGCGGAAGAAGTAGTCGGTCAGGCGCGCCAGCATCGACCGCCGCACCTCGGACTCGCCGACGCGCGCGCGGTAGATGTACTGCCGGCCCTCGACGCGGTGCGTGATGATCCCCTTCTTCTCGAGCCGGGAGAGCATCGTCGACACCGTCGTCGGCGCCAGCTCGCGGTCCTGCTCGAGCAGCGCCGCGTGAACCTCGGTCGCCGTCGCCTCGCCGCGGTCCCACAGGATCCGCAGCAGACCGAGCTGGAGGTCGCTGAGCTGGTGACTTTCGCCCATAAACTACACGTGTAGTACGACACGTGTAGTTGAACGTCAAGCGCCGCAGCCCGGCCATGCAGCGAACGGGCCCGGCCCGGCCAGATCCGCACGTCCAGGCATCCGCCGCGGCCGGCGTGGATCAGTCCGGCCAGAAGCAGTAGCCGCCCTCGCACTGCATACCGTCGGGGCAGGTCTGGCCGCCGGCGCAGTACAGGGCGCACGCTTTGGCGCCGTCGCCGAACAGCGGCGCGCAGAACACCACGGCGTCGCCGGTCGCCGGCGGGGCGAAGCAGTCGCAGTCGTCGACGCAGCCCTCGAGCCCGCAGACGTTGAAGCCGCCGCTCGTCGGGCTGAGGCACGAGACCGCCGCGGCCGCATCCCCTCCGCACAACCCGTTGTCGATCTGGCCGCCGACCTTGCACGCGTTCCATTCGCCGGCCGGTCGATCGGGGCACACGTCTCCGCCGGGCCCGCTCGCGGAGCCGGTCGCGCCGGTCGACGCGGCGTCGGTCGCCTGCGTGCCCGAAGCGGCGCCCGCGGTCGACGACCCCGAGCTCGCCTCGGTCATCCCCTTGTCGTCCGGCTCGCCGCACGCGCTCGCCAGCAAGAGGAGGACGCACCGCGAGGACGAAGGCGACCGGACCGGCATGGTCTCGCATCGTACCACCGCCGCCCCGCTCCACGGCGCGCTTTGGCGCGCGCGCGGCGGGTGGTATCGTCCCGCGGTGCGGCGACGACCCGAGACCGACAGGCCGCGGGTCGCCCCTCTCACCTGCTTGATCGTGCAGGTCCCTTCGGGCATGCCCCGCGAAGGCCCGCGCCACGACGCGACCGCCGATGAGCTCGGCAGCGCCGACCTCCGCGCCGCGACACGCCACGCTTGCCTACGCGCCGGGGCGCCGTCACGAGCCGCGCGCTCGCTCCTCGCGGTCGGACTCGCCGCGCTCGTCACGACGCGCGACGCCCGGGCCGGCTCCCCCGCGATCGACCAGCGCCGCGCCGACTGCCTCGCGCGCAACCAGGACGCGCCGGCGCGTTACCGCGAGCTCGTGCGGGCGTTCTGCGCCGAGCACGCGGCGCTCGCCGGCACCGGCGCGAGCCTGGCCGTCGGCGAGCGCGGGGCGCTGCGCTTCGTCGCCACCGCGGGCGTCGCCTGCCGCGGCGGCGCCCCGATCGACGCGGACACCGGGTTTCGGATCGGCTCCCTGACCAAGCTGCTGACGGCAGCGCTGGCGATGACCCTCGTCGACGAGGGACGCATCGACCTCGACGCCCCGCTCGCCGCTCTCGTCCCCGAATTCGCCGGCCCGGCGCTCTCGCTGCGCCACCTGCTGAGCCACACCGCCGGCCTCCCCGACCCGCCGGCCGCCGAGCTCGGCGCCGACGATGATTGGCTGGTCGACCTCGCCGCGCGCCCGCGGTGGAGCGAGCCGGGCGCCCTGTGGAGCTATTCGAGCGCCGGCTACGCGCTCGTCGGGCTCGCGCTCGAACGAGCGACCGGGTCGCCCTACGCGACCTTGCTGCACGCGCGGGTGCTCGCCCCGCTCGGGCTCGCCCGCGCGACCGCCGACCTCGATCTGGCCCTTCGTACAGGTCCCGCGTGCGGCCACCTCGGCCGCGGCGAGCAGGCGCGCGAGCTCGACCTCCGCGAGGACCTCGCGCTCGGAGCCGCCGGCGCGGCGTGGACGATCCCTGCCGGCGGCGTCGTCGCCTCGGCCGCCGAGCTCGTCCGCGGCGTGCTCGGCCTCGTCGACCCGGTCCGCTCGCCGCTCTCGGCCGGCGCGATCGCGGCGCTGCTGGCCCCCGAGGCCGCGACCCACGAGCGTCCTGGCGAGCGGTACGGCCTCGGCGTGCGCGTCCAGCCGCCCACCGGCGAGGTCGCGCTCTACGCTCACAGCGGCGACACCGGCGACTTCACGGCCGACCTGTACTTCGCGCCCGATCGCGGATTCGCCCTCGTGATCCTCAGCAACGGCGGCGACCACCTGCGAGCGACCGCCGCCGCGGGCTTGCACGAATTGCTCGGCGTCGCGGCACGGCCCCCCGCGCCGCCGAGCCCCCCGAACCACTACCTCGGCGACTACGAGGTCCCCGGCTGGACCGCGCCCGCGCATGTCGACCAGGCGGGCGACCTGCTGACCTTGACCGCGCCGGACCTCGACCTGTCGGCCGCGCCCCTCGCCCACGCCGGCGATCACCGCTTCCGCACGCCGGCGCTGCCCGGCACGCTGACCTTCGTGTTCACCGATGAGCCCGGGCGCGCCAGCCACCTGCGCGGGCGCTCGTTCGTCGCCGCGCGCCGCCCGTGAGCCGGCGCGCCGCGATCCTCACTGCACGAGGATCGTGAACTCGATCCGGCGGTTCTTCGCCCGCCCGGCGGCCGTGCGGTTGGTGTCGAGCGGCTCGTCCGGACCGGCGCCGCGGGTCGTGATCCGCGCGCCGTCGATCCCGTGCTCGACGAGGTACCGCCGGACCGCCTCGGCGCGCCGGCGCGACAGGTCGCGGTTGTACGCGAGGCTGCCGGTGCTGTCGGTGTGGCCCGAGATCTCGAACTTGATGCTCGCGTGCAGCTTGAACACCTCGACCGCGCGGTCGAGCACCGGCCGCGACCGCGGCTTGATCGTGTCCCTGTCGAGGTCGAAGTAGATCCCGCGGATCACCATCGTCGGCGTCACCCCGGGCGGCAGCTCGTCCGGGCAGCCGTCGTCGTCCTCGAAGCCGTTGCGCTTCTCGGGCTCGTGCACGCACCTGTCGACGTCGTCGAGGAAGCCGTCCCCGTCGGTGTCGGGGATCGGGCAGCCGTCCGGCGCCACGCCGGGGACATCGGGGCAGCGGTCCTTGCTGTCGAGGAACCCGTCCCCGTCGCGGTCGCGCTCCGGGCACCCGTCCGGCGCGATCCCCGGGACGTCCGGGCACGCGTCGCGGCTGTCCAAAAAGCCATCCCCGTCGCGGTCGCGCTCCGGGCACCCGTCCGGCGCGATCCCGGGCTCGTACGGGCACGCGTCGCCGCGATCGAGGAACCCGTCGCCGTCGCTGTCCCTGTCCGGCCGCCGCGCCGGCGCCTTGCGCCCGAGCACCGCGGACACGCCGAGCAGCACCTCCGGGTAGCTGACCGCGCCCGCGTCGACCCGGCGGCGCGCGGCGACGACGTCGCGGACGTCGAGCCGCATCATCACCCGATGGCTGAGGAACAGCTTGACGCCGCCGCCGAAGTGCACCGATTGATCGATGTCGTCCCCGAGCGCGCCGGTCGTGCCGATCGCGCCGCCGCCGACGAGCACGAACGGCGCGACCCGCCAGAACGGCAATTGGCCGATCACGTGACCGCGGAAGTTGTAGAGGATCGCGCGATCGGCCGGCTGCCCGTCGATCAAGATCCGCGTCGGCATCACCCCGCCCTCGAGCTCGCCGCCGAGCATGCTCAGCGGATAATAGGCGACCCGCGCCCCGAGCTCGGGCGCGACGGCCCGGTACGGCTTGAACCATTGTGTCGTCGGATCGCCGTCCGTCAGCGAGGCGAGCTGGCGGTGCGGATCGAACAGCTCGTGCGCGCTGCGGCCTGGCAAGAACACGCCGCCGAACACGCCGAGCTCGAAGGTGTTGCGCTCGGGGCGGCAGCGGCGGATCCACGGGAGGTCGCGGCGATCCTGACAGCGCTCGGCGACCTCGGCCGCGGGCGCCGCCGTGCTCGCCGACGCCGGCGCGGCCGCAGGCGCAGGCGCCGGGCCCTCCGCGCGCGCGAGGGCCTGCCCCGGGGGCGAGGTCGTCGGGGCCGCCGGCTCCTGCGCGGCCGCGCGCGTCGAGACCGCGAACAGCGCCGCGGCCGCGACCCACCGCGACGCGACCTCGCGGGCGCGCCGGTGCGAGAGAGAGGTGCGAGGGGGACGAAGCGTGGGCTGGGTCATGGCGCCGGTTGAAGTACCGACCCCCCGGCGGCCGATCGGCGGCGCCGACGAAGAAAGATCGACGCGCGCAGCCGCCCGCGCGCCGGCCCCGCGGCTTGCCCCGGACGCGAGCGCCACCATCCTTCGCCCGTGAGCGACGCCGCGCCAGCCCCGAGCCAGCGGGCCACCGAGCGATGGAGGCCGTGGCTCGAGCCGCCGCAGCCGCCGGAGGTCGAGCGCCTCCTCAAGATCGCCGCGGAGCGCCCCGACATCGTCTCGCTCGCGGGCGGGCTGCCGGCGGACGACCTGTTCCCGACCGAGGCCGTGCGCGCGACCCTGCGTCACGTGATGCTCGAGCGCGGCGCCGAGGCCCTGCAATACCACTGGAGCGACGGCTACGAGCCGCTGCGGGCCCAGATCGGCGGATTGATGCGAGACCTCCGCGGCGTCGAGATCGCGCCGGAGCAGCTCCTGATCACCCACGGCGCCCAGCAGGCCCTCGATCTGATCGCGCGCCTGCTGCTGCGCACCGGCGACCCGCTGGCGATCGAGAGCCCGACCTACCCCGCGGCGATCCAGGTGTTTCGCCTGCAGCGCCCGCGCCTGCTGCCGGTGCCCCGCGACGAGCACGGGCTCGACCTCGCCGCGCTGGCGGACACATTGGCGGCAGAGCGGCCGGTCGCGGTCTACGTCGCGACCGCCGGCCACAACCCGACCGGCGGCGCGCTCGAGCCCGACGCGTGCCGCGAATTGCTCGACCTCTGCCGCACCCACGATACGCTCGTCATCGAGGACGACGCCTACGGCAACGTCCAATTCGGCGCCCCGCACCTGCCGCTGCGCGCCTACCCCGGCGCCGAGGACCGCGTCCTCCACGTCGGCTCGTTCTCCAAGATCTTGAGCCCGGGCCTGCGCGTCGGCTGGCTGATCGCCCCGCCCGCGGTCCTCGTGCAATTGCAGCGGCTCAAGAGCGCGGCCGATCTACAGACCAGCTCCTTGAGCCAGATCGCGCTGTCGACCTACCTCGCCGAGCAGGATCTGCGCCACCACCTCGAGCGCTGCCGCGCCCACTACCGCGCCCGCCGCGACGCGATGCTCGCCGCGCTCGCCGGCACCGCGCCCGACGGCGTGCGCTGGACCGCGCCGGTCAGCGGCTTCTCGCTGTGGGTCAGCCTGCCGGAGACCCTCGACGCCCTGTCGCTGCTCGCCCAGGCGATCGACCGCGGCGTCGCCTTCGAGCCCGGCGCCGCCTTCTTCCCCGCGACGTCGCCCACCAGTTACCTGCGCCTCTCGTTCTCCAACAACACCCCGGAGGCGATCGCGCGCGGGGTCCCGCGCCTCACCCGGCTGCTGCACGAGGCGATCGCTTGCGAGACCGCCGCGTGACCCCGACATCGACGAATCGCAGCAGATCGACCGCGAGCCCGACCTGGGCGGTGACCACCGCGCGGCCCCCGGCGAGCGGACTGGCGAGCACCCGCGCGCCGGGGCACACGGACGCGTGCCAGATGCACAGCGCCAGCCCGCCGCCGACCTGGAACCCCGAGGCGCGCCCGGAGCCGCGGCCCGGACCGTAGAGCTGCGTCTCGAGCCCGACCTCGAGCGCAGGGTTCAAGCTGAGCCACGGGCCGAGCCGCGCCGACGGCACCCACTGCGCCTCGAACTGCGCGCCGACGCGGTGCAGCGACATGTCGCCCCGCCACCAGATGTCGCCCCGGCCCTCGCCGCGGAGGTCGTAGACCCGCGAAGACCCGTAATAGGCCCCGAAGAGCAGGTGCGTCCGCGGAGCGACGGCGAACCGGGCGAGCGCCGCGACCCGGACCTGCGGGCCGCGATGATAGAAGTAGGTCGGCGGATCGCCGGCGCGCAGGAAGCTCGCGCCGCCCTCGACGCGCAGCGCCAGGCGCCCGAGCCAGCTGTCCTGCGGGCCAGGTCGCACGTCGCCGTCGAGCACGACGATCCGCACCTGCGGCCGCTGCTCCGGCGGCGGCGGCTGGCCGGCCTTCCACGCGGCGATCTGCCCGGCGAGCTCGGCGATCCGCCGATCGAGCGCCTGGGCGATCACCGACCGCGGCTCATTCAACTCGGCGCGCATCCCGACGAGCAGCCCGTGCGCCGCTTCGAGGTGCCGGATCGCCTCGCCGTTGCACGCGAAGGCCCGCTGATAGGCGTCGGCGGCCTGGAACGCGAGCGCGACCAGATCCTCGCTGGTCGCCCCGGTCCGTTGCCGCGCGAGCCCGATCCGCGTCAGGTGGATCAGCGCGGCCCGCTCGGCCCCGGCCTCGGCCTCGCGGTCGGGCGCCTTCGGATCGCCGCACCGGCCGCGGATCGCGTCGAGCTCGAAGGCCGCGGCGCTGTCGAGCGCGCGGATCTCGAGGAACGGATCGTCGGCCGGCGCCACGGCGAGCGCCGCCCACAAAAGCGAGGACCATCCACCCAGCATCACCGTACGACCGCGTAGGAGTGACGATATTCAGGCTGAATGTCCGCCGCGCCGGCGAAGCTGGCGACGATCGCCCGCGCCCGATCGCGGACGCAATCCGGTTGGCGCAACGGAGGATTGTCTCCCACCGCCGAGATCTGCTGGATCGACCCATTGGCCGGATCGACGTGAAAGACGATCTCGTAGCGGGCCTCCTTGAGCGGCGAGAACGCGGTGATCTTGCACGTCTCTTTAATGACGACCGCGGCCCGGCGGGCGATCGCGGCCATCGTCAGTTTGCGCGGCGTGTCGAGCAACGGACCCTCGACCTCCTCGGCCGCCGCGCGCCGCGGAGCCGGGCGCGCCGGCTTCTTCCTGGGCTCGGGCGCAGCGCCGGCCTCGGGCGCCGGATCGTCGGGCGGCGCGAGCAAGAGCCGCTCGAACGGCGACTGCGGCTCCGCAGGCGGCGGCGCCAGAGCCTTGACCGCGAGGCGCGGCGGACTGCGATCCTCCTCGACCGGATCGAGCATCCGCACCTTCCGCCCGCGCTTCATGCCGTCGAGCCACTCGGTATCGATCGTCATCGCCAGCGTCGTGCCGAACGTGCACGTGACAATCAAGGATCCGACCATCATATAGCCGAGGAAGAAACGAGTGCGCCAGCGCAGCGGCAGCGGCAAGGGCGACGGCTGCACGCTCGCCACGGGCACGGGCACGGGCACGGGCGGCGGCGGCGCGGGCTGGACCTGCGGCGCCGGCGAGACCGTGACGATCGACCGCGACGGGACAGACTCCTGCGTCGGCGCGAGCGCGGGCCTCCTGGGCAGCCTGTGCGTCTCGGGCTCCGCGAGCTCGACCGGCGCCGGCGGCTGGGGCTCCGCGGCCGGGACCGGCGCCGCCACGTCCGGCGGCGCAGGCTCGGGCGCAGGCTCGGGCGAGAGCGGCGCAGGCGCAGGCACCGGCGCGGCGGCCACGGACACCGCCGGCGCGTCCGCCACGGCGAGCAAGGCCCGCAGGGCGGCCGCCATCTCGGTGACTGTGGCGAACCGCTTGGCCGGATCCTTGGCGAGGGCGCGCATCACCAGCGCCTCGTAGACGGCCGGGACGACGAGGCCGGGCACCTTCTTGGCCATCGGCGGCGGCGGCTGCTCGACGTGCATCAGCACGGTCTCCCACGCCGTGTTGCCGCGGAACGGCACGTCGCCGGTGACGAGCTCGTAGAGGACGACCCCGAGCGCGTAGATGTCGACCCGCGTGTCGCAGTGCCGCGGCCCCTTGGCCTGCTCGGGCGCCATGTAACTCGGCGAACCGACGAAGTCGCCGGTATGCGACAGGTTCTGCGCGAGCCCGTCCCACTCGCCCTCCTGCAACACCTTGGCGATCCCGAGGTCGAGCACCTTGACGTGCTCGACCCCGCGGCGGGTCTCGAGGAACACGTTCTCGGGCTTGATGTCGCGGTGGATGATCTTGTGCTGGTGCGCTTGCTCGAGCGCGTCGCAGATCTGCGCCCCGACGTCGCACGCGCGCCGCCAGGTGAACTTCTCGGTCAAGACGAGCATCTGCCGCAGGCTGTGCCCGCGCAGCAGTTCCATCACGAAATAGAAGCGGCCCTCCTCCTCGCCGTAATCGGTGACCTTGACGATATGATCGTCGTCGATCGCCGCGGCGATCGCCGCCTCGTTGCGGAAACGGCCGATGTCGCGCACGCTCCGCACCTTCTCGCGGTCGAGCACCTTGACCGCGACGTACTTGCCGATCCGCGTGTCCTTCGCGCGATAGACGATGGCAAACCCGCCAGAGCCGATCTTCTGCTCGATCTTGTAGCGATCGCCGAGCACCTGCCCGACAAGCTCGCTGCTCATCCTCACCGTATTGCCCATCGACGCTCCATTCTTAGCACGCACCGGCTCGCAAGAGCCAGGCGAGGCGTGGATTGATCGTCCAGGTTCGTCGCATCGGTGCTCACGAAGTCGCGTTGGGGGCAGCGCGGGAACAGGGATGGCGCGTCTGCCGACACTTAAAGTAGTTTGGGGCGAGAGATGGACGGATGATGAAGAGGAAATTGGACCCGTGGTCCGGAGATCTCACCGGCGGCCTGCGAGAGCGGGCTCCGCGCAGGCCGGGCCCGCACGCTCACGGCTCCGCTTTCCGGAAGCAGTAGACGTGGTTGTTGGAGCTGCACTGAAGTTGGGTCAGGGGCTCCGGAATTGTGTTGGTCCACTCCAGCCCTGTGCTTGCGACACTTCCGACAGTGGCGCCACCGTTGGCTGCTTGGCTCCACCCGCTGCAGTCGGTCAACGTCGGCTGGCCGAGCTGGTTCGTCCCGGTCCACGCGTAGCCGGTGACGGGGTTGCCTTCTTGGTCGCGGTCGATGGGGTTGAGCAGCATCGTCGCGCCTCCTTTAAAGAGGTCTTCGGCGGTGGCGACGATCGGCATGCCGTCGCGGCGAATCAACGGTTTTCCGGCCGGAATATCGGTCGAGGCGGCGTCGCCCTCGGCGCTGATCCAGGCGACGTAGGTCCCGGTGAGCTTGCCCTGGGCGGCGGCCTGGCAGAGGGCATCGGCGCCGACCACGCCGCCCATGTCGGCGGGGTAGCTGTCCTTCGTGACGAACATCAAGTACTCGTGGGTGCAGATCTCGCTGCAGCCGTCGCCCTTGCCGGTGTTGCCGTCGTCGCACTCCTCCTGGTCGGCGAGGACCTTGCCGTCGCCGCAGACGGCGTTCTTGCAGGCGACGCAGGCGTCGGTGTCGATCTGGTTGCCGTCGTCGCACTCCTCCGTCGCCGCCACCACGCCGTCGCCGCAGACGGGCAGCTTGCAGGCGGACGTGCAGGCGTCGGTGTCGATCTGGTTGCCGTCGTCGCACTCCTCGACCCCGGCGCGGACCTTGCCGTCGCCGCAGAAGGCGTCCTTGCAGGCGACGCAGGCGTCGGTGTCGTCCTGGTTGGCGTCGTCGCACTCCTCCATGTCGGTCCAGACGATGTCGTCGCCGCAGACGGCCATCTTGCAGGTGTTCGGACAGGCGTCCTCGGCGGTCTGGTTGCCGTCGTCGCACTCCTCGCCGTCCTCGACCTCGCCGTTGCCGCACGTCGGCGGGACGCTGGTCGTCATCGAGGTCGAGTCGGTCGTCGTCGGGTCGGTCGTCGTCGGGTCGGTCGAGCCGGACGAGTCGGTGGTGTCGGACGTGTCGGTCTCGCCCCACATCGCGGGGATCGGCTGGGGGTTGCAGACGAACAGGGGCTTCGAGAGGAGGGCGAGGGCGAAGAGGCTGCGGGTCAGCATGGGTGCTTCCTGAAGTGTACGTGAGACGTGCGCGGTTTCGCGCGATTCTAAAAGCGGCCGGTCCAGACGACGCCGGCGCCGCTCGGGAGCACGGTCGTCCTCGCGGGACGCGACGCGCGGACCAGGCCGAGGATGCTGCTGATCGCCAGGCCCGCGCCGAGGCCGAGCAGCGCCGCACCGGCGCCGCCGCGGTGGGTCGCGCCGGCGTAGTCGTCGCGCGCCCCGCCCGTCAGCGCGTCGAGGCTCGTCGCGTGCTCGTGCTGCGTGCCCTGCACCCCGGCGCCCGCGCGGCCCGCGAGCAGTCCGCCGGCGATCGCCAGCGCCCCGCCGACGCCCGCGCCGACGCCCCACACGAGCCGCGGCTTCTTCAGCTTCGCCTCGTAGTGGGTGGCGACGGCCCCGAGGCCGAGCCCGAAACCCGCGCCGAGCAGCCCCGCGCCGGCGCTGTAGGTCTTCCACGAGGTGATGAGGTTGCCGCTGGCGACGTCCCAGTCGGCGCGGTCGGTGCCGGCGTACTGCGCGTAGCGGTCCAGCGTCGTCCGCCAGTTGCCGCTGCCGAGCGCCAGCAGGGCGATGCCGCCGACCGCGAGCGCGCCGCCGGCGACCGCCTGGCCGATCAGCCAGCCGTTGCGCCTCGGCGTCACGGGCGGCGGCTCGACCGGCGCCGGCTCGAAGCGGACGTCGAGCGCGAGCGGCTGCTTCTCGACCGCGAACGCCGTGCCGACCGCCACGAAGCCGGCGGCCGTCGCATCGAGCCGGTACGTCCCCGGGACGAGCTGCCAGGTCGCCGCCGGCTGGGTCACCCGCACGCGCTGCGGCGCGTCGCCGTCGCGCGCCAGCGTCACGTCGACGCCGGCGGCGACCGCCTCGGGCGGGGCGAAGCTCGCGGTCACCGGCGTCGGCTGCGGCGGGAGCTCGGGCAGCGCGAGGGCGATCTGCGCCTGCTCGGCGCTGATCCTGACCTCCTGGCGCGCCGGCTGGCGGCCCTCGCCGGTCGCCTCGATCACCCACGGGCCTGGCTCGAGGAACAGGTCGTAAGCGCCAGGCAGATCCGGCACCGCGAGGTTCGCCAGCAGGTCGGTCGCGACCTCGACCGGCACGCGGCCGGCGTCGTGGATCGAGCCCGAGGGCGTGCGCACGAGCGTGACCACCAGGCCCGGCGGGACCTTGCCCTCGGGGACGACGACCAGGCGCACCGCGACGGCGCGGCGCTGCAGCGCCTCGAGCCGGCCGCGGGCCCGCTCGGCCTCCTCGGGCTGCAGGGCCGGGGTCGCCAGGTAGCGGCGCAGCAGCAGGTACGCGTGGCTCTCGTGGCCGGCGAGCTCGCGGGCCATCGCCGCGTTGAACAGGTACTTGGTCGTCCCGGTCGACGACCACAGCCGCTCGAAGGCCTGCGCCGCCTCGGGGTACTTGCGGGCGTTGTAGAGCTGCTTGGCCTCGCCGTCGTCCTCGCCGGTCGCGGCCGCGGCCGCCGTCGGCGCGGGCGCTGCCGCGGCGGGCAGGCTCGCTGCGAGCATACAAACACTGGTGACGACGCCGGAGATCTGCGAGATGCGCATCGTGGGCCTCACTGTAACTCATCCATACAAACGTGGCCAAGGCCCGGCGCGCCGCTGCCGGTCTGCGTCGCGCACAGCTGGCCTTTCTTACAGCCGCAGTCCTGCGGGCACGTCAGGCAGTCTTCGCTGCGCGCGAGCGGCTCGCACAGACCGTCGCCGCAGGCCCGGACGGCCGCGGCGCCCGGCGACGCGACGGGCGGCGGGCGCGTGCACGCCGGCGTGTCGAGCTCGCGGCGCAGCTCGCCGATCGCCCGGTCGAACGCCTCCATGTCCGTGACCTCCTCGGCCTGCAACCACCGCAGCTGGTGCCGGCAGTCGAGCACGAGGGTGATCGGGATCGGCGCCCTGTCGGGCAAAAGCCCCAGCTGCGCGAGCGTCTGCTGGACCGCGCCCCCGGGCACGAAGTCGATCAGGTGGTGCGGCGCGTCGGGCATCACCGCGGCGAGCGGGCCGGGTGCGCCGTCGCCGAGCTGGATCGGCATGAACCGGACGTCGTCGCCCCACCCGGCCTGGAGCCGGCGGAACGACGGGAACTCGCGCTTGCACGGCTCGCAGTACGGCGCCCACACGTTGAGCACGGTGACCGCGCGGCCGAGGCCGAGGGCGCTGCGCAGCTGGGCGAACGCCGGCTTGCCGTCGCGGCGGGTGAACTGGAACCGCTGGGCGAGGAGCTGCTGGATCTCGCGCGGCTCGGTCAGCTGTCCCGAGGGATAGGTGTCGTCGGGCGCGGGCGCGGGCGGGTTCGCCGCGGCCTCCGGCGCCCCGACCGGCGCGGGCGCGGGCGCGGCGGCGGGCGACTTCTTGGTCCGCGGGGCCGCGGCGAGCCGGGTCTCGGGCGGCGGGTCGGGGCCGCCGAGGGCCCACAGCGACAGCCAGACGCACGCGGCGAGCAGCGCGGCGCCGCCGAGCGCGACCGCGCGGGGCGACCAGCCCGCGCCGACCTGTCCCGTCGTTCCGGCCGCGTCGCTCATCGCCCGCCCGCGCACTCCGGCGGGATCGCGAAGATCGCCACCGAGCGGTTGATCATCTCCTCGACCGTCCGGCGTTCGGCCTTGCCCGGCGAGGCGTTGGCGCGCAGGCCCTCGAGCACGCGCGAGAGGTCGCGCCGGGAGTCGTTGTTCCACGAGACGACCGGCTGCTGGTTGAGCAGGAAGAACTCGAGTCGGAGCGGCTTCTCGGCGCCGAGGGCGAACTCGATGAACTTCTTCGACAGCTCGCCGCGCTCGACGGGGTTGGTGGTCAGCGCGTCGAGCAGCGCGTTGCGGGCGAAGCGGACCCGCGCCTGCGCGTAGGCGAAGCTCGCGGCGGTGTTGCCCTTGCTCGCGCGGCCGACGATGACGACGTGCTTGGCGGCGAGCAGGTTGCGCGCCTGCTCGTCGATCGCGGCGCGGTAGAACTGGCGCGTCACCTCGTCGGGCCACGCCTCCGGGCGGGCCTCGGCGTCGAGGTCGGCGAGGCCGGGCTGGCCGTTGGGGAACAGGAACACGAGGCCGATCGGGAACTCCTGCAGCAGCGCGTCGAACTTCTCGTGCGACAGCAGGAAGTCCTTGACGTTGGTCGTCGGGCAGTTCGACAGCTCCTGGCCGCCCGCGCTGGCGACGCACTGGACCTGGTAGGCGAGCATCTCCTTGACGAACTCGGCGGCCTCCGGCGAGCAGCCGCGCGGGGCCGCGGCGCGGGCGCGGCAGACCTGCTCCTCGCCGCACGACATCGGGTAGATGCACGTGCACTCGCCGCACGGGTCGCCGTCGGCGCAGTCCCTGGCCTTCGGGTCAGGCATGCACACGCTGTCGCGGCAGACCTCGCCCTCGCCGCACTGGCCGGCGAGGTCCTCGCGGCAGCCCCGCGGGCCCGGCGGGGCGGCGTGCAGGCGCGGGGCGACGAACGAGAAGCCGACGTACAGCGCGAGCGCGACGAACGCGGTCATCGTCAGGAACAGCGCGTAGACGAGCCGGACCGTCGCGCGGTCGGCCGGCGTGACGCCGAGCGGCGGCGGCGGCGGCGGGGCGGCCAGCGTCGCCCGCGTGAAGAGCGAGAGCCAGGTCTTTCGGTCATTCATCGCTGTGGCTCCGGGCGCGCGCCTCCTCGACGGCGTTGTCGACGAAGGCGCGGGACTTGCCGCCGCCGCGGAACGCGAGCGCTTGCCCGCGCGGGCGGCCGCGGGAGAACGGGACGAGCAGGGTCGACGGCGGCGCGGTCAGCTTCGACTGCACGCCGAAGGCGATGTGGCGCCGGACCTTGGCCAGCGGCGCGCCGCTCTCCATGCAGGCGACGAGGCCGGGGGCGCCGAGGTCCTGCTCGAGCGCGGCGAGGCGGTCGAGCGCGAAGAACGGCTCGGGGCCGTCCTGCAGGGCGAGCAGGCGGTCGAGGTGGTCGAGCTCGGCGCCGGGCGCGAGCGCGCTCATGCACTCGAGCGCGAGCGCGGCGTTGCACGACTGGTTCTTCTGCAGCGCCGGGCTGTCGAGCGGGCCGCACGCCGAGTCGGCCGAGAAGTGGAAGAACTCGACCTGCAGGAAGTCGGCGCGCTCGGCCTGGTACGCGCGCCAGAACGCGACCTCCTCGCGGCAGTGGCGGCACGCGAGGTCGATGAACACCGCGGCGACGACCTCGGGCGGGCCCTCGCTGGCGAGCCGCAGCGACGTCGGCGGCAGCGACCGGATCTGCTCCTCGGAGCAGGTCAGGCTGGTGAACTGCGCCCGGCTGCGCGCCGCCTCGGCGACCGCCTCGTCGTACAGCCGGCGCTGCACGAGCACGAGCGTGACGAACACCGCCGCGGAGACGACGATCATCGTCGCGCCGACGAGCTCGACGCGCCGCCACCCGCGGGCGAGGCCGCGGACGAGCCCCTCGGGGTTGATCAGCCAGGCGGCGAGGAACACCCCGAGGTTGGCGAGGTAGAGCAGCATGCACAGCTCGCACCACGTGCCGAGGCCGAGCGCGAGGTAGAGGCCGAGCGCGAGCGCGACCCCGAGGCCGGCGACGCCGAGCGCGAGCAACGGGAAGCGCGCCGGCGCGGCGAAGGTCTGCGGCCACACGCCGACGAACAGCGCGTTGACCGCCAGCACGGCGTAGAACGCGGTCGCGTAGGCGGACAGCGGGACGCCGAAGATCTGCGACCACGGGTCGTCGAGCGCGGCGCTGCAGCCCGAGCCGCACACGTTCTGCAGCAGGCCGTCGCAGCGGTGCTCGGTCCGCAGCTTGAGCGCCGTCAGGAACACGCCGAACAGCAGCGCCGGGGCGCTGAACAGCAGCAGGGCGATCGCGCCGAGGCTCTCGCGGGCGAGGGGGCGGGCCGTTCTTTGCGGATCGAAGGACATGGCGCGCGACAGGCAGCGTCGGCAGCTCGTGAGAGCAAGGAGCGGGCCAGCCCGGCGATGCTATCAAACAGAGGAGTTGTGTCCGCAACTTTCCGGGACCCCCAACCCGGCGTGGGGGACAGGCCCCAACCGTGGTTGGGGGCCCAGGGGCGGTTGTCGCGGCGCCCGCGGTATTTTGCGGCCCGCACAGCGGGCGGATCGGAGGGACCATGTCCTGAAAGACAGGTCCATGTGCGACGAGCGCGGCGCGATCGGGCGGCGATGGTTGACAGCGAGGGCTCGCGCCTGCGATCCCTTGGCCGGTGCACCCCGCGGCCGCGCTCGTGCGAGCCCTCGGGCGGACCGCCGGGGAGGCGGCGCTGCGCCGCGGGCTGCCGGTGTTCGCGGGGCTCGCCGCGGTCGCGGGGCTGCTGTTCGGCGGCAACGGGCTGTCGCCGGCGACGCTCGTCGAGGCCGCGGCGGCCTCGCCGATCGCGCGGGCGCTGCTGTGGGCCGGGTGGCTGATCCTGCTCGCGCCGACGCTGGCCGCGGTGTGGCACACGCCGGCGAGCCTGTGGCTGCGCAGCCTGCCGGCGCCGCGAGGCTGGCACCTGGCGATCGGCGCGACGATGTCGGTGGTGGCAGAGTCGCCGTGGGCCGCGCTGTGGGCGGCCGGCGGCGGCGCGGTCGCGGGGCTGGCGGCGCTCGGCGGCGCGCTGATCGGCCACGGCGCGCTGCTGGCGCGGCCGCCCGGGCCCCGCGGGCTCGCGCTCGTCGCGGCGACCGGCGCGGCGCTCGTCGCGGCGCCGCCGTGGCTCCTGGCCCTCGGGACCTGGCCGATCGCGCTGGTGCTGCTGCGCGCGGCGTGGCTCGCGGCGCCGACGCGGGCCGCGACGTCGACGGGCGGACGGATCGCCGGCCCGGGTCCGGTCGCGCTCGCGTGCGCGCAGCTGCTCGGCCTCGCGCGCGGGCACGCGGCGAGCCTGCTGCGCGGGGCCCTGTTCGCCGCGCTCGCGGCTACGGCGGCCGGGCTGGCCGCGCGGACCAATCGCCTCGCGGCGCTCGACGACTGGGCGGTGTACGCCTGCGGCTTTCTCGCCCCGGCGGCGCTCGCCGCCGGCTCGGCGGCCGCGGGGCCGATGCTCGCGGCCGAGCGGCGCGCGGCGTGGCTGCTGACGGCCGCCGGGGCCGCGCCGCGGGCCCGCCGCGGCGCGTTTACGCTCGCGCTCGCGCTCGTCGGCGCGGGCCTCGGCGCGCTCGCCGGGGCGCTCGTCGCGGCGGGTACCCGCATGTCCTTCGCGACATGTCTCGGCGTACTCGCGGCGACGACG
>ERZ1066117.86-NODE-86-length-105107-cov-42.566281_pt1 | contig 105107 bp, 75 predicted proteins | sample MGYA00382764_ERZ1066117 | MGnify/ENA primary metagenome ERZ1066117 (study PRJEB33369, sample SAMEA5778347) | biofilm metagenome | biome: Industrial cooling water; feature: Water cooling tower basin; material: Biofilm | place: United Arab Emirates | collected...
TCGCGCCCGGCTCGCGGCCCTCTCACGGGCCAGCCGGCTCCTCGATGTCGGACCGCGAGGGGCGTGGTGCGGGTTCGAGGGCGGCTCGGGGCTGGGCGCTCGTGCGTCGACCGGCGATGACGCAGATCACGAAGTGGGCGTGCATCGGGTGGGGCATGCGGGGTGGCGCGTATCGGATGGTCGGATGGGGACGACGAAGTCGGCTCCATCCGGCCAAGGACGCGCGCCACCCCGCATGCAAGGGCCCGCTGTGAGCCGCCTTCGGCGAGTTGCCCGACGGGGCGTGCCCACGGATCTACAGGACGACCATGCGCAGGGTGTCGGAGAAGCGGACGGGGGCGCCGGTCGGGTTGCCGTGGAGGCGGCCCTCGCGGGTGACCACATCGCCGCGGAGCACGGTCGCGACCGGCCACCCGTGCAGGCGCGCGCCCGCGTGCGCGTGCTCGGACGCGAGGTCGACGAGGACCAGGTCCGCGTCGAAGCCGAGGGCCAGGCGGCCCTTGCGGGCCATGTTGTAGACCCGCGCCGGGCCGGCCGACAGCAGGTCGACCGCGTGGACCAGCCCGAGCCGGCCGGCGTGGACGTGCTCGAGCAGCGTCGGCAGCAGCAGGTGGACCCCGTTCGACGCCGCGCCGGCGCCGGTGTGGACCACCTCGATCAGGCCGCCGCGGAGCGCCGGCCACAGCGCCTCGGCGCCGGGGTCGTCGGTCGCGAGGTCGTCGGCGGCGCAGGCGACGGTCGCCAGGTCGCGGTGGCCGACCAGCAGCGCCAGCGCCTCGGCGCCGCGGACGTGCTGCAGGTGGACCCGCCGACCTGCCCGACGGGCCAGGTTCAAAAAGCGCTGGAGCTCGCGCGGGAGGTCGTCGTCGGCGCGCCAGAGGTCGACGGCGGTGCCGGCCTCGACGGGCTCGCCGTGCGGCTCGGGCTCGCAGGAGGCGGTGACGCGGCGGAACCCGCGGGACAGCGCGCGGTGGAGCGGCTCGTCGTCCGCGCCGAGCGGGAGGGACAGGCCGGCGCAGCCGGGCAGGCGCTCGAGGCGGTCGAGGTCGTCGAGGTGGTGCTCGGAGGCGGCGAGGAAGAAGGCGTAGTCGCAGTGGGCGCGGCCGCGCGCGCGGGACAGCTTGTCCTCGAGCGCGGCGGCGGTGCTCGGGTGGGGGCGGGCGTCGAGGGCGGAGGTGACGCCGCCGAGCAGGAGGGCGTGGCCGCCGTCGTCGCGCAGGTGGGAGCCGGTGTCGATGACGCCGGGCAGGACATGGAGGTGGTGGGCGTCGAGCTCGCGGTCGGCGGACGCGCGCGACAGGTCGCCGATCGCCGCGATCTTGCCGCCGGAGACCGCGAGGTCGACGCGGCCGAGCCCGGTCGGGAGGACGCAGGTGCCGCCGCGGACGAGGAGGTCGAAGGGGCGATCCATGTCGCGGCGGGACTATGCCAGGTGCGGCCGGTCGCGTCGAGGCGGCGGACCGGCGGCGCGGGAGCGTCGCACAGGGGCCGTACACCTGCACGGCAGGCCCGCCCGGGTCGGCGCGGGCGCCGGGCACCTCGTGGGTCGCGGGCCGGGCGCGGGGCTGCGTGGGGCCGGGGCGCAGCGGCCGGCATGGGGGGCGGGGCCGAGGCGGCTCGGCGGCGCGTGCGGTCAGGTCGGGCCGCAGCGGCCGGAGATGTGGATGTTGAATTCGTAGCGGGCGGTCGCCGGGGGGAGGCCGACGAGGGTGACGGCGACCGAGGCGCCGGCGAGGCGCTGGCCGCCGGGGAGCGAGACCGCGGCGACCTGCGGGCCGTCGGCGAAGGCCGAGAGGGCGATGCTCTGCGTGCCGTTGGGCAGCGGTTGGAGCAGCCAGATCGACGCGGCCCACTTGCCGAGGCTCAGCACGTCGCGGCCGGTCGCGCCGATCTGCAGCTCGGGGACGGCGGTCAGGGTGTGGACGTAGAAGGTCGAGCCCTTGGCGCACGGGGACGGCGGCAGCGGGCCGCTCGCGGCGGACTGGCCGGTCTGGATCACCGCGCGGGTCGACAGCACGACGTCGGCGGACGGCGGGGCGGTCGCCGACATGAGCGCGAGCGCACCTGACCCGAGAGACAGCATCCACGTCGACATCCGCGATCTCCTGTGCGGGAGATCGGTACCACAATTAGCCGGCGGACAGGCGGCGCAGCAGATCGCGCATGCGCTGGCGGTCGGGCTCCGAGGGGTCGAGCTCGATCGCGCGGGCGAGCGCCTCGCGGGCGGTCTTGCGGTCGCCGGTGCGCGCGGCGACGGTGGCGCGGAGCTCGTGGGCGCGGGGGCTGTCCGGGTCGAGCTCGGCGGCGCGGTCGGCGGCGCGGGCGGCCTTGGCGGGCTCGCCGGCGTCGAGCAGGGCGCGGCCGTGGAGCCGCCAGGCCTCGGCGTGGAACGGCAGGGCGCCGGTCAGCTCGCGGGTCATGCCGAGGGCGAGCTTGTGCTGGTCGGTGCGCAGGAAGATCGCGGTCGCGAAGTCGACCGCGGCCAGCAGCTCGACGGTCGGGCGCTGCTCGCCGAGCATCCGGTGGAACGCGACGCGGGCGTGCAGCGCGGCCTGCTTGCGCTTGCGCTGCTGGAGCGCGAGCTCGGCCCAGGCGAAGAACAGCCGGCCGGTCTGCGCGGGCTTGCCGGCCTCGCCGGCGTAGAAGCCCTGGCGGATCAGGGTCTCGGCGGCGTCGAGGTCCTTCTGGGCGGCGAGGACGCGGGCGGCGAGGACGCGGGTGTCGATGTCGGACGGGCGGCGGCGCAGCAGGTCGGCGAGGTCGGCGCCGGCGCGGGCGAGGTCGGTACGTGTCCCCTGGGACAGGCGGAGGCGGGCGCGGGCGCGGGTGAGGTCGTCGGGGGCGGCGCCGAGGCGCTCGGCGGCGGCGAGCCACTCGGCGGCGACCGGCGGGGGCTCGCCGCGGGCGCGGGCGAGCGCGAGCTCGAGCAGGACGAGCGGGGTCGTCGGGTCGATGCCGGGGGCGTCGGCGAGGTCGCGGAGCATCTCCTCGGCGCGGGCGAGGTCGCCGGTGTCGGCGAGGAAGCGGGCGAGGGCCTCGCGGTAGCGCGGCAGCTCGAGGCCGGCCTCGGCGGCCTGCTCGTACCAGGCGAGGGCGTTCTTCTCGGCCTCGGGGACGCGGAGGCGGCGGCGCTGCCACAGCTCGCCGAGCAGCAGCATCGCCTCGGCGGGCCGGGGCTCGCGCTCGACGGCGCGGGTGAGGGCGCGCTGGGCGAGCTTGAGGTCCTTCGGGTCTGTCCCGAGGAGCAGGTAGGCCTCGCCGAGGCCGGTCCAGGCGCGCGGGGCGTAGGCCTCGGTCTCGGTGATGCCCTCGAGCTTGCGCAGGGCGGTCGGGCCGCCGCCGCGGTGGACGGCGACGCGGGCGCGGGCGACCTCGACCTCGACGCGGCCGGGGAGGAGGCGGTCGGCGCGGGCGAGCCAGGGGTCGGCCTCGTCCCAGCGGCGCTGCTCGGCGAGCGCGAGGCCCTGGAGGTAGGCGACGCGCGGGTGGTCTTGTGGACAGGTCGCGAGCGCGGCGAGGCTGCCCATGACGTCGCCCTCGGCGAGCTGGGCCCAGGCGCGGGCGATCGCGGCGTCGGGCTCGGGCGGGGCGAGCGCGGCGAGCAGGTCGCGCGCGCGGGCGGCGTCGCCTGCCTCGAGGGACAGCTCGAGCGCGAGCCGGCGGGCGACCGCGTCCCACCCGGCGAGCGCCGGCCAGGCGGCGTCCATGCGCGCGAGGCCGGCGGCGGGCTCGCCGGTGTGGACGTGGACGACGGCGCGCGCGAGCCGGGCGCGGGCGAGGTCGCGCGGGCCGAGCTGGACCGGGTCCATCGCCAGCAATTGATCGGCGAGGTCGGCGACGCCGCTGAGCTCGCGGCGGAGCGCGGCGTGCAGGAGGGCCTCGTCGACGGCGAGGCCGATGTGGGCGCGGCCGGCCGAGCGGGCGCGGGCGAGCGCCTGCAGGGCGGCGTTGGGGTCGCCGGCCTGGAAGTGCAGCCAGAGCAGGGCGCGGCGCGGGGGGATCGCGGCCGGGAGGGCGGCGAGGGTGGCGTCGGCCTCGGCGATCGCGTCGGCGAGGTCGCCGCGGCCGGCGAGCGCGAGGGCGCCGGCGAGCCAGGCGCGCGCGGGTCGGGCGAGGTCGGTCGCGGGGGCCCGCGCGGCGGCGGCGGCGGACTCGAGGTCGCCGAGGTCGAGGGCGAGCAGGCCGTCGGCGATCGCCAGGTCGGGGCAGCGCTCGCGCTCGGGGCCGGCGCGGTCGATCGCGGCGCGCGCGAGGTCGCGGCCTTCACCGTACTCGGCGGCGAGCTGGGCGCGGGCGAGCGCCTCGGCGGTCGCGGGGCAGGCTGTCCGTGAGGACAGGTCGCCGAGGTCGTCGGCGGCGGCGCGCAGGTCGGCGAGGCCGCCGCGGGCGAGCAAGAGCTCGGTCGGGACGGTCGCGGTCGCCGGGCGGGCGCGGTCGACGAGGATCCGCGCGCCGACGCCGAGGACGACGGCGAAGACGACGAGCGGCAGCCACGGGATCCGTCGCGGCGGCGGAGCCGGGAGCAGGCGCGGGCGCGCAGGCGCGGGCGGGGGCACGGACGCGCACCTTGTAGCCGGGGGGGCGGCGCCCGTCGAGTGGGGGGCGCCCCGTCGAGGGCGGGCGGACCGCGATGGTCGGAGCGGGGGGCGGTCGTACCGCGGGGGCAACTTGCCGAAGGCCGCTCGCAGCGGGCCGGGCATGCGGGTGCGTGCGCGTCGTTGGCCGGATGGAGTCGACTTCGTCGCTCCCATCCGACCATCCGATACGCACGCACCCGCATGCCCGGCCCGATGCACGCCGGACTTCGTGAGATGCGTCGCACCTGGTCCGTCGGCTTCGATGCGAGGGTGTCTTTGAGGGCAGGTGCTCGCCGAGAGACGGTCGCTCGTGCCTCGCGCCCGGCTCCCGGCCTCCTCCAGGCCCAGCCAGGTGCTCGATGTCGGACCGCGGCGAGGAGCGTGGGCGAGGCGAGGCGAGGCGCGGAGAGGTGGCGTCGGACCGGGGCGGGGCGGGGGGCGAGCGTGGTGGGCGAGGAGAATGGGCGCGGGGGAGGGTTGTGAGAGGGTGAGGGGCGTGGGCCGTGGGAGGCGGGGTGTGGAGAGGGGTTGGGGTGGGGGCGGACGTGGGGGGTGAGGGGGAGGTAGGATCGGGGGATGGTCGGTCGCGTCGTCGTCGTGGGGCTGTTGCTCGGGGGGTGTTCGTCGGCGGATGGGGAGGCGGGGCGGGAGGCGGCGGCGGTGTGCGCGGCGGAGGCCTCGATCAAGGGGTTGATGCGCGGGGCGCCGGACCTGCGGTTCCGCGAGGCGTTCGCGGCGGCGGAGCGGGTTGCTGTCTCTCCGGACATGCAGGCGCGGACGCGGGAGTACGGGCGGCGCGACCTGGCCGAGCACGCGGCGGCGCTGCGGGCGGCGGCGGCGGCGGCAGGGGTCGGGGCGTGTCCGCTGGCGGACAAGCTCGACGAGGTGGCGACGGCGGGGCCGACGCGGGCCGACGCGCGGGCGATGCTCGAGGTGCTCGAGGCGGTCGCGGCGGCGTCGCCGGAGTACGTCGACGAGCTGCTGGCCGTCGGTTGCAGCGAGATCGCGTCGTGCGGCCGGGCGTGCGTGCCGGGGCTCGCGAGCTTCCGCGAGGTCGCCGAGGGGCCGGCGCGGGTGCAGCGGCTGGCCGACGGGTGCGCGGAGTTCCGGCCGCACGCGGGCGAGGGACCGGCGGCGATCGGCGCGTTCGCGCGGGCGCGGACGGCCGCGTTCATCGCGGCCTGCGGACCGCAGTGGACCACCGCGGAGGCCGAGCAGGTCGCCGCGCTGCGGGGCAGGATCGGGCTGTAGTCCGGACATGGCCGGAGGAGCAGGTCGGTCGACGGTGGAGCGTCGCCCCCGGGAGACCCCGACAGGTGGGGGCGGGTGCGGCCTCGGGCCCTCGGACGACCGGCGATGCATGCGTACATCGGGGTAGGTCCGCCGACGGGAAAGAGGTCCAAAGGACAGGTTCTTCGGGCCAGACCTTGGACATGAGCGTGTCCAGGTTCAAGTTGTGCGGACATGGCGGACCGGACGCCGGGGGCCGTGGTCGACTATGCTGGGGCGAGAGGGCGGTGATATCGTCCGCGGCGTGGGGCGTACGAGAGACGAGGCGCTCGCCGAGCTCGAGCTGCTGCGCCGCCGCGTGCGGGCGGTCGAGGCGGAGCTGCGGGCGACGTCCGAGGACGCCGAGGTCGGCCCGAGCGAGGGGGCGTCCCTCGTCGCCCGCGAGCGTCTGCTGACGGAGGCGGAGCGGATCGCCCGCGTCGGGAGCTTCGTGTATCACATCGCCAGCGGGACGCTCCACTGGTCGGACGAGCTGTTGCGGATCTTCGGGCTCGACCCGGCGACCGACGCGCCGCTGGGGTCGGCGGCGTTCGACGCCGCGGTCCACCCGGACGACGTCGCGGCCGTGCGGGCGGCGCGGGCCCGGGCGGCCGTGGGGGACCCGCCGCCGCTCGGGTTCCGCATCCGCCGCCGCGACGGCGCGCTGCGCCACGTGTTCGTGCAGGGGACGGCGGTGCGCGACGCGACGGGCGCGCCGGTGCGCGTGATCGGGACGCTGCAGGACATCACCGAGCGGCTGGTGCAGGACCGCGAGCGGCGCCGGCAGGAGGAGATGCTGCGGGTCGCCGAGGCGCTCGGCAACCTGGGGAGCTGGCGCTGGTGGCCGGCGACCGGCGAGGTCGTGTGGTCGGATCAGCTGCGCGTGATCCTGGGGCTCTCGTCGGACGAGCCGGCGACGGTCGACGGCTTCGTCGCGCGGATCCACCCCGACGATCGCGCGCGCACCGACGCGATGATGGCGAAGATCCTCGTGACCGGCGCCGGCGAGCCGATCGAGTACCGCGTGGTGCGGCCGGACGGGGAGGTCCGCCAGGTGCTGACGTCGTCGCAGGTGCTGGTCGAGGACGGGGTGACGGCGGTGATCGGGACGGTCCTCGACGTCACCGAGCTGCGCGGGCTCGAGATGGCGCTGTTCCAGGCGCGCAAGCTCGAGGCGCTCGGGCGGCTCGCCGGCGGGCTGGCCCACGACTTCAACAACCTGCTGGCGGTGATGCAGCTGGCGGCCGACGAGGTGGCGGTCGGGGTGCGCCACCCGGCGCTCGACGACCTGCTGACGGCGATCGACCGCGGGGCGACGCTGACGCGGCAGCTGCTGGCGTTCGGGCGCAAGACGGCGCTCGAGCCGCGGGTCGTCGCGGTCGACGAGTGCGTGCGGCAGTGCGTGACGATGTGCGGGCGGCTGCTCGGCGACGCGGTGCGGATCGAGGTCGGCGCGCTCGCGGCGGCCGGGCGGGTGTTCGTCGACCCGGCGCAGCTGCAGAACGCGCTGCTCAACCTGCTGCTGAACGCGCGCGACGCGATGCCGCGCGGCGGGACGATCCGGATCACGGCGACGCCGCGGACGATCGCGGCGCCGCCGTCGCACGTGCGCCCGGTGCTGGCGCCGGGGGCGTACGTCGAGCTCGAGGTCCGCGACGAGGGCGAGGGGCTCGACGAGCGGGCGCGCGCGCACCTGTTCGAGCCGTTCTTCACGACCAAGGCCAGCGGGACGGGGCTCGGGCTGGCGACGCTGTTCGGGGCGATCAGCCAGTCGGGCGGCGGGGTCGGGGTCGAGTCGAGCGCGGCGGGGACGGCGTTCCAGCTGTTCGTGCCGGCGGCGGGCGACGAGCCGGGCGCGGTGACGCCGCCGCGGTCGGCCCCGGCTGCGCCCGGGCGCGGCGAGCGGGTGCTGGTGCTCGACGACCGCCAGGACCTGCGGCAGCTGCTCGCGCGGGTGCTCGAGCTGGCCGGGTTCGACCCGATCTGCGCCGAGGAGCCGCGCGAGGTGATCGCCGAGGCGGGGCGGTGGGCCCGCTCGCTCGACGTGGTCGTCACCGACGTGGCGATGGGCGGGCCGCACGGGCCGGACGTCGCGCGGGCGCTGTGGCAGTACGCGCCGGGCTTGCCGGTGCTGTTCATCAGCGGGCACCTCGGGGGCGAGCAGCCGTGCGCCGACGCCGTGGCGCCGGTCGGCTTTCTGGCCAAGCCGTTCGCGTCGGCGCAGCTGGTCGAGGCGCTGTCGAACCTGCTCGCGCAGGCGCGCGCGGCGGCGGCGTGATCACAGGGCGTCGGCGAGGGCGCGCAGGAGGGCGCGGACGGCCGGGACGTCGGGGAGGTGCCAGCGGGCGGCGCTCGGGCCGTGGCCGACCTTGACGGTGAAGGCGGTCGGCGGGGCGGCGAGGAACAGGTCCTCGTCGGTGCGGTCGTCGCCGAGCGCGAGCGCGACGTCGCCGGGCTGGAGGATGTCGTGGACGACGAGGCCCTTGTGGACGCCGCGCGGGCGGATCTCGATCACCTTGTCGCCGACGAGCACCTCGAGCGGCGTGCCGACCAGGAGCTCGCGCATGTGCAGGCGCAGCTCGCGGGCCTGATGCGCGCCCTGCTCGCGCTCGGCCTGGCGGTAGTGCCAGGCGAGGCCGGCGGTCTTGACCTCGATCCGGCTGCCGGGGGTGCAGGCGGTCACGTGCTCGAGGGTCGACATCACGCGCTGGCGCAGGTCCTCGGGCACGACCGCGCGGGCGCGCCACTCGCCGCCGACGCGCGAGTACATGCCGTGCTCGGCGTGCAGGGTCAGCGGGAGGTCGCCGAGCCAGCGGTCGCACTCGAACCACGGGCGGCCGGAGACGACGTGGACGGAGACGCCTGGCTTTTGCGACAGGCGAAACAGCAGCTCGAGGATCTCGGCGTCGGGGGCGGCGAGCTCGGGGCGGGCGGCGATCGGGACGAGGGTGCCGTCGTAGTCGAGGACGAGGACGAGGCGGTGGCCGGCCTGGAGCGCGGGGCGGGCGGCGCCGAGGACGGCGGCGGGGGTGAGGCGCAGGGCGGGGACGTCCCTGGCGGCGCCGTCGTCGCCGAGCGCGGCGAGGAACTCCTCGGCCCAGCGGTGGACGTCGAAGCGGAGCACGCGGGCGCGCAGGGCGGCCATCCGGGTCCTCCGCTCGTCCTCGGGCATCTCGAGCGCGTGCTCGATCGCCCTCGACATGCCGTCGACGTCGTAGGGGTTGACGTGCAGCGCCTCGGGCATCTCCTCGGCGGCGCCGGCGAACTCGCTGAGCACGAGGACGCCGTCGCCGTCGGTGCGGGCGGCGGCGAATTCCTTGGCGACGAGGTTCATGCCGTCGCGCAGCGGGGTGACGAGCATCACCGAGGCGGCGCGGTAGAGGCTGATCAGCTGCTCCTGGGGGAAGCCGCGGTACATGTAGTGGATCGGGGTGTCGCGCAGGGTGGCGAGGCGGCCGTTGATCGCGCCGACCATCTCCTCGACGCGGCGGCGGTAGTCTTGATAGGCGCCGACCTTCTCGCGCGAGGGGACGGCGATCTGGACCATCGTCGTCTTGCCGCGGAGGTCGGGGCGGCGCAGCAGGAGGCGCTCGACGGCGTGGAGGCGGCGCCGGATCCCCTTGGTGTAGTCGAGGCGGTCGACGCCGAGGATCAGGCGCGTGCCGCGGGCGAGGCGGAAGTCGTCCTCGAGCGGCTCGCCGGGGCCGGCGAAGGTCGCGGCGTCGATGCCCATCGGGAACGCGCGGAAGCGGACCTGGCGGCCGAACGCGGTGATCTCGTCGAGGACGGGCTCGAGGCCGAGGATCCGGACCGTCGCCGAGGCGAAGTGGCGGGCGTACGACGGCGTGTGGAAGCCGATCAGGTCGGCGCCGAGCATGCCCCGAAGGACATCTTCGCGCCACGGCAGCATGCGGAACACCTCGGAGGCGGGGAACGGGATGTGCAAGAAGAAACCGATCCGCGCGGCCGGGAGCCGCTCGCGCAGGAGGCCGGGGAGCAGCAGCAATTGGTAGTCGTGGACCCAGATCGTGTCGCCGGGCTGGTAGTGCGCCGCGACCGCCGCGGCGAACTTGGCGTTGACGCGGCGGTAGGCGTCCCAGCCGGCGGAGCGCAGCGGGATCCGGTCGAGCAGGTAGTGGAAGACCGGCCAGAGCACGCCGTTGGCGAAGTCCTCGTAGTAGCTGCGGACCTCCTCGGCGGTGAGCTCGACCGGGACGGTCCGCAGGTCGCCCAGCTGCTCGAGGGCGGCTGCGCGAGTTGCGTCGGCGAGGCGCGACAGATCGCCGGGCCAGCCGATCCACAGCCCGTGCGAGCGTTCGAAGGGTCCGCGTAGCCCCGTGGCGAGGCCGCCCATACTCGGGGACACGATGGCCTCGCCCTTCGCCGCGCTCACCGTCACCGGCAGACGATTGGAGACGACGAGCAGGCGTGACATGCCGGCAAGTTTGCGCAACCATCCCCGGCGGGCAAACTCCGCCGTGAACACCGTAAAAACCGTCGTTCGTCCCGCTCCTCGTGTACCTGCACCGATCCTGATCGAGGCCGTCAGCCCGGCGCTCGACGACGGGCGCCACGCCGTCAAGCGGATCGTCGGCGACGAGCTCGTCGTCGAGGCCGACATCTTCAAGGATGGCCACGACCGGCTCGCGGCGCAGGTCCGCTACGTCGGGCCCGACGGGGCCTCGCGGACGAGCCCGCTGCGCTACGACTACGACGCCGACCGGTGGTTCGGTCGGTTCGCGCTCGACCGGACGGGCGACTGGGCGTTCACCGTCGAGGCGTGGACCGACCGGTTCACGACCTGGCGCTCGGAGCTCGAGAAGAAGTACGGGGCGGGGCAGGACGTCCGGTCCGAATTGCTCGAGGGGGCGGTGATGGTCGAGCGCGCCGCGCAGGCGGCGCCGAGCGCCGACCGGGCGGCGCTGCTCGCGATCGCGGCGGGGCTGCGCGACGAGGGTCGCGGGCCGGCCGAGCGGGTCGAGCTGGCGCTGGCGCCGGCGCTGAAGGGCTGGATGGCGCAGCACCTCGCGCCGGACGACCTGACGACGTACGACCGGGTGCTGCCGCTGCGGGTCGACCGGGTGCGCGCGCGGTTCGGCAGCTGGTACGAGTTCTTCCCGCGGTCGTGCGGCGAGCCGGGGGTCCACGGGACGTTCGCCGACGCCGAGCGGGCGCTGTACCGGATCGCGGCGATGGGGTTCGACGTGGTGTACCTGCCGCCGATCCACCCGATCGGGGTGACCAACCGCAAGGGCAAGAACAACACGCTGGTCGCCCAGCCGGGCGATGTCGGCAGCCCGTGGGCGATCGGCGGCGAGGGCGGCGGGCACACGGCGGTCGCGCCGGAGCTCGGCACGCTCGCCGACTTCGACCGTTTCGCAAGGACGGCGCGCAGCCTCGGCGTCGAGATCGCCCTCGACTACGCGCTGCAGTGCTCGCCCGACCACCCGTGGCTCAAGGAGCACCCGGAGTGGTTTTTCATCCGCCCCGACGGCACGATCAAGTACGCCGAGAACCCGCCGAAGAAGTACCAGGACATCTATCCGCTGAACTTCTGGTGCGAGCAGCGCGAGGCGCTGTGGCAGGCGTGCAAGGAGATCCTGTTGTTCTGGGTGGCGCACGGGGTGACGATCTTCCGGGTCGACAACCCGCACACCAAGGCGCTCGCGTTCTGGGAGTGGGTGATCGCCGAGGTCCACCGCGACCACCCGGAGGTGCTGTTCCTCGCGGAGGCGTTCACCCGGCCGAAGCGGATGCGCTGGCTGGCGAAGGCGGGGTTTTCGCAGTCGTACACCTACTTCACGTGGCGCAACACGGCGGCCGAGGTCCAGGAGTACTTCACCGAGCTGACGCAGGGGCCGATGAAGGAGTACTTCCGCGGCAACTTCTTCATCAACACGCCGGACATCCTGCACGAGTACCTGCAGAAGGGCGGGCGCCCGGCGTTCCGTACGCGGCTCTTGCTGGCGGCGACGCTGGCGCCGACGTACGGGATCTACAGCGGCTTCGAGCTGTGCGAGAACGTGCCGCTGCGCGCGGGGTCGGAGGAGTACCTCGACTCGGAGAAGTACGAGCTGAAGAGCCGCGACTACAGCGATCCGGGCAGCCTGGCGCCGGAGATCACGCAGCTCAACCGGCTGCGCCGCGAGCACCCGGCGCTGCAGCGCTACGACAACGTGTCGTTCCACCGCTGCGACAACCCGAACATCCTGTTCTACCTGAAGCGCGCGGTCGGGCCGACCGGCGACGTGCTGGTCGCGGTCAACTGCGACGTGTCGCGCGCGCAGGACGGGTGGGTCGAGGTGCCGCTCAAGGTCCTCGGGATCGGCGCCGACGAGGCGTACGTCGTCGAGGACATGCTGACCGGGGCGCGCTACGAGTGGCGGGGCAGCCGCAACTACGTGCGCCTCGACCCCCAGCAGCAGCCGGGCCACATGCTCCGGCTGGTCCGCAACGCGATCGACGTCGAGGTGACATGATGGAAGCGGTGGTCGATGATCCCCTCTGGTACAAGCACGCGATCATCTACCAGCTGCACGTCAAGTCGTTCTACGACAGCGACGGCGACGGCTACGGCGACTTCCCGGGGCTGTGCGCCAAGCTCGACTACCTGGCCGAGCTCGGGGTCACGTGCCTGTGGCTCCTGCCGTTCTACCCGTCGCCGCTCAAGGACGACGGCTACGACATCGCCGACTACGGGGCGATCAACCCGCGCTACGGGACGATGGACGACTTTCGCCGGTTCCTGGGCGAGGCGCACCGGCGCGGGCTGAGGGTGATCACGGAGCTGGTGATCAACCATACGTCGGACCAGCACCCGTGGTTCCAGCGGGCCCGGCAGGCGCCGAAGGGCTCGCCGGAGCGCGAGCTGTACGTGTGGAGCGACGACCCGACCCGCTACGCGGGGGCGCGGATCATCTTCACCGACACGGAGAACTCGAACTGGGCGTGGGACCCGGTCGCCGGGCAGTTCTACTGGCACCGGTTCTTCAGCCACCAGCCGGACCTCAACTTCGCCAACCCGCTGGTGCGCAAGCTGGTGCTCGACGTGATGCGCCAGTGGCTCGGGATGGGGGTCGACGGGCTGCGGCTCGACGCGGTGCCGTACCTGTGCGAGCGCGAGGGGACGAACTGCGAGAACCTGCCGGAGACGCACGCGGTGCTGAAGGAGATCCGGGCGGCGCTCGAGGCGGAGTTCCCGGGGCGGCTGTTGCTCGCGGAGGCCAACCAGTGGCCGGAGGACGTGCTGCCGTACTTCGGCGACGGGACCGACGAGTGCCACATGGCGTTCCACTTCCCGCTGATGCCGCGGATGTTCATGGCGCTGCGCAAGGAGGACCGGACGCCGATCGTCGAGATCATGGCGCGGACGCCGGCGATCCCGCCGCAGTGCCAGTGGGGGATCTTCCTGCGCAACCACGACGAGCTGACGCTCGAGATGGTGACCGACGAGGAGCGCGACTACATGTACCGCGAGTACGCCCGCGACGCGCGGATGCGGATCAACGTCGGGATCCGCCGCCGGCTCGCGCCGCTGATGGACAACGGGCGGCGGCAGATCGAGCTGATGAACGCGCTGCTGATGGCGATGCCGGGGACGCCGATCCTCTACTACGGCGACGAGCTCGGGATGGGCGACAACATCTTCCTCGGCGACCGCAACGGGGTGCGCACGCCGATGCAGTGGAGCGCCGACCGCAACGCGGGCTTCTCGCGGGCCGACAGCGCGGCCCTGTTCGCGCCGGTGCTGGTCGACCCGCCCTACGCGTACACCAACATCAACGTCGACGCGCAGGAGCGGACCGGGACGTCGCTGCTCCGCTGGATGCGCCGGCTGATCCGTGTCCGCCGCACCTACCGGGCGTTCGGCGCCGGCAGCTTCGAGCCGCTCCACCCGGAGAACCGCGCGACGCTGGCGTTCTTCCGCCGGCTCGGCGACCAATTGCTGCTGTGCGTGCACAACCTGTCGCGCTTCGCCCAGTTCGCCGAGCTCGACCTGCGCGCGTACGCCGGCTACACGCCGGTCGAGCTGTGGAGCGAGCGGCCGTTCCCGCGGATCGGCGAGCTGCCGTACTTGCTGACGATGTCGCCGCACGGGTTCTTCTGGTTCGAGCTGCGGCCGCCGGAGGGCGGGTGAGATGAGCGGGCTGGCGGCCGCGCTCGGCGAGCTGTCCCCGGAGACATGGGAGCGGTTCCTCGCGGGGCGGCGGTGGTTCCCCGCCGGGGCGCGCGCGGTCCAGCTCGTCGGCGCGGCGGACGTCGCCCCGGGCGTCGCGCTGGCGCTGCTGGCGGTCGAGGCGGCGCGGCCGTGGACGACGCAGGTGCTGCTGGTCCGGCGCGAAGAGACAGGTCCCGAGGGACAGGTCCCGGAGGACAGGATTCTGCGGGTCGCGGGGGCCGAGGTCGTCGAGGCGAGCGAGGCGCCGGCGGGGTTCTCGGCGCTGGCGCCGGCGCTGCGCGGCGGCGGACGGCTGGTCGGGGCGGGGGCGCGCTGGACGGCGGAGCCGGTCGGGCGCTGGCCGGACGGGGACGGCGGGGCGCGGCGGATCGGCGGCGAGCAGAGCAACACGGCGGTGGTGCTCGGCGGGGTCGCGCTGGTGAAGTTGTTCCGGCGGGTCGAGGTCGGGGAGCACCCGGAGCTCGAGCTCGGGCGGTTCTTGACGGCGCGCGGGTTCGCGTACAGCCCGCCGCTGCTCGCGGGGCTGGTGGTCGAGACGGCGGAGGGGGTCGCGGCGGCGGGGTCGGTCCACGCGTACCTGCCGGGGCGGGTCGACGGGTGGACGCATGCGATCGCGCGTGGCGTCGAGGACATGTCCCGCGAGGCCGAGCGGCTGGGGGCGGCGACGCGGGCGCTGCACGAGGCGCTGGCGGGCGCGACCGACGGGTCGCTGGCGCCGCGGGCGGTCGTAGGGGTCGACCGGGCGCGGTGGGCGGCGGGGCTGCGGGCGACCGCCGCGGGGGCGCTGGCGCGGCTGCGCGAGCGGCGGGACCGGCTTCGGCCGGAGGTGCTCGGGCGCGTCGATTGCCTGGGCGACTGCAGCGAGGCGCTGCTCGCCGACGCCGAGGCGCAGCTGCTGGCCGCGTCGGGGGTGAAGATCCGGATCCACGGCGACTATCACCTCGGGCAGGTGCTGTTCGACCCGGTGGCCGGCGGGTGGACGATCCTCGACTTCGAGGGCGAGCCGTCGCGGGCGCTCGCCGAGCGGGCGCAGCGGCAGCTCCCGCTGCGCGACGTCGCGGGGATGCTGCGCTCGTTCGCCTACGCGGCGCTGGTCGGGGGCGGCGGCGAGGCGTGGGAGCGGGCGGTGGCGGCGGCGTTCCTCGCCGGCTACGACGACGCGGCGGCGGCCGGCTCGCCGCTGCCGCCGGCCCGGACGTCGCCGCTGCTGCACGCGTGCGTGGTCGAGCGGATGTTCTACGAGCTGGCCTACGAGCTCGACTACCGGCCGGACCACGTGTGGATCCCGCTGGCGGGGCTGCTCGCGGCGGTGCGTTGACGGCGGGCACGCGTGGAGGTGCGAAAAGGCGCGTGCCCTGTGTGGACCCATGTCGCGCCGCCCAAGCGCGGGCCGAGGACGACCGGAGGACCTCGCACCGATTCGCGCCGTTGGGGGTGGATACGACTCGCAGACCGCCGAGCCGTGCTCGGGCGGCGGTTTTTCGGTATCGTCGCCGCGGAGGTGTGCGATGCGCCGTCTCGTGGGGGTCTCGCTGGTGACGCTGGCCGGGTGTCTGTTGCAGAACCCGGCCTACAAGGACGACAACGGGATCAGCGCGACCGGGACGGCGAGCGGGTCGGCGGGGGCGACGGAGGGGCCGCCGACCACCGGCGAGGCGACCGGGGCGCCGACGTCGGGCGAGGGCTTGGTGAGCGCGAGCGGGACCGGCGGCGAGGTGACGAGCGAGGCGACGGTCGGCGAGGTGACCACCGACGCGGTGACGAGCGAGGCGGGGACCAGCGCGAGCTCCGGCGAGGCGACGGCCGGGTCGAGCACCACCGGGCCGGTGCAGCCGGTGTGCCTGAACAGGTTCGAGCTCGGGCAGTATCCCACGACCGAGGACACCGGGGTGGTGCCGTCGACGATGGGCTCGCCGTGCCCGTGGCAGGGCGGGGTGCAGGACTGCGCGACGCTGAACTTCGGGACGACGTGGTTCTACCGGCTGGTCCACGACGCGAACGCCGGCAGGAACGCGGCGCTGTTCCGCTTCGAGACCGAGAGCCTCGTGGAGGACCTCGACGAGGAGGGGCTCGTGGTCGAGGACATCGTCGGGCTGCGGTTCGCGGTCGTGGTGTGGGAGAACAAGGCGGCGCCGGACGGGGTGATCACGCTCGACATCGACCTGGTCGCGGCCGAGGACCAGGGCTGGCTGGTCGGGACCAAGGACGCGGGGACGGCGACCGACGGCGACTCGAGCTTCGCCTGCCGGCGCCGCGAGAACGGGCAGTGTACGCCGTGGGCGGACGCGGGCGGGCCGCTGGCGGTGGCGACCAAGCTCGGCGAGTTGTCGTTCGACGCGGTGGAGATCGACGAGGACCAGTCGCCGACCGAGTATCATGCGCGGGTCGAGAGCGAGTCGCTGCCGGCCGGGCCGCTGGTCGAGCAGCTGCTCGGCGGGGTCGAGCCGACGCTGGCGCTCAGCCTGCAGACGATGCGCGGGCTCGCCGAGCCGCAGATCGGGATCAAGCTGCGCGAGGCGGAGTGGACGGATCCGACGCTGGTGATCGAGGTGTGCAGCGAGTGGAGCGAGTGAGGGCTGGCCTTCAGGGCAGCTCGAGCGCGAGGCGGGCGGCGAGGATGTCGGTGATCGTCGCCTCGAGGCGGGCGCGGCCGTCGCCGTCGCCGACGCTGGCGAAGTTGTGGCGGGCGATGTCCTGGCTGAGCTCGGGGTCGGCCCGGATCGCGTGGGCGGCGAGGATCGCGAACTCGGGGCCGAGCCTGGCCATCTCCTCGCGGAAGCGGGCGTCGGCGGCGGCCTGGGCCTGGCGGCGGAGGTCGTCGAGCAGCTCGGCGCGGATGCACTGGATCACCGGGTCGGGGGTGCGGCGCAGCAGCGGGACGAGGGCGTCGGCGGTCAGCGGGCGGCGGGGGTCGGCGCGGGTGTAGGCCGGGTGGAAGCCGACCATGTAGAAGCGCGGGCCGCCGAGGGCGACGTAGGCGTCGCGGATCTCGCGGACGAGGTCCTCGAAGCGGTCGGGGTCGGCGAAGGCGCGCTCGGCGGCGGTCGGGGGCGGCGGGGCGCCCGGGACGGCGCCGCGGGTGATGAAGGTCAGGAGGACGACCTCGGCGTCGCGCCGGCGGGCGAGCAGGTCGGCGAGGTCGCGGGCGACGGCGTCCGGCTCGGGGGCGGCGGCGGCGAGGAAGGTCGGGCGGTGCAGCCGGCCCTGCTCGCGGCAGCGGCGGGCGAACGGGCACAGGCTGAGGTCCTCGACGACCTCGCGGACGTAGCGGGCGTGGAGGGCGTCGATGCGCGGCCAGGGCGGCCAGGTGTCTTGTTCACCCATTGCCGCGGGAAGTGTATCCTAGGCCGTCCATGGCCGCCGTGCTCCGACAGGTCCTCGCGCTCGCCGCCGCGCTCGCCGGCACCTTCGCCGGGGTGGGCTGCACGCGCAACGTCGTCCGCGTCGAGACGGAGCCGGCGGGCGCCGACGTGACGGTCAACGGGGCGCGGAACAAGGAGAACCGCTGGTCGATCGGCGACGACGACGAGGCGACGGTGCTGGCGCGGTGGCCCGACGGCAAGGAGGTCGGCGCGAAGATCCTCGTCGACCGTGACTCGCTGGTGGTGCTGCGGCGCGACGGGGACCCGAGCCAGATCGTCGGGGCCCGCCTGCCGCTGGCGATGGTGCCGGGCGCGACGCCGCCGCCGACCACGGGCGGGCCGCCGCCGGCGACGGTGACGCCGGGGCCGGTCGACCCGATGGCCGAGGCGCGCAAGCTGTTCGAGGCCGGGCAGAAGTCCTACGAGCTGACGGACTACGAGATCGCGATCGAGAAGTTCAAGGCGGCCTACGAGCTGATCCGCAGCAGCGCGGACCCGGCGGCGCCGGAGATCCTCGGCAACGTGATCTTCAACCTCGCGGTGGTGTACGAGCGCAGCTACGAGGTGACGCCGGACATCGAGCGGCTGCGGCGCGCGCGGGTGATGTACCGCCAGTACGACGAGCAGATGGCGACGATCGTGCCCGGGTGGGCCAAGTCGGCGGAGCACGCCGACGTGCTGGCCCGGATCCGGGCGATCGAGGCGCGGCTCGGGCCGGCGAAGTGACCGCGGGTTGACGCGGGTGGACGCGGCGCGGGCGGCGGGCCTCGCGGGGCGGTCCGCCGGGCGCGCAGCGGGGCGGGCGCCCGGGTCTGCGCATGGGGCTTGTCGCGCGCGCGCGCTCGGTCGTATCGTCGGCCGAGATGTTCAAGAACCATCCGCGGGGCCTGCCTGTCCTGTTCTTCACCGAGATGTGGGAGCGCTTCGGCTTCTACCTGATGCTCGGGATCTTCACCCTGTACATGAAGGCAGGGGCCGACGCGAACCCGGCGAAGTCGGGGTTGGGGCTGACGCCGCAGCAGGCGAGCGACATCTACGGGACCTACATCGCGCTGGTGTACCTGACGCCGTTCGTCGGCGGGCTGCTGGCCGACCGCGTGCTCGGGTACCGCAAGGCGATCGTGATCGGCGGCGTGCTGATGGGGCTCGGCTATTCGGGCCTGGCGATCCCGGGCTACGGGCCGACGTTCTTCCTGTCGCTGCTGCTGATCATCCTCGGCAACGGGTTCTTCAAGCCGAACATCTCGACGCTGGTCGGCAACCTGTACAATAACGAGCAGTTCAAGCCGTACAAGGACGCCGGGTTCAACATCTTCTACATGGGCATCAACATCGGTGCCTTCATCTGCAACTTCGTCGCGGCCTACCTGCGCAACACGTACGGGTGGGGCTACGCGTTCCTGGCGGCCGGGATCGGGATGTTCCTCGGGGTCGGGTGGTTCCTGTCGGGGATGAAGCACACCGCCGAGGCGGACGTGATCAAGCCGACCAAGCCGGAGGACCAGCCGGTCGGGTCGATCCTCGCGCAGGTGTTCGGGCCGGCGGCGGTGTTCGCGGCGATCGGGTGGTTCGTGCCGGCGCTGGTGATGGGCAAGGGCGCGACGGTGTTCGGGACGCAGAGCAACGACGCGTTCCTGTTCGCGTGCGTGCCGGTGACCTACTACTATTACTCGCTGTGGCGCCGGTCCGACGGCGAGGACCGCGAGCGGATCGGGGCGCTCTTGCCGATCTTCGCCGCGGTGGTCGCGTTCTGGGCGATCTTCCACCAGAACGGCGACGCGCTGACGACCTGGGCCGACCGCTACACCCGCCGCGAGATCCCCGAGGCCGCCGCGCCGCTCGCCGAGGCGGTCGGCGGCGTCCAGCGCGTCGACACCAGCCTGCGCGAGGTGACGATCACCGACGACCACGGCAACCCGGTCAAGGGCCCCGACGGCAAGCCCGCGAAGGAGCTCGGGCCCGACCCGTACTTCAACAACATCCCGCGCGACCAGTGGCCCGCCGCGCCGCCGCCGGCGTGCTCCGCCGAGGTGATCCCCGAGGCGACCGCGGCCACGTGCAAGGCGGCGCAGACCAAGCTGGTGTCGACCGAGCTGTTCCAGTCGATCAACGCGTTCTTCGTCGTGCTGCTGACGCCGCTGGTCGTCGGCGTGTTCGCGTCGCTGCGCCGCAAGGGCAAGGAGCCGTCGACCCCGGCCAAGCTGTCGCTCGGCCTGTTCATCACCGCGCTGTCGACCCTCGTGATGGTCGCGGCGACGTTCGTCACCCACAACGGCGCGGACAAGGGCTCGGCGATGTGGCTGATCGGCACCTACGGGGTGATCACGATCGGCGAGCTGTGCCTGAGCCCGATGGGCCTGTCGCTGGTGTCCAAGCTCAGCCCGCCGCGCCTGACCGCGCTGATGATGGGCGGGTGGTTCCTGTCGACGTCGATCGGCAACAAGCTGTCGGGGATCCTGTCGGGCCTGTTCACCCTGTTCGAGCACAAGTCCGCGGTGTTCTTCATCAACTTCGGCGGGGCGCTGCTGGCGTCGCTGCTGATCTTCCTGATGCTCCCGCGCCTCAAGCGCGTGATGACGAAGTACCTCGGCGAATGACCCGACCGCCGCCGACCGACGCGGACCTCGCCCGCGCGCTCGCGGCCTACCCCGAGCTCGCGGGCGGCGACATCCGCCCGCTCGCGGGCGGGCTGATCAACGCGACCTTCGCGGTGACGAGCCCGCGCGGGGCGTTCGTGCTGCAGCGGGTCCACCCGGTGTTTGCGCCGGAGATCCACCACAACATCGCCGCGGTGACCGGGCACCTGCAGCGCAAGGGGCTGGTCGCGCCGAGCCTGCTGCAGGCGCAGAGCGGCCGCCCGTGGGTGGACCTCGGCGAGGCGGGGATCTGGCGGGCGATGACCCGCGTGCCGGGGACCAGCTTCGAGGCGGTCGGGAGCGCAGCGCAGGCGCGCGCGGCCGGGGCGCTGGTCGGGCGGTTCCACGCGGCGCTCGCCGATCTCTCCTATACGTTCCAGGCGACGCGCCTCGGGGTCCACGACACGGCGGCGCACCTGCGCACGCTGGCCCAGGCGCTCGCGCAGCACGCGGGGCACCGGCTGCTGCCGGAGGTCGAGCCGCTGGCGCGGGCGATCGTCGGCGCGGCGTCGGAGCTGCCGCCGCCCGAGCCGGCGCCGCTGCGCGCGTGCCACGGGGACCTGAAGTTCAACAACATCCTGTTCGCCGGGACAGGTCCCGAGGAGCAGGTGCAGGCGGTGTGCCTGATCGACCTCGACACGGTCGGGCCGATGGCGCTGCACCACGAGCTCGGCGACGCGTGGCGCTCGTGGTGCAACCCGGCCGGCGAGGAGCGCGGGGCGCCGCGCTTCGAGGTCGAGATCTTCGCGGCGTCGCTGGCAGGGTACGTCGAGACGGGGGTGACGCTGACGCCGGCGGAGCGGCGCAACCTGGTCCACGGGGTCGAGTGGATCGCGCTCGAGCTGGCGGCCCGGTTCGCGGCGGACGCGTTGAACGAGCGCTACTTCGGGTGGGACGCGCGGCGGTTCCCGGCGGCCGGCGAGCACAACCTGCAGCGCGCGCGCGGGCAGTGGGCGCTGCACCTGGCGGCGGTCGAGACACGGGCCGCGCGGGCGGCGTCGCTGCTCGGGTGAGTCGGGCCGTCGAGCCGGGGCGAGACGCGAGGGCCCAGGTCTCAGAACGAGAAGGTGTGCGTGCGCGAGCCGCCCTGCTGCGACTCGTTGAAGCGGATCGACTCGACGAAGTCCTCGACGCAGCGGCCGAGCGGCGTGCCGGCCCAGTTCTTCTGCGTCGTCGCCTTGACGACGCCCTGCGTGTCGACGACGATCTTGACGGTGACGTCGATCCGCGCCGCCGCGCCGAGGCCGCTCAGCGCCGCGCAGCGAGCGGCGATCCGCGGCTCCATCGCCGCGTAGCGCGACTTGAGGCGGATCGGCTCGATCCGCGCCGGCAGGTCGCTGTCGACGGCCTTGGGCCTGGGCTTGGGCTTGGCCGGCTCCGTCGGCTCGGGCCTGGGCTCGGGCTGCGGGACGACGGCCGCGACCGGCTCGGGCTTGGGCTCGGGCTCGGGCTGCGGGGCGGGCTCGGGCTCGGGCTTGGGCTGCGCGACCGGCTCGGGCTGCGGGGTGGGCTCGGGCCTGGCCACGGCCGGCTCGGGCGTGGGAAGGGCAGGCTGTGGGGGCTCGGGCGTGGGCAAGGCGACGGGCTGGGGCGGCTCGGGCCTGGCCTCGGGGACAGGTGGGGCGCTGACGACGATCGGCTGCGGGGCGGGCTCGGGCTCGCGCCTGGATTCGCGGGTGCGGCGCGGCTTGCTCGGCTCCCTGTCCTTGGCGGCGCGCTTGCTCGACTCGGCGACGGCGTCGCCCTTGCGCGCGGGCTGCGGGGCTGGCCCGCGGGACATCCACAGGGCGAAGAAGATCAGCGCCGAGCCGACGACGACGGCGATGCTGACGTTGCGGACGAGGTTGCCCGAGGCGACCGGGGGCGGCGGCGAGACGACGATCAGCGGCATCTGCGAGCTGGTGACCGGCTGCGGCGGCAGGATCGGCTCGGGAGCGCGGATCGGCGGCGCGAGCTGCGAGAGCACCATGCTCGGCTCCGGCTTGGCGATCGTCGGCGAGGACGCGGTCACCGGGGCGGGCGGGGCCGGCGGCGGCGGGGCGGCGAGCACGGGCGGGATCGGGATCGCGCGCGGCTCGGAGACGGGGGTCGTCCGCGGGGTCGGGACGGACGAGGGCCGCGGGGCGGCGACCGGGGCGCTCTTGGCGGCGGCGGGGCTGGCCCCGAGGACAGCCTCGGCGAGCGCGGGGTCGTTCTTGCGCAGGTCGGCGGTGAACGACCGCAGCGGCTGCGGCTCGGAGCGCGACTGCGGCAGCGGGCGCGAGGGCTCGTCCTTGCGGGCGCTGTCCTCGTCCCACGAGGCCGGGTCGAGCGAGAGGATCGCGGTCGCGCGGCGCAGCTCGCCCTCGCGGGCGCGGGCGGCGAGCACGGACTCGTGGAGCGCGCGGATCGTCGGGAAGCGGCGCGAGGGGTCCTTGGCAAGGGCGCGCAGGATCACCTGCTCGAACGGCTCGGCGATCTCCTGCTCGGGGACGACGAGGGTCGGCGGCTGCGGCTCGTCGTACATGTGCTTCTTGAGCACCGCGAGGAACGAGTCGCCGCGGAACGGTGGGCGGCCGGTGAGGAGCTCGTACATCATCACGCCGATCGCGTAGACGGCGGAGGCGGCGTCGGGGAAGCCGCCGCTGGCGATCTCGGGGGCCATGTACTCGGCGGTGCCGGGCGGGGTGCCCTTCGACTCGACGAGGTTGCCGTCGGGCGAGCGGTAGACGCTGGCGACCGGCGAGACGCCGACGCCGAGCAGCTTGATCGGCTGGCGCCGGCGGCCGTCGTCGCCGTCGTCGCGCAGGCGGACCACGGCGCCGAGGTTGAGGTCGCCGGCGTGGATATTCTTGTCGGCGGCGACGATCAGCGCCTCGCAGATCTGCGTGGTGAGGATCGCGACCTGCTGCCACGGCAGCGGGCCGTCCATGCGCAGCGCGGCGGCCAGCGACTCGCCCTCGAGCCGCTCCATCACGTAGTAGCTGAGGTAGTCGCTGGTGCTGCCGGTGTCGACGACCTCGACGATCGACTCGTGGTGCAGCCTGGCGAGCTGCTGGGCCTCGTAGAGGAATTGGCGGGCGCGCCGCTCGGCCGGCGAGTGCGTCGGGCCGAGGATCCGGATCGCGACGTGGCGCCCGGACTGCTCGTCGATCGCCGCGTAGACGCGGGTGGTCAGGCCGCGGCTCAGCGGCTTGACCAGGCGGTAGCGGCCGAGGTCGCGGCCGATCAGCTCCTCGGGGTCGCTCCACAGGTCGAGCGGGAACGGCTCGCCGAGCGGCTCGCTCGGCGCCGGCGCGAGGCCGGCCGCGGGCGCGAGCGGGAGCTCGTCGCCGCTGTCGTCGAACGAGGGGCTCGGGGCGGAGGGCGGGCGGCTCGGGCTGTCCTTGGGGGCAGGTGCCGTGAACGCGCGCACCGGCTCCGCCACCGGCGGCGGCGGGGCCGGCTCGTCGAGCGCGAGCTCGCCGCGGTTGAACGACACGCCGCTCTGGCCCGACGAGGCGCCGGCGATCAGCGGCGGCAGCGGCTCGTCGTCGTCGAGGTCGGCCGGCGGGGGCGGCGGCAGCGGGGCGTCGTCGATCGAGTCGCTCGGGGCGGGCGCCGGGGCGAGGCCGGACAGGTCGACGGCGGCGTGCAGGGCCCGCGAGGGCTCGTTGAGGTCGCCGAAGTCGTCCTCGTCGCGGGCGCGCCGCGGCGGGGGCGCGGGCCTGGGCGCAGGTGCAGGCGCGCGCGCGGCCGCGGCCGGGACCGCGCGCGAGGGCTCGTTGAGGTCGCCGAAGTCGTCCTCGTCGCGCGCGCGCCGGAGCGTCGGCGGGGGCGCGGGCGCGGGCGGAGGCGCGGGCGGAGGCGCGGGCCTGGACCTCGGCGGCGGTGGCAGCTCGTCGTCGTCGGAGACAGGTCCCGGAGACCATGGCCGGGCGGCCAGGCTCGGAACGGAGCGCGGCGGCGGGGCGAGGTCGGCCTCGGGCGCGTCGCTGTCGGGCGGGAGCTCGGCGCCGAAGTCGTCGGCGCTTAGCAGGTCGTCGTCGGTCGCGGGACCGCGCGGGCGGACGAACGCGTCGTCGGCGTCGTCGTCGTCGTCGTCGAGGTCCTCGGCGACCTCGATCTCGCGGACGGGGAAGCGGCCGTTCTGGGTGCGGACGACCTGCGAGAGGCCGGGCGGGAGCGCGATCTCGCCGTCGTCGAGGAAGGCGCCCGAACCCGCGCGCGCGGGCATCGGCGAGGGGAGCGGTGGCGGGGCGCTGTGCGCCGGCCGGACGTCGCGGACGAGCGCGGAGTCGACGAAGCCGCCGTCGTCATCGTCGTCGTCGTCGCCGAGCAGCTCGTCGTCGTCGAGCATGTCGCTCGAATGCGATCGCCCGCCGGGGAGCGGGAGCTCGTCGTCGTCGTCCGTGAATTGGAACGGCGCCGGCGTCTGCGGGAGGGGTTCGTTCCACTCGTAACGGCCGCTGCGCTGCGGGGGCGGGGGGGGACCGGATCCGTTGCGCTTGTTATCCACGGGCCAGGAAGGGTCGCACGGGCGCGCGTGCCGGTCAAACTCGGCTCATTCGCGCGTGCCCGTCGGGGCGGCCGGTTTGCGGCGTTGCTGGCCGCCCCCGGGGGCGGGCGCGGCGGGGGCGGCGGGCGCGGCGGGGGGGTTCTTCTCGAGGTCGACCTGCAGGGTGACGATCTGGCGGCTCGCCGCCTGGGCCTTGTCGGGCGCGATCTCGGCGACCGAATCACGGTAGCGGGTCAATAGCGCGAGCGCTTCCGCGCGTCGCTCCTCGATCTGCGCGAGCAGCAGCGCCTCGTCGCGCAGGAGGTCGAGCTGCTGCGGGTCGAGCTCGAACGCGCGGTGCAGCGCGGCGGCGGCCTCCTCGTCGCGGCCGGGCACGCCCTGCAAGGTCGCCGCGAGCAGGGCCCAGTCGGCGGACGCAGGCGCGGGCAGGCGGGCGATCATCCTCTGATAGGCGACCGAGGCCTCGTAGGCGAGCGGGACCTTGCGCAGGCCGTCGCCGAGGCGGCGGTAGAAGTCGGCGTCGGCGGTCGGGTCGTCGGCGGCGACCGCCTGCTCGAGGTAGTAGCTGGCCTCGGCGGCGCGCTGGGGGAACTCGAGCAAGACGAGCCCGAGCTCGCCCTCGCAGCGGACGTGCTGCGGGACCTTGTTGGCGCAGGGCCACAGCGCGAGCGCGGCCTCGAAGCTCTGGCCCCTGGCCTTGGCGTCGGACGCCGCGGCGAGCGCCGCGTCGATCTGGTCGGCGGGGATCTGCGGCTCGGAGCGCGGCAGCGGCTTCTCGCGGTCGGGCCGGCGGAACGGGGTGTTGGGGTCACGGGGGGTCCGCGGCGGGTCGGCGAGCAGGTGCTTGGCCTCGGAGACCTTGGTCGGCGCCGGCGGGGCAGGCGAGCCGCCGCAGACGGCGAGCATCAGCGCGACGACCGCGGCGGCCGGTGCATGACGGAGCATGGGCGGGAGTATACTCCGCCGGTGCCTGCCACCGAACCCGGCGAGTCCCCCCAGCTCCAGCGCCCGCTCACGGCGGTGTATCCCGGGTCGTTCGACCCGATCACCAGCGGGCACGTGGAGATCGTCGCGCGCGCGCTGCGGCTGTTCGACGAGGTGATCGTCGCGGTCGGCCGCCACCCGACCAAGACCGGCTACTTCAACATCGACGAGCGGGTCGCGCTGATCGCCGAGTGCATCGCCCATCTCCCGCGCGCGCGGGCGGCGAAGTTCGACGGGCTGATGATCGACTTCTGCACGCAGCAGGGCGCGCGGGCGATCGTCCGCGGGCTGCGGGCCCACGGCGACTTCGAGCCCGAGTTCCAGATGGCGCTCGCCAACCGCGACCTCCAGCCGGCGGTCGAGACGGTGTTCTTGATCCCGGGGCCCGATCATCAATTCGTCTCGAGCTCGCTCGTCCGCGAGATCGCCAGCCACGGCGGCGACTTCGAGCGCTACGTGCCGGCCCCGGTCGCCGCGGCGATGCGCCGGCGCCTGCGCAAGGCGTAGAGGGGCGAGGGGCGTGGCGGACGAGAAGGACATGTCCGAAGGGGCAGGCGGGTCCGGGCCGCTCGCGCGGGCCGGCGAGGCGTGGCGTGGCGACGAGCACGCGCTGCAGGTGCAGGCGGCCCGGGAGGCCGGGTTGCCGGCGAACCAGGTCGCGATCGATCTGTTCACCGAGGGGTTCCGCCGCGGGCTGGTCGAGCGCGACCCGGCCGACGGGGCGATCGTGCTGCGCGGTCGGACGGTGCTGAAGACGGACGAGCTGGCGGCGCGGCTGAAGCCGATGCTGCGGTTTTTGCGGCTCGCGGGCGACGTCGTCAGCGTGCGGGTGGTCGACGGGCAATTCGAGCTGCGGGTCGCGGGGGCCGCGGCGGAGGCGAGCGAGGCGGCGCAGAGCGCGACGCGGACGGTGCTGCTGATCTGGGTGGCGAGCGCGCTGATCGGGTTTGCGCTGCTGGGCAGCTCGCAATTCGCGGCGCTGCTGGTGTGGAGCGCCGGCCTGCTCGTCGGCGCGTCGGCGCTGCGGCGCGGGCTGATCAGCGGGCGGACGATGCTGGCGGCGCGGCTCGCGGTCGGGCTCGGGATCCTCGCGCACGAGGAGCAATTGATCTTGCCGCCCGCGAAGGGGGCAGGTGAGCCGTGAAGCCGGTCGACCCGGGGTTGTGCGCCCGCTGCCGCAACGGGCGCCGGCTCGACACCGGCCGCGGCTCGACGTTCTGGCGCTGCGCGGAGCACGACCGCGACCCGCGCTGGCCGAAGTACCCGCGCCTGCCGGTGCTGCGGTGCGAACGGTTTGCGGACGGGGTTTCCGGGGGGCCGGACGAGGAGTAGATTGACGGCGATGTCCGCCGCTCGCGTCCGTCGTGGTCTGGTCCTGCTCGCCGTCGCCGGGGCGCTCGCGCCCGGGGCCCTGCGCGCGGCGGACGGGGTGACGCCGCGCGTGCCGGTCAAGTGGCCGGACGACACGCCGTGCATGACGGTCGTCGACCGCAGCCAGTCGCCGGTGGTCCAGTTCCCGTACGGCATCCCGTACGAGGACACCGAGGTGACCGCCGACGAGGTGCCCGACAGCCGGCGTCACCAGTTCATCGCGTTTTGTCGCAACCACAGCCCGCAGGCGCCGCTGCCGACGTGGCTGTCGTGGAAGGACGTCGAGTACGCCGCGTCGTACGCGCTCGCCGACCCGGCGGACATCACCGACGAGGACGTGCTCGAGACGCATAGCGTCTACAAGGATTGCTTCCTGCGGATCACCCCCGACGAGGCGCGGCGGCCGATCACCGAGGAGGAGGCGGCGAAGGGCGTCGAGTGGGACACGACGGGGCTGCCCGCGGGGCCGTACATCGTCCAGGGGTACACGTGGTTCCCGGGGCTCAACATCTGGTCGAAGCGGCCCGGCGTGTTCCACGTCGTCGACGGGCCGGACCTCGCCGCGACCGGGCCGGCGGCGGCGCTGACCAACCTCGACGACTTCATGTTCGGGCTCGACACGCTGACGCTGCAGGGCTGCGCGCGGGCGATGCCGGGCTCGACGATGGCGCTGTACTGGTCGTTGACGAGCGGCGCGGAGCTCGACTGGAAGGTGTACGCGGAGGGGCTGCCGATCGACGGCGAGGCGATCGAGGTGCCGTTCACGCCGCCGCCGGAGGCGATCCAGGAGACGGTCGCGCTGCGGCTCGACATCACCGATCCGATGCAGCGGACCTTCACCGCGTATCCGCTGCGCCTGCTGACGATCTTGCCGGGCGGGGGCGGCGGGACGACGGGCTGCTCGGACAGCGGCTCGTTCCTCGGCGGCGAGAGCTGCGGCGACGGCGGCAGCAGCAGCGGCGGCGGGGCGAGCACGACGGGTGCGACCGAAGGTAGCAGCGGCCCCGGGCCGGGGACGGGCGGCGAGGACTCGGCGTCGAGCGGGCAGCCGCAGGTCGATCCGCCGCCGGTCGGCTGCGCGTGCCGCAGCGGCTCGGCGGGTGCGCCGTGGGCCTGGGGGGGCCTGGTGCTGCTCGGGCTGGGCCGTCGGCGCAAGGCGCGAGGATCCACACTCGCCCCGCGGTGACGGGATCGGGGGCCCGGGGTACACTTCGTGGCGCCTTGACCGTTGCCCCTCGCGCAGCCCGCGAAGACGCGATCTCGATCCCGGAGCTCATCTGCGAGCTCTGCCGGCAGTTCTACGACCTCGGGTGGGTCAGCGGGACCGGCGGCGGGATCTCGATCCGCGGCGCCGAGGGCATCTACATGGCCCCGTCCGGCGTGCAGAAGGAGCGCCTGCGGCCCGAGGACATCTTCCTGCTGCGCGGCGACCGGCTCGACGCCTGCGAGGTGCTGCGCGGGCCGTCGTCTGGCCTGAAGGTCAGCGAGTGCCAGCCGCTGTTCTACAACGCGTACCGGCTGCGCGGCGCGGGCGCGGTGATGCACTCGCACTCGGTGTGGGCGGTGCTGGCGACGCGGCTGTTCGCGCCGGGCGGCGGCGCGGGCGAGTTCGTGTGCAGCGGGCTCGAGATGCAGAAGGGGCTGCGCGGGGTCGGCTGCTTCGACACGCTGCGGGTGCCGATCGTCGCCAACACGCCGCGCGAGTCGCAGCTGACGGCGAGCATGGCGGAGGCGATGCAGGCGTACCCGGGGGTCGACGCGGTGCTGGTCGCGGGCCACGGGGTGTACGTGTGGGGCGCCGACTGGGCGCAGGCGAAGACCCAGGCGGAGTGCTACGACTATTTGTTCCGCGCGGTCGTCGAGTCGCACCGGCTCGGGATCCCGCTCGGGAAGTGACAGGCGGCGGAGGGCGATCGATGCGGCTGTGGTGGCTCGAGGGTGATGACGGCGGGCGGTCGGCGACGGTCGACGACCTCGCGGCGGTCGGCGTGCTGGTCGAGCGGCTGCCCGACGACGGGTTCCAGCCGGCGCTCGACCGCCTGCGCGCGGAGCGGGGCTACCAGGCGCAGGACGTCGTCGAGCTGCGGCCGGACACGCCGAACCTCGACGGGCTGCTGGCCAAGTTCAAGGACGAGCACCTGCACCGCGACGACGAGGTCCGCTTCGTCGTCGAGGGCGAGGGGGTGTTCGACATCCGCGGGGTGGACGAGCGGTGGATCCGGGTGCAGGTCGAGCGCGGCGACCTGATCGTCGTGCCGGCGCTGCTGTACCACCGCTTCTTTTTGACCGAGCGGCGGGAGATCCGCTGCGTGCGGCTGTTCAAGGACGCCGCGGGGTGGGTGCCGGAGTACCGCGCCTGAGCGCGCCGAGGGCCCGCCGGGACGATTTCGAGTTCGCGTTTGTTCGTGAGAAGAGCAGAGGTAGAGAAGATGACTGCAAGCACTGTTTCGAAGGTTCAGCCGATCAAGCAGGATTTCAAGGTGGCCGATCTGTCGCTGGCGGATTGGGGCCGCAAGGAGATCCAACTCGCCGAGAAGGAGATGCCCGGTCTGATGGCGCTGCGCGCCAAGTACGGGGCGACCAAGCCGCTCAAGGGCGCCAAGATCGCCGGCTGCTTGCACATGACGATCCAGACCGCGGTCCTGATCGAGACGCTGACGCACCTCGGGGCCGAGGTCCGGTGGTCGTCGTGCAACATCTTCTCGACGCAGGACCACGCGGCCGCGGCGATCGCGGTCGCCGGCGTGCCGGTGTTCGCGTGGAAGGGCGAGACCGAGGAGGAGTACTGGTGGTGCGTCGAGCAGACGATCCGCTGGCCCGACGGCAGCCCGCCGAACATCCTGCTCGACGACGGCGGCGACCTGACGCTGGTCCTCCACCGGCCGGAGCACCTCGCCAAGCTCGAGGGCTGCTACGGCGTGTCCGAGGAGACGACGACCGGGGTCCACCGCCTGTACCAGATGGCCGAGCGCGGCGAGCTGAAGATCCCGGCGATCAACGTCAACGACTCGGTGACGAAGAGCAAGTTCGACAACCTGTACGGCTGCCGCGAGAGCCTCGCCGACGGGATCAAGCGCGCGACCGACATCATGGTCGCGGGCAAGGTCGTCGTCGTGTGCGGCTACGGCGACGTCGGCAAGGGCTCGGCGCAGTCGATGCGCGGGTTCGGGGCGCGCGTGATGGTGACCGAGGTCGACCCGATCTGCGCGCTGCAGGCGGCGATGGAGGGCTTCGAGGTCGTGACGATGGACGAGGCGGCGAGCGTCGGCGACATCTTCGTCACCGCGACCGGCTGCTGCGACGTGATCACGCTCGACCACATGCGGCGGATGAAGGACGAGGCGATCGTCTGCAACATCGGCCACTTCGACAGCGAGATCGACGTCGCCGGGCTGACCTCCGACAGGAGCATCAAGGAGATCAACATCAAGCCGCAGGTCGACCGCTTCGTGTTCCCCGACGGCCACGCGATCATCCTGCTCGCCCGCGGCCGCCTGGTGAACCTCGGCTGCGGCACCGGCCACCCGAGCTTCGTGATGAGCAATAGCTTCACCAACCAGGTGCTCGCCCAGATCTCGCTCTACACCGAGGGCAGCCGCTACGAGAAGGGCAAGGTCTACGTGCTGCCCAAGCACCTCGACGAGGAGGTCGCGCGCCTCCACCTCGGGAAGCTCGGCGCCAAGCTGACCACGCTGACCGACAAGCAGGCCGAATACCTCGGCGTCTCGCAGCAGGGGCCGTTCAAGCCGGAGCACTACCGGTACTAAAGAAGGTCTGCAGCCCCGGGGGCGCGGACGACAGTCCGGCCCGGGGGCGCGCGTCCGAAGGGGGGCGGCCGTCGGCCGGCCCCCTTTTGTCGTTTTCGCGCGAGGCCCGGGGACCCGGCGGGCCCGGCGGGCCGCGGGGCCGCGAAAGGGGGGCGTCGGGACCGGCAGGCCGGGCGAGGCGCTCCGGGGCGGTTCGGGGGAGACGGCGAAAAGACTTCGGAGAAGCGCAGGGGGCAAGGACGCAGGGGCAAAGGCGGTGCAGAGGCGGGGCAAGGCCGCGGGGGGCGAGGATGCCGGGGGCGAGGATGCGGGGGCGAGGATGCGGGGGGCGAGGATGTGGGGCGAGGATGCCAGGGGCGAGGATGCGGGGGGGGGGAAAGGTACGTGACGGACGATCGGCGGGGAGGCGGTCTATATGCAGAGAGGGCGCTCGGGGCTGTGACCATCGGTTTCGTGGATTTTCAGCGGGGCTACACAAATATCATTTGACCTGGGATCGAAGACCATGCAAAAAATGGGGTGATGTCTAGGTTCGAAACGACCTTCCGCAATGCCGTCGCGAATGCCGAGCGCGACGTGATGATCGAGCAGATCCGTTCCAACCCCCAGATGAGCCTCTCCGAGCTCGGCAAGCTCGCGACAGGCGAGCTCAGCTCGCTCCTGAAGGGGATTACGATCGGTGAGATCCTGGGCCAGGCGGCCGCCAAGTCCGCCCGCCCGAGCGCCGGCAAGGCCGCGCGTCCGGCGGCGGCTGCGCCAGCCAAGGCCTCTGGGGGCCGTAAGCCGAGCCGCAAGTCGGCCGCTAAGGGTGGCAAGGCCAAGGACAAGTCGAAGGACAAGGCCAAGGCCAAGGACACCGACGGCGAGAAGGAGAGCGCGCCGGCCAAGCGCGGCGGCGGCTCCAAGGCCGTCGATACCCGCACCCCGGCCGGGCGCGAGGCGTATGACCAGGCGGTCCTCGAGGCGCTGAAGACGGTTGGGAAGGCCGCGGCGGCGCCCGATCTGTCGGCGCACGTCGGCGGCACGCCGCTGCAGATCCGCACGGCGCTGGCGCGCCTGATCGAGCGCGGCCTGGTGACCTGGACCGGCCAGGCCCGCGGCACCCGTTACACCGCCGCCTAGTGCGTGTCGGGCGGCGGGCCGTTCGGTCGCCGCTCGCTGGCAATCGGGGTCGGGCCCGCGGCGAGTCCGCGGGCGTCCGCGTTCGGTCACACCGGGCGCGGCGCCCGGAGGGCCGCCCCGCGCGGGCAATCGTGATAGGCAGGCGGCCATGTCGAGCCGCGCCGCCTTGCCTCCGCGGGAGATCCCCGCGGCCCTGTCCTCGCTCTTCGTCGACACCATCAAGACGCTCGCCATCGACGCCGTCCAGAAGGCCAACTCCGGGCACCCGGGGATGCCGATGGGCGCGGCGGTGATGGGCAGCGTGTTGTGGACGCGCTTCCTCGTGCACGACCCGGGCGCGCCGCGCTGGCCCGACCGCGACCGCTTCGTCCTCAGCGCCGGTCACGGGTCGATGCTGCTGTATGCGCTGCTGCACCTGACCGGCTACGACCTGCCGCTCGCCGAGCTGCAGCAGTTCCGCCAGTGGGGCAGCAAGACGCCGGGGCACCCGGAGTACAAGCATACGGACGGCGTCGAGGTGACGACCGGCCCGCTCGGGACGGGGTTCGCGGCGGCGGTCGGAATGGCGCTCGCGGAGCGGTTCCTCGCCGCGACGTACAACCGCCCGGGGCACACGATCGTCGATCACTTCACCTACGGGATCTGCAGCGACGGCGACCTGATGGAGGGCATCGCGTCCGAGGCGGCGAGCCTGGCCGGGCACCTCGGGCTCGGCAAGCTGATCTTCCTCTATGACGATAACAAGATCTCGATCGACGGCTCGACCGACCTCGCGTTCACCGAGGACGTGCTCGCGCGGTTCGCCGCCTACGGGTGGCACGTGCTGCGCGTCGACGGGCACGACCCGGCGCAGGTCGCCGCCGCGCTGACGCTCGCGCGCGCGGAGACCGGGCGCCCGAGCCTCGTCGCCTGCCGGACCGTGATCGCGCACGGCAGCCCGAACAAGGCGGGGACGCACGGGGCCCACGGGGCGCCGCTGGGGGCGGACGAGGTCGCGGCGACCAAGCGCGCGCTCGGCTGGCCCGAAGACCAGCAGTTCTTCGTGCCCGAGCAGGTGCGCGCGGCCGCGGCGGGGATGCGGAGCGAGCTCGCCGGGCACCGCGAGGCGTGGGAGGCCCGGTTCGCCGCGTACAAGCAGGAGCACCCCGAGCTCGCGGCGCAGTTCGAGGCGCTCGGCTCGGACGAGGTGCCGGCGGAGGTGCTCGCGGCGATCCCGAGCTTCGCCCCGGGCACCAGCGTCGCGACCCGCAAGGCCGGGCAGAAGATCCTCGAGGCGCTGGTCAAGGCCCACCCGACGCTCATCGGCGGCTCGGCGGACCTCGCCGGGTCGAACGGCGTCGAGCTCAAGCTGCCGTCCCACAGCAAGGCGCGGCCTGACGGGCGGGTGCTCCACTTCGGCGTCCGCGAGCACGGGATGGCGGCGATCTGCAACGGCATCGCGCTGCACGGCGGGCTGCGGGTCTACGACGCGACCTTCCTGGTGTTCTCCGACTTCATGCGCGGGGCGCTGCGGCTGTCGGCGCTGATGCACGCGCCGGTGGTCCACATCTTCAGCCACGACAGCTTCTGGGTCGGCGAGGACGGGCCGACGCACCAGCCGATCGAGCAGCTGATGAGCCTGCGGCTGATCCCCGACCTGTACGTCGTGCGGCCGGCCGACGCCCGCGAGACGGCGGGCGCGTGGCGGCTGGCGCTCCAGCGCGGGCGCCTCGAAGGGCCGACGGCGATCTTGCTCACGCGCCAGGACCTGCCGGTGCTGGCCGAGGCGCGCGAGGACATCGCGGTCGGCGCCTACGTGCTGTGGGAGCCCGAGGGCGGGCCGCTCGACGGGATCCTGGTGGCGACCGGCTCCGAGGTGGCGACGGCGCTGGCGGCGGCGCGGACCCTCCAGGCGGACCACGGCCGGCGCGTGCGGGTCGTCTCGATGCCGTGCTGGGAGGCCTTCCTGGCCCAGCCGAAGGGCTACCGCGACGAGGTCCTGCCGCCGGAGATCTCGCGCCGGCTGTCGGTCGAGGCGGGGACGACGTGGGGCTGGGACCGGTTCGCCGCGCACCAGCACGGCATCGACCACTACGGCGCCTCGGCGCCCGGCAAGACGCTCGCCGAGCGGTTCGGGTTCACCCCGGCCGCGGTCGTCCGGCGCTACCTCGAGATCCCCTAGGGGGGTCGGTCGGCGGCGCCGGCGCCGGCGTGGGTGCGGACGGTCACGCCCCCGAACGGTGTCCGGTGCGGCCAAGCGGGGCGCCGTGTGGCATGCTCCGCGCGCTCAAAAGCACCTCCAGGGGGTCGTCTTTTGGGCTTTTCCCTTTTGCCGGGGAAGCCCACCGCGACCGTCCTTCACCCGCACACGTCAGGCAAAGGCCAGCAGAGCACTACCATGGAACTCGCAAAGGTCCGCAACATCGGGATCTCCGCGCACATCGACTCCGGCAAGACGACGCTCTCGGAGCGCATCCTGTACTACTCGGGGAAGATCCACAAGATCGAGGAGGTCAAGGGCAAGTCCGGCGTCGGCGCGACGATGGACTCGATGGACCTCGAGCGCGAGAAGGGCATCACGATCCAGTCCGCCGCGACGTTCCTCGAGTGGAAGGACCACTTCCTCAACCTGATCGACACCCCGGGGCACGTCGACTTCACGATCGAGGTCGAGCGCGCGCTGTCGGTCCTCGACGGCGCGATCCTCGTGCTGTGCTCGGTCGGCGGCGTGCAGTCGCAGTCGATCACGGTCGACCGCCAGATGAAGCGCTACCGCGTGCCGCGGCTCGCGTTCATCAACAAGATGGACCGCGCCGGCGCCGACCCGTTCAAGGTCACCAAGCAGCTGCGCGAGAAGCTGCGCCACAACGCGCACCTCGTCACCTACCCGATCGGCGCCGAGGATCAGTTCGAGGGCGTCGTCGACCTGCTCACCCGCGACGCGCTGTACTTCGACGGCGACAACGGCGAGAACGTCCGGCGCGAGCCGTGCCCGGCGCACCTCAAGGACGCGGTCGAGGAGTACCGCCTGAAGCTGGTCGAGGCGCTCGGCGACTTCGACGAGGGCATCATGGAGCGCTTCCTCAACGAGGAGGGCGCCGAGGTGACGGCCGAGGAGCTCGAGCCGGTGCTGCGCAAGGCGACGCTGTCGCTCAACTTCACGGCGGTGTTCTGCGGCTCGGCCTACAAGAACAAGGCCGTGCAGCACCTGCTCGACGGCGTCGTCAAGTACCTGCCCGCCCCGTACGAGGTCAAGAACGTCGCGTTCCAGATCGGCGCCGGCGGCAAGGAAGAGGAGATCGAGCTCAAGAGCGAGGAGAACGCGCCGCTGTGCGCCCTCGCGTTCAAGCTCGAGGAGGGCAAGTACGGCCAGCTGACGTACATCCGCATCTACCAGGGTCATGTCAAGAAGGGCGACATGATCTACAACACCCGCACCGGCAAGAAGTCGAAGGTGGGTCGTCTGGTGCGCATGCACGCCGACGAGATGGTCGACATCGAGGAGGTCGGCGCGGGCCACATCGCGGCGTTCTTCGGCATCGACTGCGCCTCGGGCGACACGTTCACCGACGGCGAGACGGTGTACTCGATGCGCTCGATGTTCGTCCCGGCGCCGGTGATCAGCTACGCGGTGACGCCGACGAAGAAGGAGATGCTCAACAACTTCTCGAAGGCGCTCAACCGCTTCTCGAAGGAGGACCCGACGTTCCGCGTCCACCGCGACGAGGAGTCGGGCGAGACGATCATCCAGGGCATGGGCGAGCTGCACCTCGACATCTACATCGAGCGCATGAAGCGCGAGTACCAGGTCGAGTGCACGGTCGGCGAGCCGCAGGTCGCCTACCGCGAGACGATCACGCAGGAGACGCCGTTCACGTACACGCACAAGAAGCAGACCGGCGGCTCCGGTCAGTACGCGAAGCTCGGCGGCGTGATGCGCCCGCTCCCGGAGGACGCGCCGGACAAGACCTACCGCTTCGTCGACAACGTCGTCGGCGGCAAGATCCCGCGCGAGTACGTCCCGTCGTGCGACAACGGCTTCCGCCAGTCGCTCGATCGCGGCGTGCTGATCGGCTTCCCCGTCGTCGGCGTCGAGATGGAGGTCAACGACGGCGCCGCGCACGCGGTCGACTCGAGCGACATGGCGTTCCAGATCGCCGCCCGCGCGGCCTTCAAGGAGACCATGCCCAAGGCCGGCCCGATCGTGCTCGAGCCGATCATGAAGGTCGTCGTCGAGACGCCCGAGGAGTTCCAGGGCGGCATCCAGGGCGGCCTCGTCCGCCGGCGCGGCAACATCATCAACTCCGAGTCGTCGATGGGCATCAGCGTGATCGAGGCCCACGTGCCGCTGGGCACGATGTTCGGCTACTCGACCGAGCTCCGCAGCATGTCGCAGGGCAAGGCCGAGTACACGATGGAGTTCGAGAAGTACGAGCCGGTCCCGCGCCAGGTGCAGGACGAGCTGATCAAGAAGTACGCGAGCAACAAGAAGGGCTAGAGCCCTTCGCGGGGCTCCGAGCTGCGGGCGGTGCGAGCGATCGCGCCGCCCGCGGCGCTTTCTGGGGGGCACGGCGCTCAGACGCCGGCGCGCTCGAGGGCGCGCCCCAGGGCGTGGCGGCGCTGGAGGGCGGCGCGGTCGCCGGGGCGGGCGAGCAGGCGCGGGAGGAGCTGGCGGGCGCGCTCGAGGGCGTCGGGCTGGCCGTCGCGGAGCAGCGAGCCGACGAGCGCCTCCTCGAGCAGGGCGACCTCGGCGGGGTCCTCGATCTGGCCGGCCTCGAGGGTCTCCTCGAGGCCGCGCTGGAGCTCGCGCTCGCGGGGGACCCGCTGGCTCTCGAGGGCGCGGGCGAGCAGCAGGTGGCTCTGGACCTCACGCGGGGCGAGCTGGCGCAGCAGGCGGGCGTAGTGGAGGGCGAGCGGCGGGTTGTCGAGCGCGAGCGCCAGGCGGACCTGCATCTGCAACACGGGGGCCTCGCGGCCGTCGACCTGGCTGCGGCGGGCCGCGAGGATCGCCGCGTAGGTCGGCGCCTCGGCGATCAGCGACTCCATCACCATCGTCCACGGGGCCAGCGCGCCCGGCATCAGCGCGGCGAGCTCCTCGGCGTCGGGGTAGCGCTCCAGCAGGTAGTCGACGAGGTCGCGGGTCGGCGGGCTGCGCATCGTCGCCAGCGCGCGCGCGAGCGACTGGGCGGCCTCGGCCTTGTCGCCGAGCTCGCGGGCGGCGTGCGAGCGCTGCAGCCAGGCGTCGGAGCGGTCGGGGCACAGCTCGCTGGCGACGGTCGCGCGGGCGCGGGCCTGGGCCCAGTCGCGGGCCTGGGCCGCGGTCTCGGCGAGCTGGATGTGCAGCGCCGCGTCGAGCGGGCGGCGCGACAGGGCTGCCTCGGGGGACATGTCCCCGGAGGCAACTGCGGCGTCGCTGGCCTCGCGGTTCTGCCAGGTGTGCGGCAGGGCCCACGCGGCGAGCGCGACGGCGGCGGTCAGTCCGGCGGAGCCGACGACGAGGGCGCGGCGGACGCGGACGCGGGCGAACGCGCGGCGCTCGGACAGCGAGCCGGCGAGGGCGCACAGCGGGGCGGCGACGCCGAGGAACTCGAGGCTGAAGTCGGCGAGGCTGTGGATCGCCAGCGCGAGCGGGCCGCACAGGGCGACGCGGCGGGCGCGGGTGTGGCGGCCGCCGCCGGCGGTGTAGACGGCGCCGATCCACCACCACAGGAGGCCGAGGGCGATCAGCGCGCCGGGGCCGGGGCCCCACTCGACGAGCATCGCCGCGGGGGCCGACTCGAGGTGGGTGTGGACGACGTGGGCCGGGCGCGAGTCGACGGCCGGGAACAGGTCGATGAAGGCGCCGCGGCCGACGCCGAGCGCCGGCGACAGCTCGACCAGCGCGGCGCTGTCGGCGACGATCCGGAACTTGGTCTCGAAGCCGGCCTCGGTGACGCGCGAGAGCGTCGCCAGCTCGGCCCAGGCGCCCTGGCGGGCGACGACGACGGCGAGCGCGCCGAGGCCGCCGGCGAGGGCGAGCCGCTGCAGCCAGAGCCGGCCGAGCGGCTCGCGCTGCTTCCTGTCCGTCGGGTCCTGTCCGCCGCGCCAGGCGATCAGCAGGGCGATCGGGGCGACGGCGAGCAGCGCGAGGATCGCGGCGCGCGAGAGCGACAGCAGCAGCGCGGCGCCCTGGATCGACAGGGCGGCGATCGCCATCAGGCCGCGCTCGCGCAGGCGGCCGACGAGCGCGGGGTCGGTGGCGACGCGGGCCTGCTGGCGCAGGTGGACGGCGAGCGCGCCGGCGCTGAAGATCCCGAGCAGGAACAGGCCGGCCTGGTGGTTGGCGTTGACGAAGGTCGTCAGCAGCGCGACCGTCCGCGCCGGGTCGACCTGGACCGGCGCGTAGACGCCGTAGATCGCGTCGAGGCCGAGGGCCGACTGCGCGAGGCCGATCAGGGCGACCAGCGCGCCGGTCGCGGCGACCAGGCCGGCGCTGACGCGCCACGACAGCTGGGCCGCGGCGACGAACAGGGCGGTCAGGCCGAGCAGCCGGGCCGCCTCGAGGGCCGTGTCCCCCGGGACAGGTGAGAGGCCGGGCCACGGGGCCGCGCCGCTGTCCGCGAGCGCGTCGGCGACGCGGGCGGTCAGCGCCGGGGCGAGCAGCTCGCGCAGGGCGAGCGGCAGCGGCAGCCACTGGAGCAGCGTCAGCGTCGCGGCGAACAGGCCGATCACCGCGCCGAACGGGACGCGCAGCGGGTTCTCGCTGCGCGTACACAGGCGGAGCCACAGCGCGAGGACGAGGGCGAGGAACAGCGGGACGACGACCGAGGGGACGCCGCCGAGCGACAGGGCCGGGCCGCCGATCGCGAGCGCGAGCAAGATCCGCGACCACGGCGGCTGGGTCGGGCGGTCGCGCGCGATCGAGCTGGCGGCGGCCTCGGTCTCGAGGCCACGGACCACCACGGACGGGGTTTTCGGGGGCGACATCTGGGGGGATGGGCCGCGTCGGCGGCCGCGCGTCAGGTCGGCTCGGCGGAGGACTGCTGCGCCTCGTAAGTGTAGTACCCGACGCCGTACCCGGCCTCTTCCCGGCGGGCGTCGACCTCGTTGAGGACGATGCCGAGCAGGTTGGCCTCGCTGCGGCGCAGGGTCGTGATCGCGCGCTGGAGCGAGGCGCGGGTGGTCGACTGGCAGCGGGCGACGACGACGACGCCGTCGGCGAGGCGGGCGAGGATCAGCGGGTCGGTGACCGGCAGGACCGGCGGCGAGTCGAGGACGACGAGGTCGAAGCGCTCGCCGAGCTCGGCGAGCAGCTTGCGGGCCTGCGGGCCCTCGAGCAGCTCGGCGGGGCTGGTCGGGACCTCGCCGCAGAGGATGATCGACATGCCCTCGGGGACATCTCCGCCGGTGATCAGCGCGTCGTCGAGCGTGCACTTGCCGGACAGTACGCCGCTGAGGCCGACCGACTCCTTGCCGATCGGCGGCTCGAAGACCTGGTGGAGCCGCGGGCGGCGCATGTCGGCGTCGATCAGGACGACGCGCTTCTTGGCCTGGACGAAGCTCATCGCCAGGTTGACGGCGGTCGAGCTCTTGCCCTCGGAGGAGCTGGGCGAGGTGACGACGAGGGTCTTGAGGCGCGACTTGCCGGCGGCGAACCCCAGCGAGGTGCGGACGCCGCGGACCCGCTCGGCCATCAGCGACTGGGGATAGAGGAAGGTGTGGAGGTCGCGGTTGCGCCGCTGGGCGCGCAGGTTGCTGACGCCGATCCGGGCGTCGGGCGGGAGCAGCGGCAGCTGGCCGAGGACCGGCAGGCCGAGGCCGGCGAGGGCGCGCTCGAGGTCGAGCAGGCCGCGGATCCGGTGGTCGCGGACGTCGACCGCGAGCGCGAGCAGGGCGCCGAGGGTCAGGCCGCTGACGAGGGCGACGGCGAGGAGCAGCGCCTTGGGCGGGAACACCGGGACGCGGCCCCTCGTCGCGCGGTCGAGGATCTCGATGTCGTCGGACTGGACGCGGCCGAGCATCTCGATCTCGGTGTCGCGGCGCGACACCAGCTCGTAGGCCTCGGCGGCGTTCTTGGCCTCGCGCTCGAGCTCGCGGTACTGCCGCTCGAGCAGGGTCAGCGCCATCGCCTTGGTCTTCTCGTCCTCGAGCGAGCCGCGCAGGCGCTGCTCGGTCTTGCCGGCCGCGTTGGCGCGGGCCTTGAGCGACTCGAGCAGCTCCTTCTCCTCGCGGGCGATCCGCTCGTTGATCAGCTTGAGGCGGCGGCGGGCCTGCTGGAGGTCGGGCATCTTGTCGCCGTACTTGACGCCGAGCTGCTCGACCTCGCGCTCGGCCTCGAGCTGCTCGGCGCGCATGTCCTCGAAGACGCGGCGCTCGTGCTGCGGGAGGAGGGAGGCGCCGGCGATGCTGCCCTGCTTGTGCAGCCGGACCGCCTCCTCGTGGGCGGCGGCGGCGGCGAAGCTGGTCGCCTCGGCGTCCTTGAGGTTGGCGGTCGTCTTGATGATCGCCTCGGTGATCACGTTCTGGCGGTCGGCGAGGGAGATCGAGCTGATGCCGTGCTCCTGCTTGAAGTCGGACAGCGCCTTCTCGGCGAGCTGGAGGCGGCCGAGCGCCTTGGTCCGCTCGTCCTCGACGTTCTGCTTGGCGGCGTCGCCGGTGCGCGCGCGCGAGGCGACGACGTGGCCGAGGTAGGCGTCGGCGACGGCGTTGGCGATGTCGGCGGCGATCTGCGGCTCGGGGTAGTCGGCGGAGATCTTGAGGACCCGCGAGCCGCGGACCTCCTCGATCGAGAGCAAGCCGCGGAGGCGGTCGATCGGGTCGACCTCGGCGGCGCGGGCGAGCCGCTCGGGCTCGGAGGCGATGTCGTCGACGCCGAGGAAGGTCGGGTCCTGGGCGAGGCCGAGGTCCGCGAGGGCCCGCTCGGCGACGGCGCGGCTGCCGATGATCTCGCGCTGGGTCTGGTAGTACTCCTTGTAGGCGAACAGCCGCGCCTCGTTGTCCTCGGTGACGCCCTTGACCTTGTCGAGCACCTGCGGGCCGCTGAGGTGGAGGACGACGGTGGCGCTGGCGCGCCAGCGCGGGCGGAGGGTGGTGATCGCGACCGCGGCGCCGGCGAGCGCGAGCACGGTGACGACCGCGACGACGAGCCAGCGGCGGCGCAGGATCGCCACGAAGCGCATCAGCTGCTCCATCGCCCGGTCGGCCTCGTCGGGGCCGGCGGGTTCGGTGGCTGGAGCGGATCCGGGCTGGGTCATCGGCGGAGGGAGAAGCTTAGGCCGAGGGGAGCGCGCGGCCAAGAGAGCGGCGCGCGGAAACGCGAGCCGGCGTGTGGAGTTGGAAAAGCAGGGGGGTGGCGTTGTCTACGGACAGGCGAGGGATTTGGTCTATGCGAAAGATCTTCGGTTTGGTGCTGGTGACGCTCCTCGGGGGCTGCGGCGACGACAAGAACACGTCCGACGCGACGGGCACGGACAGCTCGAGCGGCGGGACGACGGGGTCGCCGACGACGACGGGGACGCCGACGACGGGGACGCCGACGACGAACGACACGACGACCGACCCGTCGGGCACGATGGGCGGCAGCGCGACGATGGGCGACACCTCCGGCGGCGTCACGGAGGGGCCGATGACGACGACGGGCGAGCCGGGGTCGACGGGCGAGCCGGGGTCGACGGGCGAGCCCGGGACGACCGGCGACACGACCGGCGGGGGCGGCGGCAGCGTCGAGGAGCTGTGCCTGGCGGTCTGTCAGAACGCGGTCGACTGCATGCTCGAGGAGGACGCGGCGCTGTGCGCGATGGACTGCGCCGGGGAGCTCGGCGGGCAGATGGGCGAGTGCGCGGCGGCGATCGACGCGTACCTGGTCTGCCTCGGTGAGCTGACCTGTCGCGAGCTGATCTCCTTCTTCGTCGACGGCGACCCGGGGACGTGCATCGACGAGGTCGGGCAGGTCGGGCTGGTGTGCGAGGGGCCGCCGCCGGAGGAGTGCGTGGTCGGGGTCAGCGGCAACATGAACGCCTGCTCGCTGACCAAGGAGTGCCTGAACGAGCCGGTCGTCGAGATGCAGTGCAACAAGCAGATGTGCACCTGTCTGGTCGACGGGGCGCCGATGGGGATGTGTCCGGCCGAGATGATCTGCGCCAACCAGGATCAGATCGATGCCAAGGCCGCCGACTGCTGCGGCTTCTGAGCTGTCCGTAAGGGCAGGGGCGCGCGGCGGGCCGGGCGTTCAGGCGACGACGGGGGCGAGGGCGGCGATCAGGCGGTCGACCTCGCCCTCGGTGTTGTAGTGGACCAGCGAGGCGCGGACGACCCCGCCGCGGGCGCGCAGGCCGAGCGCGTCGACGAGGCCGCGGGCGTAGAAGTCGCCCCAGCGGATCCCGACCCCGCGGGCGCCCGGGAGCGTCGGGACCTCGGAGGCGTGCAGGCCGTCGACGGTGAAGCTGATCGTCGGGACGCGGACGTGTCTGTCAGGACATGTCTCGCCGACCACGCACACGCGCGGGCAGGCGCGCAGGAAGTCGAGCAGGCGCGCCGACAGGGCGGCCTCGTGGGCGGCGATCGCCGCCCAGGCGCGGGCGCGCGGGTCGCCCGCGGTCGGGTCGAGGCGCCGGCCGAGGGCGTCCAGGTAGGCCGGGATCGCTGCGCAGGCGGCGACGAGCTCGTAGCAGACGCCGCCGGGCTCGAGCCGGTAGGCGCCGGCGTCGGCGAGGAAGTCGTGGTTGATGTTGGCGAGCCCGGCGAAGAAGTCGGGGTCCAGCCAGCAGGCGGCGAGGTGCGGACCGTAGACCTTGTAGAGGCTGAAGACGTAGCCGTCGACGCCGAGCGCGGCGACGTCGACGGGGGCGTGCGGGGCGAAGGCGACGCCGTCGACGAACAGGCGGGCGCCGGCGGCGTGGACGAGGTCGGCGACGGCGCGGACGTCGTGGAGCGTGCCGAGCACGTTGGAGCAGTGGGTCATGCAGACGAGGCGCGTCCGCGCGGACAGCAACGGGGCGAGGGCGGCGGGGTCGAGGACGAGGCGGTCGCGGTCGAGCGGCCAGGTCTTGACGACCGCGCCGCGGCCCGCGAGGCGGCGCCAGGCGCCGACGTTGGCCTCGTGGTCGGCCTCGGTGACGATCACCTCGTCGCCGGGGCGCAGGCCGGGGGCGAGCGCGGCGGCGAGGTTGAACACGATCTGGGTGGTCGAGGGGCCGAGGATCACCGGGCCCGGGGCGTCGCCGAACAGCGAGGCGATCGCGCGCTTGCCGAGGTCGACGCGGCGGACGGCCTCGCGCGAGCGGGCGTAGTCGGCGCCGTGCTGGACGTTGCAGGCGCGCAGGTAGTCGACGACGCCGTCGATCACGGCGCCGAGGGTCTGCGAGCCGCCGGCGTTGTCGAGCAGGAGCTCGTCGCCTTCGAGGCCGGGGAAGCTGCGGCGGACGTGGTCGAGCGGGAGCTGCACCGCGGCATTCTAGTGCCGGGCCCGGGGGGCGCGCGCAGGTTTTTCTCAGGGCGGCTCGGGGCTGTCCGGAGGGACAGAATTGAGGCCGAGCAGGATCCGCAGCGCGGCGAGCAGCAGGAGGGCGCCGCCGGGCGGGACGAGCAGGACGCCGAGGCCGGGGTCGCCGGCGTAGTGGTGCAGGCCGCCGAGGAAGAAGCCGAGCGGCAGGAGCACGCTCGCGGCGTCGAGGGCGAGCGAGCCGGCGCGGCCGTGCGACGAGGTCGCGAGGTGGGGGGCGGCGCGGACGGTCGCGGCGAGGCCGAGGTGGACGAGGCCGAGCAGGGCGCCGTGGGCGTGCGCGAGGGTCCACATGTGCCTGCGGACGGCGTGGCCCAGGTCGAGGTAGGCGCCGACCTTGAGGCCGTGCAGCGACTCGAGCGCGAGGCCCGCGGCGAGGAAGACGAGCAGGCACAGCCAGCCGTGACGGAGGTGCCTGGCGGCGAGGGCGTCGGCGGTCACGTTACTCCTTGAGGTCGATCGGCCGGTCGTCGCGGAGGGCGGCGAGGGCGGCGAGGGCGGCGGCGTCGTGGTCGCCGGACGGGGTGACGAGGCGCGCGGGATCGGGCGTCGGGCGCGGGCCGGCGCGCCAGCGCGCGAGCAGCTCGGCGGCGAGGCGGGCGCGGGCTTCGGGCGGGGCGAGCGGGTCGAGGTCGGCGGCGGGATTCGGCAGGGCGCGGAGGGAGCGGGCGGCGATCTGGCGGACGGCGTCGTAGGGGTCGAAGGCGGCGAGGTGGGCGAGCAGCGGGGCCTGCCAGTCGGCGCCGGCGGCGGCGCGGGCCTGCGGGTGGGCGAGGGCGTCGGCCGCGAGGGCGCGCTGGCCGGCGTCGCCGCGGATGGCCCAAAGGACAGCCGCCGAGGTGGTCTCGTGCTCGGGCGGCAGGTCGGGGCGCGGGTGGCCGTACCCGCGGGCGAGGTGGTCGGCGGTCCAGGCGAGCGGGCGGTCGACGTGGCACAGGCTGCAGGCGTCGGGGCGGCCGGTCGCGAGCGTGGTCGCGAGGTCGGGGCTGTCGATCACGTGGCTGCGGATCGCCTTCAAGAGGCCGTAGGTGGTCCGGGGCATGTGGCAGTCGACGCAGGCGAGCGCGGCGTGGCGGGTGTGCTCGCGGCTGTCCTGGAGGACATGGCACGTGGTACAGGCGGCGTCGGTGCGGGCGGCGGGGGCGAGCTGGTCGTCGGGGTCGGCGCCGTGCATCTGGTGGCAGGTGAGGCACGACAGCGCGCCGCGCTGGTGGCAGGGGGTCTCGAGCAGGGCGGTGTACTCGCGGCCGGTGACGCGGACGTGGCCGTCGGACCACATCCGGCCGGCGAGGTACTCGGGGTCCTCGTCGAGCGCGGCGTCGAGCCACGGCTGGGCGGCGCGGACGGGGTGGCGGACGAGCTGGCGGTGGTCGCCGAGGGCGGCGCCGGGGCGGTAGGTGTCGCCGTGGGCGAGGAAGGCCGGCTCGTCGGGGTAGCGCGACACGCTGTGGCACTGGCCGCACAGCTCGGAGGACCGGCGGTGATCGAGGCGGGCGGGGTCGACGATCGTCGGGTCTGGTTCTCGGGACAGGTGGGTGCGGTAGCGCGCGAGCGGGGACCGGTGGGCGGCGACGTGCGCCTCGCCGGGGCCGTGGCAGGCCTCGCAGGCGATCCCGAGCTCGGCGACGCGGGTGTCGATCGGCTCGGCGTCGACGCGCGGCTCGCCGGCGACCGCGTGGCACGGCAGGCAGGCGCGGTTCCACGTGTAGACGACGTCGCCCTGCGGCGGGCGCAGCAGGGTGCTCTCGACCGGGACCCACCGCGCCTGGTCGATCAGCCAGGCGAACGGGAGCGCGTGCAGCCGGCGATCGCGCGGGCTCTCGACCCAGTAGACCTGCATGTGGTGCGAGCCGGTCGTCATGACGACGCGGCGCCAGACCTTCGGGACAGGTTCGAGCGGCGAGCCGGCGTCGGCCCGGGCGAGCCGGGCCTCGGGATCGCGCAGCTCGGCCCAGAACTCGTCGCCGCGGCGCTCGACGCGGGAGACGTCGCCGCCCGGGCCGACGAGGGCGCGGCCGTCGAAGGGGGCGAGCACGGCGCCCGGACCGGCCCGCTGGGTCATCGTGCGGTGGTAGCTGGCGGCCCAGGTCGCGTGCGCGGCAGGGTGACACGGGGCGCACGCGCCCGAGCCGAGGTAGCCGGGGCGGCCGAGCGCGGGGGTCCGGCGGGCGAGCGCGACGTCGCTGCGGCGCGCGGGGCCGTGGTGCGCGAGGCGGCCGGCGACCGAGGCGGCCGCGGCGGCGAGGGCGAGCGCGGCGAGGACGAGCAGGGCGCGGCGCCGGACGGAGCGCACGCGGCGATGGTGGCACAACGCGGGGCGGAGCGGGGGCGGGGGAGGGGGGACGGTGACGCCGGCATCACGACCGACGCTGGAGAGGAGCTTCGCCGGACGGCGGGAAGATCACGGCGGCGTGGAACCGGCGTCACGGGGCGAGGTCGCGGGCGCGACATGTAGGCGAGGCGCGTGTGCTGTCTGAGCGGCCAGACGAGCTCTGCGGGTGTCGACGGCTGGGAAACTCGCGGACCCGTGGTAGGGTCGGGCGTCGGGTGCTCGTATGACCTCTGCGGAGGACAATTCGCCGGACATGGAGCTCGACGAGGTGCCGGTGCCGGTCGTCGCGTGGCGCGAGGACGGGACGATCGTCGCGGTCAACGCGGCGGCGGCGGCGTGGCTCGGGTGGTCGGCTGCGGAGCTGCGCGCGCGGTCGTACTGGGAGATCACCCTCGCGGGGCAGAAGCAGCGGGAGATCGCGGCGGCGCGGGGCGGGGCGGCCTACGCCAAGGAGTTCGTGCGGGCCGACGGGGCGCCGGTGACGGGGCGGGCGGTCGGGGTGGCGACACGGGCCGACGGGGCGCACGTGTGCGCGTTCGCGATCGAGTCCGGCGGGCCGCTGGCGCCGGGCCGCGAGGCGCTGCTGCGGCGGCAGGGCTGGCTGCTGCTGCAGCTGGCGCAGAACGACGCGATCGACAGCGGCGACCTCGAGCGCGCGTTGCCGGCGCTGACCGAGGCGGCGACGGCCGGGATCGGCTGCGAGCGCGCGTCGTTGTGGATCTACGACGCGGAGCAGACGGCGATCCGCTGCCTCGATCTGTTCGAGGCCGGGACGGGCGCGCACAGCCGCGGCGCGGTGCTGGCGGCGCGCGAGTTCCCGGGTTACTTCGCGGCGCTGGCGGAGAACCGGACGATCGCGGCGGCCGACGCCCACACCGATCCGGCGACGCGCGAGTTCTCGGCCGTGTACCTGGCGCCGCTCGGGATCGGGGCGATGCTCGACGCGCCGATCCGCCAGCGTGGGGCGGTCCGCGGGGTGCTGTGTTGCGAGCACGTCGGCGGGCCGCGGCCGTTCTCGGACGACGAGCAGGACTTCGCGGCGACGCTGGCGGAGATCGTCGCGCGGGCGCTGACGGCGGCGGAGCGGCGCCGCGCCGAGGAGGCGCTCGCGGAGGCCCGGGCGGCGCTCGAGCGGCACTCGGCGGAGCTCGAGCTGCAGGTCGCGGCGCGGACGCGCGAGCTCGAGCGGCTCGACGGCGAGAACCGACAGTTGATCGCGCAGCTGCGCGCGGCGGTCGAGGCGCTGTCGTCGCCGGTGCTCGAGGTGTGGCGCGGGGTGCTGGCGATGCCGGTCGTCGGCAGCGTCGACGCCGAGCAGGGGGCGCGGATGACCGGGCGGCTGCTCGAGGCGCTGGCGCGGACGCGGGCGCGCCACGTGGTCGTCGACCTGACGGGGCTCGCGCGCTGCGACGCGGCGACGGCGGAGGCGTTCGTGCGGCTGGCGCGGGCGGTCGGGCTGCTGGGGGCGCAGTGCGTGCTCAGCGGGCTGCAGCCGGAGGCGGCGCGGGTGCTCGCGGGCCACGCGACCGAGCTCGCGGGGATCGCCGTCCGCCGCGACCTGCAGCACGCGCTGCAGGAGGTCCTCGCGCGCGGGGCGTGAGCGGGCATGTCCCGCGGGACATGTCGCGGAGGTCAGAGGCGGCGGCTGGCGAAGCGGTGGGCGAACACGCCGGTGATGCTGACGAAGACGGTGTGCTGCTGGCGGGCGAGGCCGGGGGCGCCGTCGGCGATCGCGTCGTGGCGGTAGAAGAAGCCGGCCGGGCTGCTCGACCAGTCGTAGCGGTACTCGGCGCGCAGCAGCAGGTTGTTGAGGACGCGGACGGTGTTGGTGAAGGTCGCGGCGGCGAGGGCCTGGGGGACGCCGAAGATCCGGCCGTCGCGGTCCCAGAACAGCTCGGGCCGGAGGGCCATGTCCCAGGTGCGCTCCCGGCCGAGCACGCGCCAGCGGGTGAACACGGCGCCGGTCATCCACAGGTGCCAGGGGGCGCGCGGGAGGTCGGTCCGCGGGTCGGCGCCGAGGTCGAACAGGCCGCCGAGGCCGAAGCGCTCGGTGTTGTAGGTGAACTGGGTGTCGGAGAACAGGCGCCAGGCCTGCGGGCGCATGTCGGCCTGCTCGGGGCCGATCCACACGTACTCGCCGAGGTTGAACCGCTCGCTCGCGGTGAAGGCGTAGCCGAGCATCAGGCTCGGGGCCTTGTTGTTGTCGGACAGCAGCTGCCAGCCGTTGATCAGCCAGACCTGGAGCTGGTGGCGCTCGCGGAAGGTCTGGGCGAGCTTGAGGCCCTGGAGGTAGTAGGGGACGCTGTTGAGCTGCCAGGTGACGGTGTAGTTCCAGTTGTAGGGGTTCCAGTGGAGGCCGATGCCGACCGGGCTGGCGTGCATCCCACCGGCGAGCTCGAAGCCGCCGCGGGTGCGCAGGCCGATGTTGGCGCGCGCGATGTGCTTCCAGACCTCGGGGCCGGCGAACTTGCCGTTCGCGCCGCCGGGGTTGGGCTCGTAGGCGACGAGCGCGTCGGCGGCCGGGCCGGCCTGCGCGGCGAGCTCGAAGATCGGCGAGAGGCGGCCCGGCGTCGGGTCGCGGCGGATGTACGCGATGATGTGGTTGAGCGAGAACTCGCCGGTGCGCGGCTGGACGCTGGTGCCGCGGTAGACGTGGTTGTCGGGGTGGTTGCTGTTGTAGGCGTAGTTGACGTCGACGAAGCCGCCGACCTCCCAGGCCTTGAAGGTGTCGTCTCCGGCGGCCTGGCCGGCGGCGACGGCGGGGTTGTTGACGCTCGCGGCGTCGGTGCCCGGGAGCGCGCCGATCGGGCGGTCGTCGTCGTCGTCGGGCGCGGGCGCGGGTGCGGGCGCGGGCGAGGCCGGGCGGGCGACGGGCGCGGGCGCGGGCGCGGGCGCGCCCGTCGACACCGCGGGGTTGTTGACGCTCGCGGCGTCGGTGCCCGGGAGCGGGCCCTGGACGCCGTCGTCGCCCGGCTCCCACGGCGCGAGCGGGCCGCGCTCGGGCTCCGCTCCGGGCTGCGGCGGGTCGGCAGGCGCGGCGAGCCGGCAGACGAGGAGACCGAGCAGGGCGAGGGTCGGCATGGCTGGGGTCGGCGGGAGAGTACCGCGGAACGCCGGGGCCGCGCGACCGGGGGCGGGACCGCGCCCGCGTCGGCTCGCCGAGCCGGCCCGCGCGTTTCAAGCGAAATTTTGGAGCAGGTCCGGAGAGACATGTCCGAGGGTTCACGTGAGCGCCGGCGGTTTGCTGCAGGCGTGTCGCGCGGTGTCGCAGCGGGAGCGGCCGCTGGCGAGCGTCGCGGGAGGGCGTCCGGGTGGTGGGGGCTTGCGGTCCCTGCGCAGCCTCGGCGCATGGGAGAGCACGCTGAAGATCGATCCGCCGCAAGAGCGCGCGTAAACGCTGCAGGGTCCGCTGCGCCGGGTCCTCGGCTGCCGACGGCCGATCGAACACATAAGGCCGTCTAGACCGGTCTGCGGGCACGACCGCCGATCGCGGGCGGTTTTGTGACCAGATATCAAGAATTTGTATTCTTCGCATCCTCCCCCAGAAAGAGAGGGTCGCCATGCAATCGATGTCCCTCCGAATTCGCCGCGCCGGGGAGCGTGCCCCGCAGCCCGCGCCGCGCGGTACCTCCCTGCGTGCAGTCCCCCGTAGGACCCGTGAACCCCGCCGTCACACCGGGCGCCGCCGTTCGTACGGCGGCGCGGCGGTCGACGCGGCGGCGCTGCACGAGCGGTCGACCGACGGCTACGTGCAGGCGCTCGGGTGCCTGGTGTGGGCGGCGTTCGCGTGCGACCCGCGGGTGCCGCTCGAGGCGCTGTGCGACGCGGCGGCCGAGCTGTTCGAGCGCAACGAGCCGGGCGAGCAGGCGGAGTTCGTGGCGCGGGTGCTGCGGCTCGGGCCGGAGGAGCTGGCGGAGCGGGCGCAGATGGTGGTCGCGTTCGCGGCGGCGCCGGCGCGGGCGGCCCGCTACGTCGAGCTCGCGGCGATCCGCCAGGCGCACGCCGACGGCGCCGGCGAGGGCCCCGCGGCGGAGCTGGCCGGGCGGGCGCTCGGGCTGGTGCTCGACCCGTTCAACGCGCTCGCGGAGGTGCTGCCGCGCGCGATCGAGCTGGCGGCCCGCGCGGCGCGGCAGCACGACGGGTACGCGCCGCTGGTCGCGGCGCTGACCTCGGCGCACGAGGCCGAGCTCGGCGAGTGAGGCGCGCCGCAGGACAGGACCTTCGGGACAGGTGGTTTCGGCCAGGTCCCGAGGGTCATGATCCCAGGCGGCGCAGGCGGACCTCGAGGGTCTCGCCGGGCAGGTCGACGGCGTAGCTGCGGGCGAGCTCGAGGGGGTCGTTCGACAGCTCGACCTCGCCGGCGAACCGGCGGACGGCCTCGACGGTGGCGGTGGCGATCCGGTAGTCGTCGGCGGCGAGCGGCCGCGGCAGGCCGAGCTCGCCGAGCGCGACGAGCACGGGGATCCGGCTCGCGCGCGCGGGGACGGTCAGGCGCGCGAGCTCGTGGCGCAGGCCGCCGGGCAGGTCGCGCCGCGGCATGAAGCAGACCGCGAGCGTGTTGCGCAGGTCGTCGTCGCCGCTCGAGAAGTGGCCGAGGTCGTCGGGGTCGGCGACGATCGCCAGGCCGCCGGTGCCCTCGTCGTGGACGACGATCGCGCCGGCGCCGTCGATCCCGAGCGCCGGGATCTCGAGGTCGAGGATCTCGCCGCCGGTGAGCGTGTCCCACGGGCGGTCGTCGCGGAAGGCGAGCGCGGCGGTGACGAACGACTGCACGGCGTCGACGGCGATCCCGCCGTCGCCGAAGTACGAGGGCCCGAGGTCGGCCTGCAGGCCGGTCTGGCGCAGCAAGTGCTGGATGTCGCCGCCGAGGCTGGCGAGCTCGGGCATGTCGTCGGGCTCGAGGTCGACGTCGACGCCGGTGACCTCGCGCAGGAGGTCGGCGAGCTCGTCGGAGGTCGCCCGCAGCCGCCGCGGGGCGAGCACGCCGCGCTCGGTCGCCTCCATGATCGCGCCCCGCCACGCCTCGGCGACGGCGGCCTCGTCGAGCTCGGCGGCGATGCACGAGAAGGCGATGCTGCTCGCCCGGTCGAGGAAGACCAGCACGTGCAGGCCCGGCGGGACCTCGATCGCGCCGAACACCCACTCGGGCTGGTGGACCATGCGCAGGGGCGGCACGAGGCCGCGGCCGGGGCGCCGGTATGCGCTGGGCTTCGGTCGAGCTCGCGGAGGCACACACTGTTCATGGCACGCGCATCCTCGCGCGTCGAGGCGACGCGGACCACGTGAGTCGCGTGCGTGCTGCATCACCGGCGCGCGGGCGTCGCCGTGGTGGCGAGGATCGGCCGCGCGTCGGGCCGTGGGTCACGCGGCCGCGGTGCGGTCGCAGGTGTCGCCGTCGGGGGCGATCTCGCGGCAGCGCCGGGTGGCGCGGGCGGCCGCGGCCGCGTCGCCGCGCTCCTGCTCGAGCGCGGCGAGCAGGGCCCAGGCGCGCGCGGTCGGCAGGAGGTCGCCGGCGGCGAGGTCGGTGAGGATCGCGTGGGCCTCGGGGCGATCGAGCGGGACGGCGGCGAGCGCCTCGGCGAGCTCGGCCCGGACGGCGATGTCGCCGGTGCGCGCGTGGTGCAGGCGCAGCAGGCCGGCGGCCCAGGCGAGGGCGGCGGCGCGGTGAGAGGCTGTCTTTCCGGGCAGGTCGGCGCCGAGGCGGACGGCGCCGCCGCTGCGGACGACGGCGAGCGCGAGGACCCGCTGGCCGCGGTGCAGCAGCGCCTGCTTGCGCTCGCGGTGGGCGGTCTGCAGGGCCTTCGGGAAGGTGGCGAGGACCTCGCGGGCGGCGGCCTGGTGCTCGCCCTTGACGAGGAGCGACTCGGCGCGGCGGATGCTCTGCACGTCGGGGTCGACGACGCGGGCGACGGTGTTGTGACAGGCGTCGGCCGGGCGCGAGGGGAGGGCGGCCCAGGCGAGGAGACAGAGGAAGACGGTCGTTCGCACGGCGAGGAGGCTTACGCGCGAGCCGGGGGGAGATGTTCCAGGCGCGAGGGTGGAAGCGATCGGCGGGGTCGCGCGTGGGGAGCGGGCCATGAAGGTTCGTCTGATGGTCTGTTGTCTGGGCGGCTCGCTGGTCGGGGCGTGCGCGGAGGCGCCGGTGCAGGCGGAGAGTCCGGTGCGCGCGGCGGTGCCGGAGCCCGCGGCCGCGAAGGTGCAGGTGGCGGCGCGTGAGCCGAAGGTCGAGGTCGAGGCGCCGATCGGGGTCGAGGTCTGCGACGCGTACGTGGCGGACTATCGGCGGTGTGTCGAGACGCTGCCGGTGGAGGAGCGAGCGGCGCACGCGGAGGTGATCGCGGGGCAGCGGGTGGCGTGGGCGCGGGCGCAGGGCGATCCGTCGCGGGTGGGCGAGCTCGCGGAGGCGTGCGCGGCGGCCCGGGCGGCGGCCCGGGTGGCGTTGCCGCAGTGCAGGCCGTGGTGAGCGGGGGGCTGGGATCGCGTCGGGTGCGGGTCAGGGCGGAGCGGACGGGGGGACGTGGCTGCGGTCGTCGGCGGGGCCGTGCTGGGCGAGGTTGGCGGCGGTGTTGACGAGGGCGATGTGCGACAGGGCCTGCGGGAAGTTGCCGACCTGGCGGTGGTGCACGGGGTCGTACTCCTCGGCGAGCAGGCCGAGGTCGTTGGCGAGGCCCTGCAGGCGCTGGAACAGGGCCTCGGCCTCGGCGCGGCGGCCGAGCAGGAGGTAGTTGTCGGCGAGCCAGAACGAGCAGGCGAGGAACGCCCCGTCGTGGCCGGGCAGGCCGTCGTGCTCGATGCCGGCGAGGTAGCGGAGCACCAGACCGTCGCGCACCAGCGTGCGCTCGATCGCGGCGACCGTGCCGACGATCCGCGGGTCGCTCGCCGGCAGGAAGCCGACCAGGCTCATCATCAGGAGCGACGCGTCGAGCTCGCGCGCGCCGTACGACTGGACGAACGCGCCGAGCGTCGGGTCGTAGCCGTGCTCGCACACGTCGGCGTGGATCTGCGCGCGCAGGGCGAGCCAGCGGTCGAGCGGGCCCTCGCGGCCGAAGCCCTGCACGGCCTTGATCGCGCGGTCGACGGCGACCCACGCCATCACCTTCGAGTGGGTGAAGTGGCGCCGCGGGCCGCGGACCTCCCAGATCCCCTCGTCGGGGTCGTCCCACGCGGACTCGAGGTAGTCGAGCATCGCCCGCTGGACCTGCCACGACTCGGCGTTGTGGCCGATGCCGGCGCGGCGCGCGAGGTGGAGCGTGTCCATCACCTCGCCGAACACGTCGAACTGCAGCTGCACGTAGGCGGCGTTGCCGATCCGGACCGGGCGCGAATTCTCGTAGCCGGGCAGCCAGGGCAGCTCGATCTCGGTCAGGCGGCGCTCGCCCGACAGGCCGTACATGATGTTGACCTGGCTCGGCGTGCCGGCGACGGCGCGGACCAGCCACTCGCGCCAGCGCGTCGCCTCTTCGCGGTAGCCGGAGTTGATCAGCGCGTAGAGGGTGAAGGTCGCGTCGCGCAGCCAGCAGTAGCGGTAGTCCCAGTTGCGCACGCCGCCGAGCTGCTCGGGGAGCGAGGTCGTCGGCGCGGCGACGATGCCGCCGGTCGGGTCGTAGGTCAGTGCCTTGAGGGTGAGCAGCGAGCGCAGCGTCCGGTCGCGCAGCAGGCCGGTGTGGGCGCAGCGCTCGGACCAGCCGCGCCACCGGGCGATCGTGTGCGCGAGCGCGGCCGTGGGGTCGGGCAGCGGGTCCGGGCGCGGCTGGCAGACCGAGTGCCACGCGAGGGTGAACGGGACGCGCTCGCCGGGGCGGACCTCGAAGGTGGCGACGGTCTTGAGGTTCTCGCCGCGCAGCGAGACCGGGGTGTGGACGACGAGGTTGTCGGGGCCGGCGAGCGCCTCGATGCCGCCCTCGGGCAGGCGGCGGACCCACGGGACGATCGAGCCGTAGTCGAAGCGGATCACGAGCTCGAGGTCGAGCGTGACGGCGCCGCGCAGGCCCTCGACCAGGCGCAGGAGCGTCGGGTGCTGCTGGTCGACGAGCATGCAGTCTGTCAGGCGGCAGGCGCCGTCCGGGGTCTCGAACTCGGTCTCGAGGACCATGGTCTCGGGGACATATCGCCGGCGGACCCGGACGTCGCCGCGGGCGGCGATCGACCAGCGCCCGTGCTCGGGGCCGCCGAGCAGGGCGGCGAAGCAGGCGCCGGAGTCGAAGCGCGGGAGGCACAGCCAGTCGATCGAGCCGCCGCGGCCGACGAGCGCCGCGCTGTGACAGTCGCCGAGCAGGGCGTAGTCTTCGAGCCTCGTCGACATCGCGCCGGGGCTCATGACCGACCTCCGGCGGCGGCGCCACGCCCCGGCGGCCGCTTGCTTTCGCGCGGGCGGTCGCCCGAGCGGCGAGGCGGGCGCCGGCGAGCCGCGCGGGAGGCGCCCGGCGAGGCGGGGGCGGTGTATCGTCGGCGGCATGCGCACACTCGGGATCTCGATCGTGGCCTCGTTGGGGTTCGCCTTGCTCGCGCCGCGGGTCGCGGAGGCCTGCGACTACTCGCCGGGGGTCTACGGCTCGGTGCCGGCGACCGGCGGGGTGTTGCCGGCCGACGCGGCGGTGTTCTTGCTCGGGGCCGACATCGCTCTCGGGGATGTCACCGCGCTCGTCGACGGGTCGCCGGCGTCGCTCGAGGCGGTGCCGGCGCTCGAGGGCGAGGGGCCGTTCAGCGACCGGGCGGTCCGGATCGTGCCGCCGCCGGCGCCGGGGCAGACGGTCGAGATCGCGGGCACGGGCTGCATCCCGGCGCTGAACTGCGAGCCGTTCGCGTTCACGTTCACGGTGACGGAGCCGGACACGGCGGCGCCGGCGGCGGCGACGGTGGTCGGCTTCGATGTCCACCGCCACTCGACGGGCTGGCTCGATCCGTGCTCGGCGACCGGCGGGACGATCTCGTACTGGGTCGACCTCGACTTCGGCGCGTCGCCGGCCGAGCCGGTGCGGCGGGTCGGCGTCGTCGAAGCGGTGCCGGCGGGCGATCCGGACGGGCCGGCGATCGCGCGGCAGGTGTTCCACGACGCGAGCGGGGCGGTGACGGGGCGGTTCCTGTTCGAGGCCGCGGCGCTCGGCGGGAAGGAGCCGCCGGCGGCGCTGTGCTTCCGCGTGACGGCGACCGACGCGTCGAGCAACCTCGCGGGGGCGCCGGCGATCCTGTGCGAGCCGTGTCACTTCCGCGACGCGCCGACCGACGAGGTCGCGTTCGAGGAGCCGGCGTGGGTCGAGGGCGAGATCGTGGCCGGCGGGGCGTGCGACGGCGGGGGCGCGACCGGCGGGCCGACCACCGGCGGCGCGACGGAGACGGACGGTTCGGGCGGCGAGACGGGCGGGCTCGCCGAGCGCGGCGAGTGCGGGTGCGCGGCCGGCGGGGCGCCCGGGCAGCTCGGGCTGGTCGTGCTCGCGTGGCTCGGGCGGCGGCGCCGGCGCCGGTGAGGCGCGTGCGAGGAGGCTTGTCTTTTCGCCAGGAACGGAAAGACATGGCCGAAAAGACATGACAATGAGCGGGCCGCTCCGGGACGCGCTCCGGGGGGCGAGCGACCGCGCCGCGCCGCGCCGCGCGGGTCACGGGGGCGGGTGGACGGTCTTCCAGGCGGCGATCTCGGCGCGCAGCTCGGCGCCGGGGGGGCCTGACTGTTCGGACAGCTCGGTCGCGCGGGCGAGCAGGGCGGCGGCGCGGGGCGGGTCGCGGTCGCGGAGCAGCCTGGCGAGCGCGAACACGACGCGGGCGCGCTCGACGGGGGTGACCTCGGCGGCCTCGACGATGACGCGGGCGCGCTCGAGGTGGGCGAGGGCGACGTCGACGGCGCCTGCGGCGGCGTCGAGCTCGGCGAGCTCGACGAGGGTCTCGGCGGCGCGCGGGTGGGCGCGGCCGAGCGAGCGCTCGATGTTGGCGAGCGCGGAGGTGGCGTGGCCGCGGGCCTCGTCCGGGCGGGCGGTCCGGCGCAGGAGGCGGGCGAGCAAGAGCTCGACCACGGCGTAGTTGCTGTGGCTGCGGCCGACGCTGCGCTCGGTCGAGCGCAGGGCGGCGCGCAGGGCGGCCTCGGCGGCCTCGAGCTCGCCTGTCTTGAAGAGCAGGTTGGCGTAATTGCTGCGGATCAGCGCGGTGTCGGGGTGGTCGTCGCCGTAGGTCGCGCGGGCGATCCGCAGGGCGGCCTCGGTGTGGCGGCGGGCCGCGACGAGGTCGCCGGCGCCGATCTCGAGCGAGCCGAGGTTGGCGTGCAGGGCGGCGGCGTTCGGGTGGTCCTTGGCGTAGTTGGACTCGATCAGCGCGAGCGAGCGCGACCAGGCGGTGCGGGCCTCGCCGAGGCGGCCGAGCGCCTCGGCGGTGACGCCGAGGTTGGCGAGCGGGGCGATCAGGGCCGGGTGCTCGCGGCCGAGGGTCGCCTCGCGGCTGCGGACGGCGGCCTCGTGGTAGCGGTAGGCCTCGTCGAGCCGGCCGACCTTCCACAGCGCGTTGCCGAGGGTCATCGCGGTCAGCGAGGTGTCGAGGTCGTCGGGGCCGAGCAGGGCGGTGCGCAGGGCGTGGGCCCGCTCGAGCTGGACGAGCGCCTCGTCGCTGCGGTCGGCGGACGAGAGCATCGCGCCGTAGTACTGGCGGGCGGCCGCCTCGGCGCGGCCGTCGTCGGCGATCCGGCGGGCGCCGGCGAGCGCGATCCGGGCCCACGCCTCGCCGAGCTCGAAGCGGGCCATCGGGCCGCCCTCGACGAGGATCAGGTGCGTCGCGGCCTGGGTCGCCAGGCGGTCGCGGCCGAGCGCGTGGGCGCCCTCGAACACCGCGCGGTCGGTCGCGCTCGCGCGCTCGTGGTCGCCCCGCGCGTGCTCGACGCGGGCGCGCACGTGCATCGCCTCGAGCCGCAGGACCTCGTCGCCGCGGCTCGCGGCCTCGGCCTCGACCTGGTGGATCTGCTGCAGGGCCTCGGCGGTCTTGCCGGTCAGCTCGAGCAGGCGGACGCCGGCGATCCGGGCGCGCGTCGCCTCGGCCCACTCGAGCTGCGAGGGGTCGCGGACCTGGGCCTCGGGGTCGAGGCAGCCGTCGATCGGCGGCAGGCTGCGCGCGGCGCTGACCGCCTTCTCGACGGTCGCGGCGTCGGCTCGCCGCAGGGTGTCGACCAGCAGCGCGAGGTCGGCCCGGCGCTCGGCGAGGCAGACGGCGCGGCGATCGAGCAGCGCGGCGCTGATCTCGCCGCGCTGGTGCGCCTCGCACGAGCCGCGCTGCAGGGCGGTCCACGCGGCGACGTAGCTGTCCAGATAGTCATGGACCTTCGACCAGGTGTCCTCGGCGTAGGCGCGGCCGGAGGCGCGGACGGCGGCGGCGACGTCCCGCTCGGCGGCGTCGTCCCACACGCCGGCGAACCGACCCTCGGCGCCGTCGCAGCGGCCGGCCTGGTCGACGAGGGCGCCCGCGAGGCCGAGGGCGAGGGCGAGGGCGGCGGCGCCGGCGAGCCAGGCGGAGCGGCGGCGGGCGAGGCCGCGCTCGAGCCAGGCGAGCAGGGTGGGCATGTCGGGGCGGGCGTCGGGGCGGGCCGCGAGGCCGCGGGTGAGGGCGCGCAGCAGCCAGCGGGGGAGGCGGCGGTTCGGCAGGCGCAGCTCGCCGGCCTCGATCGTCTCGATGCGCTCGGCGAAGGTGCGGCCGCCGAACGGGGTGTGGCCGTGGAGCGCCTCGTAGAGGGTGGCGGAGAAGGCGAACACGTCGGCGCGGGCGTCGACGGGGCGGCCGGCGAGCTGCTCCGGGGCCATGTACGCGGGGGTGCCGAGGATCGTGCCGGAGCGGGTGAGGTGGGAGCTGCCGATCGTCAGCGAGCCGTCGGGCGCGGTCAGGTTGAGGTCGGGGCGCGCGAGGCCGAAGTCGGTGACGCGCGGGCGGCCGCGGCGGTCGACGAGCACGTTCTCCGGCTTGAAGTCGCGGTGGACGATCCCGGCGGCGTGCGCCTCGGCGAGCCCGCGGCCGGCCTGGACGAACATCTCGACGACCTCGCGCCAGCCCCACGGCTGGGCCTGCAGCCACTTGCGCAGGGTCTCGCCGTCGACGAGCTCCATCGCCAGGAACAGGCCGGAGTTCCAGGTGCCGACGTCGTGGATCGGGACGACGTTGGGGTGCGACAGCTTGGCCATCGCCTGCGCCTCGCGCAAGAACCGGCCGCTGCCGGCCTGCTCGCGGTCGGAGCGGACGACCTTGATCGCGACCCAGCGCTCGAGCTCGGGGTCGTGGGCGCGGTAGACGACGCCCATGCCGCCGGCGCCGAGCGGCTCGCCGAGCGCGTAGCGGCCGACGAGGGTGCCGACCGGCAGGCGGCGCGGGCCGGAGCCGGAGCTCGAGGCGGCCGGCGCGGGGCCGGGCGGCTGGGTCGAGCTGTGGCTGTGGCCCGGGACGGCGAGGATCGTGCCGGCCGAGGCGAGCGCGCTGTCGTGGGTGACGTCGGTCGCGGCGACGATCGTCGAGGCGCCCGTCAGGGCGTCGATCGGGATCCGCGTCTGCTCGTCGCCTGCGCCCACGCTGCCGCCCCGAGGGTACACGATCCCCCGCAGCGGCTGCGCGCGCGCGGGCGCGCGCGGTGGGCGGGGGCGCGCGCCGCTGAAACTTCAGGGCATGTGCGAACAGACAGGCGCTCGCCGCGGAGACGTCGTCACGGGGTCAGCAGGAAGGCGCCGCCGACGGTGCTGCGGACGAGGGCGGTGATCGTCGCGCGGGGGTCGGGGTCGGCGGCGAGGCGGTAGCCGGGGGTGCGCATCGCGGCGGGCAGCAGCGGGCGCAGGGCGCTGTTGAGCTGGTTCTCGCCCTCGCCGACGAGCAGGTTGCGGAACATGCCGGCGAGCACGCCGTCCCTGTCGATGTCGAGGTGGAACGAGGCGTCGTCGAAGCTGTAGCGCAGGCCGCCGAAGCGGTAGTCGAGGACCGACAGGCCGTCGATCTCGATCGGCGGGTCGGCGGTGACGACCAGGCCGCGCTCGCCGAGGCGGACGACCAGCGCGGTGCTGCGGCGCAGCAGCACGCGGGCCATCTTCGAGTCGTAGAGGACGCGGCGGCCCTGGTCGTCGACGGGGAAGCGCGAGAGCACCGCGGCGAGCGCGGACATGTCGGGCGCGGCGGCGGCGTCGGGCTCGTAGGTGGTGAAGACGCGGCGCAGGACGGTCTCGGCGACGGCGTTCTCGAGCTGGCCGAACGAGGCGACCTGGACCTCGCCGGACTGCAGGTGGTAGCGGGCGCCGCGGAGCTCGAGGCGGAGGTGCAGGCCGGGGATGTCGAGGTGGAGGTGCCTGGCGCTCTCGAGCACGATCTCGCGCCGGTCGGCGCGCATCGCCAGGACGTCGTGCGGGTCCATCGCCAGCGAGACCCTCGCGTAGCCGCCGGGGAGCTGGGCCTGCAGCACGACGACGCGGGTCGGGTCGGGCGGCGGCGGCGGTGGCGGCGGGAGGACGCGCAAGCCGAGGCGCTGGGTCCACGCGGGGGCGCGCGGCATGACGAACAGGCGGACGAGGTGGCCGAGCAGCGCCAGGGTCGAGGCGCCGACCGTCTCGAGCTCGCGGTAGTGGTGCTCGGCGATCCCGCCGACCCGCGCGCGCACGGTCCCGTCGGTGAACCGCAGCGCGAGCTCGTGCACGACGAACGCGGGCAGCCAGCGCTCGGCGGTCTCGCCGGCGAGCGAGAGGCCGGCGGACGAGTGGATCGTCGCGCCCTCGCGCTCGACGAGCAGCTCGAGCTCGCCGCCCTTGTCGACGCAGACGTCGAGCGGGCCCCACGGCTGGCCGGCGCCGAACGACAGCAGGGTGTCGTGGTCGGCCCGCGGGGACCGGTCGGTCGGCCAGAACCACTGCATCGACCGCGCGAACAGGCCCCGGAGGACATGTCCCGACAGCCAGCGCTCGAGCTCGCCCGCGGGCGGGTCGGTCGTCAGGTCGAGGGTGAACGGGAGGAAGGTCAGCGCGGCGCCGCGGACGACGACGTGGACGCCGAGGTCGGGCAGGCGGACGACCAGGCCGGCGGCGAAGCCGAGGCACAGGCCCTCGCGGCGGAGGTCGAGGTGGAGCGGGCGCTGCGGGTCGACGTGGACGGCCAGCGGGCCGAGCAGCGGGACATCGAGCCCGAGCAGCGGCGGGGCGGTCGGCGCGTCGGGGGCCCGCGGCGGGGGCGTCGGCGCCGGCAGGGCGAGGCGCTCGGCGAGGGTGCGGAGGAGCGCCTGCGGGACGAGGTGGTGGTGCAGGCGGCGGGCGAGCTCGTGCAGCAGCGGGCCGGCCGGCGGCGAGGTCGTCAGCGCGAGGCGGCCGCCCTCGGGCTCCCAGCGGAGCCGCTCGACCGCGAACTCGGCGAGCAGGCCGTCCTCGTCCCGGGGCGAGGCCCGCAGCGGCGCGGTCGCGGCGGCGATCAGCGCCTCGGGGACGCGGCGCAGGGTCAGCGCGGCGCCTGGCGGGAGGGACAGGTCGGCGGAGAACCCGAGCGCGGCGCCGAACCTGCCCGCAGGGACCTGCGCGATCCGCCAGGTCTCGTCGGGGCGGGCGTCGGGCCACAGCGGGAGCGCCGCGCGCAGGAGCGGCATCAGGAACGTCTCGACCGCGAGCGCCGACAGGGCGCGCAGGAAGTCGCCCGGCGGGGCCGTCGCGTCGACCTCGAGGAGCTTCGACGGCATCGCGTAGCGGGCGGCCTTGAGCTCGAGCTGGAGGTCGAGGTCGGGCGCGACGAGCCGCAGCGCGCGCTCGCTGTGGACCGACAGCGAGGCGGGCGCGAGCGAGGCGGCGAGCGTGTCCGCGGGGTCCATGCGCAGCTGCAGGCGACCGACGACCGGCAGGCGGACGTCGACGAGCCGCGCCGAGAAGCGCGCGAGCTCCTGCGCGTCGATCGGGGTCGGCGCGGCGGTGGGCAGGCCGAGGCCGCGCGGGGCCAGCGGGACGGCGTGGACGCGGGTCAGCGCGGCGAGGACCTCCTGGCCGAACGGGCCGAGCGCGGGGTCGCCGTCGACCTCGAGCGCGCCGGAGTCCCAGCGGTAGGCGACGCGGCGCAGCTTCGCGGTCGGCAGGTAGGGCAGGCCCTCGAACCTGACCTGGAGGACATGCGGGGCGGACAGCACGAGCGCGTCCTCGCGGTGGCGCAGCTCGACCTCGGCGCCGTCGTCGGTGTCGAGCACGATCCGGCGGCCCTTGCCGAGCTCGAGGCGCCACAGCACGTGGCGGTCCTGCCGGCCCTCGGGCGGGATCAGGCCGCCGCGCCTGAGGCGGTCGGTCGGGACGCGCGGCAGGAGGTGCTGCTGGACGGCCCTCTGCAGGGCGGCGCGCAGCAGCGGGCCGAGGGTCGGCTCGGTCTGGACGTCGAGCGCGACCGCGTCGGCGAGCTCGACGTGGATCCGCTTGATCCGCAGCTCGGCGAGCTCGGGGAACTGGTCGGCGTAGAGGTAGAGCCCGCGCGACGACTCGAGGCGCAGGCCGCCGGCGCGCTTGACCACGACGACCTCGTCGCCGCGGTCGGTGCACAGGGCGAGCGAGCTGAACGGGCCGAGCGGGACGCGCACGAGCGCGCGCGTCAGCGCGGGCATGTCGTCAGCGCTGACGCGCAGGGTCGCCAGGCCGGCGGCGAGCGCGGCCTTGGTGGTCGAGAACAGGCGCGCGGCGCCGCCCTCGGGCTCGCGCGCGAGCGGGTGCGGGTCGGTCGGCTGGATGTCCGGATTGGTATGTTCTTCGGGACCTGCCCGATCGGACCTGTCCCGAAGCGCGCCGAGGGTGCGCAGCCATTGTTCGAGGTGGGCGCGGCGGTCGGGGTCGGCGAACAGGTCGTAGCCGGGGCGGGCCATCTCGACCGGCAGGCGGGCGCGCAGCCAGCGGGTGCCGAACCACGCGAAGAGGCGCAGCAACACCTGGCGGATCGGCCCGAGCGTGCCGGGGCGGACCTCGAGGCGCTGCTCGCCGAACACGTAGCGGATCGACAGCACGGCGAAGCTGAGGCCGAGGATCCGCAGCAGCATCGGCCGGGTGACGGCGAGGGAGATCGCGTCGCCGCCGAGGTCGAGCTCGAGCGCGGCGTCGGGGTCGAGCGCGGCCTTGAGGCCCCGGCGGGCCCAGATCTGGCGCGCGCCGGCCTTGCCGAGGGCGGGCAGGCGCGCGGCGCCGCGGTCGAGCAGGCTGGCGCTGCCGGGGGTCCAGCCGATCGTGTGCCGCAGGCCGCTGCACAGCGCGACGGTCAGCAGCTTGTCGAAGGCGGGGCCGATCGCGTCGGCGTCGCTCTCGACGAGGCCGTCGACGAGGTCGACGTGGACGCCGCGGTAGGTGACGTGCGGCAGGTCGGGCGCGCGCAGCTCGAGGCCGGTGCCGACGCGCAGGTCGAGCGCCTGGCGGTCGAGGCGGAGGTGCAGCGGGCGGCCGAGCACGAGGGTGGCGTCGACGTCGCCGAGCACCGGCACGGACACGCGGCCGAGCGGCTCTCGCGGTTCGGGTGCGACCGCCGGCTCGTCGGCTGCCGTGCGGTAGTGGATCGGCTCGGGGTGCGGCATGGCCCGTCTGTGTAATCGCGGCGGTCGCGGCGGGCCCGCGACCGCGCCCACAAGCGCGCGCCGGCGCGGGACTTGCGGGGCTGGGCGGTCGCCGCGGGGGACGGGCGGGCGCCGGGAACCGGGGCTGCGCGGCGAGCGACGGCGCGACGCTGGCCTCGCCGCGGGGTTTCGGCGATCGTGGCGGCCTCATGCGTGACGCGCTCTCGACGCTCCGCGAGGAGCTCCTCGCCACCCACCACGTCGGCCGGATCGAGCGGATGCTGAGGCTCGGCGCCGCGGCCCGGACCGACGCGCAGGCGCTGGCCCTGATCGACGCGCTCGCCCGCGGCGACGTGTTCGAGCGCCGGCTGGTGCTGTACGCGCTCGCCAGGCTCGGCGACTCGAAGCGGGTGCTGCCGTTCACCGAGGACCCGGCGGCGTCGCTGCGGTCGCTGGCGTTCAAGCTGGTGCCGCGGGTCTGCGCCGACGTCGAGGCGCTCGAGGCGCTGAAGGTGGCGTACGCGCTGCGGCGCGACCGCCAGCTGCTGCGCGAGCTGGCGACGCGCGGCCGGCGGGCGGTCGTCGACGCGTACCTCGACTGGCTGGCCCAGCAGCCAGGTCTGCACGACTTCGCCGACCTCGTACCGTGGGCCTCGGCGGCCGGGGTGCGGCGGCACCTGGAGCGCGCGCTCGCGCGGCCGAGCAAGATCTTCTGGTCGCGCCTGGCCGCGGGCTGCCCCGAGGCGCTCGGCGAGATCCTGTGCGAGCGCCTGCGGGCGGTCCCCGGCGAGCCCGACGCGCCGACGCGGCAGCTGATCGAGGCCCACGCGCTGCAGATCGCCGGCGGCGCGCCGGACGTCGCGCTCGCGCTGATCGACCTGCTGCTCGCGCGGCGGATCTACGCGCAAGCCGCGAACATGCTCGAACAGACAGGTTCGACGCGGCCGGCGGGGACGCTCGCGCTGGTCGAGCGCCACGACCTGAAGTACTACCGGCTGTTCCAGCGCAGCGCCGCGACGTTCACCCCGGCCGAGCTCGGGCGGATCGTCCGCCGCGAGCCGAACCTGCTCGGCGCGGCCGCGCCGCTGGTCGAGTCGCTGCGGCCGGACCAGCTCGCGGCGGTCGTCGACGGCTGGTGCGAGGTGCTGACGCAGCACCCGACCTGGGGCTTCGCGCTGCTCGGCAAGATCGAGGACCCGGAGCGGCGGCTGGCGGCGTACCAGCGCTGGAGCTTCGCGGCGCGCGACCGCGACGGGGTGATCCCGCTGCACACGGTCGAGCAATTGCCGGAGGACCTGCGCGAGCGCGAGGCGCGGCGACACCTGCGCGACGTCGTCGCGCTCGGGACGCGGCCGAACGAGCGGATCCTGTACGCGCGCTTTCTGCCGTGGGACGAGGCGGAGCTGGCGCTCAAGTGGTTCCTCGGGTTCCCCGAGGGCCACGTCCGCGGGCTCTCGCTGCAGACGTTGCTGGCGATCCCGGGGCTGCGGCCGAAGGAGCCGGCGCTGGCCGACAGGGCGCTGGCGATGGTGACCGCCCGCAAGAACGAGCAGGACCCGGTGCGCCTGATGATGCTGCAGGCGCTGGTCGCGTGGCCGCGCGAGGTCTGGCGCGTCGAACATGTCCCGACGATCCACCGGATCCTGCGCGACGCGCTCGACGCCGGCGACCTGTCGCACCAAACGGCGACGGCGGCCGAGTCGCTGCTGGTCCGCACGTTCCGCCTCGACCCCGCGGCCGCGGCGGAGTGGCTGGGCACGTTCATCAAGGAGCGCGGCAACCTCTACGACGCGCGGCTGGGCGCGCACCTCAGCGACGACGATGTCAAGACGGCGGCGCGGCACCTGCTCGCGGTGGCGAAGAGCTGGGCGAAGCAGGAGCGGACGATGCAGCTGTTCGCGCTCGCCGAGAGCCTCGGGACCCGCCTGCCGCTGGTCGAGGGCCTCGGCGAGCTGCTGGTCGGGATCGCGCGCAAGACCCCGTGGGGCTACGCGGCGGCGGCGATCCTGCGGATCCTGTTCAACCAGGACCGGCCGCGCTTCGAGGCGGAGCTGCCGGCGGCGCTGCGGCGCTTCCGCGACATGGGCTGGACCGCCGAGATCCTGGCGCTCGCCGGCCACCACGACGGCAAGAGCAAGCGCCCGCCGCCGGTCCACCCCGAGCTCGCCGAGGCGCTGGTCGAGATCGCCGGCAGCCAGGCGCGCGTCGAGCACGTGTTCCAGGCGCTGACGCTGCTGCGGACCCGCGCGCTCGCCCACTTCGACCGGGCCTTGCCGGACCTGCTGAAGAAAGATCCGAGCTACGTGTGCATCCCGGTGGTCCACTGGCACCTGCACGAGCGCCGGCAGGACCTCCTGGGTCCGTTCCTCGGCGACCGCGTGATCACCGGCCGCTTCGCCACCGGCAAGACCGCGTGGCTGCTGCCGTTCCGCAAGGGCTTCTACCGCTGGACGCCGGCGCAGAACCTGACGTTCTCGCAGAGCCTGGCCAAGATCGTCGCCGACCGCCAGCGCGACACGCCGACGATCTGGTCCTGCCTCGCGGTGCTGGCGGCGATCGACTCGGCGCCGATGGACGCGCTCGCGGCGGCGGCCGCCGACGACCGCCCGGCGATCCAGGAGAAGGCGATCCGCGTGATGGCCCGCTGCGACCAGGGCCAGTGCGTGCCGACGCTGATCGGCTGCCTCGACGACGCGCGGGCGCGGATCGCGATCTACGGGCTGCGGCGTGCCCTTTCGGACATGCTCCCGCGGACAGCCCTGCACCTGCTCGGCGGGGTGCCGCTGCGCAAGGTGACGGTCGCCAAGGAGGTCGTCCGCCTGCTCGGCGAGCTGCGGCTCGAGGCGGCGTACCGCCGGCTGGTCGAGCTCGACGCGACCGACCTGCACCGCGACGTCCGGATCGCGCTGCTGCGCGCGCTGTGGGACCACCTCGACCGCGCGCCGACGTGGGAGGTGTTCGCGCGCGCGGTCCAGGGCAAGGACTGGGTGATGGCGTCGCGGCTCGGCGACATCCCGGCCGACCGCCTGACCCGCGAGAGCGACCGCAGGCTGTCGGCGCTGCTCGGCGAGGTGCTGTCGCGGCCGGAGCCGGAGGCGCGGATCGACCTGCTGCACCGCGCGGCGGGGCTGGCGATCAGCGACCCCGAGCGGACGTTCCTGCGCGCGTGCGCGGAGCGGCTGTTGTCGGTCCACGACGACGAGGTCCACGCGGCGGCGATGGCGATCCTCCACCGCAGCACCGAGGACGACCTGACGCGCCTGCCGGCGCTGATCGGCCGGGCGCTCGCCGACCCGCGGTGCCTGCACGTCGCGATCGGCAGCCTGATGTCGGTGCAGATCAAGCTGCGCGCGTCGTGGGTCGGCGCGGCGCGGGCGGCCGAGGCGGTGCTGGCCGGCGACCCGCGGTGGACGTCGCTGCGGATCCGCTGCGCCGCGGCGGCGATGGACGGGCCCGAGCTCGCCGGCTTCTTCGCGCGGCTCGGCGCCGGGGGCCTGCTGACCAGCGACGCGCTCGAGAGCTGCCGCGTCGCGGTCGAGGGCCTGCCGTTCGACCAGCTCGAAGCGTTCACCGAGGCGCTGATCGAGAGCCCGCGCCCCGAGGTGCGGCGGATCGCCCTGTGGGCGCTCGTCCGCGACGCCGGCCCGAACCGCGGGTGGGCGCCGGAGCGGCGCGCACGCCTGGCGACGCTGCAGCGAGACCCGTCGCCGCAGGTCGCCGGCGCGGCGCTGGCCGTGTTCCCGCCGCGCGAGCGGGCGACGCCGAAGTAAGGCGTCGCGACCGTCGGCCTCGGACCGACGAGGCCCGCGAGGACGACCGCGCGAGCCTCACCGGGCGCGGCGGGCGAGCTCGAGGCCGTCGGCCAGGGTGGCGCAGGCGCGGACGCCGAGGGACACGTCGGCCTCGACGAGCGTCGCGGCGACCTGCGGGCGGATCCCGGTGACGAGGCAGCGCGCGCCGATCAGCTCGGCGGCGCGGACGAGCGTGCGCAGGCGCTCGGGCAGCGCGACGTCGGCGGTCTCGAGCCCGGTGAGGTCGAGGATCACGGTCCGCGCGCGGCGGTCGGTGATCGCCTGCAGCAGCGACTCGGTGACGCGGGCGAGCGCGTCGGGGTCGAGGTCGCCGACCAGCGGCACGACGAGGACGTGCCGCTCGACTTGCAGCACCGGCGCGGCGAGCCGCTGGATCTGCAGCTGCTGCGCGCGGATCGTCTCCAGCTGCGCCTGCAGCAGCTCGTTGCTGCGCGCGAGCGCGGCGGCCCGCTCCTCGGCGAGGCGCCGCTGCTGCGCGTGCTCGCGGGCGGTGAGGCTGTCGATCACCGTGGCGGCGGTGCGCGCGAATCCGCTTGCGAGCGCGACGTGGCGCGGCGAGAAGAACGCCGGCTCGGCGTGCGCCGCCAGCAGGACGGCCTCGCGCTCGCCGGCCAGCAGCGGCACGACCAGCGCCGAGCGGATGTCGGGCGCGTCGGCCAGCGCGGCGAGCTCGGGGCTGCGGCGGACGTCGTAGAGCGCGATCGTCTGGCCGGCGAGCACGCGCCGCAGCTGCGGGCCGACGCGCCAGCGCAGCGCCGACAGGGCCGGGTGGTCCCCGCCGCCGGCGCGGAACACCTCGGGCTCGTCCGCGGCGCGCACCAGCACGGCGGCGGTCTGGTAGCGGAGCAGCGGCTGCAGGCCGGCGAGGAGCGCCGCGTCGAGCGCCGCGCCGTCCGTCGCCTCGGCGATGCAGCGGATCCCGGCCAGCGCCGCCTCCGCCTCCTCGCGACGTGTCCGCTCGGCCGCGAGCGACTGCTCGAGGCGGGCGATCGACTCGCGCAGCAGCTCGTCCTCGGTCATCCGCGGGGCCCGGCGAACACGGTGACGGAGATCATCAGGTTGCCGTGGCGGTTCTCGCCGCCGACGAAGCACCCCTGCTCGCCGAAGGTGAAGCAGCCGAGGAACGGCGCGTCGCCGAGGGCGCCGCGCAGGCCGGCGACGACCTCGTCCAGCCGGTCGCGCACCGTCAGCATGCAGCCGGCGCAGAAGATGACCAGCGCGCCGGCGACCTCGCTCGGGCGCAGCTGCGCGAGCGCGAGCGCGTCGGCGGCGACCCGGCCCGCGCGGCTGCGCAGCGCCTCGGTCGTGCCGGTCATCAGCACGAGCTGGTCGCCCTCGGCGATGTCGGCGAACAGGTGCATCGCGCCGTCGGCGGTGACCGACTCCGGGTGCGCGAGGCGGTAGTAGGTGGCCCCGCCGGCCTCGCCGACGCGCCGGCCGAGCGGGAACAGCGAGGTCGCGCCGAGCACGTTGCCGCCGCCCGGCAGGACCGACGCGATCGCGCCGCCGGTCCATTCGTCGTAGACGGCGGCCGCGGGCCTGCCGTCGATCGCGTGGATCGTGCGGCCGCCGGCGCGGGTGACCTTGCCGGTCCGGTCGGTCGGCACGTAGCCGCTCTGGAACGCGGAGGCGATCGCGGTCGAGGGGAACAGCGCGCTGACGACCACCGCGTCGCGGTGGCTCGCCTCGCGGGTCAGCAGGTACCAGCCGCCTGCGACCGCGTCGTCGGCCGCGCTGCCGCCGACGATCGGCACGCCGCGCCCGAGCACCGACTCGATCCCGGCGATGCACGCCTCCTCGCGGCCCGGCGCGGCGGTCAGCCAGATCAGCGCCGGCACCTCGCCTTGACGGCCCGCCGCGTCGATCGCCTGCTCCAGCGCGGCGGCCGCGGCCGCGGCCGCGTCGTCGCCGAGCGGGGCCATGCCGACGCCGAACCCGCCGGCTGGATCGCGCACCCCGAACAGACCGAGGCTGCCGTCCGCGTGCGCGCCCGCCTGGGTCATCACGCCGAGGCACGAGCTGGCGCCATGGACCGCGCGAGCGTCCGTCGCCGCGAGCGCCCGCCGCAGCGCCTCGGCGTCGTGGCGGACGGCGCTCTGCACGAGGATCCAGTCCGGCGGGCCGCCGAGCGCCGTGACGAGCGACGTGTAGGCCGCCCGGACGGCTCCGTGGGTCTCGGGTTCGTTGCTGTGAGCCGCGGCGATCCTCATCGGCCGCGAACCTATCAACAAAACGCCGCGCAGGCCGGCTTCTGCTCGTGCGGAGCCGACCCGACGTCGACCTGTCCCCGGGGACTTGTGCGCCGGTTGCGAGCGCCCGGCCGGGCTTCGCACGTCCGCGCACGGGCGCGCGTGCGCATCGATCGCGACCGCCGCCCGGGCACCGCGCCGAAACGCCGTAAACCCCGCCTGCGGCCCGTGCGACCCGCGAGTCCACACACGACACCGCCGCCAGGGTCGGACGGGCCTGTCGCAGGTGGAGTAGCATCGTCGATGACCCGGCCCGGCGATCCTCGGCGGCCCGGCCCTTGCAATAGCCCCCGCACCCTCGCCCCCATGCGCACGACACGTCGACTCTCCCTCACCCTCCTGGGCGCCCTCGGGATCTTCGGCCCGCTCGGATGTCCGCAACCGTACGAGCTGGAGCAGCCGAAGCAGTGGACCGCGGTCGCGCAGCAGGCCCGCGAGGCGCTGCTCGCGGTCGGCGGCCGCGACGAGAAGGACGTGTTCGCGGTCGGCGCGGACAAGGGCCACGGCCCGATCGTGCTCCACTACGACGGCAGCAAGTGGGAGCGCCTGGCGACCGGCTCGCGCGGCGACCTGTGGTGGGTCCACGCGTTCGCCGACGGCCCGGTGTTCCTCGCCGGCGCCTACGCGACGGTGCTCAAGTACGAGGGCGGCACCTTCACGCGCATGAAGACGCCGGGCATCGGCTTCCAGACGGTCTACGGCGTGTGGGGCAGCGCGCCGAACGACCTCTACGCGGTCGGCAGCGGCGCGGGCCGCAACGGCTTCGTCTGGCACTACGACGGCGAGACCTGGACCGACCTCGCGCTGCCGCTCGACCTGCCGGCGACCGACCTCGGCGACACGCCCGGGTTCTTCAAGGTGTGGGGCCACAATGCCGACGACGTGTGGGTGGTCGGCGGCCGCGGCGTCGTGCTGCGCGGCAACGCCCGCGACGGCTTCAAGCAGATCCCGAGCGGCACCGAGGAGCCGCTGTTCACCGTCCACGGCGACGGCGACGACGTCGTGATCGTCGGCGGCTCGAACCAGGGGATCTTGCTCGAGGACATGGGCGACTCGCTGTCGACCGAGCTGTCCGAGGTGCCGTTCGTCCAGGGCGTGTGCATGAGCGACGACGAGGGCTACGCCTCGGGCCGCGACGGCACGATCTTCGAGCGCACCCGCGACGGCTGGGCGGCGATCGACACCGGCCTCGACCTCGAGCTCGAGTCGCTGCACGCGGTGTGGATCGACCCGAAGGGCGAGGTCTGGGCCGCCGGCGGCGACGTGATCTCCGCCGGCCTCGGCAACGGCACGCTGATCCACGGCGGCGCCGCGATCGCCCCGATCGACGCCTCGCTGATCCCGACCGCCGACGCCCCGCCGCCGCCGCCCGCCTGCCCCGAGGACCAGATCGACCCGACGCCCGACAAGTCGATCGCCCGCCGCTGGAGCGAGCAGATCCTCGGCGCGATCCGCCGCGACATCCCGCGCCCCGGCGTCCACGCGCGCAACCTCTACCACCTGTCCGCCGCGATGTGGGACGCCTGGGCCGTCTACGACGACGTCGCCGACGGCGTGTTCGTCACCGAGAAGGTCGCGATCGAAGGCGAGGCCGCCCGCCTCGCCGCGCGCGAGCAGGCGATCAGCCACGCCGCCTACAACCTGCTCCACCACCGCTACGCCGACCAGGTCGGCGGCCCGGTGTCCGAGCTGTGCTTCCGCGGCTTCATGGACCGCCTCGGCTACGACCCCGGCGACGCGACCGCCACCGGCGACTCGCCGGTCGCCGTCGGCAACCGGATCGCCGCCGCGATCATCGCCGCCGGCGCCGCCGACGGCGCCAACGAGCAGAACAACTACGCCGACACCACCAATTACGAGTCGGTCAACCCGCCGCTCGTCGTCGACCTCCCGGGCACCACGCTCGTCGACCCCTCGCAGTTCCAGCTGCTCAACCTCGCCGAGGCCGCGACCCAAAACGGCATCGTCATCCCCGCCGGCGTGCAGAAGTACATCGGCGCGCAGTGGGGCCTCGTCACGCCGTTCGCGATGAGCAAGCCGCCCGGCGAGCCGCTCTACCACGACCCCGGCCCGCCGCCGAAGTTCACCGACCCGGCGATGAAGGACTGGGTCCTCGACGTGCTCGACAAGCACAGCAAGCTCGACCCGTCGCTGCCGGCGACGATCGACATCTCGCCCGGCGCCTACGGCAACAACCCGCTCGGCACCAACGACGGCACCGGCCACCCGGTCAACCCGATCACCGGCCAGCCGTACGCGCCCAACGTCGTCAAGCTCGGCGACTTCGCCCGCGTGCTCGCCGAGGTGTGGGCCGACGGCCCGAAGTCGGAGACCCCGCCGGGTCACTGGAACGCGATCGCCAACACCGTCTCCGACACGCCGGGCTTCACCCGCGCGTGGCAGGGCGCCGGCGAGCCGCTCGACCCGCTCGAGTGGGACGTCCGGCTCTACCTGGCGATCAACGGCGCCGTGCACGACGCCGCGATCACCGCCTGGGGGATCAAGCGCGAGTTCCTCGGGATCCGCCCGATCTCGCTGGTCCGCTACATGGGCGGCCTCGGCCAGTCGAGCGACCCGAGCGGCCCGTCGTACCACCCGGACGGCCTGCCCCTGAGGCCAGGTGTCGTCGAGGTGATCACCGCCGAGTCGTCGCGGCCCGGCGAGCGCCACGCCCACCTCGCCCGCTTCGTCGGCCAGATCGCCGTCAAGTCGTGGCGCGGCGAGCCCGGCGACCGCGCCGCCGAGACCTCCGGCGTCGGCTGGATGCGCGCGATCGACTGGCTGCCGTACCAGCGCCGCAACTTCGTCACCCCGGCGTTCGCCGGCTTCATCTCCGGCCACAGCACGTTCAGCCGCGCCGCCGCCGAGGTGCTGACGCTGGCGACCGGCAGCGCGTACTTCCCCGGCGGCCTCGGCGAGTTCGTCGCCGAGCGCAACAACTACCTCGTGTTCGAGGACGGCCCGTCGAGCGAGATCCGGCTGCAGTGGGCGACCTACTACGACGCCGCCGACCAGGCCGGTCAGTCGCGCCTGTGGGGCGGGATCCACATCTCGCCCGACGACCTGATGGGCCGCACGCTCGGCCGCGAGGTCGGCCTCGACGCGTTCGCGCGCGCCGCGACGCACATCGACGGCTCCGCGATCCCGTAGCGCCCCGCGAGATCCGCCGCAGACAAGGCGCGCCGCGCCGCCGCTGCTATCCTGATGGACCGGGGAGGCAGGCGTGGCGCGGCGAACCTTCGCGTGCGGACATCAGGGCAAGGGGCAATACTGCCACCGCTGTCACCAGGAGGCGCAGGCCGCCGACCGGCGGGCGCAGGAGCGCGCGCGCGAGCGGGAGCAGCGCGAGGCGTGGAACGCCAGCTTCGCCGACGACCCGATCGACCTCGGGCCGCTGCAGACCCGCGAGCGGATCGAGAAGGCGCGCGAGCTGCTGCGCCGCCTCGCCGCCGGCGAGCCGTACACCCGCTTCGGCGGCAAGCGCTGGGAGAGCGACCGCCTGGTGATCAGCGTGCCGGTCGGCCGCGCCCACCGCCTGCTCCTGCGCGACGAGGGCGGGCGCCTGCGCCCGCTCGCGTGCATGACCCACGAGGCCTACAACAACCTGCGGCCGGGCTCGCTCGGCTGAGCGTCAGCGGACCTCGCCGCCCTCGTAGACCCACCGCCCGTCCTCGCGGACGAACCGGCTGCGCTCGCGCTGCGTGAACGCGCGCCCGCGCAGCTCGAGCCGCGCCCGGAACTCGACGACCCCCCGCGCGTCGTTCGGGCCGCCCGCGACGCACTCGACCAGCTTGAGCGCGAGGCCGCGCAGGCCCTGGCAGTAGTCCGCGAGCTGCGCCCGGTCGATCGCCGTGCGCGCCGCGGCGGCGGTCGTCGCCATGATGTAGTCGACCGCGCCCTCGACGTACGCGGTGTAGCGGCTGCGCATCAGCTCGGCCGCGGTCTCGGGGTGCGCCGCGCCGGACAGGAACCGGCCGCAGCAGGCGTCGCGGGGCTTGTCGAGGCCGCAGGGGCAGCGCGGGGTCATGCGCCCGGGGTTATGCCTCAGAACGCGCCGCCGAGCATCAGCCCGGCGCGCCCCGGACCGACCATCGGCGCGACGCTCGCGCTGCGCAGCCGCTTGCGGCGCTGGGCCGCCAGGCCGCCCAGGTAGCCGACCGGCACGGCGACGAGGCCGATCCCGAGGCCGGTCAGCATGCCCGAGCCGAGCCGCGGCCACGACAGCCGATCGAACGCGGCCTCGGTCGCGCGGTCGTCGATCCCGCTCGGCCCCAGCAGCGCCCGCTTGTCGCGCTGGACCAGCCCCATCCACGTCGCCCCGCTGGCGAGCAGCGTCGCCCCGACGGCGAGCTCGATCACCAGCTCGCGCCGGCCCTTCTTGAAGATCACCGGCATCAGCCCGAGCAGCGCGCCCAGGCCCGACGAGACCACGACCACGCCCGCCTGGCCGACGTCGAAGCCGAGCGCGAGCCGCCGGTGATACTCGGCCGTCGGGAACGCCGCCTCGACGGCCGCGCGCGCCGCCGGCTCGAGCGGCCCGGTCGCCTCGGGATCGACGCCCGCGGCCTCGCGCGCCGCCTGGTCGCGCTTCTCCGCCCTGCCCTCGATGTTGACGCCGCCGAGGAGCAGCCCGATCCCGGCGAAGTAACTCGCGCTGAACACCCCGAGCACCGTGACCAGCTGCTTGCGCTCGAGCCTGAGCCGCTCGTCGCCGGCGGCCCCGCGCCGCTCGAGCACGACCTCGATCGGCCCCTGCCCGGGCGCGACCGCGAAGTCGAGCCGCTTCTCGTACCGCCGCGACGCGACCCCGAGGCGCCACGCCCCGGTCGGCAGCACCACCGTCTGCGTCGGCCCGGCGACGTCGCGCTCGAGGGTCACCGGCGCCGGGTTGTCCTGCGAGCGCAGGGTCATCCGCGCCCCCCGCAGCGCCTTCGGCGGCGCCAGCCGCAGGTCGACCGCGACCCGCTGCCGCGCGAGCGGCACCGACCACACGCCCTCGCCGACCGCCGCGAATCGCCGCTCGACCGGCACGTAGCCCGGGACCGCGACCCGCACCCGCCACGCGCCGGGGTCGACCGGCAGCGGCTCGCTCAAGGGACCTGTCACGGTGAACATGGCCCCGGGGACAGGCGTTCCCGCCGGCGAGAGCATCTCGAGCTCGATCGTCGCCCCGGCGAGCCGGCCCTCCGCGACCGGCGTCCCGCCTGGCCCTTCGACCAGCACCAGCCGGACCGGCACGACCGCCGCCCGCGACGCCGCCTGCCGCTCGGCGACGTACGCCCGCGCCGCCGCCGACGCGTCGCCCGCCTCCTGCGCGCGCGCGAGCCACCGCGCGAAGTGCCGCAGCGCGAGCGCGTGGTGCCCGGCCCGCGCGCGCGCCAGCCCGGCGTGGACCAAAAACCGCGGGTCGCCGGTCTCGCCCCATAGCCCCTCGAGCTGCGCCGCGGCCTCGGCGTCGCGACCCGCGGCGATCAGGCGCCGCACCTGCGGGACCGCGGACACCGGCGGCAGCGCGAGCTCGATCGGCACCCCCTCGGCGTCGAGCGGCGGCGGCGCGAGCGGCTCGCCGGGCGCGCGGTCAGGGTCGGCCGGCTCGGCCGGCGCCTGCGCCCGCGCGGCGGACACGGGCAGCCCGGCGATCACGAGCGAGGCGACGAGCAGGGCGATCCGTCGGGGCATGCGGCGCGGCGATTGTCACCCGAGTCGGGCGCGAAAGTCTCGCCCGGACCTGTCCGTCGCGACATGTCCCGGCCGGTCAGCGGTGCTTCTGATAGGTGCCGATCAGCTCCGCGCGCGCGAGCACGTGACCCGCGATCGCCGCGTCGAGCTCGGCCCGCGTCGGCGCGGCCAGGCCGGGCAGGGTGGTGTCGAGCGCGAACAGCTCGAAGAAGTAGCGGTGGCGCCCGATCGGCGGGCACGGCCCACCCCACGCCGTCTTCCCCCAGTCGTTCGTGCCGGTGCGCGCCCCCGCCGGCAGCTTCGTCGACGCCCCGGCCGCGAGCGCGCGCGTGTCCGGCGGCAGGTCGACGACGATCCAGTGGACCCAGATCCGCTTCGGCGCCGCCGGGTCGGGCGCGTCCGGATCCTGCACCCGCAGCGCGAGGCTCTTCGTGCCCGCGGGCGGGTCGCTCCATTCGAGCGGCGGCGAGAGATCGGCGCCCTCGCAGGTGTACTCGCGGGGGATCGAGCCCATGGCAGGAAACGCGGACGAGCTGAGGTACATGCGGCGGCCCTCCGGACCCGAGTCTACGCCGACGGGCGAACCCGCGCCTCCCCCCGCGCCGCAATCAATCCATCAGCGCGACGAACAGCGCGAGCACCACCCCGAGCAGGCCGACGAGCGCCGCGGTGCCGGTCAGCGCGCCGTCGCCGGGCGGGCGGCCCTCCGGGTCGATCGCCCGCGCGTACGCCCGCGTCCGCCGCCAGCCGATCAGCGTCACCAGGCTGCCGGTCACCAGCAGCGCCGCGCCGGTCCAGCGCGACTGCCCGGCCGCCGTCGCGTGCGCCCCGGTCGTCCGCACCAGCGTGTCGAGGAACACTCCGAGCCGCGCGATCATCACCCCGAAGCCCATCAGCGCGACCGCGGTGCGCAGCCAGGCGAGCAGCGTCCGCTCGTTGGCGAGGCGGGTCTGGAGCTGTCCGGGCGGATAGGTCGGGTCGGGCACGCCCGCGAGTATCGCACGCCCGCGCGCTCGGCGAGCTCCGCTCCCATGTCACGCCGCGCCGGGCCTACCTCGTCCTCGCGGCATGAACCCCGATCTCGACCCGCACACCCACCGCGACGGCGCGCGCGAGCGCGCCCTCCTCCGGATCCAGGCCGTCAGCGGCGCCCTGTTCGCCCTGTTCCTGCTGGTCCACCTCGTCAATCAGATGGTCGCCGTCGCCGGCCCGGCCGCCTACGACGCGCTCCAGGGCGAGCTCCGCCGCGCCTACCAGGCCCCCGTCGTCGAGCTCGCGCTGGTCGCCGCGCCGCTGCTCGTCCACGTCGTCGTCAGCGTGTGGCGGATCGTCCGTCGCCGGCGCCGCGGCCGTCCGGCCCCGCGCGCCCCGCGGGCCCGCCTGCAGCGCGTCACCGCGATCGTGCTGCTCGTCTTCACCTTCGGCCACATCGTCGCCACCCGCGGCGCCTCGCTCGTCCACGGCGTCGTCCCCGGCTTCGACGGCGTCGCCTACACGATGGTGTGGTTCATCGGCTACTTCTTCCCGTACTACCTGATCTTCTCGGTCGCCGGCCTCTACCACGCGCTCAACGGCCTCGCGCTCGCCCTCCCGCGCCTCGGCCTGCGCAGCGCCGCGCCGGCCCGCCTCGTCCCCGTCGTCACGCTCGCCGGCGCGGTCGCCCTCGGCCTCGCCCTCGCCGCCTTCGCCGGCGCCTTGAATAAGGACATCCCCGCCCGCGCGGTCGCCAGCCCCTACGCGCAGCTGCTCCGCGACCAGGGGCTCGCCGATCGCTGACCTGCTCCCGGGGGCATGTCCTGGACGCCATTCACATGACCTGTCCAAAAGACCCGCTCGCCGTGGCCGCTCGCCTCGCTCCTCCGCTCACCGCGGCCGTCGCCCGCGCGGCTCGCCGGGCCGCGTGTGCGTGATCGCCCCCGCCGACCCTGGCCGCCGCTCGCCGCCGGCCTCGGCGGGGAACAGCGCCTGGTGCCCGTGCCGCTCGCGCACCGCCGACAGCACCGCCTGCAGCGCCGCGCTGCGCGGCTTCTCCTCCGCGGGCGCGAGCAGGTCGAGCTGCACCGCGTCCTGCATCGACTCGAACGCCGACGCGCTGACGCCCGTCAGCCGGAACCGCCGCCGGTCGGTCTCGACCGACTCGAGCAGCTTGCACACCGCCGCGTGGATCTCGCGAAAGTCGTCGGTCGCGCGCGGCAGGGTGCACTGCCGCGTCTCGGTGACGAACGCGACGTCGCGGATCTTGAGCGCGATGCAGCGCGCCTTGAGCCCCTGCGCGACCAGCCGATCGGCGACGCGGGTCGCCTGCGAAAGGAGCCGCCGCCGCAGCTCGTCCTCGCCGAGGACATCGACCGCGTACGTGTCCTCGTGCCCGAGCGACTTCGCCGCGCGGTCGGGGATCACCGCCCGCTCGTCCTGCGCGAGGCTCAGCCGATACAAGTGCAGCCCGTGCGCCCCGAACATCTCCGCGAGCGTCTTCTCGCCGAGCCGCCGCAGATCGCCGACCGTCCGGATCCCGAGCCGCTCGAGCCGCTCCTGTGTGCGCGGCCCGACCCCCCACAGCGCCCCGATCGGCAGCGGCGTCAGGAACTCGAGCTCCGTCCCCGCCGCGATCTCGGTCAGGCCGTCGGGCTTGTGCATGCCGCTGGCGATCTTCGCCAGGAATTTCACGCCGGCGATCCCGACCGAGCACGTCAGCCCGGTCTCCGCGCGGACGGCCGCGCGCAGCGCCTCGGCGGCCTGGCGCGGCGGGCCCCACAGCCGCTCCGTCCCGCTCAGGTCGATGAACGCCTCGTCGATCGACAGCCCCTCGACCAGCGGCGAGAAGCGCCCCATGATCTCGAACACCTGCCGCGACACCTCGACGTACAGAGCGTGACGTGGCGGCAGCACCACCGCCTGCGGACACAGCCGCAGCGCCACCGCCGTCGGCTGGGCCGAGCGGCAGCCGAACTTGCGCGCCTCGTAGCTGGCCGCCGCGACCACCCCGCGGCGGCCCGCCCCGCCGACCAGCACCGGCAGGCCGCGCAGCCGCGGGTCCTCGCGGATCTCGACCGACGCGAAGAACGCGTCCATGTCGACGTGCAAGATCGCGCCCGGACTCATCGGGGCGCAGCTTAGCAGCCCGGGAGCCGGAGTCGGTCCGCCCGTTGTCGCCGCGCCGGCCCCGCGGTACTCCTCGAGCGATGATGGTTGTACAAGCGGACGCGGGCGTGCGTCGGGCCGTCGTGATCGGGGCGAGCATGGCCGGGCTCGTCACGGCGCGCGTGCTCGCCGATCACTTCGACGAGGTCGTGCTGGTCGAGCGCGACAGGCTGACCGACGGCCCCGACACCCGCAAGGGCGTGCCGCAGGGGCGCCACCTCCACGGCCTTCTGCGCCGCGGCGAGGCGATCCTCGAGCAATTGTTCCCCGGGATCGCCGCGTCCCTGGTCGCCGGCGGCGCGCAGCGCGTCGACTTCAGCGCCGACTTCGCCTGGCACCACTTCGGCGCCTGGAAGGCCCGCTTCGACAGCGGCGTGACCATGCTGGCGATGTCTCGCCCCTACCTCGAGGCCGAGGTGAGGCGCCGCGTGCTCGCCTCGCCGCGCGTGCGCCTGCTCGACGACCACGACGCGCTCGGCCTGCTCGCCGCCGACGGCGGCGCCCGCGTCGTCGGCCTGCGCGTGCGCGCGCGGCAGGGCGGCGAGCCGGTCGAGCTGCGCGGCGAGCTCGTCGTCGACTGCGGCGGCCGCGGCTCGCCGACGCCGAAGTGGCTCGAGGAGCTCGGCTACTCGCGCCCCGAGGACGACGCCGTCGTCGTCCACGTCGGCTACGCCACCCGCATCTTTCGCCGCGCCGTGCCCTCGCCGTTCCCGTGGAAGGCGCTGTACGTGATCGGCAAGCCGCCCGAGTCCCACCGGATCGGCGCGCTGTTCCCGATCGAGGGCGACCGCTGGATCGCCGTCGTCGCCGGCATGCTGCGCGACTACCCGACCGCCGATCTCCCCGGCTTCCTCGAGTTCGCGCGCGGCCTCCCGGTCGACGACCTCCACCGCGTGCTCTCGACCCTGGAGCCGCTCGACGACGGCGCCGTCCACCGCCTGCCGTCGAACCTGCGCCGCCGCTACGAGAAGCTCGCGCGCTTCCCCGACGGCCTGGTCGTCCTCGGCGACGCGCTGTGCAGCTTCAACCCGGTCTACGGCCAGGGCATGACGACCGCCGCCCTCGCCGCGATCTCCCTCGGCGAGTGCCTGTCCGAGCCGCGGTTCGCCCGCGGCCGCGACCTCGCCGGCCTGCCCGCGCGGTTCTTCCGCCGCGTCGCCCGGGTGATCGACGTCCCGTGGCTGATGTCGACGCTCGAGGACTTCCGCAGCGCCGAGGTCGAGGGCGCGCGCCCGCCCGCCTATCCGCTGATCGCCGGCTTCCTCGCCCACGTCCACCGCGCCGCCGCCCGCGACCACGACATCGCCCTGCACTTCCTCCGCGCGATGCACATGCTCGAGTCGCCGGCCGTGTTCCTGCGGCCCGACCTGCTTGTCCGAGCGATGCTCCGCGGCAGCGCCCCGACGCTCGCGCGGGCCCCGAGCCCGGCGTCCGCGACCCGCTGAAGGCGCGCCGCGATCCTCAATCGTCGTCGTCGTCGTCGTCGCGCCGCCGCCCCTTCGGCAGCGCCTTGCGCCCCTTGCCCTCGAGCGCCTTGCGCTGCGCCTTGCGCTCGCGCTTGCGCCGCTTCTTCGCCGCGCCCGCGCTCTCGCCGGGCAGGCGCTCCTGGATCTCGAGGCTGCCGAGCAGCACCCGCCCGCGCAGTCGCAGCACCCGCCCGTCGACCGCCCGCGCCTCGTCCTCGTCCTCGTGCTCGACCGCCGCGAGGATCGCCCCGCACTGATTGTCGATCCGCCAGCCCGGCGGCACGATCAGCTCGAGGCTCCCGCAGACCACCTGCGCCTCGATCTCGAGCGCCCCCGGCGGCAGCGCGGCCTGCCGCAGATCGAGCGTCGCGCTGCCGAACGTCACGCGCACGCGCGTCCGCGCGGCCACGGTCCACGCGCCGCCGCGGCGGACCGCGCCGAACAGCACCCGCAGCTGCTGCGGCTCGTGGTCGACCGGCACGAGCGCGCCCGCGCCCACCGGCCGCAGATCGGTCGTCAGCGCCTGCACCTGGGCGATCGCCCCCGCGCGCTCGACCGCCTCCATCCGCCGGTCGAGCTCCGCCTGGTCGATCCAGTCCTGCGCGTACCCCTCGGCGAGCAGCGCCCGCGCGTGCTCCTTCTCCCGCTGCAGAAGTCCGGCCGGCGTGTCCATGCGCGCGGCCGTTTGTAGCACGCCCCCGGGGCTCCGGACGACCGGCCGGCCCCCGGGATACACTCTCCCGCGTGACGGTCGAGGAGGCAGGGGAGGGGGCGCCCGGCGTCCGGCTGAGCTGCTTCGACGCCGACGAGCTGGCCGCGGCGCTCGCGGTCCCCGGGCCGATCGCCGCGCTCGAGCTGCGCTTCGGCGACGCGCCGCACGGCGCCGCGCTGATCGCCGCGCTCGCCGCGGCCCCGTCGCTGCGCGGCCTCGAGTCACTGACCCTTCAGTCATGCTCTCTCGGACAGGCGGGGGCCGAGGCCCTCGCCGCCGCGCCGCTGCTCGCGGGCCTGCGCGCCCTGGCGATCGGCGACGACCTCGACGGCGCGGCCGCGGCCGCCCTGCTCGCCAGCCCCGCGCTCGTCGGTCTGCGCGACCTGTCGCTGCAGATCGACTGGGACGACGACGGCCTGTGGGCGCTCGCCCGCTGCCCGCACCTCGGCAACCTCGAGTCGCTCGAGCTCGGCTGGCGCGAGCCGCGGGGCCGGCCGCTCGCGTGGCTGCTCGCCGCCGACTCGCTGCCGCCGCGCGTGCGCGCCCGGCTCCGTCGCGCCGCGCTCGCCGAGCTGCTCGAGGCGACCGCGCGCCCGTCGTCCGAGCGGTGGACCGACGCGATCGCCCCGCTGCTCGGCGCGCTGCTCGACCCCGCGATCGACACCTGTCCCGAGGACCAGCGAGACGAGGCCGCCGCGCTCGCGGCCGTGCGCGCCCGCCTCGACGCCTGGCCCCCCGGCACCCGCCCGGCCGCCCCCGAGTGGCTCGCGCAGGCCCTCCGCGGCGAGCCTGCGCCCGCGCTCGCGTGGGCCGACACGCTGCAGGTCTACCGCCTCCGCGGCGCCGGCCTCGTCGCCGAGGACCCGTCGCACACCGCGCAATTGCTGGCCCGCGGCGCCCCGCGCCGCCTCGACCTCCGCTACCTCCAATTGAAACCATACGCGCTGGTCCGCTGGCTGCGCAGCGAGTTCATGCGCGACGTCGACGACCTCGACCTCTGCGGCCACCCGCTCGGCGCCAGCGGGCTCGCGACCCTCGAGCGCCACCTCGAGCGCCTGCGCCACCTCCACCTGCACGGCTGCGTCGCCGCCCCCGCCGCGCTGCAGCGGCTGCTCCGGTCTCCGCTGCTCGCGCGCCTCGTCACCCTCGACCTCGCCGGTAACGCGCTCGGCGACCGCGGCGCCGCCCTGCTCGCCGCGACCCCGGACCTGCGCGACCTCGAGCGGCTCGGCCTGCGCGACAACGACATCGGCGACGCCGGCTGCACCGCCCTCGCCGCCGCCGCGCACCTCGCCGGCCTGCGCGCGCTCGACCTGTCCGAGAACCCGATCGGCGACCTCGGCGCGGTCGCCCTCGCCGAGGCCGAGCTGCCCGCGCTCGAGCGGCTCGAGCTCGGCCACGGCGGGCGGCTCGGCGACGACGGCGCGTGCGCCCTCGCGCGCGCCCGCGGCCTCGGGGCCCTGCGCCGCCTCGGCCTCGACTTCTGCCAGCTCGGCGACCGCGGCGCGCTCGCCCTCGTCCGCGCCGTCGACCGCCTGCCCGCGCTGCGCGAGCTCGACGTCTGCCACGGCCACGAGTTCACCGAGGCCGGCGCCGAGGCGCTCGCCGCCGCCGCCCCGCTGCGCCCGGACCTGCGCCTCAACCTCGGCCCGTGCTGCAGCGCCGTCCTGCGCGACTGCAAGGCCCTCCAGCGCAGCAGCCTCGCCCCGGCCGTCTGACCCTCCGGGCATGCCCGCCAGGCCATGACCTTGAGGTCATGCCACTTCTGTCGCGCGCGTCCGACGCCGCGATCCCGCAGGATCACCCGCGCCCGCGCGGCCCGACCCCCGGCGCCGGCGCGCGCGCCCGCAGGTACCCGAGGACCAGCGCCTCGAGCTCGCGCGCGAAGCGGGGGCTGTCCAGCAGCTCCGGCCGCAGCAGCAGCGCGTGGTCGGTCAGCCCGTCGAGCGTCGTCACGATCACGTGGGCCGTCAGCGACGGGTCGGGCACCGCGAGCTCGTCCCGGCGCTCGGCGATCCACTCCGCGAGCAGGTCGGCCGCCCGGCGCCCGAGCGCGTCGAAGATCGGCAGCACCCCGATCCGCGGCAGCTGCTCGAGCATCGCCCGGTGCAGCCGGACGTCCGCGCGCGCCATCGCCAGCGCGACGTCGACGATCCGCCGCACCCCCGCGTCGACCGTCGCGCCCGCGAGCTCGGCGCGCAGCCGGACGAACTCCGCCGCCGCGCCCTCGGCCCACCGCTCGGCGACCATCCGCACCAGCGTGTCCTTGTTGGTGACGTACTGGTACAGGCTGCCGACGCTGACCCCGGCCTCGACGGCGACGCGGTTGGTGCTCAGCGCGTCGTAGCCGTCGCGGATCAAAATGCGAGCGGTCGCCTCGACCAGCGACTCGACGAGCGCCCGGGAGCGCTCCTGCGACGGCCGCTTGCGCAGCTCCTGGGCCTGTGGAACACGAACGCGGCGCGAGCGGTGAACGCGAGTCATCGCTCGTATTCTAGCCGCGTGTCCGCCTCCCGTCGCCTCCCCGCCGTCGACGTCCTCCGCGGCCTGTGCCTGCTGGGGATCCTCGTCATGAACATCCAGTCGTTCGCCATGCCGCACCAGGCCTACCTCGACCCGACCGCCTGGGGCTCGCTCGCCGGGCTCGACGGCCTCGCCTGGGGCCTCGGGCGCCTCGTGTTCGACTTCAAGTTCATCACCCTGTTCTCGACCCTGTTCGGCGCCTCGCTGCTGCTCGGCGGCGAGGCGACGAGCCCGCGCCGCCGCCTCGCCTGGCTGCTGGTGTTCGGCCTGCTCCACGCCTACCTCGTGTGGTACGGCGACGTCCTGGTCAGCTACGCCGTCGTCGGCCTGCTGCTGCTCCCGGCGACCCGCTGGCCGATCGCGCGCCAGGCGAGCGTCGGCCTCGGCCTCCTCCTGCTCTCGCCGCTGGTCACGCTCGCCGCCGCCCTCGGCTTCGCGCACCTGCCCGCGTGGCTGCACGCCGAGCTCGCGTCGCACTTCGATCACGCCGCCGCCGCCGCGGAGGCGGCCGCCTACCGCGGCGGCTGGCTCGAGCAATTGCCGGTCCGCGCCCGCGTCGCCCTCGAGGGCCAGACGACCGGGCTCCTGTTCGAGACCGGCTTCCGGGTCGCCGGCGCGATGCTCGTCGGCATGGCGGCGACCCGCGCCGGCGCGTTCACCCGCGACCTCGCCTCGCCCGCGACCCTGCGCGTCCTCTGGCTGACCGGCCTCGGGGTGACCGCCGCCGGGATCGCCGTGCAGGTCGAGCTCGGCTTCGGCCCGCGCGCCTACCTGTTCGCCCAGACGCTGCACGAGCTCGGGTCGCTCCCGCTCGCCGCCGCGATCGGCCTCACCGTCGTCGCGCTCGCCCGCCGCTTCGCCGCGACCGCGCCCGTCCAGGCGCTCGAGCGGCTCGGCCGCCTGTCGATGACCGCCTACCTCGCGCAATCGATCGTCGGCACCCTCGTGTTCGGCGGGCACGGCCTCGGCCTGTTCGGTCTCGTCGGTCGCTTCGAGCTGCTGCTCGCCGCCGCCGCCTTCTTCGCCGCGCAGCTCGCCCTCGCCGCCTGGTGGTCGACCCGCTTCCGCTTCGGCCCCTTCGAGGCCCTGTGGCGCGGCCTGTCGCGCGGCGACTTCTCGCTGCACCCGCTGCGCCCCGCCTGACCGCGCCGCCCGCTGCGGACGGGCTCCCGGCCGTGAATGTCCGGAGGTCTCGTCTCTCGACCGAGCGCGCGTCGCTCGCTCGCCGCACCGCGAACCCCGCCGGGGCCCCGACGTCCCCGCCGGTCCCCGCCTGCGCGCGGTCCCGGCCGTCGTCGGCGCGGAAACGTCGTCCCGCGCTGGCCGCCCGCCGAACTCGCACTACCCCTTGTCCGCGATGGCGAGCGAAAGCAGCGCGAACGGCGGCCACGGGTATCCGCGACCCTTCTTGCGGCGCCAGGGCTGGCTCAATCTCAACGGCCCGTGGGACTTCGCCCTCGACCCCCTCGGCCGCCTCTCGCACCCGGGCCAGGTCGCCTGGCAGGGCACGATCCTCGTCCCGTTCGCCCCCGAGACCGAGCGCAGCGGCGTCGGCGAGCGCGGCTACTACCAGGCCTGCTGGTACCGCCGCTGGATCACCGTCCCGCCCGACCTCGCCCCCGGCGAGCGCCTGTTCCTCCACTTCGGCGCGGTCGACTTCTTCGCCACGGTCTGGATCGAGGGCCACCAGATCATGACGCACGAGGGCGGGTACACCCCGTTCTCCGTCGACCTGACGCAGCTCGCCCGCCCCGGCGCCGCGCTCGAGGTCGTCGTCCGAGCCGTCGACGATCCGCACGAGCTCGCCAAGCCGCGCGGCAAGCAGGACTGGCAATTGCAGCCGCACTCGATCTGGTACCCGCGGACGACCGGGATCTGGCAGACCGTCTGGCTCGAGCGGGTCCCCGGCGTCCACGTCTCGCGCGTCCGCTGGAGCTCCAACCTGTACCGCTGGGAGATCGGCTTCGCCTGCACGCTCGCCGGCGAGGTCCCGCCCGGCAGCCGCCTGCGCATGCGCCTCGTCTGCCGCGACCGCCTGCTCGTCGACGACGAGTACGATTGCACGTACCACGAGATCCACCGCCGGATCCCGCTCTCCGACCCCGGCATCGACGACGCCCGCAACGAGCTGCTGTGGAGCCCCGACGCCCCGACCCTGATCGACGCCCGCGTCGAGCTCGTCGGCCCCGGCGGCGCCGTGCTCGACGCCTTCGACAGCTACACCGCGATCCGCACGATCAGCGTCGCGCGCGACCAGATCCTCCTCAACGGCCGGCCGATCCGCCTGCGCATGGTCCTCGACCAGGGCTACTGGCAAGACTCCGGCCTGACCGCCCCCGACGACGCCGCCCTCCGCCGCGACGTCGAGCTCGCCCTCGAGATGGGCTTCAACGGCGTCCGCAAGCACCAGAAGATCGAGGACCCCCGCTACCTCTATTGGGCCGACCGCCTCGGCCTGCTCGTCTGGGAGGAGATGCCGAGCGCCTACCGCTTCACCGCCGACTCGGTCCAGCGCCTCACCCGCGAGTGGATGCGCGTGATCGCCCGCGACATCAGCCACCCCTGCATCGTCGCCTGGGTCCCCTTCAACGAGTCCTGGGGCGTCCCCAACCTGCCCGACAACCCCGCCGAGCGCCACTACGTCACCGCCCTCTATCACCTGACCAAGACCCTCGACCCCAACCGCCCCGTCGTCGGCAACGACGGCTGGGAGAGCGTCGCCACCGACATCGTCGGCATCCACGACTACGAGTGCGACCCCGTGCGCATGGACGCCCGCTACCAGGCGCCCAACGTCCGCACCAACCTCTACGAGCGCGAGCGCTTCGGCGGCCGCGCGCTCGTGATCGGCAACTTCCCCGAATTCAACCACCCCGTCGTCCTCTCCGAGTTCGGCGGCATCGCGCTGTCCCCCGACGAGGGCGGGACCTGGGGCTATTCGCGGACCCGCACCCCGCGCCAGCTCGAGCGCCGCCTCCACGCCCTGTTCGAGGTCGTCCGCCGCCAGGACATCCTCGCCGGCTATTGCTACACCCAATTCGCCGACACCTTCCAGGAGGCCAACGGCCTCCTCTACGTCGACCGCACGCCCAAGGTCCCGCTGCACAAGATCGCCGAGCTCAACGGCCTCGGCCCGCCGACCCCCCACGACGACCACGGCGAGCACGGACAGGAGGTCTGAGCGTGTACAAGCAGAGCCTCACCAAGCCCGACGGCCGCGCGCTGCACCTCTACGCCCGCGCGCCGCTGCCCGCCGGCATCGTCGCCGGCGGCCCGATCGGCGGCGGCGCGGCCTCGCACCTGCGCTGGCACCCGCTGCGCGGCGAGTGGGTGATCTACGCGACCCACCGCCAGACCCGCACCTTCCTCCCGCCGGCCGAGTTCGACCCGCTGCGCCCGTCCGACGACCCCGACAACCCGACCGAGGTCCCGGTCGGCCCGTGGGACGTCGCCGTGTTCGACAACCTGTTCCCCGCGCTCTCGGCGTCGGCCGGCGCCCCGCCGCAGACCCTCGTCCCGACCGCCCCCGGCCGCGGCGCCTGCGAGGTCGTCGTGTTCACCCAGGACCCGACGACCAGCCTCGGCGCCTTGCCCTTGAGCCAGATCGACCTGATCCTCGAGGTCTGGGGCGACCGCACCCGCGAGCTCGGCGCGCGCGACGACATCACCTACGTGTTCCCGTTCGAGAACCGCGGCGTCGAGGTCGGCGTCACGCTGCACCACCCGCACGGCCAGATCTACGCCTACCCGTTCGTCCCGCCGATCCCCGCCCGCGAGCTCGCCAACCAGCGCTCCTACTACGAGTCGCACGGCCGCGGCCTGGTCGCCGACATGCTCGCCGCCGAGCTCGTCACCGGCGCCCGCGTCGTCTACCTCGGCGACCGCGCCGTCGCGCTCGTGCCGGTCTGCGCCCGCTACGCCTACGAGGTCTGGATCCTGCCGACACAGCCTGTCTCCTCGTTCATGTCCCTCGACGCCGAGACCCGCGCCGACCTCGCCCGCGCGCTCAAGACGGTGCTCAGGAAGTACGACGCGCTGTGGGGCCGCCCGTTCCCCTACCTGATGGCCTGCCACCAGGCCCCGACCGACGGCCGCGACCACCCCGAGTCCCACCTGCGGATCGAGTTCTACCCGCCCTACCGCATGCCCGGCCGGCTCAAGTACCTCGCCGGCACCGAGATCGGCGCCGGTGTGTTCAGCGCCGACACGCTCCCCGAGGACAAGGCCGCCGAGCTGCGCGCCGTCGAGGTCTCGCTCGATGACTGACGTCTCCCTGACCGACTCCGCCGCGTTCGTCGCCCGCTACGGAAGGCCCCCCGAGGTCGTCGCCAGCGCCCCCGGCCGCGTCAACCTGATCGGCGACCACACCGACTACAACGGCGGCCTCGTCCTGCCGACCGCGCTGCCCCGGCGCACCCGCGTCCTCCTGGCCCGCAACGTCGACGGCCTCGTCCGCGCGACCAGCGGACAGGTCCCCGGGGCCATGTCCTATCGGCTCGGCGAGGAGGCCCGCGCCCGGCGCTGGCTCGACTACGTGCAGGGCGTCACCCAGGTCCTCCTCCAGGACCGCTTCCCGATCGGCGGCTTCGACCTCCACGTCGAGTCCGACGTCCCGGTCGGCAGCGGCCTGTCCTCGAGCGCAGCCCTCGAGGTGTCGCTGCTCCGCGGCCTGCGCGAGCTGTACGGCCTCCGCCTCGACGACACCGCGCTGGCGATGCTCGCCCACCGCGCCGAGACCGGCCTCGTCGGCGCCCCGGTCGGCGTGATGGATCAACTCGTGTGCAGCCACGGCGACGAGCGCTCGGCCCTGTTCATCGACACCCGCTCGCTCGCGCTGCGCCGCGTCCCGCTGCCCGACACCCTCGCCCTCGTCGTGATCTACTCGGGCGTCGATCACGACCTGACCGGCGGCGAGTACGGCGTCCGTCGCGCCGAGTGCGAGCAGGCGGCGGCGCTGCTCGGCGTCCCGCTGCTGCGCGACGTCGCCGAGGACGACCCGCGGATCGCCACCCTGCCGGGCGCCCTGCCGCAGCGCGTCCGCCACGTCCTCTCCGAGAACGCCCGCGTGCTCGCGGCGATCGAGGCGCTCGAGGCCCGCGACCTGCCGCGCCTCGGCGCATTGTTCGACGCCTCGCACCGCTCGCTGCGCGACGACTACGCGGTCTCGACCCCCGAGATCGACCTGCTCGTCGAACTCGCCCGCGAGCACGGCGCCGTGTACGGCGCGCGCCTGACGGGCGGCGGCTTCGGCGGATCGATCGTGATCGCCACGACCCCGCAGGACGCCGAACGCGTCGCCCTCGCGGTCGCCCGCGCGTACGCCTCCGCCGTCCGCTACGCCCCCTCGGTCGTCGTTCCGCGGTTGCGCGATTTCGAAAGTCGTCCATAGAACAGCGCACCATGACCGACCTCGAACGTAGCGAGGTCCCGGTGAGCGTCACCGCGGACACGCCCTCCGTCGCGCCGCAGCACGACCTCCTCTGCTTCTCGCACCTCCGCTGGGACTTCGTCTGGCAGCGCCCGCAGCACCTCCTGTCCCGCTGCGCCCGCGCCCGCCGCGTGTTCTTCGTCGAGGAGGCGATCGACCGCGAAGGACCGCCGCGCATCGAGGTCACTCCGCGCCCGGACGGCGTCCGCGTCGCCGTCCCGCACCTGCCCGCCGAGGCGCAGGGCGAGGAGCGCGAGCTCCTCCAGCGCGCCCTCGTCGACGACCTCCTGCGCGCGCACGGGATCCGCTCGTACGTCGCCTGGTACTACTCGCCGATGGCGCTCGGCTTCACCCGCCACCTCGAACCGGCGGCGACCATCTACGACTGCATGGACGAGCTGTCCGGCTTCCTCGGCGCCCCGCCGACGCTGGTCGAGCGCGAGCGCGAGCTGATCGCCCGCGCCGACCTCGTGTTCACCGGCGGCCACAGCCTCTACGAGGTCAAGAAGGCGCTCCACCGCGCGGTCCACCCGTTCCCGAGCAGCATCGACGCCGCCCACTTCGCCCAGGCCCGCCGCCCGCAGCCCGAGCCCGCCGACCAGGCCGACGTCCCGCGCCCGCGCCTCGGCTACTTCGGCGTGATCGACGAGCGCATCGACCTCGAGCTGATCGACCGCGTCGCCGCGATGCGCCCCGACTGGCAGATCGTCATGCTCGGCCCGGTCGTCAAGATCGACCCCGCGGCCCTCCCGCGGCGCCCGAACATCCGCTGGCTCGGCCAGAAGCACTACCGCGAATTGCCGCAGTACGTCGCCGGCTGGGACGTCGCGATCATGCCGTTCGCCCGCAACGACGCGACCCGCTACATCAGCCCGACCAAGACCCCCGAGTACCTCGCCGCCGGCCGCCCCGTCGTCTCGACCGCGATCCGCGACGTCGTCCGCCCCTACGGCCACAAGGGCCTCGTCCAGATCGCCGACGCCCCCGAGGACTTCGTCGTCGCCGTCGAGTGCGAGCTGCACAACCGCCGCCGCCGCCAGTGGCTCGCCGAGGTCGACGCCTTCCTCGCCGGCGACTCGTGGGACCACACCTGGGACCGCATGCACGCGCTGCTGACCGCCGCGGTCCGCACCAACACCGCCGGCGGCGCCGGGGGAGCGAGCTGACCATGTTCGACTACCTGATCGTCGGCGCCGGCTTCGCCGGCAGCGTCCTCGCCGAGCGCCTCGCCGCCGACGCGGGCAAGCGCGTCCTCGTCGTCGACAAGCGCCCCCACATCGCCGGCAACGCCTACGACCACTACGACGACGCCGGCCTCCTCGTCCACAAGTACGGCCCGCACATCTTCCACACCAACTCGCGCGAGGTCTTCGACTACCTCGGCCGCTTCACCGCCTGGCGCCAGTACGAGCACCGCGTGCTCGCCAGCGTCGACGGCCAGCTGCTGCCGATCCCGATCAACCTCGACACCGTCAACCGGCTCTACGGCCTGTCGCTGACCGCGCTCGAGCTCGAGTCGTTCTTCAAGTCGGTCGCCCAGCACGTCGAGCACGTGCGCACCTCCGAGGACGTGATCGTCTCCCGCGTCGGCCGCGAGCTCTACGAGAAGTTCTTCCGCGGCTACACCCGCAAGCAGTGGGGCCTCGACCCCGCGGAGCTCGACGCCTCGGTGACCGCCCGCGTGCCGATCCGGACCAACCGCGACGACCGCTACTTCAACGACACCTACCAGGCGATGCCGCTCCACGGCTACACCCGGATGTTCGAGAAGATGCTCGATCACCCGAACATCAAGGTGATGACCAACACCGACTACCGCGAGATCGAGGGCGAGGTCCACTTCGGCGAGATGATCTACACCGGCCCGGTCGACGAGTTCTTCGCCTGCCGCTTCGGCAAGCTCCCGTACCGCTCGCTCGACTTCAAGCACGAGACCCTCGACCGCCGCGTCTTCCAGCAGGCCCCGGTCGTCAACTACCCCAACGAGCACGCCTACACGCGGGTCACCGAGTTCAAGTACCTCACCGGCCAGGAGCACGCCAAGACCAGCGTCGTCTACGAGTTCCCGACCGCCGAGGGCGACCCCTACTACCCGATCCCGCGGCCCGAGAACGCCGAGCTGTACCAGAAGTACAGGGCGCTCGCCGACGCGACCCCCGGCGTCCACTTCTGCGGCCGGCTCGCCACCTACCGCTATTACAACATGGACCAGGTCGTCGCCCAGGCGCTGACCCTCTACGCGAAACTCAGCGGCGGCCCCAAGCGCCTGCGCACCGCCACCAGCGAGAAGGCCCATGGACGCGAACTCAACCCTCGGGTCCCCACGGCGGCCGCCTCTTGAGCTGTGGGGCGGCGTCGAGTGCACGGTCAACCGCGTCGGCGATCGCTGGCTCGATCAGCTGCGCCTGAGCGGCCATGATCGCCGGCTCGCCGACCTCGACGCGCTCGCCGGCCTCGGCCTCCGCGCCGTCCGCTACCCCGTGCTGTGGGAGCGTCACGCGCCCACCCGCCCGGACCTCCACGACTTCCGGTGGGCCGACGAGCGGCTGCACCGCCTGCGCGCGCACGAGCTCGTCCCGATCCTCGGCCTCGTCCACCACGGCAGCGGCCCGCATTACACGCACCTGCTCGACCCGCAATTCCCGGCCCGCCTCGCCGCCTACGCCGCCGCGGTCGCGCGCCGCTACCCGTGGGCCGACCTCTACACCCCGGTCAACGAGCCGCTGACGACCGCCCGCTTCAGCGGCCTCTACGGCCACTGGTACCCGCATCACCGCGACGACCGCTCGTTCTGCCGCGCGCTCGTCCACCAGTGCCGCGGCACCCAGCTGGCGATGCGCGAGATCCGGAAGGTCAACCCCGCCGCCCAGCTCGTCCAGACCGAGGACCTCGGCCTGACCCTCTCGACCCCCGGCCTCCACTACCAGGCCGAATTCGAGAACGAGCGCCGGTTCCTCTCCTTCGACCTGCTGTGCGGCCACGTCCGCCGCGGCCACCCGCTCTATCCCTATTTACGCCACGCCGGCGTCACCGACGCCGAGCTCGACGCCCTGCGCGACGAGCCCCCGCCCGACCTGCTCGGCCTCAATCACTACATCACGTCCGTCCGCTTCCTCGACGAGCGGGTCGAGCACTACCCCGCCGAGATGATCGGCGGCAACGGCCGCGACGCCTACGCCGACGTCGAGGCTGTCCGCGTGCTCGCGGACGGCCTCGTCGAGCCCGCCGAGCTGCTGCGCGAGGTCTGGTGGCGCTACCAGCTCCCGATCGCCGTCACCGAGGCCCACCTCGCCTGCACCGAAGACGAGCAGATCCGGTGGTTCCACGAGCTGTGGGACGCGGCCCGCGCCTGCCGCGAGGTCGGCGTCGACATCCGCGCCGTCACCGCGTGGTCGCTGTTCGGCGCGTTCGACTGGCACTGCCTCGTCACCCGCGAGGAGGGCTGCTACGAGCCCGGCGCCTTCGACGTCCGCGACGACCCGCCGCGCCACACCGCGCTCGCCAGGTTCCTCCGCGACCTGTCCCGCGGGCAAGCCCCCGCCCACCCCGCGCTCGCGGCGCCCGGCTGGTGGCGCACGCCCGGCCGCCTCGTCTATCCGCCCGCCGCCCGCGCCCATCCCGTCGCGCGGCGGCGCCACCCGCTGTCCCTGGTCCAAGAGACAGCCTGACCACAAAGCCAGGAGCCTCCACCATGCGCGTCCTCGTCACCGGCGGGGCGGGTTACATCGGCAGCGTCGTCGTCGAGCAGCTGCTCGAAGGCGGCCACGCCGTCACCGTCCTCGACAACCTCAGCAAGGGCCACCTCCAGGCCGTCGCGCCCGGCGCCGAGTTCGTGCAGGCGGACCTGCGCGACCAGGCGCGCTTGCGCGAGCTCCTGACCGCCGCGCGGATCGACGCGGTCGTCCACATGGCCGCCGACTCGCTCGTCGGCGAGTCGGTCCAGCGGCCCGACAAGTACTATCAATCCAACGTCGTCGCCGGCCTCGGCCTGCTCGACGCGATGGCCGCCTGCGGCGTCGGCCGCCTCGTCTTCTCCTCGACCGCCGCCGTCTACGGCGAGCCGCTGAAGCAGCCGATCGACGAGGACGCCCCGACCACCCCGACCAACCCCTACGGCGAGACCAAGCTCGCCTTCGAGCGCGCCCTCCCGTGGTACGAGCGCGCCTTCGGGATCCGGTCCGCCAGCCTCCGCTACTTCAACGCCGCCGGCGCGAGCGAGCGCTGCGGCGAACACCACGACCCGGAGACCCACCTGATCCCGCTCGTCCTCCAGGCCGCCGCCGGCGTCCGCCCCAACGTCACCGTGTTCGGCGACGACTACCCGACCCCCGACGGCACCTGCATCCGCGATTACATCCACGTGATCGACCTCGCCCGCGCGCACATCCTCGCCCTCGCCGCCCTCGAGCGCGGCAGCTGCACCTACAACCTCGGCTGCGGCGGCGCCGGCTACAGCGTCCGCCAGGTGATCGAGTCGGCCCGCCGCGTCACCGGCGCCGAGGTCCCCGTCCTGATGGGCCCACGCCGCGCCGGCGACCCCGCCGTCCTCGTCGCCAGCTCGGCCCGGATCCAGCGCGACCTCGCCTGGCAACCGACCCGCGGCGCCCTCGACACCATCGTCGACTCCGCCTGGAAATGGATGCAGTCCCACCCGGGTGGATACGCCTGACCGACTCGCTCGGCGGCGATTGTCGTGCGGCGACTGTCGCGTGAGGCGAGCGCGGCGATTGTCGTGTGGGGCGAGCGCGGCGATTGGGGCACGGCGCGGCCGGGTTCCGGATGAGTGCGCGGCGAGGGTCGCGGGGCCGGTCTCGGGGGCGCCCGCCCGGCTCAGACAGTCCTCGCCCTTCGTCACGGACAGGGCGCTTCGACGAGGTCGTGTACTCGGGCTGCGGAACTCGCCGGTCAGGCGCCCCCGAGCCCGTCCTCGGGAGCTCTCTTGGGATGAAAAAGGTCGGCGGAGCCGAGATCCGGAACCCGGCCGCGCCTGAACGAAAGGCCCGGGTCCGGGGAACGAGCCCGCGAGGAGCGGCCGCTTTCTGGTGGGACCGGTCCGCAGAAGGCCGAGAAGAAGCGCCGGGACCAGTCCGCAGAAGGCCGACACAGCGCCGGGACCAGTCCCCGAGGCCAGTTTCCTAGTATGGTCGACAGGACATGTCTTTCAGAATACGAGCTCGGCTTCCGTCCTCGACTTGGCCCTCGAAGGCGCCGGGTCGGTTCAGGCGATACATTCGTCCTCAAGGTTATGGCTTCAAGGTCATGTTACTGCCATGCGCGGGGACAGGCCGCCATGTCACCCTTGACGTTGGAGTGGGGGGTGGGGAGAGCGCGTCGGAGTCCTGGGTCTCGCTTCAGGGCCGGCCGGGACCGGATCTCGGCGCAGCCGACCGTCTCCATCCCAAGAGAGCTCCCGAGGACGGGCTCGGGGGCGCCCGACCGGCGAGTTCCGCAGCCCGAGCACACGACCTCGTCGAAGCACCCTGTCCGTGACGAAGGGCGAGGACTGTTTGAGCCGGGCGGGCGCCCCCGAGACCGGCCCCGCGACCCTCGCCGCGCATCCATCCGGGCCCGGTCGGCCCGTGCCACGCCCGTCGGGGTGCGCGAGCCCAGGCCTTCGCGCGCAACGATTCGCCGGCGAGCGACGGCCTTCAGGGCGCCAGCGCCCCGCCCGTCGAGTGCCAGAAGCTCGTCGCCGGCAGCGCGATCCGCGTCGAATACGCGTTGACCGCGATCGGCTGGTCCCCGACCACCTCGATCAGCCCGACGTCCTCGTTGATCCGCACGTGCGCCACCTGGAAGCCCGACCCTCCGACCTCGACCCAGCCGCCGACCGGCATCCCGTCGACCGTCACCGTCGCCCCCACCGGCGCCGTGATGTCGAGCTCGAGCGGCACCCAATCCGCCAGCGTATGCGCATAGTGCTGCGTGTGGAAGCGGCTCGTCGGCAGCGCCACCAGCATCGCCGGGTCCGACTTGTCGTTATCGATCGTCGACCCGACCATGTACTGCGCCACCACCACCGGCTTGTCGGCCGTCAGCGCGTACAGCTCGGCCGACGGCGGCAGCTCGACGAACTCGCCCGTCCCCGGGATCGTCGCCGGCGCGCCCATCTGCGGCGGATCGTACGTCAGGTTGGTCGCCCCGTCGGTCGCGATCACCCGGACCACCTGCGCCCGGCGCTCCGCCATCATCGTCCGGCGCATCGGCGGCACCACCACGTACTCCGCCCCGAGCTGCGACGCCGGCAGCATCATCTCCTCCATGTGATCGCAGAAGCCCTGGTCCTGCGGCACGTTCCCGCACTCGTGCCCGCCGAACACCTGCACCGGCTTGTCGGTCTGGATCCACGCCCCGGTCAGGTCGCCGTCGTCGCCGGCGACCACCTGCAGCACGTCGCCGAGGTTCAGCTTCAGCGCCCCGCTGCCGTCCTGCTTGATCCCCGGCGCCCCCTTCGCCTTCGTCCCCGGCCGCGACGTCACCGTCACCATCGCCTCCGCGTCGCCGCCGACGAGCGTCCAGAACCCGCGGTACCACACGATCGCCCCGTCGACCGTGATCGGCGTCGCCGTGTACGACGCCGCGAAGTAGCTCGTCCCCCACGTGTGCCGCGGCCACAGCAGCGACGAGTCGACCGACGCCGTCACGTCGATCGGGCTGTACTGGATCGCGCGGACCGGCTGGTCGCTCTGCACCCGGTACGCCCCGCCGTACGCCAGCTCGCCCTTGAACCCGCTGATCAGCTGGTCGACCCACGGCAGCTCGATCGGCTTCGCCGTCCCCGCCGCCACCGTGTCGGTCACCACCTCGAACCCGTCGTCCTGCGAGATCGTGATCGTCGCGTCCGTCGGCCCCGGGTTCTCGATCACCACCGCGAACTGCACCCCCATCGTCTGCAGCTGCGCCGTCGTCACCGCGTAGAACTCGCAGCCCGTCGCCGTCAGCCCGCCCTTCGCCAGCTCCGACGGCAGGCACGCGCCGGCGCACGCCGTCGTCGCCTCGTCGCAGGTCAGCCCCTGCGCCTCGTTGCACACCTCGAGCATCGCCCACTTGCCGGTCTCGTCGCACTGCTGGATCTCCGCGCCCATGCAGCGCGTCTCGCCGACCTGGCACTCAGGACAGCCGAGCCCCGGCGCGCACGTCCCGACCGAGCACGACTCCGCCGGCCCGGGCGTCCCGTCGTCGCCGCACACGCTCTGCTGCGAATCGCTCAGGCACACGATCTCGCCCGGCGTACACGACGGCGCCGCCGTCGTCGCGCTCGTCGTCGGCGGCTCCGTCGTCGCGGTCGCGTCGCCGGTCGAGCCCGTGCCCTCGGTGGCCGTGGCGGAGGTGTTGGAGCCGGCGTCGCCGCAAGCGGCGAGCGCGATCGATGCGACGAGCAGTTCAAGGCGGATGCGCATGCCCGCACCATAGCAGGCATCGCGCCGCCGCGAGATGCCGTGAGAAAACAAACGACCTCGCCGCCCGTCGCCCTCACGCATCCTCGAGCGCCGCGGGAAAAACCACGGGTGTACCGTGGGGCCCTGATGTCGACCTCGGCTGCGCCTCGCCGTCCATCCTCGCCCTCTCGCTCGCTGCTCGCCAGCGGCCTCCTGCTCGCCGTCGCCTGCGGTGATTCGGCCGGCACCACGGCCACCGAAGGGCAGGGCAGCAGCACCGGCACCACCGCCGCCGACCCGACGACGACCACCACCGACGGCCCGGGCTCGACCACCACCGACGCGACCGCCGGCAGCGGCACGCTCTCGGGCACGACCGGCGACACCACGGATCCGACGACCGCCCCGACGACCGACAGCACCGACTCCGGCGCCAGCGCCACGGGCACGACCGGCGACACCACGACCGGCGACGCCACCACCGGCACGACCGGCGAAACGACCGGCGAGACGACCGGCGGCGCCGACGACCTGCCGACCAGCTGCCTCGACGCCGACTTCCCGGTCGTCGCCCCGCTGTGCGGCGCAGGCGGCCCGCCGTGCCTCCTCAAGCGCGACGAGCTGATCAGCGACCAGCTGAAGTTCCGCAACGACATGCCGGCGATCGCCCTGCGCGGCGACTGCGGGCCCGCCGTGATCTACTCCGAGGCCGTCGGCGGCTACTTCGGCTTCTACGCCGAGCGCACCGGCCCGGGCGCGTGGACCGTCGAGCCGACGCCGATGCCGATCGCCACCGGCAGCCTCGAGATCGACCCCGCGACCGACGAGGCGTTCGCGCTGACCGACGACGGCGCCTTCGGCGTCACCCTCTCGACCCGCAGCGGCGGCGTCTGGAAGACCACCGGCGCGCTCGAAGGCATGCACCACACCCGCGCCCCGCAGCTCGTCCGCGGCGCCGACGGCAAGCTGCACGTCGGCCACATCGACGCCGACCAGACCGCGCTCTACCACGTGTTCGACGGGGCATGGTCCATGAGCCAGGTCGACAAGGCCGCCGACATCCACGTCCGCCTCGCCCTCGGCCCCGCCGCCGCCCCGCGCCTGACCTACTGGTCCTCGAAGGAGGCGACCTGGAAGCTCTACTTCGCCGCCCCGCCGGCCGAGCCCGAGCTCGTCACCCCCTTGCAGTCGAACGTGCTCGACCGCGCGCACACCAGCCTCGCGCTCGCCGGCGCCGACGCGACCCCGTGGGTCCTCGCCGCCCGCAAGCAGGCCGACCAGGTCCATCACGACCTCGTCCTGCTCCACCGCACCGGCCCCGCGAAGTGGGCCGAAGAGACGCTCGTCGCCGAGGACCCGGCCGAAGCGACCTGCGCCCTCGACCCCCAGGGCCCCGGCGAGCAGTGCATGTACGACTACACGCGCTACCACCCGCTGACCCTGTTCACCGCCGGCGACCAGGTCCGCGCCGTCTACACGGCGATCCGCTCGCAGGGCACGCTGGTCGCCGAGTGCGAGATGATGCCGTTCCCGATCTGCTTCTGGACCCCGCTGTCCGACGAGTCGACGGCGGAGCTGCGCGTCGCCTGGCCCGGCAGCCAGCCCGAGGAGCACGCGGTCGTCGCCGCCGACGTCTTCACCGACCGCGCGACCGGACGCCTCGACCCCGGCGGCAACATGCACCTCGCCTTCTACGACTACGTCCCCGGCACCCCCGACCCGGTCGTCCGCTACCTCGCGATCGGCGAGTGACCGGGCGCCCGGGGCCGACCGCCGCCGACCCCGGGCGCCCGTTCACCCGCCCTTGAAGCTGAGCACCGGCCGCAGCCGCCGCACGACCGCCGTCAGCTCCCGCTGCGCCCGCATCACCGCGCCGACGTCCTTGTAGGCCGACGGCGCCTCGTCGCGCAGCAGCTCCGCCGCGCGGTGGTCGAACCACACCCCGCGCATCTGCCTCACCAGCTCGGACGCCCCGACCCGCCGTCGCGCCTCGACGCGGCTCATCTGCCGCCCGGCCCCGTGCGCGCTCGAGCACAGCGCCGCCGCGCAGCCGCGGCCCCGTACGTGGTAGCTCGGCGCGCCCATCGACCCCGGGATCACCCCGAACTCGCCGTCCGCCGCCGGGATCGCCCCCTTGCGGTGGACCCACAACTCTCGCCCGCCGATCGCCTCGCGGCGGACGAAGTTGTGGTGGCACGCGATCGACGTGTCCGCACACACCTGTCGTCCGAGACATGTCCGAACGACCTCGGCCGCGGCCTCGACCATCCGCGCCCGATTGTGCGCCGCGTACTCGAGCGCCCACCCGAGGTCGCTCAAATACGCCGCCCCGTCCGCGCCGTCCGCCGCGAGCGCCCGCAGCCCGCCGGGCAGCCGCTCGCCGCGCGCGTCGTGGTGGTCGCGGATCGCCGGGCCGATCCCGCGCGACCCGCTGTGCACCATCAACCACAGCCGCCCCTCCTCGTCGGCCTGCAGCTCGAGGAAGTGGTTGCCGCGCCCGAGCGTCCCGAGCTGCAGCGCCGCCGTCCGCCGCTTGAGCGACTCGAGCCCCGGCGCCGACAGCTCGCGCTCTGCGAGCGCGGGCGGCAGCGCCGGCGCGGGCCCCGGACGGCGCAGCGCCGGGATCGCCCGCCCGAGCCCGCCGAGCACCGCCGCGGCCGCGCGCGCGTCGTCCAGCGCCGCCGCCTCGCCGTCGAACGCGACCGCCGCCATCCCGCAGCCGATGTCCCCGCCGACCGCCGCCGGCAGCAGCGTCGACCCGGTCGCCACCACCGTCCCGACGCACACGTCCTCCGCCAGGTGCACGTCCGGCATCACCGCCACGTGCACCACGTCGGGCGTCCGACACAGCCGCGCGAGCGCGTCCTGCACCTCGCGCGGCGGCGGCTCGGCGACCCATGTCTTCAGCGTCGCCTGCGCCGTCACGCTCCGCCGCCCTCCGGCCCGAACAGGTCCGCCCGGACGATCCGGAACATCAGCCCCGGCGTCCGCTTGCGGTGGATCGCCGCCGCGATCTCCTCGCGCAGCAGCGGCCGCAGCGCCTCGAGCCGGCGCAGCGCCTCCGCGATCGGCGGATCCTCGCGCCCTGGCGGAAACGCCAGGCTGACGAGCAGGCTGGCCCCGCCCGGCTCGGCGTCGACCCCGACGACGTACAGCTCGGACACCAGCGGATCGGCGACCTCGCCCGCCAGCACCAGCCCGAGCCGCTCCTCCACCTGACGGCACAATTGCTCCTGCTTGCGCCGCGACTGCGCCGACCCGCCCGCGCCGAACAGCAGCGACGGGTCCCCCGAATATTCAGTTGTCGCGCCGCGGCCGCGCGGGCCCCGGCGATCTCGTGTCTTCTTCATGTTCGCGTCTCACGCCGAAATTCACACACACAACGAACCCGACCGCCCGCATCGAAGGCGGCAGACAGGCTCAAATCGAGCGGATGAAGGCGAGCGCAAGCATGACGAATGCTCCCAGACGAATCTGCGAGCACAATAGCCGCACACCCGCGGGCCTGTCAAGCGACCCCGGCCGCCAGCTTCATCGCCTCGTCGGAGTGCGCTGAAGAACCACAGGTGTCGCGGGCCCACTGCTGATACGACCCCGGACCGATCCGCAGCCCCGTCTTCACCGCGTCGAGGGTGAACTCCGCCCCGTGCTCGCGGGCCGCCTCGCCGATCGCCCGGCCCACCTCCGGCCGCGCCGGCAGCACATCGGCGAGCTCTCCGGCGCCGCCGGGGGATCGATCACCTGCCGCGCCCGGGCCAGCAGCCCCTGCGAGGCGACGTACGAATCGTCGATTGCCGGCCGATGTGCCGCGGACCACGGCCGCACGCACGCCCTCGCGCACGGACCCGCGCGTCCGCGCCCGCGGGGCCCCGTGCACGCGGCAGGGCAGGGGAGCGCGACGCCGCCGCCGCGCCCGCGCGCCCGCGCGACCGGGCAAACGACAACGATCCCGCGGACCTCTCGTCGCCCGCGCCGGGGGACCACGGCCGACCTCGCTGCGATCACCCGCTCCCCGCGCAATCGCCCCGCGCCGCGCGTCCACGTCGCGGATCACAGCGCCGCCGCCCGCGCCTTGCCGCCTCGCGCGTCCGCGCCCACAAACCCGAGCGTATGGCGAATGCCTCGAAGACCGACGAGAAGTCCCCGCAGCGGGCTCCGCAGACCCAGGAGCCACCCGGCGACGAGTCGAAGATGCGGCCGCGCCCCGCGTACGAGCGCCGCCAGTATCGCGGCAGCGGCAAGCTCGAGGGCAAGGTCGCGCTGATCACCGGCGGCGACAGCGGGATCGGCCGCGCGACCGCGGTCCTGTTCGCCCGCGAGGGCGCCGACGTCGTGATCGGCTACCTCTCCGAGGACCGCGACGCCGAGGAGACCGTCCGCGCCGTCGAACAGGAGGGCCGCGCCTGCGTCGCCGTCCGCGGCGACATCGGCGACCAGGCCCACTGCGAGGCGCTCGTCCGCGCCGCCGTCGACCGCTTCGGCGGCCTCGACATCCTCGTCAACAACGCCGCCGAGCAGCACCCCCAGCGCGCCGTCGAGGACATCGACGAGGCGCAGCTGACCCGCACCTTCCGCACCAACATCTTCTCGATGTTCTTCCTGACCCGCCTCGCGCTGCCCCACCTGCGCAAGCGCCCGGGCGCGACGATCATCAACACGACCTCGGTCACCGCCTACCGCGGCTCGCCCGAATTGCTCGACTACAGCGCGACCAAGGGGGCGATCGTCGCGTTCACCCGCTCGCTCGCGTCCAACCTCGCAAAGTCGCAGATCCGGGTCAACGCGGTCGCCCCCGGCCCGATCTGGACCCCGCTGATCCCCTCGACCTTCCCGCCCGAGAAGGTCGAGCGCTTCGGCAGCGACGTCCCGCTCGGCCGCGCCGGCCAGCCCGAGGAGTGCGCGACCTGCTTCGTCTTCCTCGCCAGCGACGACGCGTCGTACATGACCGGCCAGGTCCTGCACCCGAACGGCGGCGAGATCGTCAACGCCTGACCCGAGAGACATCCCATGATGCGCGCCAAGTCCAGCTTCACCAGGCTCCGCGAGCAGATCGAAGGCATCGAGGTCGCGATGCTGACCACCGTCGACGAGCACGGCGACCTCCGCAGCCGCCCGATGGCGACCCTCGAGATCGGCGACGACGGCGACCTGTGGTTCTTCACCCGCGTCGACACCCCCAAGGTCGACGAGACCCAGCGCGAGCACCGCGTCGGCCTCGCCTACGCCGCGCCCGCCTCGCACCGCTACGCCTCCGTCACCGGCCGCGCCCAGCTCGTCCACGACCGCGAGAAGATCCGCCGGCTCTGGCGCCCGTCCCACCGCCTCTACCTCCCCGAGGGCCGCGAAGACCCCGCGCTCGCCCTCCTCTGCGTCACCCCGCAATTCGCCGAGTACTGGTGCGCCCCGCCGACGTGGATCGGGCGCGCGCTGCACCTCGCCCGAACGCTGCTCGCCGGCCAGCCGCCGCAGCTCAGCAGCCACGAGAAGCTGGCCTTTTGAGCAGGCGATCGCCTCGCCCGCGAGCGTCCGCCGCGCGCCTCCCCGCGGATCGACGAGCCCGCCGGCCCCTCCGCCGGCCCGCGATCCGGTCTCTCCCCTGAGCTTGCCGCGCTGGCGCCTCCGTCCATCCTTGCCGACATGCCTCTCGATCTGTTCCATGAACGTGGCACGCCGCTCGAGCGCCAGGTCTTCACGTGGAAGGATCTCGTCCGTGAGCCGATCAGCAAGCTCGACGACGACGCCTTCACGAGGGTCCGGCTGATCCTGATGCACGGGATCGAGCAAGACGCGTGCCGTCTCAAACACGTCGTCTCGCGGTTCAACGCCGACCTGCGCCTGCCGCTGGCCGCGATCCGCCGCGTCGACCACCACCAGGCGACCCTGGTCAACTGGCTGCTGCCGCCCGACCAGTCGCCGCTCGAGACGACGATCGCCTACGAGCAGGTCGCGATCGAGATCACCGCCTATATCGCGCGCGTCGAGCCCGACCCCTACATCGCCCAGGTCCACCGCTTCGGCCTGCTCGAGGACTTCGACCACCTCTATCGCTTCGCCGCGCTGATGGACCGCCTCGAGGGCAAGGACGCCAACGTCATCCTCCAGTCGTACACCGACATCCGCCCGGGCCGCCCGACCTCGGTCGAGCACCGCGCCCCCGCCGACGACCTCCGCCGCTGGTACGACCGCACGGGCGCCGCGCCGCTGACCAAGCTGCACGCCGCGCTGATCGCCGCCGCCGAGTACCAGACCCGCGACTACTACCTGACGATCGGCCCGTTCTTCGCCGACCCGGTCGCCCGCCAGCTCTACGCCGAGATCGCCTCGATCGAGGAGCAGCACGTCACCCAGTATCAAGCGATCAGCGACCCGAACGAGACCTTCCTCGAGAAGTGGCTGATCCACGAGGCGATGGAGGCCTACGCCTACTACAGCTGCCTCGTCTACGAGACCAACCCGCGGATCAAGTCGATCTGGGAGCGCTTCCTCAGCTACGAGCTCGAGCACGTGCGGATCGTCCGCGACCTGTTCGAGCGCCACGAGCGGCGCGACGCGGCGACCGTCATCCCGCGCGAGCTGCCGGACCCGCTCGACTTCACGAGCCACCGCCGCTTCATCCGCCAGGTCCTCGCCGCCGAGGTCGGCCTGCGCACCAACGGCACCGAGTTCGTCCCCCCCGAGTCCGAGTCGCGCGCCTCGCTGCAGTACCGCGCGCAGGTGAACCGCGACGGCTCGCCCTCCGAGACCGTCGCCGCCGGCTACCGCTGGTCGCCCGGCACCGAGCTCGCCGACCCCCGCGTCCGCGACGCCACCGTCCACTTCCTCAAGAAAGCGAGCGGCTCATGAGCACCACCGACCGTCCCACCGACCTGGGCATCAACCGCACGGGCATCTACCTCTCGCCGATCGACGGCCCCGCCGTCGTCGAGGGCGCGCGCGAGGGCGACCCGAGCTCCCCCGGCTCCGCCCGCGACATCGCCGTCGTCCGCCGCCAGTTCATCGACGAGCTCGGCCCGATCGGCCACATGCCCCCGCCCGCGAGCCTGCGCGGCGTCGTCAAGACCGCCGGCTCGATGCTCAAGGGCCAGAAGGCGACCGTCCTGCTCGACAAGCTCGGCGAGCGCCTCGCCTTCGAGCGCACCGGCGTCCGCCTCTACGACGGCCTGATCGCCAAGTTCGAGGCCGAGGGCTCGTGGTTCGGCGGCCCGACCCTCGCCGAGCTCGCCGACTTCCGCGCCGACGAGGCCCGCCACTTCGCGCTGATGCAGGACGTCATGGTCAACCTCGGCGCCGACCCGACCGCGCTCACCCCGTCGGCCGACCTCGCCGGCGTCGAGGCGATCGGCATCCTGCAGGTGATCACCGACGCCCGCACCACCCTCGCGCAGGCGCTCCACGCCCACCTGATCGCCGAGCTGACCGACGCCGCCGCCTGGGACCAGCTGATCACCCTCACCGAGGACCTCGGCCACGACGCCGCCGCCGCGAAGTTCCGCGAGGCGCTCGCGCAGGAGATCCTGCACCGCGACTCGGTGATGACCTGGCTCAAGCAGCACACGTCGCTCGCCGCCCGCGGCGAGCTGAAGTTCAGCGCCTGATCGCGCGCACGACCTCGCCCGTCCGGGCGCGCACGGACGCGCGCCCGGGCGGGCGCTCTTGACCGCCGCCGCCGCCGCGTGCGACCGTCGCCGGCATCGAAGTCACCTGTCCCGAGAGACCTGTCGCCGTCCTCGGCCTCGGCTTCGGCGACGAGGGCAAGGGCGCCGTCGTCGACGCCCTCGCGCGCCGCCGCCGCGCCGCCCTGGTCGTCCGCTACAACGGCGGCCCGCAGGCGGCCCACCACGTCGTCACGCCCGACGGCCAGGTCCACTGCTTCGCCCAGATCGGCGCCGGCGCGCTCGCCGGGGCGCGCACCTTCATCAGCCGCTTCATGCTCGTCGAGCCGCTCGCGCTCGCCCGCGAGGCCCAGGTGCTCGCCCGCCTCGTCCCCGGCGACCCGCTCGCGACCGTCACGGTCGACCGCCGCTGCCCCGTCGTCACCCCGTTCCACCGCCTGCTCGGGCGGATCGAGGAGCTGTCCCGCGGGACAGCTCGCCACGGCAGCTGCGGCCTCGGCGTCGGCCCGACCTGGCGCGACGTCCACAGCCCGCACGCCCTCGTCCTCCGCGTCGGCGCCCTGACCGGCGACCCGGCCGCGCTGCGCCGGACCCTGCGCCAGATCCAGCTCATCAAACTCGACCGCGCCGAGCAGCTCGCCGACGCCGCCCCGGACGTCCGCGAGCTCCCCTCATTGCTCCGCGCCCTCGCCGACCGCGACCTCGTCGACGCGACCGCCGACGCCTACCGGTCCGTGCTCCGCGATCTCCACACCGACGAAGGCGAGTCCCTCCAAACTCCATTAAAGGAGAGACCCGGCGCCGTCCTGTTCGAGGGAGCCCAGGGCGCGCTGCTCGACGCCGATCACGGCTTCTTTCCCCACGTCACCCCCTCGCGCGTCGACTTCACCCAGGCCGACGCGCTCGTCGCCGAGTCCCCCGGCTGTCCGCCCCCGCAGCGGATCGGCGTCCTGCGGGCCTACGCCACCCGCCACGGCGCCGGCCCCTTCGTGTCCGAAGCGCCAGGTCTCGCCAATCGCCTGCCCGAGCTGCACAACCCCGACGGCCCGTGGCAGGGCCCGATGCGCGTCGGCTGGTTCGACCTCGTCGCCGCGCGCTACGGCCTCGCCGTCGCCGGCCGCGTCGACGGCCTCGTCGTCACCCACCTCGACCGCCTCGCCGGGTGGGAGCAGATCTCCGCCTGCGAAGCCTGGCTCCCCCCGGGCGCGGACTCGCCCCTCCACCGCCTCGAGCCGAGGTCCGGCGCCCTCGACGAGCGCACCGCCTTCGCCGAATGGGTCGCCGCCTGCAGGCCGGTCCTGCGCCCGTTCCCTGGCTGGCGCGCCCCCACGGACCCGGACGCCGGCGAATACCTGCGCTGGATCTCCTCCGGCCTCGAGGTCACGATCTTCGCCACGGCCCACGGCCCACGGGCTGCGGACCAGCGCTGGCAGTCCGCATCCGCGAGCGAATCCGCCCCGCCCGCCCCGGCGCCAGCATGAACAGTTCTTCATCTTCGGGCGTCGATGGTTTTATGAACGGCTCACGTTCTCGGCTCCTCTCGCTCGCCGCCGTCGCGCTCGCGGCCCTGCTCGACTCCGGTTGCACGTATTACACCCTGCACGTCGAGACCGCGCGGCACGCCCGGGTGACCCCCGTCGCCACCGCGCGCGGCGAGTGCTCGGTCTGCGGCGCCCACTCCGGCGCGGTCATCGGTTACGAGGTCTACGACGGGTCGCGCCTCGAGCTCGTCGAGTACGTCCACGTCTCGGGCACCACGATCGAGCGTTACCCGCGGATCTTGTGGGCCGGCCGCGCCTACTACAACGTCGAGGGCCACCTCGTCTTCTACAGCGCCGAGGTCCGCGGCTGGGTCTACTACTGGACCCCGCCGTCCGCCCTGATCGTCCTGTGGAACGGCGCCTACCCTGACCGCCAGTACGTCTGGGGCGACGGTTGCTACGGCGCCGGCTGGTACTGGGGCGGCGTCCGCGGCGACGGCTTCCACGCCTACGCCACCCCGAGCTACCGCCCGGTCTTCCCCGCGAACACCGGCGGCGGCGGCCGGCCCGGCGTGCGCCCGTACCCCGGCCCCGGCGCCCAGCCGTACCCGACCCCGCCCGGCACGCGCCCGATCCCCGGCCGGCCCTGGCCCGGGCGGCCTGGCCGTCCGGACATGCCCGATCAGCCCGGTCCCAACGACCCTGGCCGTCCGGACCGCCCCGATCGCCCGGACCGCCCGGACCCCGACCGTCCGGACACCCCACGCCCCGACCGCCCGGACCCGGACCGTCCGGACACCCCACGCCCCGATCGTCCGGACCGCCCGTATCCGGACCGCCCGGACACCCCACGCCCCGATCCTGATCGCCCTGGCCGCCCGGACGACCCCGGCCGGCCGGACACCCCGCGCCCCGGCGGCCCTGGCCGCCCGGACGACCCCGGCCGCCCGGACACCCCGCGCCCCGATCATCCAGACCGCCCCGGCCGCCCGGACGACCCCGGCCGGCCCGACACCCCGCGTCCCGGCGGCGGCGAACGCCCGGTCCCGATCCCGCCGCCCGACTCCCGCCCCGACCCCGGTCCGCGCCCGTATCCGGACCCGCGGCCCGACCCCGGCTCACGGCCCGACCCCGGCCCGCGTCCGTATCCGGACCCGCGGCCCGACCCCGGCTCGCGGCCCGACCCCGGCCCGCGCCCGTATCCGGACCCGCGGCCCGACCCTGGCCCGCGGCCCGACCCTGGCCCGCGCCCTGATCCTGGCACGCGCCCGGTCCCGCCGCGGCCCGACCCCGGCTCGCGGCCCGACCCTGGCCCGCGCCCTGATCCTGGCACGCGCCCGGTCCCGATCCCGCCGCGTCCCGATCCCGGTCCGCGGCCTGGCGCGGGCCCGCGGCCCGACCCCGGCGATCGTCCGGTCCCGATCCCGCCGCGTCCCGATCCCGGCCCGCGGCCTGGCGCGGGCCCGCGGCCCGACTCTGGCGATCGTCCGGTCCCGATCCCGCCGCCGAGCTCGCGCCCGCAGCCGCAGCCGCGCCCGCAGCCGATGCCCCCGCCCGAGTCGCGCCCGCAGCCGCGCCCGATGCCGCAGCCCGAGTCGCGCCCGCAG